>Ga0366769_1062_pt1 | contig 16872 bp, 14 predicted proteins | sample BONcelHN113001C8_FD_207053 | JGI IMG/M metagenome (GOLD analysis project Ga0366769, IMG submission 207053) | Enriched cells from coal bed in the Powder River Basin, Montana, United States - BONCAT cells N11 rep2 HSBNCT.N11.300.1.C8 ...
CATGCGAGTAAGTAATCCGGTAAAGTAAAAATTAAAATGGTTTATGTTTTTTACAAAAGATGTAATAAGCATGGATAAGGTTCCAAACATTATTCCCGTCAGGAAACCGACAAATACTGTTAGAATACTTAGCGGATAGTTTATTATACCCATAATCCAAATCACTGCAAGCACAGCAAAGGAAAAGAAAAAACCCTTCGTGCCCACAAACAGCAGCTCTCCCATAATAAGGTTCCTTGGTGAAACGGGCGCTCCAAGCATGCCGTCATAAATTTTGTCAAATTCCAGGCGTATGAAGGTTCCGAAGGTACATTCAAAGGAGGCCGTATACATGGAGCTGGTTACTATAAGCCCGCTGGCAAGAAACAGCACATAGCTCATGGAGCCCATGTTCTGTATATATGCGCCTATACCTATGCCCATACCGGCGAGGAAAATAATGGGTTCCAGAAACGGAGGAAGCGCGTTGCTGAAAAAATTGGATATATATACTCTGAAATGCCTGTACCATATACTGGCTATTCTTTTATACAGGGGCGGGTATGCTTATTGAAGGCTTTGATGAGCTGAGCATGCTTATTACCAACTATAATTATCCCTATTATCCGGAGCATCTTGAAAAAAACGGGTATATCAAGGATATTGACTGGATGGAATATGAGGTGAAAGTCCCCGAAAGCATACCTGAAAGGGTCGCGAAAATTAATGATGCTGTATTGAAGCGTTTAAATCTTAGAATCCTGGAAGCAAAGAAATCCAAAGATTTTCTGCCGTATATAAAAGGAATTTTCCTACTGCTCAATGAAGCCTATAAAGACCTTTATGGTGTGGTGCCTCTCACGGACAGGCAGGTTGAAGCATATAGAAAGCAATACTTCGGATTTATCAATGTAGATTATGTAAGAATCATTCTTGACGAAAACAACAAGGTGGCTGCTTTTGGTATTGCCATGCCATCCCTTTCAAAGGCTCTGCGGAAATCACGGGGAAGGCTGCTTCCATTTGGCTTTATTCGAATACTGAGAGCTTTGAGGAAAAATGATTGTATTGATCTCTACCTGGTAGCCGTCCGGCCACAATTGCAGTCAAAGGGTATTAATGCACTGCTGCTGACTGAAATAAACAAGTCGGCGATAAAAAACGGTATCCTGAAAGCGGAAACAGGTCCCGAACTGGAAAGCAACACAAAGGTTCAAGCGCTGTGGAAGCATTATGAGACCCGTCAGCACAAAAGACGGAGATGCTATATCAAGCATGTTAACGATAATAAAATTGACTATATAAGTTGAACCAAGTTTTTGTGTCATTCTGAGCGCAGCGAAGAATCTTAATGAAGCTATAAGATCCTTCGCTGCCGCTCAGGATGACATACAAATTAATTAATTCAACTTATATAGTAGAGTATCGAGTCTGATTTCATACCATACTTATTAAGGATGATTCTTTTAAAATCAGGATTAGGCTTGGCAATATTGTATATTTTAAAGCTGATAGTGCAGCAGCTGCAGTTTTGCTCTTAAGGATGTGAAAATGCTGAATAATAACCCGTTAATGATAATATCTGCTTTTATTCCTCTTATCTGGCTTTTTTTCAGTCTCTGGAAGCTGAAGATGACTGCTCACAAAGCAGGATTTACAGCCTTATGCCTGACAGCGGGGCTGGCATTTCTTTTTTATGGCGCTGATCTACGGCAAATTTCACAGGCAGCCCTGGAAGGTATTATGCTTTCCATATTTCCTATTCTATGGGTGATTTTTTCCGCTCTTTTTGTTTACAACATAACAATAAAATCAGGAAGCATGGAGCTTGTCAAAGGTCTTCTGGCGGGAATATCACCTGACAGAAGGGTACAGGCCCTGATTCTTGCCTTCTCCTTTGGCGGATTTCTTGAAGCGGTGGCGGGATTCGGGACGGCTGTGGCCATACCTGCCGGTATACTTGCGGTTATGGGCTTTGAGCCGGTTCTTGCAGCTGCGGTATGTCTTATTGCCAATACTATACCGGTTGCCTTCGGTGTACTTGGAGTACCCATCCTGACACTTGCACAGCTTACAAGCCTCCCCCTCGACAAATTAAGCCTGTTTACATCCTTGCAGCTTATACCTTTCATCCTGCTGCTGCCTTTTATTCTGGTTCATGTGGTGACAGGGAGCTTTAAAAATATCAAAGGTGTGATTATTGTCTCACTCTTGTCAGCTGTAGCTTTTGCGGCGGCACAGACACTGACGGCATTATATGCAGGGCCTGAAACAGCGGCTGTAGCAGGTTCCATTCTTTCCCTGGCTGTAATTATTGTATGGATCAGATTTTTCCCCATAAGGAAGGTCTGGCGTTTTAGTAATGATATGAGTATCAGTACAGAAAAGTATGCAAAAAATAATTTTGTAAGCATTCTTACAGCATTGTCGCCTTATTTCATCATGCTGGCAGGTGTAGCCGTAACAAGGTTTATACCGGCTATGGACTTTCTGAAGGAATATCCCTTCACAATCCGCCGGCAGTTCTACTTTGGACCGGGAGGAAAGCCCATGGCCTTCGACCTTGCTACAAGTGCAGGCAGTCTTTTCTTCATTGCCGCTTTGGCGGGAGGCTTCATACAAAAGCTCAGCATTTGGGATATGGCAGGGATTCTGGTAAAAACTCTTATACAAATGTGGAAAACAGCAGCAACGGTAGTTTCTGTAGTAGTGCTGGCTAAAATTATGGGGTATTCGGGTATGGTTGATAATGTTTCAAGAACCATAGCCTTTGCAAGCGGCAGATTTTTCCCTCTTCTGGCGCCTGCCGTTGGAGCCCTGGGAACTTTCCTGACTGGCAGCGATACCTCTTCCAATGTTTTGTTCGGAAACCTTCAAAAGCAGACGGCGTCGCAGCTTGGTATGGATGTGGAATGGCTCGTGTCATCAAATGCCAGCGGTGCTACTGCAGGCAAGATGATTTCACCACAAAGCATATCCATTGCAGCTTCTGCTACGGGACTTGGGGGCAGGGAAGGGACGCTGCTGGGAATTACACTCAAGTATTGTATATTCTATATCATCCTTATGGGATTAGTTGTTTATCTGTTTGAGAAATTGTTTTAAGCATTTAGCTAAATAAGATATAGCTATTGACCAATTACCTAAAATCATCTATAATTTAGGATAATAGCTAAAATGGGGTGATTGTTATGAAGGTACCATCTACAAAGGTACAGAATAATTTTGGTAAATATTTAAAGTATGTTGAGGTAAATGAAGAAATAATAGTAACCAGAAAAGGAAGGGATGTCGCTAGAATACTGCCGTGCAGTGTCCCAAATGCCGGCAGTGTGGCCGAAGGTGCTGCAGAGTATCAGACCGGTGAAGGCCGGGTAACCTACGAGGAGTTTCTTGAACTGGTGGAAGCTTCAGAACAGCGGTTTGAGTTGATTGATGGTGTCATATACAATCTTGCAGCACCATCGTACGAGCATCAATATGCTGTTCACGAAATTCATGGTACATTTTATAACTGGTTCAGAAACAAAAAGTGTGTTCCTCTTACTTCGCCGTTTGATGTGACCTTTTTCAAGGAAGAGAACAATATCTGTGTAGTGCAGCCGGATATTATCGTTGTCTGTGACAGAGAAAAAATGGATAAGAAAGGCAAGTACAAAGGAATTCCCACACTTGTTGTTGAAGTCCTTTCATCTTCTACCAGAAGTAAGGATATGCTTAAAAAACTTGATTTGTATAAGCAATGTGATGTAAAGGAATATTGGCTGGTTGACCCTAAAAATGGGCTAGTATATACCTATTTTCTTGATAAAAATGAAATAGTGGAAAACATGGTCTTTTCCAAAGGTGCGCAGGAATATGTTGAGTCAATGTATTTCAATGGCTTAAAGGTAACTTTGAAGGATATCTTCATATGAGCGGACTGAAAATATAAGGTGGTTCACGGCAATAGCAAAAGAATGCGCGGTAATGAGATGTTTTGCGACAGGAGAGAACCGTCCTTTCCTGTCGCTTTCACAATAAAAGAACGCGCAATACCCTCAGCCCTAACGGGCAGCTCCCTATTAGGGAGCACGAGCTATGCTATGCCTTTGCACTATGCTATGCCTTTGAACTACCTTGTTCCAATTCTCAGAGCTACCCTCGTTCCCCCTCGGTAGGGGGATGTCGCGCAGCGACAGGGGGTCATGATTTGCCACCATCCTGCAAATACGCAACTCTTTAACACGCAATCTTTTCAGCGCAAGGAATCAGGGGGACGGTTCTCTTGATTCTTTTTTGCTGAGGAGTGTGATCATCCATCGCCTTCTTACGTATTTGCAGGATAGTGCACATTAGCAGGAAAATGTGACAAAAAAGGAACGTCCCCATTTGTCACCATTTGTCGCACTCCCATATGATTTACGGAATCCTGTGGCGGACGCGCAATGCGCGCCCCTACAACCACCAAAATTACCGCACACTATTTTCATATTACGAAATAAGGATGCATGCCTAAAATGGGGATAATACACATGCGAAAAATGCTATGTACAAATTTAAAATCGTACGCAAATCATGTTTTAGACTTGCAAAATTTGGCTTTGTAATATAATATTCTATAAGTGATTTTTATAAGGAGTCCTAAAATGATTAAAAAAGTGCCTTTAATTGAATTGCAAAACCGTATGTGCAGGTTCATACACCTTATGGATAATGCTAATCCTCAATGGGAAATGACCATTATTTTCAGCAAAATAAATATGTTCTATTTTACAGGAACCATGCAGGAAGGCATGCTCCTGATTCCAAGGGGCGGAGAGCCGGTGCTTTTTGTCCGCAGGAGTTTTGAACGCGCCCTTGATGAATCTCTTTTTCCATCAATCAGGCCTATGAACAGCTACAGGGACGCAGCCGGCTTTTACAGTAAAATACCGGATACGGTATACCTGGAGGCTGAAATTGTCCCTCTTGCCATGTATCAAAGACTGCAGAAGTATTTCCCCTTTTCCTTCGTCAAACCGGCAGATGCACAATTAGCAGCTGTCAGGGCAGTGAAGAGCCCATATGAGCTGGCATTTATGAAGCAATCAGGTGAGATTCACAGGAGAATTCTGGAGGAGCGGGTTCCCGGCTTGCTGAGAGAAGGAATGAGTGAGGCTGACCTTGCGGGTGCGCTGTTTCCGGTGATGCTGGAGGAAGGACACCATGGAGTTGCCCGTTTCGGGATGTTTGATACTGAAATCATCCTGGGACATATAGCTTTTGGCGAAAGCTCCATCTATCCCACCGCCTTCGACGGGCCGGGCGGCAATTACGGGATGAGTCCGGCAGTACCTTTGATAGGAAGCCGTGAAAGAAAGCTTGCAAAGGGTGACCTGGTTTTTATTGATATAGCTTGCGGTGTAGATGGCTATCATACTGATAAAACCATGACCTATATGTTTGGAAGGCCATTGCCGCAAAAGGTGATAGACATGCACAACAGATGTGTACAGGTCCAGTTTGATATTGCAGAAATGCTCAAACCAGGTGAAATTCCTAATGATATTTACAATGCGGTAATGGGAAGCCTTGATGACGATTTTCTTGAGAATTTTATGGGATTCGGCAACCGAAAAGTCAAATTCCTGGGTCATGGAATAGGCTTGCTGGTAGATGAGCTACCCGTCATTGCAGAAGGCTTTCTTGAGCCGCTTCAGGAGGGCATTGTATTTGCTCTTGAACCAAAGAAAGGTATTGAAAATATAGGTATGGTAGGTATAGAAAATACCTTTCTTGTTACACCTTCCGGCGGACAATGTATCACAGGCAGTCACCCCGGGCTGATACCGGTATATTAAATAAAGGAGATAATAACTATGGGAAAGCAATACGTTATAAAAAAAGTGGAAAAGATGCTGAATGAAGATACCTGGAGTCATTTGCCCAAAATATCAATAGACCGCTATCCATGGGACTCAAATGGTTACAAGCCCAGGGTGGAGGTATCTGTATGCTATTGTGATACCGGTCTTCATATCTATTTTACAACGTGGGAGAACAGCATTACGGTAAGGAGCTTTAATGAAAATGAGCCTGTATACAAGGACAGCTGCGTAGAGTTTTTCCTGAACCCAATGCCGGAAAAAGGCAGCAGGTATATGAATTTTGAAATAAATGCTGTCGGTGTATTGCTTCTTGGCATCGGATCGGGCCGCAGTGACTGGGGGCTTCTCGAAAAGGCAGATCACAGCCTGTTCAATGTAAGGTCTTCGGTACCGGTAAATGGGTGTGATTCTTTCAAGGGACCTTTCTGGACTATTGAATATACCATTCCCTTTAGTTTTATTAAAGAGCATTTTATTGAATTTGAACCAAAGCCGGGAAAGCATATGAGGGCTAATTTTTATAAATGCGGTGATGCAACTGCGAATCCTCATTATGGATGTTGGAGTCCGATAGATGTGTCCAAACCGGATTTCCACTCACCTGAGTTTTTTGGGAGTATTATATTGGAATAATAGTATTCCACAAAATTGAAGACTGTCGCGGCATCAAGGCCTGAGGACAGTCTTCTTAATTAGAGGCATTGCTTTAGCAATTGCCAAAAGAATTTGGGACTCGATGTCCCAAATTCTTTTATAGAGGCATCCTGCCGTATTATATCAGATTGTATATACTGGTGGTACTTTGATCCTGTGTTTTTACAAATGAATGTTCATTCAACAGGTTTAAATGATTGCAGCACTCACATCTGAAAGATAGCCCGTGCAGCTTCTTTAGTTCCTCTTCAGGAAGATTGAGCATAACCGACTGGCAATTGAAGCACCTTAGAGTTCTAAATAGAAACATCCTTTCTCCTTTATTAGATAATCTAATTATAATTATACATTAATGCAAAAAAGTGTCAATAATACTATGAGGTTTTCTGCTTTTATTTTTTGCATCCAGAAATATAATATACCGTGGCAGGCCGCATCGAATTCTACCCTCCAAGTATTGATATAATTAGTACTTTGTAACCTCTAAAACTTTTATAAGCATCTTTCAATGTCATCCTGAGAGCTGCAATACAACAGCGAAAACTACCGTAAATATAATGATTTTTCCGCTGCGCTCAGAATGACACAAAAACTTAGTTCAAATTATATAGATTTGAAGATAAAAATTTTCGATAAACTTATTATAAACTTATTTATGAACCTTGATATAAACAATAGAAAGAGCTATAATGGTTATAACAATATAACAAATGTATTAAATATTAATTTTGGGAGGTAAATATGAGTCTAACGTATAATGAATGTAAGGCACAATACTATTCAATGAAAAAGACCTTTGACTGTATAGCGGCTCAGGAAGCAGAGCTTAAGGCGTTTTTGAAGGCCAAACAACCCAGGTCTTTCACATTTATCGGCAGCGGCTCGGGATATTATCTTGCCCAATCCTTTGACATGATAGCCAGAGTGAAAATGGGTGCATGCTCATCCTCCATCCCTGCAGGAGATTTGATGCTGCATTATGAAAGATACTCCAAAGTTCTTGAAGGCACCATGCTGGTAGTTGCATCAAGGTCCGGAAGTACATCCGAGGTTATAAATTCCGTTAAACTGCTAAAAGCATCCGCCAATATTCCGGTTTTAAGTATTGCTTGTGTAGAAAATTCCGAGCTTTCAAAAATATCGGATTATACAGTATGCATACCATGGGCTTTTGATGAAAGTGTATGCCAGACCAGAACGGTGAGCAATCTCTATGCTGCCATGGTGCAGATAATTGGATACTTTAGTCAAGACACATCGTTGATAAAAGGCCTGGAAAAGGTAATAGCCTCCGGAGATGAATATATGCTGAAGTATGAGAGAGAGCTTGAAAGCATAGCCTCCATGAATTGGAAAAATGCAGTAGTATTGGCGGATGGTGAGCTGCAAGGCCTTGCAAATGAAGGAGCTCTTGCCTTCCAGGAAATAGCGCAGACGCCTTCCAATTATTATCATTTGCTGGATTCGCGCCACGGGCCTATGGTGATGGTCAACCAGGATACTCTGGTAATAGCCTGCCTGACCTCTGAGGATTACAAAAAGCAAAAGGATCTTGTTACTGATGTGGTGAATAAGGGCGCCAAAATTGTGGTCTATACCGATACCAATGTGGAGCGGATAGAGGGTGTTGATCTTCATGTTTCGTCAGGATATGAAATGGAGCATGTTTTGCGTGGGATACCTTTTGTTTTTATACCTCAAATGATATCATATTACAGAGCTGTTAAAACGGGAGTCAATCCTGATCAGCCCAATGGTCTGGCTCCATGGATAAAGCTGTGATTGCCTTAAGGGAATTGTTTCGGAGGTATATATGAAAAAATATGATGTACTGGCTATAGGCGAGCTGAATGTTGATTTGATAATGACGGGAATGAAAAGCATGCCTGTGGCAGGAAGAGAAATAATAGCGGAAGGCTTCAATGTAGTCATGGGAAGCTCTACGGCAATATGTGCCTGCGGCATATCCCGGCTGGGACTGAAAACCGGCTTCGTAGGCAAAACCGGCAGGGACAGCTTCGGTGAGGTAGTTCGAAAAGGACTGTCTGACTATGGAATAAGCCTTGAAAATGTAATGGTGGATGAAAAAATAGAAACCGGCATTACTATCTCTCTGAGTACCCAAAAGGACAGAGCACTGATAACATATCTGGGCTCAATTGATTCCTTGACTTTGGAGGATATTGACTATAGCCTGCTGGATGAGACAAGGCATATTCACATTGGTTCATTCTTTCTGCAAAGCAAATTAAGACCGGGTATTGCAAAGCTGTTTTCCGAAGCAGGGAAAAGGGGAGTCACCACTTCACTGGATGCCGGCTGGGATGAAACCATGAACTGGAATTATGGTATTTTTGAAGTGCTTGGAGCTACAGACATTTTCTTTCCCAATGAGACAGAAGCATTGAACATAACGGGGAAGGAAAATACTGAAGATGCCTTGAATATGCTGTCGGAGTACTGCGGTACCGTAGTTGTAAAGTGCGGACCCAAAGGAGCGGTAGCCAAAAGAGGTAGTTCACTGGTGCAAAAGGACACATATGAAAATTTAAAACCTGTTGACACTACCGGAGCCGGAGATTCTTTCAACGCTGGGTTCCTATATGGTTTCATAAATGGAATGAGCCTTGAGGAATGTATGAATTATGGCAACGCCTGCGGGTCCATAAGTGTGACAAGGATAGGCGGCTCAGCTGCCTGCGCCACCCTGGATGAAGTGAAAAGATTAATAAAAAATGGAACTTTGTAAGAGGTAATTTATGAAAACTGTTCACCCGTTAAAGGAAATAATAAAGCTGCAGAAATCTGGGGTTTATAAAGGGATATGCTCCATATGCAGTGCAAATAGGTATGTAATAAAAGCAGCTATGAAAAGTGCTTTGGAAAAAAATGAATTTGTGCTGATAGAAGCCACCGCAAATCAGGTAAATCAGTATGGAGGCTATACGGGCATGACGCCGCCTGATTTCAGGGACTTTGTCATGTCTGTTGCCAAAGAGGAGGGATTTCCCGAAGACAAGGTTATACTTGGCGGAGATCATCTGGGACCTTTGGTCTGGAAGGCTGAAAATACTGCCGAGGCTATGGACAAGGCATCAGAACTGATAAGGCAATACATATCTGCAGGTTTTACCAAAATACATCTGGATACAAGCATGAAGCTGGGGGATGACAGTGCTGCGCTGCCGCTTGATCCCTTTATAGCAGCGGAAAGGGGTGCAATGCTTTGCCTGACGGCAGAAACTGCTTTCGCCAGGCTGCAGGAAAACTACCCTGCTGCCATGCATCCTGTATATGTAATTGGAAGCGAGGTGCCTGTTCCCGGCGGGGTACAGGAGGATGAAGGACTAAAGGTGACTGAAGCCGGGGATTTTGCCAGAACCATAGAGCTTTTTAAGAGGGCTTTTGCCGGCGCCGGACTACTTGAGGCCTGGGAAAATGTCATTGCCGTTGTTGTTCAACCGGGGGTGGAGTTTGGGGACTCAATGATTCATGATTATGACCGCCATGCTGCAAAGCAGCTTTGTGCTGCATTGGAATTATATCCTAAGCTTATTTTCGAAGGCCATTCCACTGACTACCAGAAAAGATCAGCCTTAAAGCACATGGTAGAAGATGGAATTGCCATACTTAAAGTCGGACCGGGACTTACGTTTGCACTCAGGGAGGGACTCTTCCTATTGAATCATATGGAAGATGAGCTTCTTGGCAACAGGACGGATATCAAGCTTTCCAATTTTATTGGAACCCTGGAGGAGGCTATGTTAAAAGTCCCGTCAAACTGGAACAGGTATTATCACGGTACGGAGGAAGAAAAAAAGTTAGCCCGAAAGTACAGCCTTTCAGACCGGTGCAGGTACTATCTGGCTGTACCTGAAGTAGAAAAATCCATCCAACTGCTGCTTGATAATTTGCAGTCTATTGATTTGAACATGTCGGTAATAAGCCAGTATTTTCCCAACCAGTACCGGAAAATCCGGGAGGGGCGGCTGAAAAAGGATGCGGAGGCTTTACTGACAGACAGGGTCATTGACCTGATTGAGGATTATAATTACGCCATATCGCAGCAAAGCTGCCAGTAGCCAGTAGTCAGTATTCAGTAGAATTTAGTAATGTATATTTCAGATTGTCAGTGAATTATTCAAAAGATTCAGGGGCTCGATACCCCTGATTCTTTTATTAGTGGCATTGCTTCAGCAATCGCCAAAGGTTTTAGGGGCTCGATGCCCCTGAAACCTTTTATTAGTGGCATTGCTTCAGCAATCGCCAAAGGTTTTAGGGCTCGATGCCCCTGAAACCTTTTATTAGTGGCATTGCTTCAGCAATCGCCAAAGGTTTTAGGGGCTCGATGCCCCTGAAACCTTTTATTGTTACAGAATTGTTACACGATTTTAAGCAAATTGTAACCTAAAGAAGGTTTTGCCAGTTTATAATTTTAGTATGGGGTTTTTTACGAAAGATGAGGTGTGCTTTATGAAATTTAAATTACACAAATTTTCTATTATAATAGTGCTTCTTCTGCTAATTTCAATTGGCTTTAATATAGCTACAGCCATAACTGACGGTGCGGAACCCGGTTCCGAGCAGGATCCTCTCATTTCCAAAAGCTATGTAGATGATGTAATGGCCAAAAATGCGGCAGAGGTTGCTTTGCTGAAGCAGCAGGTGGAGCAGCAGAAAAATCAGATTGATGAACTCAAAAATCAATTGCAATCCGGAGGTTCGGAGGGATTTATCGTCCTTGCTCTGGAGAAAGGGCAGACCTTGCTTCCAGGCGGCGGAACAGAGCTGATTCTCAGAAATGGTGTAGCTACGGCTGTCTCCGGACAAAACGGAGACAATCTTGCAGATGTCACGTCGGCCAAGGATCTTGTTAAAGGTGCGGCGGTTGTAGTAAATCATTTACTTATATCGTCCCGGGATGATGGCCGTGGAATAAAGGCATCCGGTATATGCTACCTGCTTGTCAGGGGAGCTTATAAGGTAAATGAGGCACAGCAAGCAGAAAGCAGCGTAGAACAGCCGCCTGTCCAGGAAAACAACAACAATACTCCTGCCGAAACTGGACTTTCCAAAGGAAAAGTCAAGGCTTCTGCTTTGAATGTGCGGTCGGAGCCGAATACAACTGCGGCAGTTCGTACTAAAGTTTATACAGGCGATGTAGTGACGGTATTGTCCAAACAGGGTGACTGGCTGAACATTAAGACCTCTGCAGGTATAGAGGGCTGGGTGCTGGCGCAGTATATAACAATGCAGTAGCCATAAATACAAATGAGCATATTATGTTAGTTTATCACATCGCAATGAGTGAAAATAACACATTATGCTCATTTTTTACTTTTCATCTTCACATACCAATTCATTTATGCTAAACTAGGAGCAGGGAATAAAAAACTAGAAAAAGAGGTATAAGATGAAAACTAAAGCTGTTAGATTATATGGAAAAAATGATTTAAGACTGGACGAATTCGAATTGCCGGCAATAAAAGATGATGAAATACTTGCCCATATCATTTCGGACAGTATCTGCATGTCATCCTATAAAGCTGCAATACAGGGCAGTGAGCATAAAAGAGTGCCGGAGGACATCAGCACAAATCCTGTTATTATAGGCCACGAGTTTTGCGGAGAAATAGTAGAAGTAGGCAGCAAGTGGAAGGATAAATTTAAAGCAGGCAGCAAGTTTTCTATTCAGCCCGCACTGAACAAGCCGGAAAATCCTTATGCCGCACCTGGTTACACTTACCATTACATCGGGGGCAGCGCCACCTATATAGTTATACCCAATGAAGTAATGGAGCGGGGATGCCTGCTTCAATATAAGGGCGACGCTTATTTTTACGGCTCCCTGTCTGAGCCAATGTCCTGCATAGTCGGTACATTTCATGCAATGTATCATACCAGAGGCGGAAGCTACGTACATGACATGGAAATAGTAGAAGGCGGAAGCATGGCTGTTTTGGCAGGCGTGGGCCCCATGGGACTGGGCGCCATTGACTATGCCATACACCGTGAAAGAAAGCCCGGCCTTCTGGTAGTTACCGATATTGACGATGCAAGACTGGAAAGAGCTGCATCCATTTATACGGTAGAAGAGGCTGCAAGGAACGGAATCAAGCTGATATATGTAAATACAGCTAAAGTAGAAAAGCCTGAGGAATATATGCTTTCATTGAATGGCGAAAAAGGATACGACGATGTCATGGTATTTGCGCCTGTCAAGCCTGTGGTAGAAATGGGAGACAGGATACTGGGCCACGACGGGTGTCTGAATTTCTTTGCAGGCCCAAGCAATCCGGCTTTTTCAGCTGAATTTAATTTTTACAATGTACATTATTCAATGACTCACGTAGTTGGTACCAGCGGCGGTAATACTGATGATATGATAGAATCTCTTGACATGATGGCGTCGGGTAAAATTGATCCTTCATCAATGATAACCCACATAGGCGGACTTAACAGTGTAGTGGAAACAACTTTGAACCTGCCTAAAATTCCAGGCGGGAAAAAGCTGATCTACACAAACATAGATATGGAGCTTACGGCTATATCCGATTTCAGGGAAAAAGGCAAAACCGGTGTATTATTTGCAGAACTGGCTGATATAGTTGAAAAGAATAATGGTTTATGGAGTGCGGAAGCGGAGAAATATTTGCTTGCCAATGCAAAAGCGATCTGAAGGAAGGTAAGATATGGACATAAAGGTTGTAAAGCTGGGCAGACTTGAATACGGAAAAGCTCTTGCCATTCAGGAGAAGCTTCTGGCATTAAGACAGGCGGGAAAAATCGGAGACATAATGCTTTTGGTTGAGCATCCTCCGGTACTTACCGTGGGCAGGAGGGGCGAGTATTCCAATATACTTCTGCCGACAGAGGAACTGAAGGCTGCAGGAGTGGAAATCTTTGATGTGAACCGCGGCGGCGATGTTACTTATCACGGACCGGGGCAAGTAGTAGGGTATCCCATAATGGATCTGAATGATTATGGCAGGGACATTAAGGATTATGTGGGCAAAATTGAAGACATATTCATAAGGCTTTTAAAGGAAGATTATGATATAACAGCACGACGGGATGATAAGAAATATACAGGCGTCTGGGTGGAAAACAGCAAGATAACAGCTATAGGAATAGCCGTAAAGCGCTGGGTCACCATGCATGGCTTCGCTTTTAATGTAAACACCGATCTGAATCATTTCAGATGGATAAACCCCTGTGGAATTACCGACAAGGGGGTAACCTCGCTGCAAAAGCTTCTTGGACGCGCCGAAGACTATGAAAAGCTGAATGAACGGGTAATCTGGTACTTTACACAGGTTTTCGGGCTTTTAGAGCAGAGAATTACCCTGGATGAACTTGATAAAATACTGGCGTTATAAAATTCATGGGAGGTTCTTATGCAGGAGAGAAAGCCTGAATGGCTTAGAGTAAGGGTAAACGGCGGATCAAAGCGGGACGAGGTGGAGGAGATACTCAAGCGTCTGTCCCTTCATACTGTTTGTGAGCAGGCCAGCTGCCCCAATATAATGGAATGCTTCGGCAGAAGGACAGCAACCTTTATGATCCTGGGGAAGGTTTGTACCAGAAATTGTACTTTTTGTGATGTCAGCAAAGGCAATCCCGATATGGTGGATGCCGACGAGCCTCTTCATGTAGCTCAGGCGGTAAAAGAACTGAATCTGAGGCATGTAGTAATAACATCAGTTACAAGAGACGATATGGCTGATGGAGGGGCAGGCCATTATGCCGCTGTCATCGGAAAAGTCAGGGAGCTGAATCCGGAGGTGATCATCGAGGTGCTGATACCGGATTTTGAGGGCTCATATGAAGCCCTGGCAACTGTAATTGATGCCCGTCCCGATATATTGAACCATAATGTTGAAACAGCACCTCGCCTTTATCCGGAAGTGCGGCCAATGGCTGTTTACCATAGATCACTGGAACTTCTGCAAAACGTAAAAAAACTCAGCAGGGACACACATACCAAATCAGGAATCATGCTTGGTCTGGGAGAGAAGGAGGACGAAGTGCTGGAGGTTTTCAGAGACCTCAGGGCGGCAGGATGTGATTTCCTGACTGTAGGACAGTATCTGGCTCCGTCAAAAAGCCACCATCCGGTAGTTGAATATGTGCATCCCGATGTCTTTGAAAGCTATAAGGTAAAGGCTCTTGACATGGGCTTCAAATATGTGGCTTCCGCGCCGCTGGTGAGAAGCTCCTACCAGGCAGACAAGGCTATGGAGGCTGGCAAGGACGGTTAAGAAGGCGACATTGATGAACAGGCTGATAAGTACCGGTGCAAATATAACTTCCCGTATAAGTTTCTGAAAATGCAGTCCATTGCAGCCGGTACCTTCAGAAAAACGGGAAGTAATATTTACAGTACTCCTAAAATGATAAATGCTCACTAATAGCTCAACTATGAAGTTGAGCTATTAGTTTTTGTATATTCAAAGAGAAGAACCAATCAGAAAAGGTGTAATAAAAACAAAATTTCTTATTGATACGTATATTTTATTGACATCTTTTCCTGTAACATGTTAGAATATATCTTGATAATGTTAATTTGTAACACTGTATAGTGATAAAGTAACATTGAGCATAATAAATACTAATATATTACAGGAGGTCTATATGGCAACACCCGTAATCATGCCACGTCAGGGTCAATCCGTCGAAAGCTGCATAATAGCCAAATGGGCAAAGAAAAAAGGCGACAAGGCGCAGGTCGGAGACATTCTTTTCACATACGAGACAGACAAGGCAACCTTTGATGAAGAAGCCAAGGTGGAAGGAATACTGCTGGATGTCTTTTTTCAAGAAGGTGACGACGTACCCTGTCTTTTAAATGTATGCGCCATTGGAAACGAGGGCGAGGATGCTTCGGTATTCAACCCAAATGCAAAGCAGGAAGCCGCACCGGTAATTCCAGCTGCAGCAGCTGCGGCAGCGAAGCCCGAAGTAAAAGCTGCACCTGCTGCTGAGGCTGCCAATGGTGAAGCAGTAATCCAAAACCAGGACGGTAAAATGAAAATATCTCCCCGTGCAAGAAACCTGGCTGAAAAAACCGGAGTAGATCTGCGCTTTGCAGAGCCCTCTGGACCAAATGGAAGAATCATTGAAAGAGATGTTGCAGCCCTCAGAGACAGCGGGCATCTTGTTACATCAGCCGCCAAAGGCTTATATCAGGAATCCGTTGCCGCAGAAGCCTCCGGAATCGGCGGGAGAATAACTGCAGGTGATTTAAATCGCGTACCGGCGGTGCCGGCAGCCTCCACAAGTGTAGTACAGTCTGTTGTTGCTGCTGCATCAGCTGCAATAGTGCCGGATTTTGAGGAGATCAAGCTTCCGAATATCCGCAAAGTTATTGCAAAGGCAATGCATCAATCGTTGTCAACTACAGCACAGCTTACATTAAATTCTTCATTTGACGCCACCGATATCCTTGCTTTCCGAAAGAGGCTTAAAAGCGCCGGTACCAGCCTGGGTATCGAGAATATTACTCTTAATGACATTATATTATATGCAGTTTCAAGAACTATTCAGAGCCACAAGAGCTTGAACGCTCATTTTCTTGACGATAAAATGCTGGTTTTTAATAATGTAAATCTGGGAATAGCTGTTGATACCGAAAGAGGACTTATGGTACCAACTCTTTTCAATGCAAATCAGAAATCTCTCAATGAAATATCCACGGAAGCCAAGAAGCTGGTTGAAAGCTGCCAGAAGGGCACTATCAGTCCAGATGCTCTTAAGGGAGGCACATTTACCATCACAAATCTGGGCACACTGGACATTGAATCCTTCACACCGGTGCTAAATCCTCCCCAGACGGGAATTCTGGGCGTTAACAACATCACTCAAAGAGTGAAGGAGGTTAACGGACAGTATGCATACTATCCTGCCATGGGTCTGTCGCTTACCTTTGACCACAGGGCACTTGACGGTGCGCCGGCTGCAAGATTCCTCAAGGATCTGAAGACAAACCTGGAGAATTTCAGCGTACTGCTGGTAAAGTAAATGGAGGCGATAAAAATGGTTTACGATCTGATTATAATAGGCGGCGGCCCTGCCGGATATCTGGCAGCCGAGAGAGCCGGACATGCGGGACTGAACACCCTGCTTATAGAAAAAAGGTTTGTGGGAGGTGTTTGCCTCAATGAAGGCTGCATACCTTCCAAAGCCTTGCTGTATTCCGCAAAGATATATGACTCTGTCAAGTATGGAGAGAAATATGGAGTTACTGCAGCCAACGTAACTTTCAATCATGAAACGGTAATAGCCAGGAAGAACAAGGTGGTTAAAACTCTTGTCATGGGAATAAAGTCCAAGCTTAAAAACAATAACGTGACGGTGGTGGAAGGCCTTGGTGAAATTACCGGCAGAAATG
>Ga0366769_1064_pt1 | contig 16693 bp, 10 predicted proteins | sample BONcelHN113001C8_FD_207053 | JGI IMG/M metagenome (GOLD analysis project Ga0366769, IMG submission 207053) | Enriched cells from coal bed in the Powder River Basin, Montana, United States - BONCAT cells N11 rep2 HSBNCT.N11.300.1.C8 ...
AAAAAGCAATTACAGCCTGGCTATGGTAATTATAACTGATGCACAACAGCCAAGGCTATGGGATTGAAAGGAGAAGCAAGGTGCGGGAGAATATTTTAACTGCGAAAAACCTTACAAAGAATTATAAAAATGTGACGGCTTTAAGTGATGTCAGCCTGGAATTGATGCAGGGTGAGATCTATGGACTTGTTGGCAAGAATGGAGCAGGCAAGACCACCTTATTAAGGATTATTACCGGGCAGACGTTTGCAACGGCTGGTGAAATATCCTTATTTGGCATTAATTCAAATGAGGCATTAAACAAGGAAAGAAAGAGAATTGGAGCTATTGTTGAAATACCAAGCTTTTACCACTATTTGACAGCGGCTCAGAACCTGGAATACTACCGCATTCAAAGAGGAATTCCCGGAAAGAATTGTGTGGAGGAGGCTTTAAGCGAGGTTGGATTATTGGATGCCGGGAATAAGAAGTATAAAAACTTTTCCCTTGGAATGAAGCAAAGGCTTGGGCTTGCTTTGGCGCTTATGAACAAGCCGGAATTGTTATTGCTGGATGAGCCTATAAATGGGCTTGATCCCTTTGGGATTGTGGAAATCAGAAATCTCCTACTGAAGCTCAACCAGGAAAAAAATATTACAATATTGATTTCCAGTCATATCTTATCTGAACTTTCAAATCTTGTGACTTACTATGGATTCATTGATAACGGAAGGATGGTCAAGCAGCTGTCAAATGAGGCGCTATCTAGAGAATGTAACAGATACCTTGAACTGAAGGTAGGAAACACAGAGAAAATGACAGCTTTGCTTGAAACAGAATTGGGCTGTACTTCCTACAAGGTTGCGCCCGATAATGCAATCCATATTTATGAGTATCTGGAGCAGTCTGCAAAAATCAGTGAACTGGCTGTCAGACATGGGGTAAGCCTGAATTCCATTAATGTGAAGGAAGTAAATCTGGAGAATTATTTTATTCAGTTAGTAGGGGGAGCGAGCAATGACTAGTTATTTAAAAAGTGAGCTTTATCGGCTGATGCACTATAAGTGGACCTATTTATTCATAGGAATTTGTTCTCTTTTATTATTAAGCTCAAATGTAGTCCTGGCAGCGGTTAAAACTACGGATAGCACCTTTAGGTATGCTACAACTGCTTTTGCATTCTCAAATGCATATACAAGCATGGCAATTGTATATATTTTATGTATTTCTGTATCTTTATTGGTTTTTGGAAATGAGCACAGCAATCATACAATGAAGAATACAGTAACCTATGGTATTCCCAGAGGTAATATATATTTCGGGAAGATTTTTGTTCAAATAATGTACGCAATAATTGCATTTGCTATTATTGCTGGTGTACACGTATCAAGTTCATATCTTTTGCTTGAGAATTCAGCATCAAATGATTTGAATATATATATACGCACTTTTCTTGCCTGCCTTCCATTTTTTGTATTCGGATTAGCCTGCGCCAATACCTTTTCCTTTATTCTTGAAGGCTCCGGTGGTGCGGTTGCAGCCTCTAGTGGGATAATGCTGGCATTCCCGCTGGTATGCAATTTACTGGGGATGAAGTTCGAGGTGTTTGCAGAGCTTGGCAAGCTATTACCGGCGAATATAATAAATTTTACGCATTATGATGCGGCGGCTGAAGCTATGATCATGTATTGGGACACATCGGCAGGTTTTGCTAACTGCTGGTTGTACGGTATGGTCCAAACTATAATAATTGTAACAATTGGATATTTACTATTCCGAAGAAAAGAAATAAAATAATTGTGTTCAGTGAGTAAGGAGGTGCGGCAGTTATGACATATATATGTATTGGCTTGATAATAATATACTTTATGCTTGCAGCACTCTTTTTTTCACTGCGAAGGTCAATAAGCTCCACAAGAAAACAGATGGAAGAGATTGAAGAGCATCCCGAAAGAAACCGGCAACTGAAGGCACTTGCATCAAACTATGAGATGGAGCTGCTGTTGGCTAAAATCAATGAAATTTACCAGGCACGGCAGCAGGAACGTATCACATATCAGAGAAGAGAGACGCAAATACGGCGTGAAATCGAAAACATTTCACACGACCTAAGAACCCCACTCGCCTCAATAATAGGGTATGTGGATCTGATTGAGGATTCACAAACAAAGGATGCCGAGCGGAAGGAATTTCTGAAGATCATTAAAATGAGAGCCAGGGTACTTCAAGGTTTCATTCATGATTTTTATGAACTGTCCAGAATGGAAGCTGATGAGTATCCATTTGTTCTTGATGTGGTGCATGTGCAAAGCATTTTGAGTGAGGTTGCCGTTACATACTATAATGAATTTGAAAAAAAATGCATTCAGGTGGCGGTTGAACTGGAAGAAAAGCCAGGCTTCATCATTGCCGACAAAATACAGCTTAACAGGATTTTGAACAATCTTGTTCAAAACGCCTTGAAATATTCCCAAAGGCAATTTACCATCAAACAATTCATAAGGAACGGAAAATGCATAATACAATTTTTTAATGACAGGGGTCAAATGAAAGAAGACCAGTTGAAATTCATTTTTGACAGGTTCTATACCGGCGATTTGTCCCGTAACAATAAAAGCACCGGATTGGGACTGACCATATCAAAGCTGTTGGTTGAAAGGATGAATGGAAGCATTGGGGCAAGAATTGACGGTGATTTTTTTGTCATAGAGCTAAGCTGGAAAGCGCAATAAGCCTTTTTACATTTGGTGCTTTGATGGTCTCATTTGCTTATAAAAAAGCGGATGGATAACCATCCGCTTTCTTCCCGGATAGGAACATATTGGTAACTCTTTGCTTTCCTATAGACTTCGCCAATACACACTTGTAAAGTATCATCTTCTTGTGCCCTGATAAACACATCCCTATGGACATCATTCCAATGGGAAGGGCATATCTAAGTGTAAAATTATAATACGTCTGAAAAGTAATATTTGGATTGTGATACATCGGCCTGAGACCCTTGATGTCTGATATGCTGTCTTCAATATATCTGGCATTTGCTTCTCTTACCTTATTATGCTCATCAAGTCTGGATAGCTGTGTCAAGGCTATTGCCGCTTGGAATTCTGTCAGTCTATAGTTGCCGCTTTGCATTGTCGGTGATTCATCGCTCAGCTTTCTACCACAAGAGACCAGCGACATTAGTAACTCGTAGTATCTTTTGTTTTGCGTAATAATCAGTCCCCCTTCTCCTGAGTTGAGAATCTTGGATGATTGTAAACTAAATGTGCCAATATCTCCTATAGAACCTGCGGGTTTATCCTTCCATATCGAGCCATGCTGATGGGACGTATCTTCAATTACATGTAGCTTGTATTTATTTGCAATACTTATAATAGCATCCATGTCCGCCATTCTTCCATATAAGTGTACAGGAATTATACATTTTGTGCGTATAGTTACAGCTTCTTCAATTTTCCTGGGATCGATTGTATACGTTTCAGGATCTATATCCACAAGTATTGGAACAGCATTTACATCGAGTACTGCAGATGCCGTAGCCTGCCATGTCAATCCCGGAACTATAAATTTGCCTTGATGTAAAAACGCATATTACACAAAAGCTACATTATATTAAGAATGAAGCCTGGTAAAACATACAGCCACCTATTATAAAATTGGAAATTTTATTCGAATTTCTATTATTATTATTATAAATATTTTTTGAAATAAATAAATGTACTAAAAAGATATTGTTTATATAATTACGACTTTTTTAAAAAAAATTCTGGCGCAGTACAGACACCGTCATAACCAATATACACTGAAATATACACCGGTTGAGTACTTTTATTTATAGCTTATCCGTGATAAAATATTGGTGGACAAAAAAAGAGGATCATACCTTGATGTTGGAAAAGAAGGGATTCTTATAACTTTAATTCTTCTGCAATAAAATGATGTTTATAAACAATATTATCTTAAAAAAAGAGACTAAGAGTATAATATTTTGCACCTTTTCATATGCAATATAGTTAAAAAAAATGACCATAAGATATATTAAGTCAATATGCAGCATCTTATAAAGTTATTTGCATTGTGATACAATTGTAAATGTAGCCAAGCATGGCAGGCCGATATTTATATAAGGGACTTGATAAGAATGTATAAAGTAATCATAGTGGATGATGAAGAGGATATAAGGCAAGGATTGTCCCGGATGGCAGATTGGTCATCGATTGGGTTTGAGGTTGCAGCGCTGCTGGAAGATGGCAGGGAGGCGATGGAGTATATTGCCAAAAATCATATCGATGCAGTTTTGACCGACATTACCATGACTTTTGTCAATGGGTTGGAATTGGCGAAATACATACACGAAAACAGGCTTCAGATAAAGGTTGTAATAATAAGCGGTTTCAAGGAGTTCGAATATGCCAAGCAGGCAATCAGCTATGATGTCGTCCATTATCTTTTGAAGCCCACCAGATTGGATGAAGTGGAGCAGGTGTTCCGGAAAATAAAAGAACAGCTTGACATGGACAGGGATGATGAAATGCGCCTGGAAAAGATCAGCAGACATTACGGCAAAATCATACCTTATCTGCAAGAGCAGTTTTTCAATGACATTGTCATGGGAGCCCTTTGCAGCAAAGACGAGATTAAAAAGCACATGGAGCTTATCGGGCTGAATATTGAACCGCAGACTGGCAAATGCTGCATGATAGGCATAAAAATACTAAACTATGAGCATTACATGAATGATACATGGGAGTATGGCAAGGATGGCCTTGTTACTGCGATACGGAATATTATAAAAAACAATGATAAAGATATATTGTTTTCGGTTATTAACAATAAGGATGGTAAAATACAGGTGCTGGCCATTGCTTTGCATGAAACGGAAGAAGCCGGCATGATGGGAGTTATCCAAATTCATTTTGAAAATGCCAGGTCTCATCTAAAAAGCCTTTTGGGGATTGACATAACTTTCGAAATCATAAGTACATTTAACAGCTTGTATGACCTCGCTGAAAACAATAGGCGGATACATGCGTATGATTCATGGGATATGGTAATACCGGAAACTTTGGATGGGCAGGCATTCGGAAGGATAATCGAGCAGCAGAAGCTGCTTATGTCTTATCTTATCTCCGGCAATAAGGATGCTGTAAACAACCTTTTTGACGCTATTCTGGAAACGCTGGACGGTAAGGACATTGCCGTAATACATAATTGTGTCATCAGCCTGTTTGCCATGCTGGAAAACAAGCTGAATGATTTTACCGCAAATGTAGGGACGGTGGGCCAGGGGATGTTTAATTTCAAAGTAATACTGGAGAAAAAGAATATTGAACAATTAAAGACAGGGTGCAAAGCCTGGCTGAACGGAATCTCGGATAAGATCATGAGGTACAGGGAGTCCTCGGAGATCAATGTCATTCATAAAGCTAAGGAATATATCGATAATAATCTGGGCAAGGGTATTTCGCTGGAAGACGTATCTGATTATGTATTCTTAAGTTCTGTATATTTAAGCCGGATATTTAAACAGAAGACCGGTGAAAATTTTATTGACTATCTCATTGAAGCAAGGATGAAAAAGGCCATGGAGTTTTTGAAAGACAAGAGATACAAGGCTTATGAAATCAGTAAGATGGTGGGATATAACAGCACAAAATACTTTTTCAAGGTATTCAAGCAATATACGGGTTTCACTCCTACCGAGTACCGCAGCAGAATATACTAAGCACTGGCACATATTTCCGTTTAATGATGGGAGTGCGGCATAAAAGGCATGCAGGGGGTATGACGGATAAAATGAAGAACAGGCTGGGCATATGGCAGTATATTAAAAGCTACAGGTTCAATAGCATTTTTATAAAAAACCTGTTTATGATTATTCTGATCGTCATAATTCCTCTGGCCGGCATGAGTATGGCGGTATATAGGTACAGTAACAATGTAATGGGCGAAGAGGTCAGGGATGCGAACCGGTATGCATTGTACCGAGTTAGGGATATGGTTGACATGCTGGTCAGGGGAATAGATGAAATGGCAATTAAGATTGCTTCAGATACCGATATAAATGATTTCATCAATAATCCCAGGCCTGGAATACCTGATTATATAACAATAAAAAGAGAAATAGATATTTTTAATAATATAAGCATTACGAATACAATTAGTGCGTATATACATTCAATTTATGTTTATTCTGAAGCAAGTGGTTATTTGATATCATCATGGAAGGGTATCCGGAAGCTTGAATGGTTCAATGACATAGGTTGGTATGATGAATATATGGATAAAAAAAGCAGATCAAGCTGTTGGACTTCAGCACGTATGATAGAAAACGAGAAAATCTATTCAAGCACCAATTATACCAAATATTTTTTATCTGTTTACAGGACTGCTCCATTAATATATGGGGATGCCAGCGGTGTTATTGTGATTAATATCGATTCGAACAAGCTTGGTCAATGGGTCAATGATATAGATAGCAGGAGCTTTGAGGACATATTCATTATTGACGGCGACGGGCGTGTTATCTTCAATGACAATCAGGATCTGATCAATAAAAAGTATGAGGAGGTTGACCTCCTTGAAGGTGTTTCCATGGAAGATGATTCCCATTCTGTCATCAGTAACGTCAAGGGCGTCCGGAATGTCTTGTCCTCGGCAAAATCGAAGTATAACGGCTGGAGGTTTGTATCGGCCATATCTTTATATAAGTACCAGGAAAAGCTGGAAGCATTGAAGAATAATATGATGGTATTAATTTTCATCAGTGTGGTTATTTCTATTGTTTTTGCATTTTTAACTTCGGTACGGGTTTATGAGCCTATCCGGAATATTATTTCTCTGGTGGATAATCCGACGGATTGGATTGGCGCTGAAAAAATGATTGATAAGAAAAGTATTGATGAATTCAGGCTTATTGCATCCAATATTATCAATACCTACAATCAGAAAAATAAAACTGAAGAAGAATTGGCAAAACGTATAGTGCTTTTAAAAAAGGCACAAACGATAGCGCTTCAGTCCCAAATCAATCCGCATTTTCTGTACAATTCACTTGACACTATAAACTGGAAGGTGATGGAAATGGCAGGCCGGAACAACCAGGCCTCGGAAATCATACTGGCGCTGTCGGAACTGCTGCGCATAAGCCTGGAGACAAGCACAAACCTTGTCGACATAGCCATGGAAATAAAACATGCAGAGCTTTATCTTGAGATTCAAAGGGCAAGATATAAAAACAAGTTTGATGTGGTTTGGGATATAGACCTTTCAATCATGGACTATAAAATAATCAAGCTCACCCTTCAGCCTCTTCTAGAAAATGCCATATACCACGGGATCAAACCCAAAAAAGAAAAAGGTGTGATCAGTATATCGGGTCAGCTGCAGGAAAACAGTATTGCATTTCAGGTTGCTGACGATGGTACGGGTATGCTTGATACTGAGGTTCTGGTTTTGAATTCTGAAATGAGTAAGGATTATATAAAAGAGGACGAACATATTGGGTTAAGAAATGTCAATCAGAGAATTAAGCTTACTTTTGGCGAGAATTATGGTCTGACGGTAAAAAGCGAGACAAAGAAAGGCACTGTTATTCATGTCCTCATACCCGCAGTTAAGCAAATGGGATGAATGTTAAAATATCATACTCCAAATAATGAAAAACCATACTTACCTTCATTTAAAATGGTTAAAAAAAATTGTCTTAATATGTAATTTGATAACTTTATGCAAACAGGCTCACGACGTATAATTGAATTGTAAGAAAACATATTTTGTGAGGAGGACGAAAATGAAGAAACAAGTTGTATGGTTCACGGTAGTAGTGTTTTTACTGACTTCATTATTCACAGGCTGCACGGGCAAAAAAGAAGAAACAACTAAGGGAAGCACTCAACAGCAGACAGAACTGTTGACTACCACACAGGAGACGACGGAACCGCCCTATACAGGAGGGCTTCCAATCACCAGCGCGATGGGGACTAATACTTTGACTATTGCGGGGTTTGACAATTATGATGAATCCAAAAGCTTGACCCGTCCTGTTGAAGTATGGACTGAAATGGAAAAGCTAACTGGCATTAAGGTTACTTTTGAGGTTTATCCATCTTCTCAGTATACAGACGCAATGAATACCAGGATCGCCTCTGGCGGTAAATTGCCTGATATCATCAGGAATCCGGGTGGTGGCGACCTGCAAGTGGTTAGAAAACAAAATGCGGTCATCGACCTGACTGATTTAATTGAAAAATATGCTCCATTTACAAAGCAGTTTTTTAAGACAGATGTGTTTTCCTTTAATCTTACAAAGTCTCCTGACGGTATCTTCGGTCTGCGTGCTATAACGATGGACGGTGGGGTCCGGCAACCGTATAGCTGGGGTATCAGGAAAGACTGGCTGGCGAAGCTCAGTTTGCAAGAACCCACAACTACGGACGAATTGTACAATGTATTGAAAGCGTTCAAGGAAAGAGATCCGAACGGCAACAGCAAGGCGGATGAAATACCTTTTGTTACAACCTATGGCCTTAGAGGGGTATTAGCAATTTCAAATGCATTCGGACTGCATCTGGGCACCTATAGCGACGGTCTTTGGGCTGAAGATGGCAAAGTTCAGTGGCAATACATAGATCCTAGAGCTAAAGATTTGCTGGCTTACCTTAACAAGCTTTTTACTGAAGGTTTGCTGGATTCTGATTGCCTTAATGAGGATCCTGGTATGGATGACAAAATAAACCAGAACTTAGTAGGATTACATCAAAGCTTTATTGGAAATCTTATAGGCTATGCAAATACACTTAAAGAAGCTGGCGTAGCTGACGTGCAATATGACTCCTTGATTCCGGTTGTAAACGATGCAAGCTTAAAGCCTTTTATCGAAAGAGCTTTGGGGGCCAGCGCTTATTATTGCATAACAAAAGACGCCAAGGATACAGAATTGGCGATGAAATGGCTGGATTTTGTATACGCCAGCGAACAGGGACACAGGCTAACAACATGGGGGATCGAGGGAACCAGCTATGTTATGAAGGACGGAAAACCGGATTTCACGGATTTTGTCCTCAAAAATCCTGATGGAAAGAGTGTCAATCTGTCATTAATGTCACTGGGGGCACTGCCCACGGTAGCACCGATTATAAAAACATCAGAAGGAATGTATTCCGGACATATAGCTTCTATTTTGAAAGGTTCGGCTGAGCTTTTGAGAATGGGGGAAAAAGTCGCACCATATGTTGTTCCTATGATATTATTAGGACAACCAACGGAGGCGGAAAGCAAAATATTATCTGACCTTGAAAAAGCAGGCTTGCAGACTTATAAAGATGAAATGTACGGCAAGTTCATAACAGGAGCGGAAAGCCTGGATAAATTTGATGAGTTTGTACGTAAAATGAAAGAGATTGGCGCAGATAAGTATGTTGAAGTACAACAAGCTTGTTATGACAGAATAAATAAATAACAAATCATAAGACATGGAGGCAGGTATGGATGACATGCAGCTATTCCGTACCTGCCTCTCAAAAAAATAAAAGGAGTCAGTCAAATGGCAATTCAGAAAACCGGAGTTATACCGGTGTATTGTAATAGAAAGCTTAATGGATCAATCGGCAGTTTGTTGCATGCCGTCAAACGGGATAAATACCTGCTACTGCTTATATTACCTGTTGTTATTTATTTTGCAGTCTTTCAATATGGTCCCATGTATGGAGTTTATATAGCATTTAATGATTATACTGCTGGAAAAGGCATATTGGGAAGTCCATGGAATAATTTTGAAAATTTCAAAGTGTTTTTCCACTCAAGTTACTTTTTCAGAAATTTAAGAAATACTATACTTCTTAATGGTTATGGGCTCTTATGGGGGTTCCCCATACCGATTGTTTTTGCGCTTCTTTTAAATGAATACAAGGATGGCCAGTTTAAAAAATTCACCCAGACCGTAAGCTATATCCCTCACTTTATATCTACAGTTGTCATTGTTGGAATGATATTTAATTTCCTTTCCCCCACCAATGGACTTGTAAATTCCATTATAAAGCTTTTTGGATATGAGGCTGTTAATTTTATGGTAAAGCCGGAATGGTTCAGGACTATTTTCATAAGCTCTGGTATATGGAAGGGCTTTGGATTCGGATCAGTAATATATCTGGCGGCAATATCATCTATAGACCCTCAATTATACGATGCATCAACTGTCGATGGGGCAACACGCTGGCATAAGTTAAGATATATCACATTACCGGGAATACTTCCAACGATTGTAATATTATTGATTCTGGATATAGGCAGTATCATGCAGACCGATTTCACAAAAATATTACTCATGTACAACAGCGCTACTTATGAAACCGCAGACGTAATTAGTACGTATGCTTACCGGACAGGCATTGTAAGATCAGAATATAGTTATGGTGCAGCTATAGGATTGTTCAATTCAACGGTTAATTTGTGTCTTCTCATCCTGGCAAACAAGGTGACGAAAAAGCTGGCCGATATATCTCTATGGTAAAGGAGTCTCTGTCATGAAGTTTAAAAAATCATTCGGTGAAAAAACAACTGATATAGTAATATTTCTGATCATGTTGTTTGTAATAACAATAACCTTATATCCTTTTATTTATGTAATCGGCATGTCGTTAAACAAAAACACCCTTACTTCCATGGATACTATTTTTATTTTTCCGAAGGATATCTCCCTCCATTCTTACAAAACTCTTTTTTCAGATCCGCTTCTCTGGAAGGCTTATTACAATACCATCTGGTATGTGGCTGTTGGGACCGTGATCAATGTTATAATGACTATGCTGGGGGGATATGTACTTGCGCAGAAACGTTTTTTCTTGCGCAGGAAGCTCAATTTGTTTATTATCATCACAATGTACTTTGGTGGGGGATTGATACCTACCTTTATGCTTATAAATAAACTAGGCATGTATAATACACGTTGGGCGCTTATTATACCGGGCGCGGTATCGGCGTTCTATATCATCATTGCAAGGACCTTCATAGAATCCAATATCCCGGAAAGTCTATATGAATCTGCAAAGATAGAAGGCGCGAACGATATAGGAATACTGATAAAGATTGTAATACCGCTGTCAATGCCAATTATAGCCGTATTGTCGATTTATTACGGCGTTGGGCATTGGAACAGCTATTTTGGCGCAATGATATACCTTCCGGATAGGAACCTACACCCGTTGCAAATGTACCTTATCGATATAATTGTTAAAAACTCCAGCAGGGTGCTTGAAGACTTGGGAATCGGCGTTGAGAGAACCCTTGAAATGATGCAGATAAAATATGCGGTGATTGTAGTGGCAATACTGCCTGTCTTATTGATATACCCATTTGTGCAAAAGCATTTTGTAAAAGGCGTACTTATAGGTGCGGTCAAGGAATAAACATACTTTTCAGGAGGATAAATTAATGAGTACATGTCGTATTTCACATCCAAAAGTGACAGTTATCGGCGCAGGCAGTCTGTTTTTCGGACGACAGGCCATATGGCAGATGGTGCATTCTCCCTACCTTAATAAAGGTACGCTTGCCCTGGTGGATACTGATGAAACAAGGTTGAATAAAATGGTGAAGCTGGGAAAAATGGTAGCGGAAGCCAATCATGTCGACTTGATTGTAGAGGGTTCAACAGAAAGGAAGGATGTTCTTGAAGGCTCGGATTTTGTTGTTTTAAGTTTTGCAAAGGATACCGTTAAATATAGGGGTATTGACTGTGCTATATCCGAAAAATACGGCATACGGATGTGTTCAGGTGATACAATAGGACCCGGAGGTATATTCAGAGCCATGAGGGAACTACCCGTCATTCTGGAATGTGCAAAGGATATAGAGCAGCTTTGCCCTCAAGCGTGGGTAATCAACTATATCAATCCCACCGCAGTACATGGAATAGGGTTGAGGAAATATGCACCAAAGCTTAAAAGTTTTGCTCTTTGCGACGGGTTGCATATGCCGCGTATTAAAAGAAATTACGCAGTCAGGGCAGGAATTATCGAAGAGAAAGATGACTTGATTGATGAGGTATCCGCCAGATTCGATTTCCGCATTGCAGGGGTCAACCATTTCACATGGCTGATTAAGGCAGAATATGAGGGCAGGGATGTAATGCCGGAAATAGCGGAATCGTTTCGGAGAGATGCTGCAAAAGCGTCAAATGAAGAGCAAAAATGGGCAAAATCAATATTTAACAATGAAATAGGATATGAGTTATATAAGATTTTTGGATATATACCCACATGCATTGCGCACACCAAGGAATATGTCCGTTACTGGCAGGGTACAGGCAAATCAAAAGATGAAATTCCACCTCTTCACATCTGGGAAACCGCAGGTAGATATAAAAGTCACGAGGAAATGTGGGAACAGGTTGATGGATTTATCTCGGGGGTAACTCCTATTGATGAATATATGAATGTGCTGGGGCCTGACCATGCGACCGATATTATTGAGAATATAGTGGGAGGACTTGGGAAACCTTTCTTTATCAATACCTTTAACAGTGGCGTGGTAACAAATATGCGCGATGATGCCTTCCTGGAATTGCTATGTAATGTATCCGGCGACGGTATAAAGCCTTACCCTGTCGGTGAGATGCCAAGAGGGATCCGCGGTATGCAGGAACTGGTGCTGGATACGCATGAGCTTACTGCGGAAGCGGTTGCCGAATGCAGTATTGACAAGCTGAGAAGGGCGATGCTCACCGACCCGATTGTAAGTTCTATCGGAGATGCCGACCATATTATTAGAGAGCTTATGGAACAGGAGCGGGAAGCACTACCCAGGTGCTGGTTTGAATAGTTGGCTGAGTAGAACTACATAAAGAGTTTTTCTGCAAAAAGGATTTCAATAGATAGTTTCCTGTTGACAAAATGGGACTAATAACCAATATGCTCAATTAAATAACAAGCTTATCATTGACAGATTTCACATTGCTCAGTTGTTTCTTAACTGGTAGATGGTGTACGCATGCTCTCCAAAATAAATTAAAAAAGGAAGAAGGTGATAAAATCAATGTATTTGGCATACACCGGGCACTTTTAACCAACCTCTTGAACAATAAGACTGCAGGATCACTAACGAGCCCACAGAAGGAGTTAACCATAAGATTATAAACAACAGGCATATAGTCTATAGATTCTTGTCAGTTGTCAAGGGACATACCTTAATTTATTAAAAGGAGATGGATGACATTGATAATACTTAAACAAAAACATGTTAAAAAAATGGTTTACATGTTAAGTACTCTTTTAATAATTACTTCAGTAATGATGGTAAATCCTGTAATTTACGTAAAAGCTGCATCAGAAGATGCTATACCTTCCCGTGTTGTGCGCCAGGGTCTGACAGAGGCAACGTCACGCGCTGATTCTCCCAATGTAAAGCCTACTTCCACACTGTACTCGGGAACAAGTATTGCTGCTACCGGTATCAGTATGCAGTCAGAGGTACTGCATTTTAGGGACATGCAGTTTGGAACGCACATATGGAAGGCATCCAATGACCCGCGTTCTACCTATGCACACAACACCCTCTGTATAAGTCCGTGGAACGCAGATGGTTCGTCACTTGGTCTCCTTACAGAGCGGCAATATCCGGGTACTTGGTCATATCCGGATATGTCGCGTGGAAGCAATGGAACCATCTTAATGAACACAGATGGTGGCAGTTTGGAAATGCTGCATTTAGCCCTGCCGTCAGGAGTCGCATTCCGGGTTAATTCTACCCGCCATATAGCGTTCACATGGGATCGTTTTAATCCTAATATATACTACATTGCAGGTTCGGATGGTTTATATGCAGTTGATATTACGAACGATAGCGGAATACCGGTCAAGGTGGCGTCCTTCCAGGAAACATCCCGGTATAAAACGATTTACTGTCCTACTTCAGCATCCGGTCTTGTCCTTGTATCCGACGACCTGGGCGAAGGTTATCAGGGTGTAAACATTTATGTTGTCAATCCCTCTGCCGGTACGGCAACACAATACCCGCTGCGCCTCAATCTGGATTTTCCGTCCACTCATAATCAGAGCATGGAAAACAGCTTTCACGGCATAGATTTTGCAAACGGGTCAGACGACATCCTATTCAGTTACGGGCCATTTGCTAGCGTGGGTGAAACTATTACATACATTGCCAGGGATGGGATTTTCGACAAAGATCATGTCAGCCTCTTCTACGATAATACCGGTAGCACGCCGCTCCCTTATCTCAGCCACCCCGCCTTTAGCTGCAATGGTCAGTATGTTGCGTATAACGGTAGAGTCATTGACGGCAGCAGTTATGGTTCGCAAGTGTTGAATTACCAGACCAATGAGCATGTCAAAACTCTAATGTCGGGCGCCGGCGGACATTACACTTATGGCAGCAATGATTCAGACCTGGTTGTTTTCAGCGCACGTGACGGCGCATTCGGCGGTACGCTGGACCAGTTAATTCTGAGTAAAGGATACGCGAGCGGAGTTCCGGAAAACGCGGCTCCCTTCGTCAACACATACGGAGCTCCCAGCAATGGCTCCTATGTAGGCATGGCCCGTCCGGAGCTTAGTCCCGATGGCACAAAGGTGCTTTATCATTCAGGTATGCTCAGTAAAAATTTTCTGAACTACGCCGATACCTATGTGGCCGTTGTACATGCGCCGCAGGCGCCGGTCGGCTTGGCTCTTCAAGTAAACAGTCTCACCTGGAATGCACCTGAATTTTCTGCCGAGGCCAGGGGCTACCATATATACCGCTCTCAAGATGGCGAAAGCTATGAAAAAATCAATACTGAAATTATTCCCAAAAATCAGACCAGCTTTGAGCTCAGCGACCTGGTGGAGGGTACGGAATACTACTATGGTGTCGTTATGGAAGAGAATTCCGGACTGCAGAGCGACAATCTTTCTAATATTATAAAGGTTGTCCTGAATGGTTCTTCCTATTCAGCCGAACCTGTTAGCGGAACTGTCACAAACTTTGATACCACCGCTCCCAATGAGGTCGGCGAACCTGTAATCACAGAGTATGTCAAAGAATCGACACCCGCCAATGTAAATCTGCCGGGCACCTTCTACTGCTATAACAAGCTTGACTGGAGCTCTTATACACCTAATGAGGATGTCTGGTACTATAACATATATTATAGCGTAGAAGGTGTACCGTCCGCCACACCAGACCGCCTGATTGCCTCTGTGCCTGCTTCCGAAGGGAAAACCTATATTGACTGGCAGGCACGCCTTGATGTTGAACAAGACGAGCATTACTATTTCATTACGGCTGTGGATCACAAATTCAATGAGTCCTCCGTGGTGCCAGTGACCGAAGCTCCTGCCGCTCCTACGGGGCTTTCGCAGGTAGGTCAGGTGTCGCCTAATAGGGTCAAAATTTCATGGACAGCCTCATCTACTGCCGGCGGCGAGCCTGAGCCCACCGGTTACAACATCTATGTGAACGGTTCTCTCAACGCCTATGTGCTCAGCCCCGGTACCAACTACACAATCAATAACTTGAGTCCCGAAACCAGCTACACCATCACAGTGACAGCACTCAATATCACCCTTGAGTCGGCTCAATCCAACGAACTGACCGTAACTACCGGAGTCGACCCGAGAAAGAACACGCATACAACCAAAACTTTGGGCAGTATCACTATAGACGGTAATCTCGACGAATCGGATTGGAATATCAATGTACCTATTGGTAAACTGTGTTTCGGCACCGTGGGAAGCAACACGGCAAGTTTCGGACTATTATGGGATGAAAATAACCTTTACATCGGCGCCAGGGCATATGATGACGATGTAGTGGACGACGGCGGCAATATCTACGAGAATGACTCCTTTACTATTAATCTCAATGGTGATGGCCAGCGCGGCGGCACCTATACTTCTACTGATTATGAAATCGAGATTACCTGCAGCGGCAGGATCACTAATATCAGCGGTTTAGTTGGCGCAGCTATGCTGACGGGCGACGGCTTCACTACAGAGGTAGCAGTACCATGGAGCAAGCTGGGCCTTACACCTGCAGAGGGTATTAGCTTCGGTTTGGACATCGCGGAGAACGACAGGACGTCTTTTGAACAAAGACGCGGTCAGTTGATCTGGAGTGGTGACGGCAACAACTGGACTTCTACCACTAATTTCGGCCTGGTCACACTGAGCACAAACACACCCAGCACTGTAATAGTCACAGGGCCGGATTCAGTAGCGAAAGGGCAGACCTTCACTGTTAACATCGGATTCGAATCGCCGGATGAAATATTCAATGCCGATATTGTTGTCGCATATAATCCGGATTTGGTGGAATATGTAGATTATACTAAGATAGCCGGCGGATTGAATGTAATCCCTGATGATACTGATGTTCCGGGCACACTGCATTTTCTTCTTGCTTCCGGGCCGGATGGGGCCGGCGCCATCACTGAAGGAACCAAACTGATTCAACTCACCTTCAAAGCGAAAGATGCCACCGGTGATTGTAGAATAGAAACAACCAAGGCTATATTGGTTAAGGAAGGAGATCTGATAAACGGGGTGAAGATATTGCCGTTCTTGGACAGTATAACGGTTAATGTGGTGGAGGCACCTGTTCCGGGTGATATAAATAATGACCGTGTTGTGGACATAATGGATCTCTACGCCATATCCAGGAACTATGGAAAAACCAGTACAGATGCAAATTGGCATATCATTAATGTGGCGGACGT
>Ga0366769_1067_pt1 | contig 16051 bp, 15 predicted proteins | sample BONcelHN113001C8_FD_207053 | JGI IMG/M metagenome (GOLD analysis project Ga0366769, IMG submission 207053) | Enriched cells from coal bed in the Powder River Basin, Montana, United States - BONCAT cells N11 rep2 HSBNCT.N11.300.1.C8 ...
CAAAAACATACACAACATAAAAGAGCGCGTCCTGTACATACGAATTTCACTCCCTTCATGGTTTGTTTTTATCTTGTCCAGAAAAAGAACGCTTACAACTGGAAATTAACATCAAAAAAGCCGGCAGCTGCCGGCTAAAAATATTTGTCAACACTGTTATATTTTACGACTCCCAAAACCAGTGGCGATTTTAACGGTTTTTCACTACTTAATTCAAATGCAGGTTTAAGGTACTCAGTGGCCTCCAGCAGCTTTTCTTCATCATTATAATGTACAGTGGCCACTGTCTGATCTGAATCTATATAATCGCCTACCCTATGATGCAGGATTATGCCGACACTTAAATCCAAAGGCTGGTTCTTATACATACGTCCTGCTCCTAATAGAGCAGCGGCATGTCCAATACGCGCTGATTCAATTCTTCTGATATACCCGGCTGTGCCAAGCGATATCTCCGCTGTGTGTTTTGCCTGCGGTAGAAGTTGGCTATTCGAGATAATAGAAGCATCGCCGCCTTGCGCAGTTATAAATTCAGCGAACTTGGCTAAAGCGGCTCCACTATGCAGCAACTCATGCAATAACCGGTATCCACCATTGACCTCGTCAACCCGGCCGGCTAATACCAGCATATGGGCGCCTAGCGTCAGGCATAAGTGCCTTAATTCGGCGGATCCCTCTCCCTTTAAAACATCAATAGCTTCCTGGATTTCCAGGCTATTTCCGATAGCAAGCCCCAGCGGTTCTTCCATGCTCGTAATAACTGCCACCGTTTCACGGTTTACGATACGACCGATGCTCACCATAATAAGAGCTAGCTGCAAAGCATCTTCCCAATTTTTCATAAACGCGCCTGATCCAACCTTAACATCAAGCAGTATCTTGTCAGCCCCCGCAGCTATTTTTTTGCTCATAATTGAAGAGGCAATAAGCGGAATGCTTTCTACAGTGCCGGTGACATCACGCAGACTGTAAAGCTTACCGTCTGCCGGGGCAATGCTTGCACTTTGAGCTGTTATAGCAAGCCCATGCCGCCGTATATTCTCAATAAAACTATTCCTGTCGATCATTACATTAAAATTAGGGATTGCTTCCAATTTATCAATAGTTCCACCGGTAAAGCCAAGACCCCGTCCCGACATCTTCGCAACAGGCACCCCGGCAGCTGCGACAAGCGGAGCGAGCACCAAAGTAGTTGTATCGGCGACTCCCCCTGTACTGTGTTTATCTACTTTTATACCGGGAAGCCCGGATAAGTCGAGTATCTCACCCGATTGAGCCATCGCCATCGTTAGTGCAGCCGTTTCATTTTCTGTCATCCCTTTGAAATAAACAGCCATCAGCCAGGCAGCTATCTGATAATCGGGAACTTGTTCCTTAGTGAAGGCATTTATCAGCCATTCTAATTCTTCAACCGTATGCGAAATGCCGTTTCTTTTATTGACGATTAAGTCAAGAATGCGCAACTGTCAATCACCTCATTATCAGAATAAAAAAGCTCGCAGCGCGAGCTTTAGCATGACCTTGAGATTCGATTATTATGCACGCGGATGCGCTTTATCATAAACCTCTTTCAATCGGTTTTTGGTTACATGTGTATAGATCTGTGTCGTTGAGATATCTGCATGACCCAGCATTTCTTGAACAGACCTTAGGTCAGCGCCATTCTCCAGCAAATGAGTAGCAAAAGAATGCCGGAGAGTATGCGGCGTAATTTCTTTGGTAATATTGGCTTCGCGCGCATATCTTTTAATGATTTTCCAAAAGCCCTGTCTGGTCAGGCGGTTTCCATGGTGATTCACGAATAAGGCGGCTTCTTCATAGGTACGGACTAATTTAGACCGCCCCTTGTTTATATAGTCCTGAACACATTTGGCAGCAATTGACCCAAGAGGTACAATACGTTCTTTGGCACCTTTACCATAACATTTGATATAGCCCATATCCAGGTTAACATCAGAAATATTAAGCGAGATAAGTTCCGATACCCGAATACCTGTTGCATATAAAAGCTCAAGCATTGCCTTATCGCGCAGGCCAGTGGGTGTATAGGTATTCGGCTGCTTTAGAAGTTCTTCCACTTCCGAAATACTAAGTATCTTGGGCAATTTCTTCTCAAGCTTAGGCGATTCTAAATTAGCGGCAGGATCCTTTTCAAGATACCGTTCACGAACAAGGTATTGATAAAACGATTTAATGGCGGCAAGATTGCGAGATATGGTGGAAACGGCGCGGCCCTTCGTCTGCAGGGAATTCAAATATGTAAGGATGGTGTTTCGGCTAGAATCTTTCACAATATCAATTTGGCTGCTCATCAGATAGTTCTGGAATTGCCGCAGGTCGCGCCCATAAGACTCGAGCGTGTTTTGCGCTAATCCCCGCTCTACGGCCAAATAATTGATAAACTCATTTACATAACCATCCATTGTAACCACCCTTTTTTTGCCCCGTATTTATTTTATACCCAATCATATCATATTTATGGTGTTCTCTATTCCACACAAAGTTGTGTTTTCCTTTCATTTCCTGCCAAAATAAACCCTGTTTTTACATTTTTTTGTCAACTCTTATGGTAGCCAAAGTTTTTTTCATCCAAGAACTCTACACGAAGCGGTTTTTCCTTGATCTGGTCCCGCAATTTTGGTTCAGGCATGCCGAGATCGGCAAGCCAAACAAGTAATCGGATGATAATAAAAATTAAGATTAGCGCTGCTGCCGCTGTTTTTAAGATGCGTTTTCCCTTTTTGCAGGCCTGTCGCATAGCTATAGTAAAAATCAACGGCAATCCCTCCGGCTTCGAATAGTCTCACTTAATACCATAATTACTCTTGTTTTTATAAAAATATGCATCATTTATGTAAAAAAATAAAGACAACGCAAGATGCGAAGTCTTTATTATCAGTTATTAATCAGTAAACCGGCTACTAATTTCATAAAAACCGGCGATACATAAGCTTCAATTGCTGCTGCAAGTACAAGTAGCAATAGCATGGAAAAACAAACAGCTGTATAGCCAATTGACTCATACAGTAAGTTAGACTTGCCCCTCATTCGGCGTTTAACAAGCGCAAAGGAAAACGAAGTCGCTGATACCCCGATGATAAGAAGCGCGGGCACAGCAATAAAATTATGCGGCAAAACAGAAGCCAAAGCAAACATTAGCCCTTTAGCGACATATTCATCAACAAGGAAACCCACTGTAAAACCAATAACAAATCCTCTTGTAAATATAATAAATAAAACAAAAGGAATGCCTACAATGGTAAATCCGAGCAACCACATAAGCCCGGCAGTTTTAATATTATTTAAGACTAATGATAGAAATAAAGAATGGCTGTCGGTTGGACTGTAACCATTTGGACTGTTTAGCCTGTGAAATAATACTGACAGATAGTTAACAAGTTCTCCTTTTTGATCTTCTGGCAGTGTTTTAATGGCTAAAGCTCCAATAACAACGCCTATAACCAAAATTAATGTTATAAAAAAATAGGATACAACGTTTGCACGTAAATAATCCGTTATGTTCTGCCGAAAAAAACCCAGCATGCCGCGTCCTCCTGTCCTGTGCACTGCTACAATGTATGCCACATTTACTGGGTTTATACCTGATTTGTCCCGCTACATTTTTGACAGCCGACCGTAAATTCCGCCGCCGCCATTTATAATATCTGCTTTGCCAGTGCGAGCCATAATCAGTTGTGCCGCCAATTTGGCACCCAGAAATTCAAATAACTCGTCATCCGATGCATGGTGTATAACATTCATTTCCGTGCCAAAACGTAACAGTAGTTTGCTTAAAGTCTTCCCCCCAATTCCGGGAATAAATTCGAGCGGTATTTGGTAATAGTAGGGTGGCCGATAAGCAGGATGTATGGGAACTTGCCGGTCAGCAATCTCATCGATACGGTCCAATACACCGCGAACCATTCTTTTCGACCCGCAGTTTAAACATTCATGCCTGCCATCTTCTGGAGTGAGCTGCCCTCCGCATTTTGCGCAACAAGTCCGGTGATATTTGCCAAGCTTAGGGTTAAGGCCATAATTAGCCACTAAACCGCGACCGCGCTTCCTGGCAAGTGCGAGACGGCATTCTTCAAAATTCGCTTCTTCAAGCTGGATTATATTATACTCTCTGGCAATTTTATCAAGGGAATGGGCATCAGAATTAGTGATAAAAGAGAAAGCACTTAGTTCATCAATCCGGTCCGCCATAGATGTATCTGCACTTAACCCAAGTTCCATAGCGCTGATTGCAGAAATAGACGTATCGGATAATATGCGGCTTATTCTGCCTGTGCAGGAACCAAAAAGACTTTTATGGGGAGTAAAGATGTGAGCAGGAATAATAATCGCGTTATATGCTGCGGCAGAGCGTATAAGCTCCTCTAGTGGCATATGAGCATTTTGTGAGCTCATATGGATATTACGAATGTGCTTCGACATGAAGCCGGAAAAATGCCTCATTGTTTCCATATCAGGCAGAAAAATAAGAGTATGGGCTAAGCCTCCGTCTGTCTCGGCTGTTTCTATCTCGGCCCCTAAGAGTATAGTTACCTTGTTTTCAAACCGATACCCGCCGCCTGCCAGCAATTCCAGATTTCCTTCCTCTATCAGCCGCCCTAAATCATCCAAGACAGAGGGAGACATGGCATCAACAATGCCTACAATATCCATCCCTTTCCGCTGTACGGCTTCCGTCGTGATATTCCTGACAGTCAGGTTTCGGGAAGTAGGGATTTTTATCCATTTACCTTGTTCATTGATGCCGATATGAACATGAAAATCAGCAAAGTAATCTTTCATTTAAGTACCCCTGCCATAAAGAGTCCCAGCAGCGTCTTGGCATCCTCAATCTGCCCGGCTTGGATCATTTCTTTCAATTGCTGAGGAGTGTAATAATCAATATCAATAAATTCATCCTCATCCATGTTTTGTTTTGATTGACCTAGACCTTCAGCTGCATAGATGTGCATAAGTTCATCTGTAAAGCCGGGTGTTGTGTATACAGTGGCAAGCTTTCGAATGACTGCCGCCTTATAGCCTGTTTCTTCTTCCAGTTCCCGAACTGCGCATGCATCTGGATTTTCGCCTTCATCGAGCTTTCCGGCTGGTATCTCTAATAAAATTTTGCCGGCTGGATGCCGATACTGTCTGACCATGACCACTGTCTTATCTTCACGAATCGCAACAACAGCAACAGCCCCGGGGTGCTCTACAACTTCCCGGGTTACCTTCTTTTCAGTAGGAAGCTGGACATTATCCACTCTTACGCTAATCATTCTCCCTTCGAAAACCCGGGTAGAATCTATGAGCTTTTCTACTAAGTGCTCATTCATGCTATTCCTCCTAAAACAAATAATCTGCATGTTTTTTCCATAGTCAACATATATTACGCCGGGGGGATGTCCATGAAAATCATCTATTTTCCTAACGGCTTTTATATGATCGGCAAAGTAAAAGATGTGTTACACTACCTCAGTCTGCAGCGAAACCGGCAATAACCTGCTTTAAAACCCCGTGGCATTCCACGGGGTTTTAAAATGCCATCATTATTTATCCCATCCAGGGATATTGGGTGTAAGGATGCAGTATAAAAATAGGTGAATCTATGCAAATTCTTCCTTCTAACCAATCGGGTATTACCACAAACTTTATGGGAATCTTCAGTTCGGCAGCAGTATTGGATACGATCCGGTATCCTTCCTGCACCTGGTCTTCGCTTGTCTCAGTTCCTAGATTCGTATTGGATACTAAGCCAGTGACCGTAAGCCCAGACACGCTTTCAATCCGCTGCAGGGTAGCAATAATTCCTTCGGGTGAACTGGTAAATGGGCGTCGCGTATTGACAACCATTAAAACATCTGGTTTAAGTTCGGTAATCCCCTGCCTAAACTGACCGAGAACGACAGCCGATTCGCCACCCCCTACATCCATTACCACGTGGTAAGCAGGATCGCTTAATGTGCTTGCTAGTTCTAATGGCAGTATCGGTAGATCAGCGTTGGCTAGACGCTTCTCAGGGGAAACAACTTTTATGCCCCGCTCCTCAAGCATAGCAGCGCTCTCACGCGTTCTAAAATAGGGTTTTACTAAATCTATATCAACAATTGCTGTGGAAAAACCTTGATCCTTTAAATATATAGCGTAATTTAATGCAAGCTCAGTTTTGCCGCTGCCGAATTCTCCGACAAAAAGAGTGACTCTATTCATATATCTGAGCCTGCTCTTCACCGCGCAGCACTCGCATGGCTCCTTCCACCAGCGCCTGGAGTTCATCTTCGCCGGGATACACATAAACTTTGGCAATGAACTCAATACGCTCTTTAATCCATCCTATAAGCAGGTTTGAGTGAGCCAGTCCGCCAGTAAGTATAATTCCGTCTAATCTTCCATTTACAACAGTAGCCATTGCTCCGATTTCTTTTGCAACTTGATAGGCCATCGCTTTATATATAGTCTCAGCCTCCAGATCGCCTTTTGCAATTCGTTCTTCTACTTGCCGGGCATCATTTGTACCCAGGTGGGCAACTAATCCTGCGTTGCCTATGAGCTTGCCTTCCATTTCTTTTTGTGTATATTTCCCCGAAAAACACATTTTCACTAAACCGCCAGTGGGTATAGTGCCTGCTCTCTCCGGTGAAAAAGGACCCGTATCATTTGGATTTGAAACATCAATCATTTGGCCATTGCGCTGTATCCCGACAGAGATGCCTCCGCCTAAATGAACCATAACAAAGCTCGCATTATAGTAATCAATCCCCAAATCATTAGCTACCCTGTGAGCAACCGCTTTAAGGTTAAGAGCGTGAAATAAACTTGGACGTTTTATCTCCGGAATGCCTGTAATGCGTGCCAGCGGTTCAAACTCATCAACGCTGACCGGATCAACGATAAAGGCCGGAATACCTACCTTGTCAGCTAAACTTCTGGCAATCAGGCCGCCGAGTTTTGATACATGTTCTGTCTGAACGTGATTTAGTAAATCATCGCACATTCTGTCATTAACAAGATATGTCCCGCTTTTCATTGGCTTGAGCGGTCCGCCACGGCCAACAGCCGCGTCAAGGTCTGACAGCTTTATGTCTCTTTTAGCTAACTCTTGTTCCACTAAAGAGCGGCGAAAGGAAAATTGATCATTAATCGTGTTAAATTCCTTTAGTTCCTCCGTATTATGACGAATCACCTGTTCAAAGAGACATGTAGAATCAGCATAAACTGCTACCTTAGTTGATGTAGATCCTGGATTAATCGCCAGTACCTTGTATTCTTTATGCAAGATAACCCCTCCTGAAAGTGCTAATAGTTTATTCCGTAAAGCAGGAAAAAAATCCTTCACATTATGATTTACTAACAAGAAAACCATCCTTTTTATCGGATGGCTCTTAGACTTGTTTGATTTGCAATTATGCGCGCATCTCCATTCTAAGTTTGTCGGCAATCATTGCCATAAACTCAGAATTAGTTGGTTTTCCTTTCTCTAACTTAATCGTATAGCCAAATAATTTATTAATCATGTCGATATTTCCTCTGCTCCAGGCTACTTCAATGGCATGCCGGATAGCGCGCTCAACACGACTCGGAGTAGTAGAGTACTTGTCCGCAATAATGGGATAGAGAACTTTGGTAACCGCACCAAGAAGTTCTATGTCATTAATAATCATCATGATGGCTTCGCGCAGATATTGATACCCCTTAATATGAGCAGGAATACCAATTTCTCTGATAATATTGGTTACTTCTACATCAACAGGACGCTGCTTGATTGCCTGCGCAACAACAGGTCTTTGTGAGGAAATGGTGCTTGCCAGTTGGCGGATACGGCTTACAAGCACTTCCATATTAAAAGGTTTAAGTACATAGTAATCAGCACCAAGTTCGACTACGCGCTGCGTAATACTTTCTTGTCCAAAAGCTGTAAGCATTATTACTTTGGGACGTTTACCTGTTATTGTGTTTACTTTTTCAAGTACACCGATGCCGTCCAGATGCGGCATAATGATATCTAAAATAACAACGTCAGGCTTCTTCTCCTCAATAACAGCAAGTATCTGCTCACCATTGTATGCTACGCCGACAAGGTCAATGTCAGGTTGCTGCATAAGATATTCCTGCATTATCCCCGTAAATTCCTTGTTATCATCAGCAATAGCAACTTTAATTGTTTCTCTGATCACTTTAACATCCTCCCTACGGATTTCGATAAAAATTCATTTCGACAAATATACAGTACTTCCTTCCTAAATTGGAAAAAAAATCCAATATTTTTAAAAAAATTAAATATTCAATAAAAACCGCCAAAGAGGCTAAATAGCCTCTTGGCGGTTTTTCTGTCTTTTTGCGGTATTACGCCGCTTTCCATTAACATCCAGTCGATAAAGCAACCGTACCCTTTAGTTGGGTCATGCACAAAGACATGAGTGACTGCGCCTACTATTTTACCGTCTTGTAAAATGGGACTTCCGCTCATTCCCTGCACAATTCCTCCCGTTTTCTCTATCAGTCTCTGATCGGTTACTTTTAATACCAGCCCCTTACCTTCCGGCGATTCCTGCAAATTGATCTTCTGAATTTCTATTTGGAATCGATCGATTGTTTGCCCGTCTACTACTGTCAATATTTCAGCAGCACCTACCTGCACCTGGCTCATCGAAGCTACCGGCACTGCCTCCGAGTATAAACTGTTATCTAAATTGTTCTTCATTTTTCCGTAGATACCAAAAGGTGTATTTTTTCTAATGTCACCAATTACCTGGTCCTCATCAATAAAGACCCCGATTTTTTCACCAGGCTGCCCGCGTTTGCCCTGCTGAATTCCGGAAACGGTAGCAAGTACTATTTTCCCTTGATCACAATCGATCGGCTGATTTGTATCACTATCAGTGATTACGTGACCTAACGCGCCGTAAGTCTTCGAATCGCTATCATAGAAAGTAAGTGTTCCTACTCCTGCTGCACTGTCTCTGACAAATAGTCCAATCCGATAACGCTTGGTATCCTCGCAGATTACAGGATTTACAGATAGTTGCAGTTTTTCTTGTGCTCTTTTAATCAAAAAGGTGACCGGCTGATGCGTTCGCCCACTTGCGTCGATTAATTCTGCAAGCTGAGAGTCGCTTTGTATGGAAGATCCGTTTACACTCAAGATTACATCACCGACGTGAATACCCGCTTCCTTTGCCGGAGTGTGATACTGCCCGTCACGGCTTCTGACTGGTGAATTCCCCACTACAATAACCCCTTGCGAATGGAGCACGACCCCAATGGAATGTCCGCCTGGGACAAGCTTCAGTGGTGGCAATACATCTACTTGGACGGTACGGATAGGAATAACACCCAACAACTTAAACTCAAGAATTGCTTTCCCTAATTTAACTGGTTCTAAAGATACTGGCCGGGATGGTGAATAAAGTGGTAACTTTGAACTCAGGCGAATGCTCGAATCAGTTTCTTGATTGACCGTCATGGTCAGCGGAAAGTTGACAGTAAATAACGTTGCTTCCCCTTCCATTACCCTCATATTGGGTGGCAGATTGTAAATCGACCGAAATTGGGGAGACAAACAAAAGGCAACGATAAGTACAGCCAGAATGACACCAGTTATGGCACGTCTTCGTTTTGACATTTTGCCCCTCACTCCCTGCTGCTCATGCGTTAACTGACGATTATCGTCAATATGAAATTTTCCCGTCGACATTAAAATCTCCCGAAAAAAAGGGGATTATTCCGGTATTATTAGCATTAATTGTCTTGGAAGCTGGTTATCATCGTTTTTAATCAAAAAGAAAGCGCAAGCTCACGCTTGCGCTTTCTTTTTCCATATTTCTTTTTTTGCTTCGGCATCATATAACATTTTTGTTGCGTTTTCCAAGCTAGCCCTAGATTGGTCATCGCCTGAAATCATCCTTGCAATTTCATTTATTTTTGCCGTTGTCTCTAATTTATGAACAACCGTTTTGGTTATTTCGTTATCAACAATTTTTTCAATATAGAAATGGCAGTCACCCATGACGGCGATATGCGGCAAGTGAGTAATACAAAGTATCTGTTTGCCAATGGAAACAAAAGCAATTTTTTCGGCTACCATCTGGGCCGTCTTTCCGCCAATACCAGCATCAAGTTCATCAAACACCATGCTTTGGTTTTCATCCTTAGCAGCATTTACCGCTTTCATAGCTAAAGCAATACGTGACAATTCACCACCAGATGCAACCTTGTTAAGCGGCTTGGGTTCTTCTCCATGGTTAGCGGTAAACAAAAAGTGCACTTGATTTTTCCCACGCTCATTAAAGCTGTCGGTTCTCTGAACTTCTGCGACAAACTGTGCTCCTGTCATGCCCAAATCCCTAAGGTGTGTTCCTATGAGTCCTGCCAATTCAGAGCCTGCCGCCCGCCGCAGCACATCTAATTGTTCACTTGCCTGCGTAAGAAAACCTTCCAATTCGGAACTTTGCTTGCGAAGCTGTTCCACATGCTCCTCAATATTTTGCAGTTCAGCCATTTCAGATACAGTTAGCTTGTAGTATTCGAGAATATCGGCAGTGGTGTTTCCATATTTCTTTTTTAATTTATAGATTGTGTCCATACGTGTTTGAAGTTGGGATAGGCGAGCCGGATTGAATTCCATTTCCTGGAAATAATTTTGCAAATCATGCTCAACTTCTTGTAGTTGGCAAAGAGTTTCTGTTAATAACCCCGCTTGCTGATTTAATTTTTCATCAAAACGTGCTGCCTGCTCAACAGCTTTTTTTGCTTCTGATAATTGAGAAACAACGCCTCTTTTCTCATCTGCTTCGCCACTAAGAAGAGAATATGCCAAATGAACAGATTTAACAATCTTTTCACTGTTTGCTAAAATTTTAATCTGCTGCTCAAGGTCAATATCCTCATCTGGTTTTAAGCAGGCGGCAGCAATTTCTTCACTTTGCCATAAAAGCATATCAAGACGGCGTTCACGTTCTTGCGATTTTTGGGCGGCCTCTTCCAACCTAGCCGCCACAGCCTTCCATTCCCGGTAGAGACTGCGATAATGCTCCAGATGAGTGGTTATTACCGGTGAGAAACTATCCAGTTGACTAATATATAGTTCCGGCCTCAGCAACGCCTGGCTTTCGTGCTGTCCGTGAATATCGATCAGGCTTTGCGTAAATTTTTTCAATCCATGTACTGTTGTCTGGCAGCCATTAATCAATACAATATTTTTTCCTGCCAAAGATAATCGTCTGGTAAGAATAATATTACTCTCATCCTCAATCGGGATAGCCAATTCTTCCAGATAGGACAACCCGGTTTGATGTCCTGTTAGATCAAATACGGCCTCCACTCTCAGGAACTCTTGACCGGTACGGATATGGTCAAGAGAAGTCCTTTCCCCGAGCACACAGGCCAAAGCATCAATGATGATCGATTTTCCGGCACCTGTCTCGCCGGTAATAATATTTAGCCCGGTTTGAAATTCTATGATAGCGCTCTCAACAAGAGCAAAGTTTGATATCCTCAGTGATTTTAGCACGCTACCCTCTCCCCGCACTGAAATCAGGACAGCAACGCCTGGAATTTAGCCATGATAGTTTTCACTGCTTCTGCAGGCTTAACAACCACTAAAACTGTATCCTCACCGGCAACTGTTCCTATTACTTCAGGCCACTTTACATAGTCAATCGTATAGGCCACAGCCGGGGCACTCCCCTGCTGAGTTCTCAGTACAATGATATTAAGACTATCGTCCATAGAAACTACCGAGTCCTGGAATATTCGTTCCATGCGTGACTGAGATACCATAATATTTTGGTCTGGCGGAAAAGCATATCGATATCGTCCGTCACCTGTTGGAACTTTGATAAGCATCAGTTCTTTAATATCTCTTGATACTGTGGCTTGAGTGACATCGATACCTTCTTTGCTTAGAGCATCAGCTAAGTCTTCCTGGGTTTCTACCACCCGGCGTTCAATCATTTCTTTTATCTTAGATTGTCGCAGACCCTTCACGTGCATCACCTCTCAACTTTTCAATTACATATAATACAGGCGGACAGTTAATTTGGTTTACCATCTGCCAACTCGCAACAGTGTAGGACGTTTGAGGAATATTTTCCAGAAAACAGTGAAGGGCTTCTAGCTCCTGTTGACCTTCTGGATGCCCGTGATATACCGCAATGGTTATGATACCGCCGACAGCAAGCAAATCCATACTGGCTTGAACCGCTTCCAAAGTACTTTCCTTCATAGTAGTGATGCAATGCATCGCTCCCGGCAAATATCCTAAATTAAACATAATAATATCTGCAGGCTGAGTACCGTATTGTAAAATATTGGTGTGACTATCCAATATCAATGTAACTTTATCTAATAGTCCAAACTCCGCGAGAAGTTGTCTCGTTTTATCGAGGGCAGTCTGTTGAACATCAAATGCATGAATAATAGTTGTAGACGGTGAGTACCTGGCAAGGAACAAAGTATCATTGCCATTGCCAGCGGTAGCGTCAATAACCCGCGCTGCAGCAGCCAGCTTATCTTTTATTAGGAAGTGCGCCATTCTCACTGCTGTAAATGCTTTCATTTAGTCACCCTGTAACTTGCTGCGAAGTGTTTGGTAGTAGCTTCGCCCTTCAAACTTGATAAAACGCGCACGAAAGGGAGAACGCTTCACTAAAACGGTGTCATCCGGCATTAAATTAAATAAGGTCTGACCGTCGACGGTAAGTACGATATCGTCATGTGTAGCCTGGAACGTAATGGTTACTTCTTCTTTTTCCGATATGATCAATGAGCGCGAATGCAAGGAATGCGGACAGATGGGCGTAAGTAAAATAACCGGCAGATTAGGATTTACAATAGGCCCCCCAGCAGATAATGAATAGCCGGTGGATCCGGTTGAGGTAGCGATAATAAGCCCGTCAGCAGGGTAATTCGCCGTCAGCTCACCATCAATAAATAAACGTAGCCGAATCATCCGGGAAAAACCACCCTTGGCGACTACAACATCATTCAGGGCAGTTGAAACAGGGATAAGCTGGTCATTGCGAATGACAATCGCATCCAGCATTAATCGTTCCTCAATGGAATACTCCCCTGTGATTAGCCTATCCAGAGATGCTCCCAATTCAGGCAGCTCGATTTCCGTTAGAAAACCCAATTGCCCCATATTGACGCCGCATACCGGAATTCCCGCGGATGCAAGTTCACGGGCCGTACTGAGTAAAGTCCCATCACCGCCAAGCGTCAAACACAGCCTGATTTCTTTTTTCATCAGTTCCAGATCATAGGCAAGCTCCGGATATCCCATCTGTATGGCTGCGTCCTCTGGTATCCGGACATTCACACTGCGATCTTTGAAATGCTGTATCATCCATCCCAGCACGCTATTGACATCTTGCTTTTTTGTGTTAGGAAAGATGCCTATCGTAAGCACGGCAAAAGCCTCCCTTACTCTCTAAGTTTTGTGTGTGCTTCACTGACCACTGCTTCTATTACAGCGTGAGAAATAGCTAATTCCTGCCCTTCTCGCGATAAGTATACAAGATATTCTATATTACCTTCAGGCCCCTTTATCGGCGAGTACGTAAGTCCTATTGGAATGAGCCCGTTAGTGTGCGCGGCTGACAGTACATTCTCAATTACTTCTTTGTGTACAGCAGGATCTTTTACAACACCCTTCTTCCCTACTTTTTCACGCCCTGCCTCGAACTGGGGTTTTATCAAAGCAATCACTTTGCTGTGGGAGGCCAGCAGCGTTGCGAGCGAGGGAAACACCTTCTGTAAAGAAATAAACGCAACATCAATCGTTGCAAAGTCAACAGGTTGTCCAATTTGTTCTAACGTAACGTTGCGTATATTGGTACGCTCCATGTTAATGACGCGGGGGTCAGTACGAAGCGACCAGGCAAGCTGTCCATAGCCGACATCAATTGCAAAAACTTTACTGGCGCCGCGTTGAAGGGCACAATCTGTGAACCCGCCTGTTGATGCACCTATATCGGCCATAACCTTACCTGTAAGGTCAATATTAAATGCTTCCAAAGCTTTGGCAAGTTTAAGTCCGCCGCGACTGACATAGCCAATGCTGTCACCGATAATCTGCAAGGTAGCGTCCTCAGCCACCAGTGTCCCTGCCTTATCTATCTTCTGCCCCGCAACCAATACAAGACCGGCCATGATAGTGGCCTTTGCCCTTTCACGGCTGACCGATAGTCCCTTATTCACTAACAATACATCCAGACGTTCCTTATTGCTCATAATTAGCGGGCTCCAAAGCGCAGCATATATTCTTTTACTTTTCCCGCAATTCCCGCGGCATCCAGCTTGTATTCTTCCAGGATTTGCGTTCGTGTTCCATGTTCAATAAACTTATCAGGTAAACCCAGGCGCAAAATTTTCACCCAATTATAGTTTCCGGCATTAACGCTTTCCAAAACAGAAGAGCCAAATCCGCCGGCTAAAATATTATCTTCCACCGTAACAATAACCCCGGTGTCCCGGGCTAATTTGCGTATCATCTCTTCGTCCAGCGGATGAGCATACCTGGCATTGACCACACCTGCCTTAATACCCTGCTGCCTGAGTAGGGCGCTTGCCTCAACACAAGGGGTAACCATAGATCCCAGCGCCAGCAAGGTCACGTCTTTGCCGGCAATTAGCTCCTCAGCCTTACCAAGCTCTAATTCGCATAATTTCTTGTCAATCGGCACACCTAGCCCACATCCGCGCGGGTACCGTATAGCAACAGGTTTACGTAAACGTGTTGCCGTGTATAACATGTGTCTGAGCTCGTTCTCATCCTTGGGAGCCATAACTACTAAGTTAGGAATATGACGCAAAAACGATATGTCGAATACCCCTTGGTGAGTGGCTCCATCTTCACCAACTACGCCCGCCCTGTCAAGAGCAAAAATGACAGGCAGATTCTGTAGCGCGATATCGTGAATCAACTGATCATAGGCCCGTTGCATAAAAGTAGAGTACAAAGCAACTACTGGTTTTTTGCCGTTAGCGGCTAAACCGCCAGCCATAGTCACGGCATGTGGCTCCGCAATACCTACATCAAAAAAGCGGTTAGGAAAATTCTTAGCAAATTTTTTGAGCCCGGTTCCTTCAGGCATAGCTGCAGTAATAGCCACCAAATCCAGATCGTCGGCTGCAATTTCCGCAAGGGTATCACCAAAAATCTGAGTATAGGAAGGCGAAGCATTGCATTGCAGCACCTCACCAGTTTCAATACAGAAGGGTGCTATTCCATGAAATTTTCCTGCGTTTTTTTCAGCCGGAGCATACCCCTTTCCTTTACAGGTCAAAGCATGTATTAACACTGGGCCTTTCATATACTTTGCCGTTTCAAGCACATCAGCCAGCGATTCGATATTATGCCCGTCAATCGGTCCGATATAGGTAAAACCGAGTTCTTCAAATAACATACCTGGCACAAATAAATATTTCAGGCTGTCCTTCACGCGCTCGGCTGATTTGGCCACGCTGTCGCCAATTGCCGGGATCTTGCGCAGCAGGTATTCAATATCTTGCTTAGCTTTTGAATACGCTGGCGCAGTTCGCATTTTAGCTAAATATTCGGACATAGCTCCCACGTTTTTGGCAATTGACATTTCGTTGTCATTTAAAATTACAGTTATATCTGTCCCTAAATGTCCAGCATGATTAAGTGCTTCATATGCCTGACCTCCGGTAAGAGACCCGTCTCCAATAACGGCTAACACCTGATTTTTGTCGCCGGATAAATCACGGGCAAGTGCTATGCCCAGCGCAGCTGATATGGATGTGCTGGAGTGGCCGGTACCAAAAGCATCATGCTCGCTTTCCGTGATTTTAGGAAAACCGCTTATGCCGCCTTTCCTTCGCAGACTGGAAAAACTATCACAGCGGCCAGTTAATATTTTATGGATATAGGCTTGGTGGCCTACATCCCAAATGATTTTATCAGCAGGACTGTTATAGACTTTGTGTATAGCCAAGGTAAGCTCAACAACGCCAAGATTAGGCGCCAGATGTCCACCGTTCGCAGCGACCGTATGTACAATAAGCCCGCGGATTTCTCCGGCGAGCTTCT
>Ga0366769_1071_pt1 | contig 15337 bp, 14 predicted proteins | sample BONcelHN113001C8_FD_207053 | JGI IMG/M metagenome (GOLD analysis project Ga0366769, IMG submission 207053) | Enriched cells from coal bed in the Powder River Basin, Montana, United States - BONCAT cells N11 rep2 HSBNCT.N11.300.1.C8 ...
CAACGCAGGGCGAAATGATAATACTGGAAGCCGGGGATACGGCGTTGGTTCTTTCCCAAACGCTGCTAGCCGCGGATAAAAGCGATTCAGAATACGCGATGGACAGACGGGCTACTTATGTTTTCAGGAAAAATTCTCATGGCGAGTGGCTCTGTGCCATCGACAACTCGTATGGCACAGACTTAATCAATCAGATTATTTAAATAATTAAAAAAGAAGGTTTTATTATGCTAAAAATTATTTCAACCACAGACGCGCCGGCCGCAATCGGCCCATACTCTCAGGCAATTGTTGCAAACGGAATGCTTTTTGCCAGCGGTCAGATTCCTATTATTCCGGCAACAGCGGAAATTGCACAGGGCGACATCAATGTGCAGGCCGAACAGGTTATGAAGAATATCGGCGCAATTTTAACCGCGGCTGACACCCGGTTTGAAAACGTAGTAAAAACCACCTGTTTTTTGGCCGACATGGCTGACTTCGCCGCTTTTAACGCCGTGTATGAGAAGTATTTTACCGGCAAACCGGCGCGTTCCTGCGTTGCCGTGAAGCAGCTACCGAAAAATGTACTCGTTGAAGTGGAAGTCATCGCGGCGCTGTAGTATGTTCGGCTTCCAGTTCGACGGAACCACCAATGTGCTGAATTTGGGAAAACCCGTAATAGAATGCAGGTATCAGCTGTTACTAAATTAAAATCTGAATACGAGGCCCCGAAGTGTAAATCGCACTTCGGGGCTTTTTGTATTTCAAAGCAAAATATATAATAGGTAATTTATTTTATAATTTATGTAATATATAATTGACATATTATCCGATGAATGATACTATAAACTCAGATGAAAATCTGAGGAGTGATGCAGTTGGCAAAGAACCTTCGTTTAAAATCGGCGCGGGCCGCGCTGGATATGTCACAAAAGGATGTGGCGGAAGCGGTCGGCGTAACACGGCAGACTATGAACGCCATTGAAAACGGGGACTATAATCCATCGGTAAATCTGTGTATTTCTATATGCAGGGTATTGGGCAAAACGCTTGACCAATTATTTTGGGAGGATGAGAATAATGAAAACAATGAGAAAAATTGAGTTTGATGAGCTGCAGCAAAGCAAGCGTTACCGGTACGGGTATCAATCTTTTATGCTTTTGGCGTTTCTTATCATGATTGATAACGTATTTTATGGTTTGGGTATTGTTTGGGCGCAGCATCCGACTAATACGTTTATCTTACTGCTGACTTCCTTTGCTTATTTCATTTCGCGAAGTATTTGGGGTGATGCACTGGTCGGGCCGAAGGAAACACCGGCCAAAGTCAGAACAGGGGTGGCAGTGGTCGTTCTAATTGCAGCAGTTGCAGCAGTTCTGGCAGTTGGATATATCTCTTCTCATATGAACTTGAAATTATCGGCAGAAGATGGAAGCGGCTCCCTGCTGACCCCATATTGCATTGCCATGTGGGCTGTCATCGGGATTGTGTATCTGGTTAAAAAAGTCCGGGATAATAAAATGGATTAAAAAGCAGGAGAAGGCCAATTGGTCTTCTCCTGCTTTTTAAGGAATCCAGCTTATTTGCGTTTAATTCGTTTTGTCCGATCAGAAATTGCCTGCTTTACCCGCTGTAGGGATTCGTTGTTCTGAATGGATTTCATAGTTGGAAAGGCTTTAATCACACGGCGCTGTGATACTTTGCTTTCTTCCAGAATATTATCAAATTTTTCGTACAGTGTCTTAAGGTAAGACAGCGTGTCATCGTCCAGCAGGCTGTCAAACGCAGCCTGAATGCTTTCTATTGTTTCTGTTTTTGCGGCGGCGGCTTTTTGCTTAATTTCATCCAAAATGTTTTGCAGTTCGTCAAGCTTGCCGTTGAGCTGCAGCACGGTATGTACGGAAATTACCGTATCACATGTAAAGTAAAGCATGAAACCGATGGAAAGAACCGGAATTACGGAAGCCGGTATCATCCCGAGGGCCCGCATCAGAGCGGGATGGATGAACCACATTCCGACAACGCACATTACGCCGAACAGCAGTGAATTTACAAGGCAGACGCGCCCCTGAAAATTGATTTTATGATCGGAATAATCCCAGTATTTCGTGTGGAATATCAATTCCAACGCCAAACCGGTAACATACTCCAGCACACTGGTGAGGACTACACCCGCGAAGTAAAGCACAAACAGATTATGTTGAAACGGGGTCAGAATGAATACGACAAACACACCGCCCACACCGTAAATCGGACAGAACGGCCCGTTCAAAAAACCGCGGTTGATGAACTTTCCCGCCGGAATGGAGCAAAAAATACTTTCACACAGCCAGCCAAGAAAGCTGTAAACGGTAAAAACCAAAAACAGCACCAAAAAATTATCCATTACCATACCCCATTCAATTATAGCTATTACAAAAACGAAGCGGAATAGCTATCGTTATCTCCCCCGCCTCCGGCGGGGGAGATAACATCTTCTTTTCCTATTCTTAATTGAACTTGCTATAGATACGTATTAGTGTAACTTTTTGGAGTTAATTTGTCAAATAACGTTAAAAAAAATCTTTTTCATTAAGATCAATACATAATATAAGAGTGCGGAGCCGACCGCGGGGGTCAAAATCCAGCTGATCACATCCACCTCCAGTGATGTGACCTTCAGCAACCGGTTGATGCTGAGGGAAGCGTTATAAATTTCACTGAGGAACAGCACGACAATAAAGGCTTTCATCCCAAAAACAGGAATGAGCGTTGCAATCAGGATGACACGCATAATCGAATCACTGAAATTGTATTTTAAGGAATAGAGCTGCTGGTCAAGTCCTTTCAGCATACCGTCCACCACGCTGTCGAGGTACATCAGCGGAACGATGGGCGCCATAATGCGTAAAACGTTCCCGACTTCCGCGCTCTTGTAAAATGCCATGCCAAGGTCATCGGCAAATACAATCAGCAGTGAGGTTACCAAAAAGGAAAAAGTCAGCGTGAAACGAATCGCGCGGGAAGCCGCGCTTTGAATCATTTCCTTTTTTCCGCCCGCGTTAGCCTCCGCCATTTCGGGAATCAGCAGCATGGAAAGCGCGCTTAAAAATGCGGAGGGAAAATACAGAATGGGCATCACCATGCCCTGCATCATGCCGTACTGCGCCAGCGAGCCTTCCTCGTTCGCGCCGTATTTTTTCAGCCCGCGGGGAATCAGGATGTTTTCGGTACTGTTCAGGACGCTGCGCAGAAACGAGCCGCACTGTACCGGCAGTGCAATGTGAAGAATTCTTTGAAAGATGCCTTTGATTTTCTCGATTTTGAGGTTGCGCTTACGGATAAAGATCAGATAAAAAGCCCCGATGTAAGCGCAGGAAAATACCTCGCCAATGGTGGAACCGAGCATCAGCGCCTCGAGTGGATGAGCAGTTACTTTGAGCAAAAGAATTGCTGCCCCAATGGTGGCAATCTGTTCCAAAAATTCACCGCACACCGGCACAATAGTATTTCGGATTGCAAGAAAGTATCCCCTTAAGCAGGCGCCTGCGGCAAGGAAGGGCAGCCCCGGAGCAAGCAGCCGCAGCGGCATGGCCGCCGATTGACTGCCAATCCACTTTATGGCAATAAAGTCGGAACAGAAAAAAAGAACGGCGGCTGCGGCGAAGCTGAGCGTCAGCGAAAAGACAAGGCAGAGTCTTACAGCGCTGCGGGTGCTGTGTCCCTCCGCTACCAGCCGTGTTACCGCAAAGCCGATACCGGAGGTGCACACGGTGATTCCGAGCAGGAATACCGAAAAGATCAGCTGGTAAAGCCCCATGCCGCTTGCGCCGATCATCCCGCAGATAAAGATACGGAACCAGATATTGAACAGACGCATGACCACTGCGCTTACGGTCAAAATGACCGCATTGAGGATAAAGATACGTTTTTTCATTTAATTAACACCTTTAAAGTATGATAATCAAATGTATTCGCGCGCGGGGCAAAATAAATCTACAAATTTATATTAAAATGCATTATAATAAACAGAGTTAAATAAACGGAATCAAACTGCAGGAGGAAATTATGGATTGGACTGAAGTTACCGTAACGGTGGATGTAAAAGAAATCGACAAAGCGGGCGACATTGCACAAATGGTCGTACCGTACGGAATTTATATTGAGGATTATTCTCATTTGGAAGAAGAAGCGCGCGAAATTGCGCATATTGATTTGATAGATGAGGATTTGCTGAAAAAGGACCGCACCAAAGCGCTGGTTCACGTGTATATCAGCCCGGAGGAAAACCCTGCGGAAGCAGTTGCGTTCCTCAGTGAGCGGTACAACGCGGAAGGAATCGTGCATACCATCACGACCGCTCCCTGTGTGGAGGAAGACTGGATTAACAATTGGAAAAAGTATTTTAAACCGATCAACGTGGGTAAAAAGCTGTTGATCCGCCCAACTTGGGAGGATGAATACGAAGCCGGGGAACGCAAGGTCCTTCATCTGGAGCCGGGACTGGCGTTCGGTACGGGAACACACGAAACGACACGGCTGTGCATGGAACTGCTGGAGGAATACGTAAAGCCGGGCTTTACCGTGCTGGATGTCGGCTGCGGAAGCGGAATTCTTTCCGTTGCGGCGCTGCTGCTCGGAGCAGAACGGGCCGTCGGGGTGGACATTGATCCGCTCGCGGTGAAAACTGCCGTCCAGAATGCCGAAATTAACCATGTGGCGGACCGTTTCACCGGAATCTTCGGCGACTTAACAGAAAAGGTCAGCGGAAAATACAACATTGTGGTCGCGAATATCGTTGCGGACGTGATTATTCTTCTGACAAAAGACATCGAGCAATATATGCACCGTGACACCGTCTATTTAATGAGCGGAATTATCGACACGCGCGAAAATGACGTGCTGGCCGTGCTGGAACAGAAGTTTAATATTATCGCCCGCAAATCCGAAAAAGGCTGGGTGGCTTTGGCCGCGGCGCTGAAATAAGAACACAATTTAAATTGGCGGCATTAGTCCGTGTGTTTGTCTTTGGCCAGTATCTGAAGAACGTTTTGCTCTGTTTCCCGTGAAAGAAATATTTCTTCTGATTCCGTCTGTACGGTTTGTAATTCATTGATAATGTCTGTAATTTTGTTGAATAGCCTGTAGTACATTTCTTTATAGCAATCCATTTTCATCACCCATCGTTTATTTTGCCACGTTTTGTGCCAAAAGTCAATGGCACGAATCGTGGCATAATATAATGTGGCCGGGTGATGACTTTGATTTATGAAAGAATACGCAATTTAAGGGAAGACAAGGATTTGACTCAGCAGCAAATGGCACAACTTTTGTTTGTGAACCGGCGGACTTATTCCAGCTATGAAACTGGGGCCAGAACAATGTCGCCTGAAATATTAATTCGATTATCTCACATACACGGCGTAAGCGTCGATTATTTGCTGGGGCTGACCAATACAAAAACGCCTTATCCAAGAAAGGCAGAGTAAGTCAGCTGTTTTTTCTGTGTGATAAAGCATACCCGGGAGCGCAGATCATATTTAATTTTCTGGGGAGGAAATCACAATGCTTGAAAACGGAACGGATATTTGCAGCTGTGTGAAGGTAAAATGTGAGCGGCACGGCAAGTGTGCGGAGTGCATGGAGCACCACAAAACAAAAAAACACCCCCCTTACTGCAAGCGGGTGAAAGTGAACAAGGTGCCAAAGAATAAGTAAAATCAGAAACCCCGCCGGGCTGAAATTCAGCCCGGCGGGGTCATTTTATTCTCACTTATTCCTGTTATTCTCGCTCTGTGTAATTTCCTAAAAACGAGAAGCGCGGCAGTTCATCGTAAAGCGAAAGGATTAAATTCAGGGTATGTTCCTCCCGCACATTGCCGGTGAAATCAAGATAAAAATCATATTCGAAATTTTTGTCTATAATCGGGCGGCTCTCTATTTTCGTCAGGTTCAGCCCGGCTGCCGCAAAGCGGGCCAGCACGCTGTAAAGCGAACCGGTTTTGTGCAGAAGGGAAAAGCAAAGGCTGATTTTTTGTGCGTCCTGCGGAATAAACAGTTGGCGGCTGATTACAATGAATCGCGTACAGTTATTGGAACTGTTTTGAATATCACTTTCAATAATATTCAGTCCGTATTCCTTTGCGGCGTATTCCGAACATATCGCGGCGATTCCGGCCTCCTGCCGCTGGGCAATGTTTTGCGCCGCGGCCGCTGTGCTGGAGCATGGCAGGGGACGGAAATCATGCGTCTTAATGTAGTCCGAGCACTGCGCCAGTGCCTGCGGGTGGGAGTAAACAGTGCCGATGCTGCGCGTGTCCACACGCTTTGCGGCGGCAAGGCAGTCGTGAACGTGCAGTGAGGTCGCCGCAACAATATGGAAACGGTATTTCAGAATCAAATCATAAACATCGCTGACCGAACCGGCGGAGGAGTTTTCGACCGGAAGCAACCCCAAATCTGCGCTTCCGCTTTCCACTGCTGCGAAAATCTCACAAAAGCTTGGGTAGAACTGCGGCGATGCCTTAGGGTAAAGGTGCAGGAGCGCTTCATGGGAAAAGGAACCGTTTTCGCCAAGACACGCGATTTTTTCAGCCTTTTTGGGAACAGTGCCCGCCGCTTCAATCTGTGTGCGGAGTTCACCGCCGCTGCAAAGTAAAGAATGCTGCAAAGCGCGGCTTATTTCCATCATATTGGAATAAAGAATACGCGCTTCGCCGCCGAATTCGCCGGATTTGCTTTCGACAGCGTCTAAAATTTCCTGTTCGCGTTCCGCGTTGAACACGGGCAGATTACTTTCTTTTTTAACGGCTGCTACTTTTTTTGCACAGTTCATTCTTTCGAGAAAAAGCGGCAGCAGCTGAGCGTCAATCTCGTCAATTTCTTTTCGGATATCATCAAGCTTCATGATTGCTTCCCTCTGTTCTGTTAAATCATCATATTAATCAATGCGATTGCCGCTGCGGCTTCCACCGCCGGCACGGCGCGGGGAACGATACAAGGATCATGCCGGCCCTGAACACATAGTTTTGCATCTGATTTTGTGGTCAGGTCAACGCTGTCCTGTTCCATACCGATGGATGGGGTCGGCTTAAACGCCGCGCGGAAGACAATCGGCATTCCGGTCGAAATGCCGCCGAGGATTCCCCCCGCGAAATGTAAATCGAGTACATATAGTACATATTAAATAAGTTACTGGTTGATAATTTGATAACCGGCCTTGGTAATCGCTTTGCGGATTTGATCCAGATGCTCGCGGTTCCTTGTTTCCAGGCGAATACGAAGGGTACAGGCATTGATCCCGGTGTTTTCCCCGCCGCGGTCATGATGAACGCTGACCACATTGGCGCCAAGGTCGGCTATAATTGCTGCAACTTCCTTCAGCTGACCGGGTTTATCCATCATCTCAATCATTAGATCACCGGAACGCCCCGCCTTAAGAAGGCCGCGATTGATCACTTTAGAAAGAATGGTCACATCAATATTACCACCGGAAATCAGGCAAACAACCTTTTTCCCTTTGACATCCACTTTGTTAAACATGGCAGCTGCTACGGAAACCGCGCCCGCACCCTCCGCAATCAGTTTATGCTGTTCGATCAGCGTAAGGATTGCCGTTGCAATTTCCTCATCCGTTACTGTAACAATTTTGTCTACGTATTTGCAGCACAAATCATAAGTTACGTCGCCCGGGCACTTCACCGCAATGCCGTCCGCAAAAGTGGAAACACAGCCAAGCGCTTCCACTTTATGGTTTTCAAGGCATTTCACCATGCTGGGGGCACCGCTGGCCTGCACCCCGTAAACCTTACAGTTCGGATTCAGCGATTTGACAGCGAAAGCCACACCGGCAATCAAGCCGCCGCCGCCCACAGGAACAATCACAGCATCCACATCCGGCAGCTGATCCAGAATTTCAAGTCCGATGGTTCCCTGACCGGCTATAACGTCCGGGTCGTTAAACGGATGAATAAAGGCGGCGCCGCTTTCCTTTTGCAGTTCACAGGCTTTGTTATAGGCGTCATCATACACACCCTTTACAAGGCACACATTCGCGCCGTAGCTCTTGGTGGCCTCCACCTTGGAAATCGGCGCACCGTCGGGGATACAGATCAATGACTGAATACCGTTTTTCGCGGCGGCAAGGGCGACGCCCTGCGCGTGGTTCCCGGCGGAGCAGGCAATTACTCCCTTTGCCTTTTCTTCCTGTGAAAGCTGTGAGATTTTATAATAAGCGCCGCGCACTTTAAAAGAGCCGGTAATTTGCAGATTCTCTGTTTTCAGATGAATTTCGCTTTCCGGGTTGATGAGCGGAGCGTTGATCAGGTCTGTTTTACGGATGACATCCTTCAGAACATAAGCGGCGTGATAAACCTTATCCAATGTAAGCAAGTTAATATCCCCTAACATTTTATATTGTTCCCTTGACGGTTTATTTCATCATTGCCATTGCGCCGGTGCGTAAAATTTTAAGCACATGGTAAGGATTATACAGTTCGATAAAGGAGTTGATGGTGGTCGCATCGCCCGTAAGCTCCACAATCATGGAATCGGGCTGCACATTGAGAATATTGGCGTGAAACACGTTGGCGATTTCGACCAGCTTCTCGCTGTTCTGCAAACTGCGCTCCACTTTCATTAGAAGATGTTCCCGAACCACTGCCTCATCCCGATTCAGTACGGTCACTTCTTCAATGTCGACCAGCTTGCTCACCTGTTTATCCACCTGCCGCACAATCCGGTCGTCGCCCGAAACAACAATTAAGATGCGGGAATATTCGGTATTTTCAGTCTGCGCCGCTACAATGCTTAAAATATTATAACAGCGGCGGCTGAACAGCCCTGAAATGCGAAGGAGCACGCCCGGAGTGTTGCGTGCAAGCACCGACAGCACATATTCTTTTTCTGTGTTTGAATAACCCATAACGTATCCTCCTTACATTTCCAAGATCGGATCTTCCACCGAAGCACCGGCGGGAACCATGGGAAGAACATTGAAGTCCTTGTCAATATGACAGTTAATCAGCACCGGTTCCTGCAATGCAAGCGCCTGTTTTAATACCGGTTCAATATCCGACTTTACCGAAATTGTCATCGCCTTTATACCGAATGCCTGAGCCAGCAGCTCAAAATTTGTGTTTCGGTCCAAATCGGTCTGGGAAAAGCGGTTGTCATAAAAAAGCTTTTGCCATTGCCGTACCATACCGAGCACTGAATTATTAAAAATCAGCTCTATCACCGGAATATTATACTGTGCTGCTGTTGACAGTTCGTTGCAGTTCATATGGAACCCGCCGTCGCCCGCAATATTAATCACACGTTTCTCCGGATTAGCTATCTGTGCACCCATCGCCGCACCTAGGCCAAAGCCCATTGTTCCAAGGCCACCCGAACTGACAAAATGACGCGGAGTCCTGAATTTGTAAAACTGTGCCGCCCACATCTGATGCTGACCGACCTCGGTTACAATAATTGCTTCCGAATCCGTAAGCCGGTCAAGCGTTTCAATCACATCCTGCGGAGTGACTTCTTCGGGTTCGGCAGCTTCCTGTACGAGAGGGAACTCCGCGTTCCAACCCTCAATCTGATTCATCCATTCCGCATGGCTGACAGGAGAAATCAGTTCATTCAAATGCGCGAGTATCTCCTTGGCATCGCCCTTCATTTTTAAATCCACATCGATGTTTTTATTGAATTCCGCCGTATCGATTTCGATTTGAATAATGGGGCAATGCTGCGCAAAAAGATTCGCATTGCAAAGGACGCGGTCGGAAAAACGAGTGCCGATTGCAATAAGCAAATCGCAGTTCTTAATTGCGAGCGCAGAGGTGTTTGTGCCGTGCATTCCAAGCATGCCGATATACCGGCGGTCAGTCTGGTCGTAGCCGCCCTGACACATTAGGGACGAGGAAACCGGCGCGTCAATGCGCCCGGCGAAGTCCTTCAGTTCATCAAACGCTTCCGCGGCAATGACGCCGCCACCTGAATAAATAAACGGACGCTGGCTCTTCTGAATCAATTCCACAGCCTGGTCAAACCGTTCCGGGAAAGGGAAATCCCCTTTCGGCATGGGTAACGGTTCGCGGAGCGGCGTAAATTCATATTTTTGCGCCGTCACATCTTTTGGAATGTCCACCAGAACAGGGCCTTTTCTGCCTGACCCAGCAATTTGGAATGCCCTGCGGAGGGTATCGGCCAAATTCTCAATTTGTTTGACCAGATAATTATGCTTTGTCACTGGCATAGTAATGCCCGTAATGTCAACCTCCTGAAAGCTGTCCAGTCCCAGAAGGTTGGAACTCACATTGCCGGTTATGGCAACCATCGGAATTGAATCCATGTATGCGGTTGCAATCCCCGTTACCAGATTCGTAGCGCCCGGGCCGGACGTAGCAATGCAGACTCCGGTTTTTCCGCTTGACCGGGCATAGCCGTCAGCCGCGTGGGCCGCGCCCTGTTCGTGCGCCGTGCGGATATGATTGATCCTATTTTTATATTCGTAAAGTGCGTCGTAAATATAAAGGACGGACCCGCCGGGATACCCGAAGACAGTATCCACCCCCTGCTCCAGCAGGCATTCCATGATAATTTGCGCTCCCGTTAACAGCATTCATATTCCTCCTATCAATTGATATCTTCCTTACGGTGCAAAAGAACCTTGCCTGCCCTTTTCTGCAACAAAAAAGCCTTCGCCTCTAAGTATAGAGGCGAAGGCTGCAGCTTCGCGGTACCACTCTAATTCGCCGCAAACATGCGGCATCTCTTGTGCATCCAACAATGCACTCCCCTTTAACGGTGGGAAACCGAGCCTGCTTACTTAAAAAAATCGTTCAGCCGCCTGCTCCGGGGTGATATCATGCAAATGCCGCGCCGTCTTGCACCAAACAACGGCTCTCTGTAAGCGGTAGAATTGCAGTCTGTCCCCTTCTACGCATTTAATCTATTATACTATAGAATATTCTATTCTCTCCAACTTGTCAAGGGATCCATAAATATTTATTTCATCGGTGCCTTTGGCAAGGTATGTCTGCTTACAATGTTTTCAGACTTTCCATCGCGATCAAAACAGCGCCGTATGCGGCGTCATGTCTTGGTTCGTGACAGGTAAGTTCCGGTAAATCCGATGCAATTTTATGAATCAGTTCATTGCAGATAAAGGCGTCCTTGCGCAAAATACTGCCAGCAAGCGCTAGACTTTCTTTTTGCAATCCAAGCTTTTGAACAACTGGAATTACAAGTTTTTCGAGTTCACCCGCACATTTTTTTGCAATTTTAAGTGCTACCCTGTCCTGTTGTTCGCACGCCAAGGTTAAATTCGGGGAAAGAGCCGCAATATCACGCTTATTTGTAGCCTTGTTATAGATAAAGCCCACCAACCGATCAATGTCAGAGAAACCCAGCTGATGATAAACCATATTTGTCAGGACAGTACTCGCTCCCCTGCCGTCAAATTCACGCACAATTGCAGATAAGATATCCCTTCCAATCGCATAACCGCTGCCTTCATCGTCAATCAAATGCCCGAATCCGCCGGTTCTGTGTTCTGTACCGGATTGATTTTTGCCGTAACAGATGGACCCTGTTCCCGCAATCAGAATAGCACCGCAGGGCTGATCCAATGCTCCGTAAAAAGCAGTGATATGATCCCCCGTGATGATTAACTTTCCATGGTAACCGCTGTCGGCTGCCGCAGTCTTAAAGATTTGTTCCGCAGCAGGATTGCTGATCCCCGCGGCACCAATGCACATCGCGGCACAGCCGCTTATTTCACCGAATTTCTCCTTTAATATTGTGAAAACACTTGCGAGATTCGTAGTTACATTTTGGATTCCCTCTCCGTTCGGGTTAATTGCACCCGACTGAAAAGCAGTCAGGATGTTCCCGCTCAAATCTGCAACCGTAACCGCTGTTTTGGTTCCTCCGCCGTCCAGACCCACTACATATCTTTTCACGAATTCACTCACACCACCATCATAGCTTAACGCTGAGCTTTCCCTGAGGGATTGCCTTACCGCTGAATACCTTAATTAAAGTGTTCAACGACAATACGGTATATTCATATGCGGCAAGCTTTGTCGCCCGCTCATCAATGCGTGCTAAATCGTACGGACTGAACAGGGAGACGACGATCATATTGTCGCAAACTGCGCACAATTTATTTGCTAGTTCAACTTGGCCGCTGTTGCGCTGACCGTTATAGGTACCGAGAACAATAGAATTATATTTTTTTGCCTCTTCTACGATGCCCTGTATCTCCTGTTCCGTCGGATTAATCGGCGTAACAAGGAAGTCACCGCCCAAATGCTCCGCCATATATTCCGGAAAATTGAAATCTTTATTCACCGAACTGGATGCGAGCGTGGAGCGATTTGCAAAGCAGCCGGCAAACAGAGTTTCCTCGCCATTGACAGACAGTAGCGCATTCCCCCGATGAACCAAAGTGATACTTTCTTCACTGATCCGTTCGGCTTCCTTCCTGTGCATCTCTGAGCCGACACAGGAGATTTGCTGCGAACCGGCAGAACATTCCGCATACTTTGCTTTGTATTTCAGTATCTTTTCCACCGACGCATCAATGATATCTTCCGGCAATTCCCCGGATAGCACCGCCTGCTCCACTGTTTTCACCGTTTCTTCCACCAAAGCGGCGGTATGAGAGATACATACCAGATTGGCCCCTGCCCGAATGGCCGCAAGAGCGCCCTGCGCGGTTCCGTAGTATTTTTTAATTGCATCCATTTCAAGGCAGTCGGTTAAAATCAGTCCCTCAAAGCCATATTTCTCCCTTAGCAAACCGGTCAGTAGTTCATGCGACATTGTGCAGGGAAGATTCTCCTTCTCAATATTCGGGAACAGGATATGGGAAGACATTACACCGCACACACCATTCTCTATTGCGGTTTTGAACGGAACCAACTCGTTTTGTTCCAACTGATCCAAAGTTTTTTCGACCTTCGGCAAACCCAAATGCGAGTCAACGGCGGTATCCCCATGACCGGGAAAATGCTTAATCACTGACATGACACCTCCGTCATGCAGTCCTTTCATCAGCGAAATGCCAAACTCGGTAACCGTTTCTTTGGTATCACCAAAAGAACGTACCCCAATAACAGGATTATCCGGATTGCTGTTGATGTCCATATCCGGAGCAAGATTCATATTCACACCCAGCGCATTGAGCTCTAAGCCGGTTATTTTTCCGGCTAAATAGGCATTCTGCGGATTACCCGTCGCGGCAATGGCCATGGCAGCCGGCATACTCACCGCGTCTGCGGGCATTCTTGCCACCATGCCGCCTTCCTGATCAATGGAAATAAACGCAGCATGCCCCGTATTCCGTTTCACGTTTTCCTGTATATCGGCACAAAGTTGATGCATCTGCTTTTTCGTAACAACATTATGGGAAAACAGGATGAAATTTCCTATCATATACTCTTCAAGTGTCTGACGGAGTTCCGGCGTTACTTCGTTTGTCGGAAACCCCATCATAATCATTTGACCGATTTTTTGGCGTAAAGTCATCATCTGCAATATTTTTTCCTCCCGTCACGATTCATACAGGTGAAATTCCTGTTTCATTTGTTCAAAGGATTTGCTTTCTTTTTGATACTGATATAAAAGCTCTTCCTTGCTAACGCTTGGATTGTCGATTTGGTTGTCACCGCTAAGCAGTTCCACAAAACAGTGTGTGCTGCCCTGATACGGGGGTAAAAACTCAAACTGTTCGCCGTATAGCCTGCGCATTTCATAAAGTAACTCAACACCCACACTCACGGACTGTACCTTGCGGACATCGGTAACATGGATTTGAACGCCTCCGCACTGTTCCCCCATAAATTTAGAGGCAGTCGGAATAAAATAAACCGGCCGGAAAACTACGCCTGCCAACTTTTTGGCATTCATCTCGTTTGCCAGTAGCTGTGCATCGATAAACGGCGCGCCGATCATCTCGAACGGCGCAGTTGTACCGCGGCCCTCTGAGATGTTTGTGCCCTCAAACAAGCAAGTGCCCGGATAAAGCAGTGCTGTTTCAAACCTTGCGATGCCCATGGTAGGAGGCACCCACACCTTGTTATAATCAGGGAAAATCCAGTTTCGGTTCCAGCCCTTACACGGAATTACCGTGAGGTCCGCGTGCAGATTTTCCTGTTGGTTCGCCATTTTCGCGAACTCGCCGATCGTCAGGCCATAGCGCATACATAACGGATACGCACCAACAAAGGAGCGAAACCCATCCTTTAAAATATTCCCCTCCACCGTAACACCGTTCAGTGGATTGGCACGGTCAAGCACCACAAACTCTTTGCCGTGCTTGGCACAGTCTTCAAGCGCGTACAGCATGGTATAAATAAATGTAAAATACCGGGTCCCCACATCTTGAATATCATAAACTACCAAATCGACGCAATCAAGCATTTCGTCGGTAAGGCGCTTCGAATCTTTACGATACAGACTGTAAACCGGCACATTGGTATAGGGATCGTTGTAAGTATCCACTAATCCGCCTGCGGCAATATTGCCGCGTACGCCATGTTCCGGAGAAAACAACGCGGCAAGCTGAAACTTGCTGTGCAAGATATGAATGGTGGAATCAAACTTTGCATTGATGCCGGACGGTGATGTGATTAATCCAATGCGCTTCCCCTTAAAAAGATTCTCATGTTCTTCAATACAATCAATTCCGTTTAATACCATGAAGTTCACTCTTTTCGTTCCTTAATTGCAAGTAAAACCCACCACCCGTTTTACAACAGGTGGTGGCATTCTACGTAAAAACGGTTTGTTTAAAGTGAGTCTTTGATCACTCGCATTTGCTCTTGTTCTACCATAAAGCATTGCGCACGTTCTTTGCGTGCCTCAATCCCGCGAACACGGCTCAGATGGTCGTAATACTCGAGATAAGGAAAGGAGGTGCTTCCGGTAACAAACCAATGGGTTGCCGCTGCTTTTTGCCACAGTTCATACCCCTCGGTAATATCCATATAAACATACGGATGAAAATCAACAGAGTCTTCCCAGTTTTCGGCGAAATAAAGCCTGTTTGCGAAAAAAGGCGGATCCTTCCGTTTGAAAAATTCAATACATGCATAAAAACGGGCGTCAATCACGATTTTATTGGTAGTCATATGATCCTTATGCATGCTGTTTTTAAAGTGTGTGATAATCACGTTAGGCTTCACTTCGCGGATTACATCACAAACCTGAAACCGCACTTCATCATTGTTCGGCAGCTCGCCGTCCGGGTAATCGAACACAATTGCACATCCGCCCAGCATTTCCGCGAAAGTTTCCGCTTCTTTCACTTTCTGCGCACGGTATTCAGCAAGGTCGCACCCTTTTGGCGCGCCCTTTTCGCCTGCGGTAAGGGCAAGCGTT
>Ga0366769_1073_pt1 | contig 15260 bp, 8 predicted proteins | sample BONcelHN113001C8_FD_207053 | JGI IMG/M metagenome (GOLD analysis project Ga0366769, IMG submission 207053) | Enriched cells from coal bed in the Powder River Basin, Montana, United States - BONCAT cells N11 rep2 HSBNCT.N11.300.1.C8 ...
AACAAGATGGTAATTCCTCCTGCTGTAGCGGAAAAGCTTGCAGCAGGGCTATCCAGAGTTGCAAAAAAAGCAGATTCTCCAATAGCAAAGGTACATGATCTGTCGGAAAGAGAGCTTGAGATAGCCGAAATGATGGTACAGGGCTTTACCAACAGGCAGATATCTACTGCACTGTATATTACCGAAGGCACTGTAAGGAACTATATAAGCTGCATCTACAGCAAGATTGGCATAAGCGACAGAACCAGAGCCGTTCTGTACTTTAAGGAAAACGGGATTTAATACTGGAAAATTGAGCTTTCATATACGTCCATAAACTGTTTCACTATCTAAAAAGAATGCGTAGTAATTAGAAAATGCGCAATATGAAAAGAGTGCGCGGTAATGAAAAAAGGTGACAAAAAAGGAACGTCCCCATTTGTCACATACGTATAGTGCAAATCATGACCCCCTGTTGCGACAAGTGGAACCGTCCCTTCCTTCGTATTTCATAATATAAAAGAACGCGCAATACCCTCAGCCCTAACGGGCAGCTCCCTATTAGGGAGCACAAGGCATGTTATGCCTTTTTACTATGCTATGCTTTTGTACTACTTTGCTCCAATTCTTAGAGCTACCCTCGTTCCCCCTCGATAGGGGGATGTCGCGCAGCGACAGGGGGTCATGATTTGCACTATCCTGAAAATATGCAATTCTTTATTGCGCACTATCCTGCTAATGCGCATTATCGTTCGGATGTAAAATATAGGGGCTTAGTGTCAGGAAACGTCTCTGTGACAAAGTTGAGCCTTGAATTAAATGAAGCATTTGTAATATAATCAATCTTATGAAAACGCTGATAATTGCACTGAATTCCAAGTATATACACTCCGCCCCGGCTCCATGGTATCTAAAAGCTTCATGCAATGACAGGTGCGGTGAAATCAAGGTTATGGAATTTACTATAAATGAAAATCCGGAATCCATTCTGTCTGCTATTTATGCTGAGAAGGCTGATGTTGCTGCTTTTTCATGCTATATCTGGAATATTGGACATATTCTTCAGATAGCAGAGAATCTCAAGAAAGTACAAGCACATATTATTACGATATTCGGGGGACCGGAGGTTTCCTATGATCCTTTGGATCTGCTGCAAAAGCATTTGTTTGTCGACTTCGTGATTTCAGGTGAAGGTGAGATGCCTTTTCCGCAGCTTTTAGAGTACTTATGCCAAAGGCATATGAAGCTACCTTATAAAGTGACTATACCTACTGATGAGGTTGCTAACTATATTAGCGATTCATATGCATGTATATATCCAACAGTTGATGTAATTACCAAAGAAGCAGAATCTACTGATATGCTTAAAAAAATTGCAGGGATTACTTACCGGACAGAAGATGCAATTGAGAGTACTCCGGCAGATTTACCATTGAATCTTTCTGATATTCCATCTCCATATTCCAAAGAGATGCTGGCTGCAATAACAGACAAAATAGCATATTTCGAGTCTTCCAGAGGCTGTCCCTTTTCCTGCTCCTACTGCCTTTCCTCAGCTTCCGAAGGAGTCAGGTTCTTTCCGCTTGAACGTGTAAAAGAGGAGCTGACAACAGTCATAAAAGCCGGTGTACGGCAAGTGAAATTTGTTGACCGGACCTTTAACTGTAACAAGGAGCGGGCCAAAGATATTCTAAGATTTATTTCGGAGCTTCAAGCAACAGCAGGTAATGAACGTACAGACGCCTCATCTGTCCTGACAAACTTTCATTTTGAAGCTGCGGCGGATCTCTTTGATGATGAACTCATCAGTATAATGGCTGAAATGCCAAAGGGCCTGATCCAGTTGGAAATAGGCATACAGAGCACGAATGCAGAGACTCTGGCAGCTGTGAATAGAAAAACCGATATTACTAAAGCCTTTAGAAATATTGCAAGGATTATGGAAGCCGGAAATATCCATCTGCACCTTGATTTGATAGCGGGACTGCCTTATGAAGGATTCCAATCCTTCAAGGAATCCTTCAACAGAGGTTACGGCCTGAAGCCTCATGCACTGCAGCTGGGATTCCTGAAGCTGCTAAAGGGTTCACCTGTCAGGGCTGCTTCAAGCCAGCATGCTTATGTTTTCCGGGAGTATGCCCCATACGAAGTGTTATCCAACAAATATATCAGCTATGATGAGCTGACGTTGTTGAAGGGCGTCGAGGAAATACTGGACAGGTATTGGAATTCGGGGAGATTCTCATTTTCCCTGGATTATATTATTAATAATTATTTCGACTCCGCATTTGATTTTTATCTCGGATTTTACAGGTTCAATTTAAAAATGAATAAAAGTATCCGGATAGTATCCGGTCGGGATCTGTTTCCGCTGCTGCTGGAGTATGCCAAGTCGGTGGAAGGTATGAATATAACAAGGTTTAAGGAGTGCCTGAAGCTTGATTTTCTTGCTTCCGACAGCTCAGGATACCTTCCCGCAGGCCTTGACAGGATTACAACAGATAACTTTAATGATAAATGCCATGAATTTCTTAAGGATCAAAACAATTTGACCACATTTCTTCCTGCTTTTATGGGACTACCCGCCAGGCAAATTATAAAGCATGTCCGCTTTGAATTGATTTCCATTGATGTCAATGATAAATTAAACAGCGGCAATGGCAGGTCATTACCGGTCTACCTTTTTGATTATTCGGCAAAGGATGCTGTTACCGGCCGTTATAAGTTCCATATTGTCGGCAATTTCTGATGCTGATGGTACTTAATCATTACCTTTTTACTGTATTTTTTACAATAATATAACAAAATTCCTCCAAATATCTTCCATATTTCATTTAAATGCTGTAAAATATAAATTAATAATGAAAATAATGGTACGTTAACCAATTTGAGTGCTGCAATCTGCCGTATTAGTACTACAGCGGCAATTTCATTATAATATCGGCATTCATGCGCCTTATAAATTAGTGCTAATGCTTCAATGCGCTAATTCTGTAAGGATAAATTGGTAATTGCCGTTGTAGTATAAGGAAGGTTATTGTGAGGAAAATTTTTTTGCGGGAAAACAGTTTTGAAAAGGGAAGTATTACCGTTGAGGCGTCAATTGTAGTACCCATCGTCATATTCAGCATTATTACCGTCATTCTTATAGGGCTGATACTCTACCAGCGGTCTGTTCTCCAATCAATTGCCGACAAGTCTGTACGGGCAGGAGCGGCCACATGGGAAAGCCTCTCTGCCGACACTGCTACAGGCAGGATCAATATAAGCGGGCTTGATGATAACGGACTTTACTGGAGGCTTTTTGAACCCGACTCTGTAGAAAAGAGGATAAGGCTTCAACAATATACTGAGGCATTGCTTGCCGGGAAAAACATACTTAAGCCTGAAAGCTGGTCCACCTCTGTTACTGTCAGGGATTATACCATATATAAAAAACTGGAGCTGTCAATTGAGTATTGCTACAAGCTTCCGGGAGGTGCAGTAATGAAGATATTTGGCTCAGACGGCAGGCTAAGGCTCAAGGTTACCTCCTTTGCTGTGATTGACGATCCTGCCGAGCTGATAAGAAATACCGATTTTATACTGGACATTGAGAAAGAGCTAGAAAAAAAATATCCTGGCTTGAAAAACCTGGGTGATAAAACAAGAGAAGTATTAGGCAAGATGAAGGAAGATATGGAGAAATTCACGGAGTAAATTATACTACAGCGAAACATTTTAATTATCCTTTCAGAAATAGCGCATTGAATCGTTTGCGATATTTCTGGAAGGCGCATAAATGCCGATAAATTAATGCTTGTTTCGCTGTAGTAATAATTAAACTAACAGGAGGCTGGATGTGAGGTTCAACAAAAATTCAGGTCAGATTACAGTTTTTTTATGTATAATTTTATTGGCAGTGATTATTCTTGCAGGTGTTCTGGTGGATGCATCAAGGGTTTCATCCGGCGAATCCCTGGTAAAAAGTGCCGTAGGCAGTGCAGCCAGATCTGTTCTGGCAGGGTACAGCAGCAGGCTTAAAGAAAATTACGGTATCTTTGCTTATAATGCCGCCACCGAAGATGAACTAAGGGATACCGTAGAGCATTATCTTGAAAAAAACCTTGGGATAATAAGTCCCGGAGAAGCAAGTAAAGCAAAAATTGACCTGTATGGCTTCAGGATAGAAAGCATCAATGTATCCACTGTTCATAATCTCAGTGAAAACAGGGCCTTTAAGCAGCAGATACTGGAGTACATGAAATACAGGGCGCCGAAGGAAATGATAGAAGGCTTTGTGGAGCGGCTTTCAACCGTCAAGGATATGGGCAGGATGTCAACAGCCTACAGTAAAAAGGTGGGCCTGGACAAAATGCTGGGCAAGCTGGATAAAGCCCAGCAAAGCCTTAAAAAGTATGTGGATGGCTCAGGAAAGGACACGGATAAGTATATAAACGGCTTCAATCTTAACGGCATCTGGCAGGAGACTTTTAACAACTATCTTGGATGGAAATCAGATATAGTGACATCAAGGGAAGAGCTTGACATGGCGGAAGAAGAATTGGAGAGGCTTCAGCAGCAAAGGATTGATACCGGAGCATCAAATGGAGAGAGTGAAGAAGGCGGAGAAGAAAATAATGACCTGATAAACCGCATCAATGACCTTAAAAATAAAAGAGACGTGCTTGGTGAAAGAATTTCAAGCCTGGACAACAGCATAAATGAAGCATGGGTAAATCTGCGGTATACTCTTACAGCTGATTTTACAAGACCTAATGAAAAGGCTGTCCTGGATATCAATAAAATAATGGAAGCCGGGAAGAAAGCCCAGGAGCTGATAAACGGCCTTGAGTCGTTTCTTAGCATTGGTTTTGCCGGTGAAAGTGATTTTGTTAAGACCCTCAGTGAGGAGCTGAATAAAATCAAGAGCTTGATATTGGAAGGCCAGCAGGCAGCAGACATATTAATGTCCCTTGAAAATAATACTCAGGTGCTTAATCAAATTATAGAGAATCTCGACATGCTGAAAAACCAGTCAAATGACGATGAAAATGTGAGTTTATCCGAAATCATTCCGGAATTGATTTTGAAATATGACAATCATGTTGAATATTCCTATGAGAAGCCGGAGAAGGGCGGTACAGCCAATGATCCCAGAAAAGACAAGGTAAAGGAGCTTAAAGAAACCTTGCTGGAAAACCTCTTTGACGATGTGAATTTTTCGAAGGGGGGTATAATTCCGGAAGAATTGCCGTCAAGAAAGAAAGCAGCCAGCAGGAGCTTCGAAGAAGAGGATGCGGCATATATAAAACAGGCGCTGCCTGATGACAGCGAGACAATAATAGGCAAAGAGGCCCAATACGAAGGTGAATTGGGCAATATTGCGCAAGATGCGGATTTGTACGATGAGGAGGGCATGTTCCAGGAAAATGCTCTGGGGTTCGCCGGCAGTATTGGGAGCTTGTTGGAAGGTGACTTGATCAAGCTCAGAGACAATATTTTCATAAATGAATATATTATGGGTATGTTCAAGAACCATGTACCTTCAGTCAATAAAGACGAAAATGAGAATACCTTTACCTTTCTAAACGGAATATCCAGAGATAAGAAGGAAACATTTTTTGAATGTGAAGTAGAATATATCCTTCACGGAGACTCATCGGAAATAACCAACAGAGCATTGACAAGCGCACAGATTTTACTTTTAAGGCTGGGAGCAAATACCCTGCATGTGTACACCGATGCAAAGAAAAGAAAGCTGTCCGTTACCACAGCCACAGCCGTTGCCGGATGGTGGACGGGAGGGGCGGGAATTCCCATAATATCAAATCTCATTATGTGCGCATGGGGTATGGGTGAGTCTGTTATTGACTTAAAGATGCTCACATCAGGTGAAGCGATACCAATTTATAAATCCCCCGGTGACTGGAAGCTGGATATTGGACTCCCGAAATCAAGCGGTCCCAAAACAGATGCAAAGCTTTATTTTTCATACCATGATTATCTCAGGCTTTTCCTTCTTGTCATGAATGAGGATGCAAAGCTGGGCAGAATGGAGGATTTGATGGAAATAAATACCCGATTGAAAAAGCCGGATTTTAAGGCTTCCGGCTGTAATACCCGGATCAGGGTGGAGGCTGAGATTTCAATGAAGAATCTTTTCATATCCCAGCCTTTCATGCCGGATAGTATAAGAACATCGGACGGCAGACGAAAAATCAGGGTTCTCGTTTATGAGGGGTATTAGCTATGAGAAAAGGTTCCGTCACAGTCGAAGCAGCACTGGTGCTGCCGGTATTCCTGTGCATTGTAATATCGGTGGTATTTCTCATCAAAACTGTTTACACACATGAGCTGATACAGCATGCAATTACTGAAACTGCTGAAGAAATGGCGTCGTCAGGATATATTCTTCATGTAAGCGGACTGGGGGAATTGAATTCCGGGCTGGACAGCGGAATGGAGAGCAGGGCGCAGGTATTCAAAGATCATATAAATACCGTATTTGAAAGCTTTGACAGCCTTGGGGGCTTGTTTGAATCAGGTGATACTGTTGAAGCTGTTGCCTCAAATCCAATGGATGAGCTGAAAAATGCTGCATGCCTTTTAGCAGGCGGTTTGTATGATGATTTGAAAACCGGGCTGTTTACTCCATTGGTAAAAATAAATATGATAAAATATCTGACCTCAGGCAGCAGCCAGGATGCAGATAAAAGGCTTCGTGCTCTTAATATCCAGGATGGCTTTGATGGCCTGGATTTCAAAGCCTCGGACTTTTTAACGGATGAAAATAATGAGATAGATATAATAGTAAAGTATAGAATTGTTTTACCCGTTCCGATAAAGATACTCCCTGAGCTGGAAATAGTCCAAAGAGCCGCGGCAAAAGCCTGGATGGGCGGAGACGAGGCTTCTTCCGTCATAGCCGGAGGGGATGGGGAGGATGTCTGGGCATTGAAAAATTTCCCCAGAGGGAGAAAAATACGCAGTATATTCGGAGCCAATCTGCCTTTTAACTTTCCAGTAATTGCGAAATTTGAAAGCGGAAAGGCTACCATGATAAAAAGCATGGATCTGACGGCTAAAAGCTATCAAGAAAGCATAAATGTAATCGATACCCTTGACGAATATCTGTCAACCCTGTATGGTTTCAAAGGGCAGGAAGAACCCTGGGGCAGCAGCAAAACAGTAATTAGAGCACAGGATATAAAAGAGAAGGAGCTTCTACTGGTAATACCGAAAAACCAGCTGGATCCTAAAACGGAGCAGATTCTTGCTGATTTTGCAAGTAAAGCTTCATCATTGCGAATCAAGCTGGTTATCGAAAGGTACGGCTTAAAAAATACCAAACCTCAAGGCTAAGTACTGGTAAAAATATAACTTCCCGTATTAGTTTTAAGAAAATGCAGTCCATTGCAGACGGAGCTGGTTGCAAATGCTTTGCATTTGCTGCCCGCCTATGCATCCTACATTTTCAGAAAAACGGGAAGTAATATTTTCTGTACTCCCAAGCTCATATTGTCCACTGATTGTGAATTATACCCACCAGGTACCAGTTACCTTCCTTTTGCTCCCATAGAAGGAGAAGGCTTCTCCAATCCAATCCGTTGTATTGCGGATCTATGCCTGGAAGGTGATATTCTATAAATTGAGCATCCGGATAAATTTCTTTCAGATTTACCAGTGAATTTCCTCGTTCTATCGGCTGGTTGAAGATTATTTGCGGAGCTTCAAGAAAGTCGGCGTCATACACAAACTTTTTATAGTATTCCGAAAATGTCAGATCAATTGGATCGCCTGTCCCGTCAAATGCCCCCCACATACGCTTCCTGGTCTCAGCCATAAGCCCGGAAAACCCGGCGGCAGTGATTTTGACATCAACCTTTGCATCAACATAGGAATAAGGCGTAAACCGGATACCTTTGTCAGGATGCACAAGCTTTGAGAGCCTGGACATATCCTTGTCCTTAAGCATGTGAAGCGCTTCATCCGATATGTCAAGTATTGCCTCGCGCCGGCCTTTAACGGCTTCCTGAGGAATCTGATCCTTTAAGGACAGTACATCCTTTTCGAGCTGGGATTTTTCCTTTTCCAGATTTTCCTTATCACTTTTTATACTTTTTAATTCGTCGCTGAGAGCTTTGTTTTCTTTAGATGTGTTATTCAGTGCGGAGGCCTGCCAGAAAAAAGCCGCTCCACCTGCTATAAATGCTGTCAGCAGCATGAGAACAACCACTACAGGCCATGATAATCCTTTATTTCTATTTCTGCTGTATACTTCCATAAAAGTCACCCAATCTCCTAGTACTCTGTCAACTTTAAAATGTACTATTGGTGTCAAGTCTAATCCTGAATTTATAAGCATTTAGCTTAATGTGTATAGATTGTAACTATATAAGTTGAATTAAATAATTTGTATGTCATCCTGAGCGGCAGCGAAGGATCTTATAGCTTTATTAAAATTCTTCGCTGCGCTCAGAATGACACAAAAACTTAGTTCAACTTATATAGACTTGACACCCTGTAGTATTTATTTATAGTATTCCCTTAATGTGATAGACGAAACGTGACTTAAAATAGTTCGCACCGTTTTGCATGAATTTTTTACTAAAGATGTCTGTATTGGGTATATAATATTATCAGTGATTATAAAGCTGCAGTTCTAAAAGGGAGGTTTATATGGACAAGCACCGGATCGCTCTAATATTGAATCAGATCGGAATGCTCCTGGAACTCAAGGGGGAAAGCTTTTTCAAGAGTAAAGCATATTATGATGGAGCCAGAACAGTAGAGCTTCTGGAAGAAGACCTGGAAATACTGATTTCGGAAAACCGTCTCAAGGAAGTAAAAGGTTTCGGTGAAGCACTGACTTCCAAAGTGACTGAGCTGGTTGCTACCGGCAGGCTCTTGTATTATGAGAAGCTCAAGGAGGAAATCCCGGGAGGCTTACTGGAAATGATGAGAATTCCGGGGATGGGCGCCAAAAAGGTAAAGGCCGTTTATGATAATCTTGGCATATCGTCGGTTGAGGATTTGAAGCTTGCCTGCCTTGGAAACAAGCTGGCCGGTCTTCACGGGTTTGGGGCCAAATCCCAGATAAAGATACTTGAGGGTATTGAAAGTCTGGGGAAATATTCAGGGCAATTTCTTTTCCCTATTGCCATGGAACTGGCGTCAAAGCTTGTTGCCGCTTTGAAAGACAGCGGACTAGTCATAAGATGCAGTGAAGGGGGAAGCCTCAGGAGAAGAAAAGAGACTGTAAAGGATATTGATATTCTTGCCAGCAGCAACGACAGCTCTGCAGTAATGGAATATTTCTCAAGGCTGCCGCTTGTAATTGGCGTTAATTCAAAAGGAGATACAAAGACAAGTGTCACCCTTGCAAATGGTATAAATGCAGATTTGCGTGTGGTGGAGGATACACAGTATCCATACGCTTTACATCACTTTACCGGCAGCAAGGAGCATAATACTGCGCTCAGGCATTTGGCAAAGCAGGAAGGCATAAAAATGAACGAATACGGCCTTTTCCGGGGAGATAACGAAGAGCTGGTAATATGCCATTCAGAGGAGGAGATTTTTAAGGTCTTCGGGATGCAATTCATTCAGCCGGAGCTTCGGGAAAACAACGGTGAGCTTGAAGCCGCGAGGGAAGGGAAGCTGCCCGAGCTTGTCAAAGGTGAAGATGTGCAGGGTGTATTTCACATACATACGATATACAGCGACGGTTCCAATACCATTGAAGAATTGGCAAAGGCCTGCATTTCCAGGGGATATTCATATATGGGTGTTTCCGATCACAGCCTCAGCGCGTATTATGCAGGTGGTATGAAAAAAGAAGGCATTAAGCGGCAGCACGAAGAAATTGACCGGTTGAATTTGAAGTATTCTTCTTTTAAGATATTCAAGGGGGTTGAACTGGACATTCTTCAGGATGGAAATGTTGATTATGATGACGAAATTCTTTCTCTTTTTGACTTCACTATAGCATCAGTTCATTCACGGTTTAATATGGATGAAGAAAAATTGACCGAAAGAGTCATTAAGGCATTGAAAAACAAATATGTCACAATACTCGGGCATCCTACAGGAAGATTACTGCTGTCGCGAGAGCCCTTTGTGTCAAACCTGGATGAGATTATAAAAGCTGCAGCAGAAGAAAGGGTTGTAATTGAGATAAATACAAACCCACACAGGCTGGATCTTGACTGGAGGTTTTGCAAGCCTGCCAGGGAAGCAGGCTGCAGATTTGTCCTATCCCCGGATGCACATAGCATTGATGAGCTTGATGATATGAAGTATGGGATTAATGTTGCCAGGAAAGGCTGGCTGACTGCGGAGGATATTATCAATACAAGGACCGCTGCAGATGTTTGCAAAATTCTTGCAAGTAAGTGAAGCTCATGGGATCAAAGTCAAAAAACAGCCAAAAAGTATCCAATAATAGGGGTTGCAAAAAAACACGGTTTGTAGTAGAACCTGACTTTGGTATCAGACATTCAAAAATGGTGTTAACTGATAAGGAAGGCCGACTCAATTAAAGTCGGCTCTTACATTCTTACAGCTTGTAATTAAGGATTGACTTTACTTGCGTTTCTGACAGTAAATAATTCTGTAGTGGAAGCCCAGTATTTTCTGATAGGTGTTCAATAAAATCTGAATCCATCGTGGTGTTGATATACTTTCCCTCCGCTTCGGTAACCTTAAAGTCTTTCATAAAACTTAATATTTCGGAGGTCCCGTATTTGTTTCCCAGCACTTTAAACTGAAAAATTCTCTCTAACAGTACGGTAAGATAGCAGATGAGAAAATGCCCCTTTATGGTGCTCTCTTTTTGAACAAAAACGGGGCGTGCGTCAAGGTCAGACTTCATAATCCTGAAAGATTCCTCGATGCGCCAGAGATTATGATAAGTGCTGTAGATATCGGAATCCGTCATGCGAGTTTCGCTTGTTACGATAAGATTGTATCCAGCCAGTTGTAAATCCTTGTCGATGGCTTCCTGATTTATGCTGACTTTAGCTTTTTCTCCTTTTCCATCGGTAAAGTTCATATATTTTCCGGTTTCTCCGTAATCGTCTCTCTTTGCTTGTGATAAGGTAAGAGACTTTGCTTTTTCAACCATTCTATTTATCTCATATCTTTTTTTAGCTGCTAGAGTGGAATTATATGTAAGGAGCCGTTTTTCGGTAAGCTGTATAGTAACCTCTTTCCCTTCATGCTCCACGGTGTATGGAAACTGGTCTACACATGATTTGTAGCGATACAATTCTTTTCCATTCTTGTCCCTAACCACTGTATAATCATTTTCAAGCAGTACCCATTCCTTTTCCTTTTTCGGTAGACCCTTTACAGACTTGGAAAACAGATACCCATCGCCACTTTTCTTGGAGAAGGCAATGTTTTGGGCGCAATTAAGACCCTTGTCTGCAACATGTATGGTCCTGCCGGTTATGTTGTTCCGCTTTTTTAAATTGTCGATTACGTCCCTTAACACAGGCTTTTCAGACTCGTTACCGGGATACATTTCCATCCCGATGGGTATCTGATTGTTGTCAAGCAGAAGACCAAGACCGACAATCGGATCTTTTCGGTTTTCCTTGCTGGGTCCTTTTTTCCTGAAATCATCCTCCCTGTCAATCTCAAAGTAAAAGTTGGTACAGTCAAAATAGGTCTTTGATGTGTTGAGACCGTACACTTCTCCGGTAAAAGTTGTAAATATCTCTACAAATTTCTGATAGTTGCCGCCGATGTAAGAGAGACCGTCAAGGAGCTGATCATAAGTGTAGTCATAGGAGTTGTAGAGACATGGCAGCACTTCGTGAAAAGTCCTATGCTTGCTGCAGGGGTTTACAGCTCTGGCATATATAAGGGATGAGAGCATTTCATAAAGGTCGAACTCAAAGTTGGTGGTAAGCTTAAAAAAATCAACATATTTCTTGATTTTCAACTTCTCCATAATGCTTTTAAGCGGGAAATATCCGAGATAAAGAAGTGGTGACTTGTCCGAAATTTTCCTTACGCCGTCGTCTTTTCTTTTCTTGTTAAGTTCGTCAACCTCCTTTTGATAAAAAGCAATCGGATCGTCCATGCCATTTGCCTCAAGTGATTCAATCGAACCAAGGGATTTGAAGCATTTATGAGCAGTTCCTTTCTTATCATGACTGTAAAAGCTCTCATCAATAGAGAGATACGTACGGCCTTTCAGCTTTGTCTTTTTTAGGTAATATGCCATGAAAATACCCTCCTTAAATTAACGCCACTAACGCCATTAATTATATCATAGAAAATATAATTTTGCAAGTGTTTTGGGCAATAAAAAAAGCCTTATTTTTAGGCTTGTACAGAGGTTTTTGTAATGATTAAGCTCCTAAAGATTTATGGTGCTAACGTCTAAAGACGGGAATTCTTGCAAGTAAGTGAAGCTCATGGGATCAAAGTCAAAAAACAGCCAAAAAGTATCCAATAATAGGGGTTGCAAAAAAACACGGTTTGTAGTAGAATAATAAAAAATAATTCTTTGAAATTTAATAAGATGAGGAGAGATGAGAAGAGATGAGCAAACTCAGTAAAAACAATGTCACAAAGGTCCTTCTGGAAGAAAGTGAAATTCCAAAGCAATGGTATAACATCGTAGCAGACATGCCCAATAAGCCTTTGCCATATTACAGTCCTTTTACCGGAAAACTGGCAACTCCAGATGAATTGTCGGTGTTGTTTCCTATGGAATTAATCATGCAGGAGGTTTCCACCGACAGGTATATTGATATTCCTGAAGAAGTCAGGGAAATGTATAAGCAATACAGACCATCACCGTTGTACAGGGCAAAGAGTCTTGAAAAGCTGCTTGGTACGCCTGCAAGAATATACTACAAGTATGAGGGTGGAAATGCAACCGGAAGTCACAAGCTTAATACAGCTCTTGCACAGGCATACTACAACAAAAAGGAAGGCATTAAGAGAATAGCCACCGAAACCGGCGCAGGCCAATGGGGAAGCGCCCTTAGCATGGCGTGTAATCATTTTGACATGGAGTGCCTGGTATATATGGTAAAGGTGAGCTATCAGCAAAAGCCATACAGACGTTCCTTTATGCAAACCTTCGGAGCAAATGTTGTATCGAGCCCCAGCAATCTGACCCAAAGCGGCAGAACCATACTTGAACAGCATCCTGATTCCACAGGAAGTCTTGGCATAGCAATTTCGGAAGCCGTTGAAGATGCGGCTACGCATGCCGATACACATTATTCCCTGGGAAGCGTTCTTAACCATGTTTGCCTGCACCAGACCGTAATTGGACAGGAAGCGAAAAAACAGATGGAAAAGATAGATGAGTATCCTGATATTGTTATAGCATGCTGCGGCGGCGGAAGCAATTTTGCCGGTGTTGCTTTCCCCTTCGTACAGGATAGATTAAATGGATACAAGGTAAGAGCAGTGGCAGTAGAACCGACAGCCTGTCCGACACTTACAAAGGGTGTCTTTGCATATGATTACGGTGATACGGTCAAATTCGGCCCTATAGCAAAAATGTATACCCTTGGTCATGATTTCGTACCTGCAGGCATACACGCCGGCGGCTTAAGATATCATGGAGCCTCACCCATAGTCAGCCAGCTCTATCACGATGGGATTATTGAAGCACAGGCTTATGGGCAAAAGCAGGTTTTTGATGCCGCAGTTATGTTCGCCAGAGCTGAAGGAATAGTACCGGCGCCGGAATCCTCCCATGCCATAAGGGCGGCAGTTAATGAAGCCCTTGCAGCAAAAGAATCCGGTGAGGAAAAGGTAATCCTTTTCAACTTGAGCGGACACGGATATTTCGATATGACCTCCTATGACATGTACTTCAGCGGCAGTATGGTTGATGTAGAGTATTCGGAGGATGCAGTGAAGGAAAGCATGAAGAATTTGCCCAAGATAGAAGAGTAATTTAAGGTAAGAATTAGTAAAACGCTGCGGTTTCGTAATCGCAGCGTTTATTTTTGTACTACTTTGGCAGAGCTAATTATCTTTACCCAGTATTTGCATTTCTATTATGCCCGGCTTCGTTATATCAATTTTATCCAGGCTTATAGTAATAACTGTGCTGCCTGCAGCTTTCATCTCAAACAAATATGGTGGAGGCAGCTTGTATTCATCAGGAAGCCTAGTGGAATCAAAGCTCAGTTTATATGATCCTATATCAAGTGTAGTCTTTGATTTTCCATCATAGTCGGATACAACGGCTTCATTAAAGGTGCTACCGCTTATTGCCGATTTCCCGGATACTTGAGTATAAATACCCTGTACAGGTGTGTTTGTCTTCCTATCCAGTATTCTTAATTCCAATGTGTTAACAGCGGCATCCTGGGCTAATACCACCCTGGAAAAGGCAGTGATGCCCTTCATTCTCTCAACTGCAGCAGTCAAGTCATTTGCAAGAAATTCACTTTTTAAAGATCCGAAATAAATAATAGCAAGAAGCAGAATGGATAACAGGCTTATTGCTGCAAAGATATGCCTTGTACCGGAATTTTTCCCGAAAACCTTAAGCTGACTGTTTTTAAAGAGTATAGTTTTTTTAATCCGGGTGAGATCTCTCAATACTGAAGCTAACCTTATTAAAAGCTTAAATGCAGGAACAAACAAAATGGATGCAATTCCCGCAGCTATAAAAAACAAAGCTGAAGAATAAAGCCAGTTTTGTATATAGACCACAGCCGTGTCTGCCTCCAGAGGGACTGACAGACTTATGAAGCCGGGATTTGCAGGAAGGACGTAATAAAGGTAAATGAGCAAAGCGACGCCCGATATTGTAAAAGTGCATCCGGTAAATAATGCTGTGAAATTAATCCAGCCGCCTAATTCTCTTTTGCTTTTTGTAAGAAGCAAGCCTGAAATAAAAGTAATTGCAAATAACAGGCCGGCAAGGGGAGGGGTTTTTGCCAATATAAACCTGAAAAGTCTTATAACCGACAATTTATCGGTTATATCCGATCTATTCATATACATAAGTATCACACTCAAATTGATTTTATCTATCCTCGTCAGAGATTCAGCGGAAACCTTGTCATCCTTGTCTGTATTTGTCTGAAGCTCCTGCAGTGGTTTTTCCTCTACAGGGTTGATGTAAATATCCGGCAGGAAGCGTGACTCGTTTTTAAAATACTGCAGCAGTCCTTCGGTTAATGAATCTATGTTTAATTTTATCATTTCCGGTGTTATTGCCTTGTTTATAAAGGAAATAAGCTCTTCCTGCTGCTTCAGGCTATCGGACAAGCCGGAATCCAAAGTCTTCAGGTAATCATCCAGAGAAT
>Ga0366769_1074_pt1 | contig 15070 bp, 10 predicted proteins | sample BONcelHN113001C8_FD_207053 | JGI IMG/M metagenome (GOLD analysis project Ga0366769, IMG submission 207053) | Enriched cells from coal bed in the Powder River Basin, Montana, United States - BONCAT cells N11 rep2 HSBNCT.N11.300.1.C8 ...
AAGAAACGGAGGGATATATTTGGAAATCGTTGTTGGAATAACCGGTTTGATTTTTGGAGCATTGCTGGTTTATCTGGTTTATATTCTATTTAGGAGCGATAAAACATGAATGAAGAAGTATTACAGGTGATTTTTTATCTCGTCATAATCATTGCTCTTGCCATACCGCTTGGTAACTATATTGGAAAGGTAATGAACGGAGAGAAAGTTTTTTTGTCCAGAGCACTAGAACCGGTTGAAGGCTTTTTTTACAAAACACTTAAAGTGAACCGCGACGAGCAGATGACGTGGAAAAAGTATGCCGGAGCGGTTGTACTTTTTAATTTGTTTGGTTTTTTATTTCTTTTTCTATTGAGCTTTTTACAGGCCGTGTTACCGTTGAATCCGCAGCATTTTAGGGCGGTTTCATGGGATTTGGCATTCAATAGCGCCGTCAGCTTTGTGACCAATACAAACTGGCAGGCTTACGCTGGGGAGAGTTCTATGAGTTACCTTACCCAGATGCTCGGTTTTACGGCACAGAATTTTTTATCGGCCGCAACGGGAATTGCCGTACTTTTTGCATTGATTCGCGGGTTCGTAAAAGTACAGGAAACCGGACTTGGAAGCTTTTGGGCTGATTTGACCAAAATTGTTTTATACATTCTGATTCCGCTTTCCCTGATAACCGCAATTTTGTTGGCTTCTCAGGGTGTTGTCCAAAATTTCAACAGCTACGATACCGTAAATTTAATTGAACCGATTACCCTTTCGGACGGCACTGTCGTTACCAGCGAAGTGGTTCCGCAGGGTCCTGCGGCCAGCCAAATTGCAATCAAGCAGCTGGGGACAAACGGCGGCGGATTTTTTGGAATGAACTCCGCGCATCCGTTTGAAAACCCAACAGCGGCATCAAATTTAATCGAACTCATTTCAATATTGTTGATCCCTGCGGCACTGTGTTTTACATTCGGCAGAAATGTGAAGGATAAACGACAGGGAGTCGCAATTTTCCTTGCAATGTTTTTGGTGATGGCCGTTTGTCTTGGCATCGTTTTGACAAATGAGCTTCAGGCCACCCCTCAACTGGCACAAAACGGTGCAGTTAACGTTTCGTCCGTTGCCCAATCCGGCGGCAACATGGAAGGAAAAGAAACGCGCTTCGGGATTGCATCCTCCAGCACATGGGCGGTATTTACTACGGCGGCTTCGAATGGTTCTGTGAATGCAATGCACGACAGTTTTACGCCGATTGGCGGCATGATTCTAATGCTTTTGATTCAGCTTGGAGAAGTGATCTTCGGCGGAGTCGGTTCCGGCCTGTACGGCATGCTTGGATTTGCAATATTTACTGTGTTTATTGCCGGGCTGATGGTTGGCAGGACGCCGGAGTATTTGGGTAAAAAGGTTGAACCGTATGAAATGAAAATGGCGGTTCTGCTCTGCCTGGCAACACCGGTTGCTATTTTGATCGGCAGCGGTGTTGCCAGCATGGTGCCGAGTGTTGCATCAGGCCTTACAAATACCGGCGCGCATGGATTTTCGGAGATTCTGTATGCGTTTACGTCGGCGGGCGGAAATAACGGCTCAGCCTTTGCCGGGCTGAATGCCAACACGATATTTATGAATCTTTCAACCGGAATTCTAATGATTTTCGCCAGATATGTACCCATGGTCGCCGCGCTGGCAATGGCCGGTTCCCTTGCACAGAAGAAAAAAGTTGCAGTAGGAGTCGGAACCCTGCCCACGCATGACGCAATGTTTGTCGGACTGCTGATTTTCATCATCATTCTGATTGGCGCATTAAGTTTCTTCCCGGCACTGGCACTTGGGCCGATTGCCGATTTCTTTCAAATGCTTGCTTAAGGAGGTTTTCATATGAGTTCGCATCAAAAAAAGCGCGTTTGCAGATAAAGAAATGATCAGCAGGGCAATTCAGGATTCCGTAATAAAATGCAACCCCAAAACGCAAATCAAAAATCCGGTGATGTTTATTGTTTATGTTGCATCCATTCTTACAACGGTTCTCTATTTTGTTTCACTGTTTGGCATCCGCGACGCGCACCCGGGTTTTATACTAAGTATTTCCATCATCCTATGGTTTACAGTTTTATTCGCAAACTTCGCGGAGGCGATTGCCGAAAGCCGCGGCAAGGCACAGGCGGATTCGCTGCGCGCTGCAAAAAAAGATGTGCCCGCCAGTAAAATTCCGTCGCCGGAACAGAAAGATCAAATTGAAAAAGTTTCTTCCTCTGAACTGAAAAAAGGCGAATTTGTTATCGTACTGGCCGGGGAACAGATTCCCGCGGACGGCGAAGTGGTCGACGGGGCGGCCTCAGTGGATGAAAGCGCGATTACCGGTGAATCTGCTCCTGTAATTCGGGAAAGCGGCGGCGACCGCAGCGCAGTGACCGGCGGGACAACCGTCATCTCGGACTGGCTGATCATTCGTGTAACCAGTGAGGCCGGTGAAAGCTTTCTGGATAAAATGATCGCCATGGTGGAAGGTGCCTCCAGGAAAAAGACGCCGAATGAGATTGCACTGCAAATTCTTCTGATTGCCTTAACCATCATCTTTTTACTGGTGACGGCCGCGCTGTATCCTTATTCCGAATTTGCTGCCAAACAGGCGGGCATTGCGAATCCAAGTTCCATCACCGCACTGGTTGCACTTTTGGTTTGCCTTGCTCCAACTACCATCGGCGCACTCCTTTCCTCCATCGGTATTGCAGGTATGAGCAGGCTGAATCAGGCCAACGTACTCGCGATGAGCGGCAGGGCAATTGAAGCCGCGGGCGACGTGGATATTTTAATGCTGGATAAAACCGGAACCATTACGCTTGGCAACCGGCAGGCTTCGGAATTTATTCCCGTAGATGGTGTAGATATCAAGGAACTCGCCGATGCGGCCCAGCTTTCATCCCTTGCGGACGAAACACCGGAAGGCAGAAGTATTGTAGTCCTTGCCAAAAAAGAGTTTGGTATCCGCGGGCGGGAATTTGGCGGCTCTTCCCCGGAGTTTGTTCCGTTCACCGCGAAAACAAGGATGAGCGGTATGAACCTTCATGGCACACAAATCCGCAAAGGTGCGGCCGACGCAATTAAGGAATATATCCTCAACTTGCAGGGAACCTATTCACAGGAATGTGATGATACAGTCAGGCGGATTGCCAATAGCGGAGGAACTCCCCTTGTTGTGGCAAAGGACGGCAAGGTGATGGGCGTCATTCACCTGAAAGACATTATCAAAAGCGGTGTGAAAGAAAAATTCGCCGACCTTCGGAAAATGGGGATAAAAACGATTATGATCACCGGCGACAACCCTATGACCGCTGCGGCAATTGCCGCGGAAGCCGGTGTGGATGATTTTCTTGCCGAAGCGACGCCGGAAGGCAAGCTGGAGATGATTCGGAATTTTCAAAAGCAGGGACATCTGGTTGCAATGACGGGCGATGGAACAAACGACGCTCCCGCGCTTGCTCAGGCGGATGTTGCGGTTGCAATGAACACCGGAACGCAGGCGGCAAAGGAAGCAGGCAACATGGTTGACCTTGATTCTTCACCGACTAAGCTGATTGATATTGTTCGCATTGGGAAGCAGCTTTTAATGACCAGGGGTTCGCTGACTACTTTCAGCATCGCAAACGATGTGGCAAAATACTTCGCTATTATCCCCGCCATGTTCATGAGCCTGTATCCCGGCCTCGCGGTACTGAACATCATGGGGCTCCACAGTTCGAATACAGCTATTTTGTCAGCCATCATTTATAATGCGCTGATTATTGTCGCCCTGATTCCGCTTGCGCTAAAGGGTGTGAAATACCGCGAAGTTCCGGCGAAAAAGCTGCTTTCAAGGAATCTGTTTATCTATGGTCTTGGCGGACTTGCGGCACCGTTTGTTTTTGTTAAACTCATTGATATTTTGCTGACCGCGTTCGGCGTTTCTTAAGGAGGTGCATTTTTATGAAACTGATTAAATCCGTTTTGGCAAAAGCACTCGGTGCACTGTTGGTTTTTACGTTACTCTGCGGCTTACTCTATCCGTTGGCTGTCACCGGAATTTCCCAGCTTTTGTTTCATAATCAGGTAAACGGTAGTATAATTGAAATAAACGGTAAGAAATACGGCAGCGTGCTCTTGGCGCAGCAATTCACAGGTGACGGCTACCTGTGGGGCCGTATTATGAATATAGACACGAAAACATTTCAGGATGAAAACGGGAAGGCTTTGATGTATGCGGTTCCTTCTAATTTAAGCCCCGCAAGCGAACAGTATAAAAAGCTAGTCAAAGAGCGGGTTGATAAAATACAAGCCGCTAATCCGGAGAAAAAGGGTGTTCCAATTCCGGAGGATCTCGTTACCTGTTCCGGCAGCGGGCTTGACCCGGACATTTCCCCCGCAGCCGCAGATTATCAGGTGGAGCGAATCGCCAAAGCCAGAAACTTACCTGCACAGCAAGTTCGTGATATCATTGCCAAATATACCAATGGAAAATTTCTAAATATATTCGGCGAGGATACGGTGAATGTTCTGAAGGTTAATCTGGCGCTTGACGGTATTTTATAAGTCAATTACCATCGGCTGGACCCCTGCAAATGATAAAGTATCTTAATCAAATTCAAACTGTAATTGACTTTAGTAAACCCGGAGGTGAACTGAATGAGCGACATACGTCCGACCCCAGAAGAACTGCTGAAAATTATCAATAATCAGGAGAGCAAAGCCAAACGAGGCAAACTTAAAATATTTTTTGGATACGCAGCAGGTGTGGGCAAAACCTACGCCATGCTGGATGCCGCCCATTCTGAGCAAAAGGCTGGGGCGGATGTTGTACTGGGTTACATCGAACCGCACTCCCGCCCCGATACCATGGCTTTGGCGCAGGGGTTTGAGGACATTCCTGTAAAAAAAGTTGCCTACCGTGGGATTGTAGTGAATGAATTCGATCTGGACACGGCGTTAAAACGCAGGCCGGAATTAATTCTTGTGGATGAACTCGCCCATACAAACGCAGCGGGATGCAGGCATGTCAAGCGCTACGACGATATTGAGGAACTTTTAAACGCCGGGATCAATGTTTTTACCACTCTCAACGTGCAGCATCTGGAAAGCCTCAATGATATTGTTGCCTCCATCACCCATATTACGGTGAAGGAAAGGGTACCTGATTCTGTTTTTGACAAAGCCACACAGGTGGAACTGGTCGATATTGAACCGGATGTTTTAATTGAGAGGTTAAACGCAAAAAAAATTTATAAGGAAAAACAGGCCAAACGTGCACTGGATCATTTTTTTACACGCGATAATCTTGTCGCCCTTCGTGAGATAGCACTCCGCCGAATTGCAGATAAAGTGAATAAAGAGGTGGAATCAAGCCGGACTGAAGTCCACGATGTGCCATATTATACGGGTGAACACATACTTGTCTGCTTGAGCAGTTCCCCTTCAAACGCCAAAGTGATCCGCACCGCCGCACGATTTGCAAGCGCGTTCCACGCTTCCTTTACAGCACTTTTTGTTGAAACACTACACACACGGGAGTTAAACGGCAAAAATCGGGCGCACCTTCGCGAAAATTTGAAACTTGCGCAGCAGCTTGGAGCAAAAATAGCAACGGTTTATGGCGATGATGTGCCATACCAAATTTCGCAGTACGCAAAAGTCAGCGGTGTTTCCAAAATTGTTATGGGACGTTCGAACAACAAACCCCGACTCTTTCTGCCCAAGCCCAATTTTGTGGAACGGCTTACGGCGCTTGCACCTAATATGGATGTTTACATTATTCCTGACATTCTGCCCTCTTATCACACTCCATCGCTTAAAAAACGATTTCAGCTGAATTTAAATTTACCCGATTTGCTGAAAACCATCGGGATTTTAGCACTGTGCACGCTGATCGGTATTATGTTTTACACACTTCATTTTGTTCAGATTAACATCATTACCATTTATATTTTGGGTGTGCTAATCATCTCCAACCAGACGAGCGACAGGATTTATGGGTTGACCTCTTCCGTACTGAGCGTTATAGTCTATAACTTTTTCTTCATTGAACCCAGATTCACCTTGAGTGCATATGGTCCGGATTACCCGGTAACTTTCCTCATTATGCTGATTGCCTCCCTGATTACAAGTTCCCTTACGATGCGTGTAAAATATCAGGCCAAGGCGGCGGCAGTCAATGCTCACCGTACGGGCATTTTGTTGGAAACGAGCCGAAAATTGCAGCGTGCAAACGAATTTGATGAAATTGTTGAAAAATCCTCCCAGCAGCTTTCCAGGCTCTTAAATCAATCTGTACTGTTTTTTCGCGTAGTGGGCGGGGAACTTCAAAAGCCAAACATTTACAATACCGACCCTGCCAACCCCCTGCCCGCAGAGTATTCCAGCGAAGAAGAATATGCTGTCGCGGTTTGGGTTTACCGCAACCGGAAGCCTGCCGGCATTTCAACCGACACCTTGCCCGGCGCCAAAGCACTCTATTTGCCTGTTAAGGGGAGGGACACTGTTTTGGCCGTCATCGGAATTCCAATACAGCACGGAAATGAACTGGAGGTTTTCGAACGTTCCCTTTTAGACGGTATGATTTATGAAATTGCGTTTTCGATTGAAAAGTACAATCTGAACGAAAAACAGAATCAGGCGATGATGAATGCAGCGAAGGAAAGGCTGCGCGCGAATCTTCTGAGGGCTATTTCGCACGACCTGCGAACCCCGCTTACCAGTATATCCGGTAATGCAAGCATCCTTTTGTCCGATGGAACAGATATTGATGAGATTGAGACGCATAAACTCCTGGAAAATATTTATGAAGATTCCCTGTGGCTGATTAATCTGGTGGAAAACATTCTTGCTGTCACCAGAATTGATGATGGCAGATTAGGAATTCAGACGCAGCCGGAATTGGTTCAGGATTTAATTTCGGAAGCACTGCTCCATATTGACAGGCACAGTTCAGAGCATCAGATTAATACCGTTCTGGAAAATGATTTATTGATGGTTCAGGTTGACGGCCATTTAATTGTCCAGCTGATTATCAACATCGTAAACAACGCCATTGTGTACACACCGGTTGGTTCACAGATTATAATTCGCGCATTCCGGCAGAATCAATGGGTCATTGTTGAAATTGCGGACAACGGAAAAGGCATTTCAGACAAAGACAAACAACAGATATTTGACATGTTTTATACGGCCAATAATGAAATTGGTGACAGCAGAAGAGGGCTCGGACTTGGACTCTCGCTATGCAAATCCATCATCAATGCCCACGGCGGGGAAATTTATGTCAAGGACAATCAGCCGCACGGTACTGTGTTTGGATTTACTTTGCGACTGGAGGAGGTAAATCATGCTGGATAAAACATTGGTTTTGGTTGTGGAAGACGACAAGGCAGTTCGAAACCTGATTACAGCAACATTGAATGCATCCCGCTTCTATACACTGATTACGGCTTCCACCGGGGAGTCTGCAATTTTGCAGGCCGCTTCCAGAAATCCGGATATCATCATTCTTGATTTGGGGCTTCCGGATGTGGACGGCATGGAAGTCATTCGGAAGGTTCGCACATGGTCAAATCATCCGATTATTGTTGTAAGCGCCAGAAGTGAGGATAAGGATAAAATTGACGCCCTTGACGCAGGGGCTGATGATTACCTGACAAAGCCCTTCAGCGTAGAGGAACTTTTGGCAAGAATACGCGTGGCCATCCGAAAAATGAACTATGATAACCGACCCATCAAAGACGAGGTATTCTTTGAGAACGGCGCTTTAAAAATTGATTATTCCGCGGCAGCGGTTTCCGTAGAAGATGCGGATATCCATCTGACCCCCATTGAATATAAGCTGGTCTGCCTCTTGGCAAAAAACGTCGGGAAAGTGCTGACTCATAATTATATTTTGAGTCATGTCTGGCCTAACCCGGCGGAGGCTGACCCCTCACTGGTCAGGGTGTTTATGGCAACGCTCCGAAAGAAAATAGAGAAAGACCCTTCCAAACCCATTTATATTCAGACACATATTGGCATTGGTTATCGGATGAATCGGATTCAGGACGATGAAAAATAATTTTGATATTTGATTTCTGCTCTGATTATAGTTTCTGCGTTCATTATTTCAGCAGTAACACTGCCTGCCCCAGCTTTTCTATACGCTGCATGTTTACAACAAAAACTATTTTACCATTCTTCTTTTGGAACGGTGGAATAATGGCAGAAGTGATATATGCAGTATTGGATAAGCTGTTTTTAAATGGTATTACATAATAACTATCTGAACTTCGCATTAGACCAGCTTGTATAGGTTCTTATCATAATGTAGGATGTAGGAACCTATTTTTATGCTATTCTCTCAGCTTGATTCAACAGCTGAATTTGAAACAGTAACATAAAAATTGACTGAGTATCGCACAGGTTGAATTTTTTAATCTTTATCAACTGCAAATCCATTGAATTACTTCAGGCTTCCAACTAAAATATGAACTGAGGTGATTTATATGAAGGAAATAAATATTGCTAAAGTGCTTATTAATAAGCGCAGGGAAAAAGGCATCACTCAGGATGATCTGGCAAATTATATTGGGGTTACTAAGGCGTCCGTTTCAAAATGGGAAACCGAGCAGAGCTATCCTGATGTTACTTTTCTTCCGCTGCTCGCTTCGTATTTTAATATCAGCATTGATGATTTAATTGATTATAAGCCGCAAATGACAAAAGAGGATATCCGGAAGCTGTACCGGAGTCTGTCGGCTGATTTTACGTCAAAACCGTTTGATTCGGTGATGGAAGACTGCCGCGAGATCGTAAAAAAATACTATTCATGCTTTCCGCTACTGCTGCAAATGGGGATACTGATGATCAATCATGTTGAACTGCTGAAGGACCCCCAGAAACTGGCACCTTTGATTGAGGAAGCTAAGACTCTTTTTATCAGGGTCAAAGAGGAAAGCAACGACGTGTCACTTACGAAGCAAGCTTTGTACATGGATGCCTTCTGCTGCCTTGCTGTCGGTGATTCGAATACTGCGTTGGAGCTGCTTGATGGTACTGTCTCGCCCGCTATGCCTCCCGAATCGATTTTAGCCTCTGCTTACCAAATGGCGGGACGCGCCGATGAGGCAAAATCCGTTTTGCAAGTCGGGATTTATCAGAATATCGTCGTTCTGTTCAACTTTTTCCCCGCTTACCTTATGCTGTGTACGGATCACCCTTCCAAATTTGACGAGGTGCTGCGACGCGCGCTTTCAGTAGCGGAAGTGTTTGACATGAGGCATCTGCACCCGGGCGTCCTAGTTGGTATATATATATCCGCCGCACAGGGGTATATTTCTCAGAAGAACAATGATAAGGCGCTTGAGATGCTGCAGAAATATACAGAGATTGTAACAAGCAATATATATCCACTGAGTTTGCATGGCGACGAATTTTTTGACCTTCTTGATGACTGGCTTAATAAACTTGATCTTGGAGATGCTCTTCCGCGAGATGAAAGAACTATCAGAAAAAGCATGGCTGATGTGATAGCTCATAATCCAGCTTTCTCCGTGCTTTCTAACGAACAGCGTTATAAAAATATCACCGAAAAGCTGCAAATCAACAGCTGCGAAGATTAAAAATCAGGAGGCTAGGTTATTATGGAACTTGAGAAGTCGGTGGCAAAGAAACGGCTGATTCTGTTTATTACGCTTACAATCGTTATTGCTTGGATTGTGTTTTTACTGATACCGATCTGCGGACTAACCTACGGAAACGGCCTATCAATAGTAATTCTCGCAGCAGCTATGTTTGTCCCTGCACTGTGCAATATATTAACACGGCTTATAACAAAAGAGGGCTTTCACAATATGTATCTGCGCCCACACTTTAAGGGACATATGAAACAGTATCTGCTTGTATATTTTGGACCTACAGTCTTATTGCTTTTGAGTGGAGCGGTCTATTTCCTGATTTTCCCGGGTTCATTTGACCCGGAGCTTACTGTTTTAAAAGGATTGGTTGCTTCAAGCGGTAAGCCGGGGCTTTCCGCATCTTCTCTGCTGGTTGTTCAGGTTCTGCAGGTAGCGGTCATTGGCCCTATTATCAATATCATTCCGACATTGGGTGAAGAACTTGGCTGGAGGGGGTATCTGCTTCCAAAATTACGCATGTTTTTATCCGATAGAACCGCATTAGCCGTCACCGGAGTGATATGGGGCGTATGGCATTTACCGGTTATTGTGATGGGGCATAATTACGGAACCAAGTATGCGAGTTATCCATGGCTCGGCATTTTAGCAATGATTGTATTCTGTTTGGTGCTGGGAGTTATTGAAGGTTACATATCCATCAAACTTGAAAGCGTTATTCCGGCCGCCATGATTCATTCGGTGGTAAATGCCGGTGCGGGTTTTCCACTTTATCTGGTAAAAGGCGGGTATAACATGCTGCTCGGCCCGGCTATTACTGGTCTTGTCGGAGGGCTGCCGTTTACTGTTTTAGCTGTTGTACTGTTTATAAAGGCAGGCAACAAAACATTTTTAAGTAAAAGTGTCATTTCTTCTACGACATGAAAGAGGTTCTGTTATAGACATGGGAAATAGTTATTTATCCATTTTTCAAGAATTAGTAGATCGAAAAACAGTTATTGGTATTAGCGCAGGAAGTCTAGTCCTACAGAAAAGCTTAATGCTAATTTCCTAGTTTAGCACCTATCCCCTATCTCATATCATCCTTTAGAAAAATTAATAGAATCTTTGAACACATGATAAATGATGGTTACCATAACGATCTCTTGTTTAAAACGACTCAAGAATGTACCGATTTCGCAAGTATGTTTGAATGCAATATTCAAATTAGTACCGATTGCCTCGGCGCGGCTGTTCCGACGATGCTATTTACATGGATTGTCACAACAAGGAATTGCATATATCAAAAATCAATATATAGAAAAGGAATTTCAAATTTTGGTCAAGTGAGGAATCTAATCTTCCATGCAGCAGTTTAACCACTATCCCCTACCCCATATAATTTATATGAGCCACGTCTTTACACTAAAGGCGTGGCTCGCGTAAAGTCGCATCTGATATATCTTTGATAATATTACCATCTGATTGGATCTCGTAGCCGATAGCTCCTAGGATACTTCCCAATGACAAGGTTATGGAAGTGGCCGAAGCAATAACTGATGCCTTATGAAAAGCGGTTCCAGCTGCTATAATTCAGCGCTTTTCTACGCTGGGAGATTCTCTTCTCTGTCTGTTGTCTGGGGCTCTGTTCAACAGCCCGGAGGTTTCGTTATACAAAAAAATGCCATGCAGTTAAATCCGCATGGCATCAGCCTTTGTATTTTAGAACTTGTTTCTGCCCTTTGGTTTTAAAGTACAAAAAAGCATTTTTTATGCAAGCGCATTCGTTCTCATTTCACTCTAAAATATGCACTGTAGGTCTGGCAATTTATCTGATTGATTGGTACAAATGTTATTCCATCCAATTCAAACCTTTTACCAACTTCTTTTATTTTCATCTTGCTGTTAATATTTTCATCACTTACATCAAGAGTAAGATATTCAGAGCTATCGCTTAATGCCACTAAGGTATATGGGCCATAAGAGATTCCTGATAACGCTGAATCATCAGGTGTGTGATCGAGATGAAACGAAAGCGGGAGGCGGATTTGCACAACATCATCATCCCACAAACGCTCAATCTCAAAATAGCCGTCCCTTAAGGTTAGCCTTTTCTCGATTTTTCCATTGATTAGAATATCCACGTCATCGGCTACCCAATTTGGTTTTCTTAGCTTTAAGACAAACTTTGCTGTGCCGTTTATTTTTATGGAAAATTCTGATAAATTTTCATTCTCTGCTGCTTGTTGAATTACTACGGTCTTCTCCGTCCATACCACTTCAGAGGGAATGTACAAATTTACATAAAGTGCGTCTGTATTGTAAAAATAGATCGCGTCTGTAAATTTAAAGGGACTTTCTAGTCCGGTTCCGTGACAGCAGGTGTTTTCAGCCGTTTGAAAAGTCTTTTGAGAAGCCGGGGCAAGTGGCATAAAATATGTGGTGCCGCCACTTGCCTCATAAAAATCACAGGCGGATAATGTGTGATTGAGGAGCGCTTTTTCATAATAGTCCATATAAGCTTTTTCGGGTAAATACATAAAAAGTTCCCTTGTCAGCTTAAGCATGTTGTAAGTTGCGCAGCTCTCTGCCGTTTTATCTGATATATAGGAAGCAACTTTTCCACTGCTTTTGAACATCTCATTTTCTCCTATGCCGCCTATATTATAAAGGTGGCCGTGAGTGACTATCTGCCAAAAGTTTTTGGCAATTTTGAAGTATTTGTCGTCTCCCTGCGCCTCGAAAAGCTTTATTGCCCCAATAATCTGTGGAATGTGTTGGTTTACATGCATATCCTCCAGTGTGTCGACATTCTCGCTCATTGGGAAATACAACTTATCATTGACAAAATAACTTGCTGTCGTCAAATAATTCACATTCTTGGTAATAAAATACAGGTCAACCAAGACTTCCATCATCCCGCCGAATTCACCAGCGATATACATCGACCACATTTTATTAAGCTTCTCCTTGGGTAATATGCTTAAACGGTTATAAACCCAATCTCCCAACCGGGAGCATACCGTAAGCGCCCGGTCAATATGTGCAAACCTGTAGCTATCCAGTAAACCTGCCATAATCTTGTGTAACGTATAATAAGGAGCCCAAATTTTCGGATAAGTGGTGTATACTTCGAGCAAATCAAACTGTTCTTCGGAATACCCGCTTAGAAAACCTTCACGGCATCCTGGCATCGAGGACATTGCATTCTGACATTTTTCTAGTTCTTCCACCATATAATTCAGCTTTTCTATAAGATGCTCATTACGGGTGGCGGCATATGCCAGAGAAAGGGCAGAAAGATAATGTCCCGTCGTATGGCCCTTTAAATTGCAGTCGGGCGAATCCCATCCGGTCATCGGCATAGCGCCTTTTGTATCGAGTCCGGCCGCAGTCCTGAAGTTGTAAAGCATATGATCATCATTTACACTTAACAGATACTGCAAAAATGATTTCTGAGCATCCGAAAACAACGAATCCCCTCTTAAGCGGACTCTCTCATTTGGAAAACTGAACACCTGCTTCTCGTTGGGATATTTTAGAGTCTGTGGTTTCTCCTCTATCATGCTGACACTCGCGGTTGCCTGTATTTCGGAGTTTTCGATTTGGCCGAAAACTGTAAAGTTTCCGGCCAAGTTGAAGAACTTTTCCTCAATTACATCCCATTGTACTTTTGCAGTAGTAAAATTGCCTGTGTCTTTTTCAACGATTACAACCGCTGGAAGTTTAGGCGCTTCATGTACTTTTGACACAATGTTCACCGGATTCACCGCCTTTATGTAACCTGAGTTCGGCTGTTCTATCACTGTAACAGAGAATGGTTTTTCGAACACGGCGTCCTGGTAAGTAAGCGTTGCAGTCAATGAAACGATACGGTTCCCCACACCATGAGTGGGCCTGGTTATTTTTCCGTCGTGGCCTAGGAACAGAATTTCCCCAGAGCGCCATTGGATCTCCGAGCCACGTGTACCCTTTGCAGGTAGTTTCAAATCCGTATCCACTGTATTAAGGTTGCCAAGATAGATATCGCCCGCATCCTTGTGAACAATATCACGTGCGGTATCCAAGTTTTTGTTATTTTGCATTTTCGCTTTCACCTATCTTTTGATAATTGGGAACTTGAGTCTCTAGGGTAGTTTGTTTCTTTATCCAACCTTTTCCTTCCACGAGCCTGGCTATTACCATACAAATGGCCGGCTGGCTTGTGACGCTGGTTGTTGTGCAGAACGGGTCAGTGATTGTCCCCATAATCACAATGATCGGAACCACTGCTGTCGGCAGACCAAATGCAGTACAGATAAACATTTCGCCGATAAACCCGCCGCTCGGGATCGTGCCTACGATCATACCGCTGATTAGCGCCACTAAGATTGCCTTAGGTATATCGCCAGCTGTAAGAGGAATTCCTAAAACGCCAAACAGAAAAACGATCTTCATAATCTGCACAATCACAACGCCATCTTTGTGGGTAAGTCCGGCCAACGGAATCACCAATTCTCTGATATCCTTCGGAATTCCCATTTTTTCGGTGGCTATGAGGTTTACGGGCAGGCTTGCGCTGCTGCTGCATGTACCCGCGGCCGTGGCGCAGGGCATCCAGATATATTTCCAATAGCGTTTGAGTCCTTCAACGCCGCCGCCAGCGAAGGCAGTGAGAGAATGAAACAGTATAAAATAAAGCACGCAAAATACTGCGTATATCACCGACAAACGAAGTATTGATGTGACAACTTGTGTTCCCATGCTGCCAATTAGAGATGCAAAGTAGCATGCGATACCGATTGGTGCATAATACATGACTATCGTAACAAATTTGCTAAGTACAGCCGTCAGACTGCTCAACAGCTTCGCCACAGGCTCACCAGCCTCGCCGGACATACTAACGGCAACACCGAATAGAATTGAAAATACAATCAACGCCATCATGTGTGACAAGGAAAGCAAGTCGGTGAAATTGGATACGGTAATCATATTGACAAAATTGATGGAGGTGTCGGCAGCGGTGGGTTTAAAATCGTTTGTGAGGTTAAGATGTGCCCCCTGTGCAGGGTTAAAGATAAAAACTGTGATAAGGGAAAGCACAGATGCGATCAAACCTGTTGCTACAATAACTCCAAGCAAGATTCCGAGGATTTTCCCCAGTTTTTTAATATTGACCATGCCTGCAATGGAGTTCGAAATAGATGCAAACACCAATGGAACAATGAGACAAAAAACGATATTCAAAAACACAGTTGCAAACGGTTGTAAAACAGAAGCCTTTGGACCCATGATTACGCCAAGTATTGCGCCTACAAATACGCCGCTCAGCAAAATCAAAGAGAATTTATAATTTTTCAAAACATTTAGCATAATATCTCCCCACCCTTATTATTTTTAAAAATCTCTAACATTGCATTTTCCTAGTATCTTTTCCTCTGAATTTGCAATGTTGCAATCATCAGAGAAGAATAATAAAATCATTATTCACCTCGCCCTCTCAACACAAA
>Ga0366769_1076_pt1 | contig 14883 bp, 10 predicted proteins | sample BONcelHN113001C8_FD_207053 | JGI IMG/M metagenome (GOLD analysis project Ga0366769, IMG submission 207053) | Enriched cells from coal bed in the Powder River Basin, Montana, United States - BONCAT cells N11 rep2 HSBNCT.N11.300.1.C8 ...
TGCAGGTGCTGACCGGGTATTTGAGCTTATTGAATCCGATATTGAGCCTCATAGCCTTCAAGTGGCTTCCGTTAAAACTAAATATAGTCCCTATATGATAGAAATAAGGGATGTGGAATTCACATACGACAGGGCACAGGTTTTAAAGGGTGTGAATATTGAACTTGGGGAATCCAAAGTAGCTGCCCCGTAGAGGTTATTGATATCATTGGTTATTCTGGATATTATATCTCCGCTATGCTGCTTTTCGAAATATGCCACCGTCAGGTTCAAAACCCGGTGCATCATTTTAATTTTTATATCTGCAGCAATACGGTTTACTGCGCTCCAGAACAAATATATAAGTACTATGAATAGGGAGCTGGCAATAACAGCCTCAAGCACCGCCAGAGCAATACCCTGCCTGAGGATTGCCATATCCTTGTTTAAAACTGCATCCATCATTATTTTGATAATGATGGGAATCAGGATTACTATGCTTGCCTCAACAATACTGAAGCCAAACAGGCCGGTATAATATGAAAGCTTGTGAGCTCCAATCCCTCTTAAAAGCTTGAATAGTGTTTTCAGACCCAGCTTCTCAAACATTTTAACCTCCGTGGAATCAATTTATATAGCCTGCTTCATAAGCTGTCTTTCATATAACTGGTGATATATGCCTCTACGCAGGATCAATTCATCATGAGTACCCCGCTCAACCAGCTCACCCTTATCCAAAACCAGGATTTCATCCGCATTCTTAATGGTGGAATACCGGTGAGCTATAATTATTGCCGTCCTTTCAGCCATAACCCTGTCCATTGCCTCCTGGACAAGGAGCTCCGACTCCGTATCCAGTGCAGATGTGGGCTCATCCAGAAGTATGATGGATGTATTCTTAAGAACTGCCCTGGCCAGTGCGATTCTTTGCTTCTGTCCCCCAGACAGCTTCACTCCACGCTCTCCAACAAGAGTTTCAAAGCCCTCGGGCAATTCCTTGATAAATTCATAGGCATTGGCAATTTTAGCAGCTTCAAGGATATCATCCATGGAGGCATCCTTCCTTCCATGGGCAATGTTCTCTCCGATGCTCTCAGGAAAAAGGTAAGTGTCCTGGGTCACCAGCGAAATATGCCGCCGTATGCTGTCAAGCTTCACTTTTCTGATGTCATGCCCCAGAATTTCAATCTTCCCTTCATAATCCTCATAAAGTCCGCTTAAAAGCTTCACCAGAGTGCTTTTTCCACAGCCGCTTGCACCCACGACTGCTATTTTTTTACCCTTGCCGATCTTTGCATTCAATTTACTGACTGCCTGTACTTCTTCCATATAGCTAAAGCACAAATCTTCAATAACTATGGCCTCAGCTGCACTTTTATCCACAAATTCAGCTCCTGATTGCCGTTCCTGCTTCCAATCCATCAGCTCTGCTACCCGCTCAATAGCTCCGGCAGCACTTTTTAAACTACTTATCCTGCCTGTGAGAAATGCCAGAGGCCAAGACACATATCCAAGAAGATACATGAATGCCATCAGCTCTCCTGGTGTTATTTCGTTTCTGATGGACAGGAAAGCCCCAAAGCTTATGCACATAACGGTGGGTATCATTCGCAGGGTCACGTGAAAGGGAGCATTACAGGCATTCAGAAAGGACTCCTTCAAGGAACATTTCAAGGCTTCATTTGTCTCTTTTTTGTAATTTTCCAAAAAGATTCTATGAAGGTTGAAGGACTTTATCATGTAAATTCCGCCTATGATGTCCTGCACAACACAATTAGCCTTACCAACACAGTCCCTGTTGGCTTTTGAATATTTTTTTGTATAATTTGCCATCCAGTTGATTAAGAAGAGAGCGACAGGAGACAGCATAATACTGAAAAGCAGCAGTTTCCAGCTCATTATAGCCATATATGAGGCAGCTGCAAGTATCATCAGGATATCCAGTACCATGTTTAAGAGTTCAAAGCCCACAAAATTTTGCATAGAAGAGGAATCATTTGAAAACCTGGACAGGATGTCTCCCGAATGGTTTTTATGGAAGCAGTCCAGGGGAAGCTTTTGAAGATGCTTATACAGGAAGGCCCTGAAATCCGCCATGGAATTGGCACTGAACAAGCCATAAATGTATTTCATCAGGTAGCCAAGTACTGCACCAGCCACAATAATAGCTGCCATTAGTAAAGCCAGCTCTGCTATATGGCCTATATCCTTATTGATTGTGGAATCAATCAGATTCTTTACAAGATAGCCTTCGGAAATGTTCACAAAGGTATTTGCTATGGAACAAAAGGCGAAAATAAAAATAATATGTTTGTACGGCTTCGCCAAAAAATAGAACCTTTTGAAAAGCCCGAACGTAGTATACTTTTTTATATTTTCCATAGACATCATCCTTTCATGTAAAGCCGATTGCTTTAAAATCATGACATGGCAAATTTATATAATTTGGATTATTTTTTCATATCTTTACTAATTTGTCAATCAGAAAACCGGTGAAACTAATATAATGTGGCTACATCTACCAACAAATGTAATACAAAGGTATAGTAAAATTGAATAGTCCCTTTTGGTAGACATAATGTTGCAAGACAGGCTGTTTTGCAGTAGGTTAGACACGATACGGTTCAGGGAGAGGTTGAAGTCAGCATAGTTGCTTTGGACGAGTAAACCTGCAGTTATGCCAGATTGAACTTCAGGTCGGTATCAAATAAAAATCGCCCATGCACTCTGCATAGACGAGGAAATAATCAACAAATCTAATCTAGAGAATACAGTTCTTCCAGCCCGGTTTCCAAAATAGCACTGAGGATACATGCTTTGAAATACTGTTTCGTATTGTGGATAGGCCTTCTTTCTTTGGCTTGAGTGAATTTCCAGATTGCCCTGTCAATATGATTGATGCGCAACTTAAGAATCTGCTCTTGATGGGAATGATAAAGCTCCCTTATCACAGATTCAAGAATGAATCTTAGATCGTCATTAAAATATATTACTCCGGATATTTCATATAATTTTTCTATCAAAGATTGATCTGTCGGTATTTCAAGCATGAACCATCGCTCCCTTCTGATTTCTAAGTGGCCTTAAATTGCAGGCAACCGGTGTTGATAACCATTGAGCATAATATTTACAAGCTCTAGCCTTTTTTTGCCGATCCTGTTTACTATCGTGGGGTTGATCCCCTTGATGGAAAACAGTTTTGTCCCATGTTGGGAGGCGTAATGGTACAATAGTTCCCGGAATTGTTTTTCAGGGAGCTTCAGGGATATATATTCATCACATGCCTTGATAATCTGGACTGCAAGCAGCTTAACCGTTGTTGGGTTCTTCAAAATATCCATATCATTTTCACCTCCGGGCTGTACTTTTTTTATTGAATCTGTGCCGTATTTGTACCAGTGTCATGTAATGTAAATTTATCAAAAATATGTGGGGATTTTTCGACCACTGCCTTGATATCGTCTGCAGTAATGATTGGTTTCTTATCAAGCCAGGCCTGCAGCATGGCTCCATAACACAATTGATTTATACGCCTTGGAATGCCATGTGTTATCGTATGAATGACAGGGAAGCACTTGTCATCGAATACAGGGTTTTTAGCTCTTGCCAGTCCAAGCTGATGCTTTATGTAGTCCATGGATTCTGCCGGAGACATGGGCTCAAGTTCGATGACCATATTAACCCTCTGCTTCATGGGTTGGTTTACCGAGAGGCTCATCGTCCTTGATAGGAGTGATGGAAGCCCGGCCAGTATCAGTGAGAAGTTGGCTCCCTCATCATAAAAGCTTCTAAGCTCGTCAATCATAGGGATCGACAGGGTATGGCCTTCATCTATGATAACGCAATTAAACTTACCCTGCTCGTTTTCTTCACTGAAGAAGTTGATAATCTGGAGTTTGATATCGTCGGCGTTATACGCAGGGTCAATACCCATTTTAACTGCCAAAGCTTTGTAAAGTGCCTTCTTGTTGGGATTTGAAAGCTCTACATGACATATTCTGAAGGATGATGGATCCAATTCATTTACGGTATAAAACAAAAGTGAAGTTTTACCGGCACCGGGCATTGCAGATACAACTACCATCTGTCTTGAAAAGAAAGCAGGAGACAGCAGAGTCGTGTTCCGTGTGAAAGCACCACTTTCAAATGGTATCTTGCTTCTTTGAATAAACGGCACATTTCCCATGCCAAAGTGCTCGCATAATGGCTTTAATATATTATTCATCTTCGTTCTCCTTCATTTTTGACAGCTTCTCAAGATAATGAGTCCTGATTTGTGCTATGTAATATAAAAAGTTACGGTTGAAGTCGTTTGCTTTTTGGGACAGGTCTGAAAGGATAGATACAAGGATATCTTTGTTGAACTCTTTGAAGGTATCCCAGAGCTCATTGAGCTTGCCTTTTTCCTGGAATGTAAGCTCCGTCATGCCGATGGCCTGTTTGACTATGTCGACAAATTCACCCCTTGTAATGATCACTTCAATTTCTTTCGGGGGACGGACAGGATGGAGGTATTTATCGGTATCATCCGGTTCCGGAGCGTTTTTACCGACACAATCCTTATCGATGGATCTGCCGAGCTGGCCTTCAAGATATTTCTGATAATTGCTTTTGATATTTTCAAGATACATCCGGGATATGTCGCTGTCGTAGCCGGACTCTTCCGGTATGGAGCCTACACTCCGGTGTCTGCATGTCTTTAAATCAATAATCTTAGCAGTACCAAAATACTTATCTTTGAAATATACATGAAGATATTCAAGATGGAAGGGGCTGTACCGTACCACGACCGACTTGCCGACAAGTTCTGCAGGAGCCTCGTAGGTATTACCCTCAAAAGGGATAACGCCATATTTATTGACCGTCCTCTCCTCTGCATGAAGAAATATTTCCTCAAGCTCGACAGGGGAGAAAAATCTAAGCTTGGTTCCTGATGCAAGGGACTTGTCCCACCTTTCAACCGGAGTCATGCCTATGGATAAATGCTGCCTGTCATCATACTCAGCCTTCTTCCATGCAAAGTACAGGTCATTTAGCTCCGCCAGTGACTTTACCTTTTGTCTTTTGACTTCTGGAAGAAAGGATTTCTGCACATAATCCCAATAAGCCTCAATTTTGCCTTTTCCAGCTGCATTATACGGAGTCGCATAACGAATCCTTATGCCCAGCCTTGCACATATAAGTTTAAATTGCTCTGATATAAAAATTTTACCATTATCCACGTAGCAAGAGTCAGGGGCACCGAATTTGATGACGGCCTTTCTGAGCGTATCTTCAAGCCTTGGTAGAGTGGAGTCAAGATAGAATTCCGAATGCATGTCACGCCTGGAATGGTCGTCGATCATACCTATCAGATAGGCCAGCTTGCTGCCGTTATTACCATCGGGTATATAAAAGGCGCTCATTACGTCACTCTGCCACATAGCACAGACCCTGTCCTTTTCATGCTTTACATATACCCGGTTGTCCTTTGACAGACTCTCCCTTGTATACCCATACTGATTGAGAATACGGTTAACTGTCCTTAAATGGATAGAACCTTCCTCCATCCTGCCAGCAAGGGTCAGCATGATGACAATCTTTGCGGCTGACCTTGTGGGAAGTTCCTTCTTTAGCGAAAGTATATCTTTGATAAGGTTGTCACTTATACCAGGATGAGAGCCCTTATCGCACCTAATCCTGGGTTTTAATCCGTCAAAGCCATATTTTTTGTAATCGGAATAGTATTTCCAGATAGTTCTTTCAGAGAAACTAACCATCTGCTTATTGACCACGTCGTTAAACTGCTGTCTGGAAAGCTTTTTCGCCGTAGCCTCCACAAATCCGGGTTGTGCATCCAACATCTCCGATATGATCTGGAACCTGAAAAAAGCGACGGCATCCTCGCGCTTTACAGGTAGTTCAGCCATTTGAAACACCTCCATCAATTTCTTATGACATAAATATACAGCATGCCATTGAAGGGGTGTGATACAAGGGTTTCTTGCTATGGTACAAAATTTACAGAAGGTACGGACTTAATATGAATGACGGACAAGACCGGGACAAGACTGACAGGACTGGATATGTATGGATGTACAAATATATAGTTTGATAATTACTTTAATAGATTAATTTGGAAGTACAAGGTCAAGAGGTTCTTATCATTGGCATTACAGGAGAATGACAGTATTAACAAGGGAAAGTACTCCTTCATATTTGCCGAAGTACTGGACAGCTGTGGCTATAAGGGAATACATCCATGGGTATCTTCTGCGCGAAACATTACTGCATGAGACTGTAATAGGTATGTTGTAGACTTCCGTATACCTGGAATTGAGCAAAGCCGGATAATTGGCATTGGAACAATCAATCTCCAGCCTTTTCATGATCCTTGCAAAACGGTCTTCACATGAAACAAGTCCCTCAGGGTCATCAATGTGCCTTAAAATATCCTCACCCTTTCCAACATGGCAACTGATATGCTCAAGCAGGTGAAGACACGGCTGGCAATAATGCTTGATGAAATCCGGGAAGATACTCACATAAGTCTCCCTGCCGGTTACAGGATTGCTCCATAATGCCGTCTGTATACGGTATCTGGCCACGTAAAGCCTGTCGTTCCCATCAAGTAAATACAACCATCTTCCAAAAGTCCCGTTAAGCTTGAGCTTGATGCTCTCTGAAAGCCCCAATTCATTGCGGATAAACCCGTGTGTTATTCTGTTTTTATATTCATCCTGATAAATTCTTTCAAATTCTTCAGGATTGCACTTGAAAGGTAGCTCTACCTTTAATACAATGAATGTGGTTGGTTTTTTGATGATATCTGATATTATATATCAGATCTAAAGGGTACGGGTGGTTCCGTACCCTTTACAACCACTTACTGAAGCCCAATATGTCGCATTCCCAAGGATTTACTGAAGAAAAATTTGTCCCCTAACAACATAATTCTATTAACCTCCTGAAATCAATTTTATAAGTTCAATCAATATGCCTGCCTCTCTTAATGAAACGCTGATAAATAAGACTAATAAGCAGTACCGGTGATATCCATGGGACTGATACCGCAAATGCTGCAAAACCAATATTCCGTGTACTGGCAAGCATCAAGCCAATGTCATCCTCAAAAGGATTATCATTTACCAGATATGTCCAAGTGGCTGAGGGACCTTTTAAATTTTTTATACCGACATCAATACCATTTTCCGTCAACTTTATGTTTCTAAAAGTATCCATTATTCTGGACTCTATGGAAATATTAAGCTCTTTAAAAGACCGCGATATTTCGAATAAATACTCTTCCAATGGATTCTGACCTGCAATCATAACCAGATGTATGCCGTCTCTGATATATGAAACATGTTCAAGGTAATCAGCCCAACATTGGTCTATGTAGTATAGTGTTAAATCCCTTTCAAGCCTTTTAAGATTTATCTTTCCGATTTTAGAAATAAGATGCTGATATAAATCGGGCTCCTTAATCTTAAGAAAATCTGCTGAAAAGTCATCCGCTAATACATCCATTCTCTTTTTATATAAATGCTGTCTTTGTATTTCTATAATATTCGAGTACTTCCATAATGTTTTTCTTATGTCATAATTCTGTCCTTCAATAATACGTTGCGCATGTAATACACCCTTCATTACTACTGGTTTGCGAAGTGGCGCATCCTGGTTCTCAGAATGCCTATCCAACCGGACAATCTTGTCAATACCATACTTGACTAGTAGATCATCCTCCAGACTGATAAAAAATCTTGTCGAACCAGGGTCTCCCTGCCTGCCGGCACGTCCCCTTAGTTGATTATCTATTCTGATGCTTTCATGCCGGTTTGTGCCAATTACATATAATCCGCCTAAAGCCAGTATTTTGTCTCTATCCAGCCCACTTTCTCCTCCAAGCTTGATATCTGTCCCTCGTCCAGCCATGTTTGTAGATACCGTTACCGCGTGTAACATTCCTGCGTTGGCTATTATCTTTGCTTCAAGCTCATCATTTTTGGCATTTAAAACTTGACAAGTGATACCAGCATCACTCAACATCAGAGCAATTCTTTCTGATTCTACAATGCTGCAAGTTCCAATTAACATAGGTCCTCCCAAGCTGTGTACTGATTTGATTTCATCCAGGAGTGCCTTATATTTTACTTCCTTGCACGAGAAAACTACATCGGTATGGTCTATCCTGATACATGGCTTGTTTGTTGGTATAACGATGGTATCAAGTCCATAAAAATCCATGAACTCATCAGATGAGCTTTTGGCCGTACCCGTCATACCCGATATTCCAGGATATAAATGTATAAAGTTCTGCATTGTAATGGAACTCAATATCCGCCCCTTTGAATCCGAAGTTAATCCTTCCTTGGCTTCAACAGCTGCCTGTAACCCATCAGGCCAGTGCCGGTTTTCAGCAACCCGGCCTGTAAATTCATCAACTAGTTCAATTTTATTATTGCTGACGATATAATCAACATCCCGCTGTAGCAAAACTGCAGCATGCAATGCATTATGAATTTTTGATAATAAATCTTCATTCATTTCATCATATAGATTTCCACAATTCATGAATTCTTCTATCTTTTCAATACCTATATTTGTAAGATAAATATTTCGGGAAGATTCATCAGTGTTATAATCAATTTCCGGTATTAAGATGTCTATTGCTTTAAAGATATTTCCGAATGCATCTTTTTTTTCATCCATTTCTGCTGCAATGACAAGTGGGATTCTTGCCTCATCTATCATAATAGAATCCGCTTCATCTACAATTGCATAATGAAACGGACGATGTACCTGATCTTTCTTATCATAAGAAAGAGAATCACGAAGAAAATCAAACCCAGATTCTTTTGCTGTTACATAAGTGATATCACAATTATACGACTTTAGTCTTTCATGGTTTGGCATACTTTCCTGCACAAAACCGACTGACAGACCAAGATATCTATAAATTCCGCCCATCCATGCCGCATCTCTCTTAGCAAGATAATCATTAACTGTAAGAATGTGGACTCCTTTTCCGGTAAGTGCATTCAAATATGCAGGGTAAACAGCTGCAAGTGTTTTACCTTCTCCTGTCTGCATTTCTATCAGTTTCCCCTTATGAAGTGCAATTCCGGCTATGAACTGCACATCAAAAGTTTCTAGTTCAAGTACCCTATAAATTGCTTCATTGACAAGGGCATATGCTTCAACAATCAGTAATTCAGCAGGAATCCCATTTCTAGCTTTATAGATTAAATTCTGCGAAATTTCATAAAGCTTTGTGTCAGAACATGATTTCAAGTTAATAGCCTTGATCAGATTAAGTTTTTCAATTATAAGCTTAAAAGCCGGATCGACCTTGATTCTTCTATTCAAGATAGTATTAATTTGCATACAAATAAAACCTCCTAAGAATTTTCCGAAGTAAAGAATGACATTATCAATTATTATGAAGCTTGAATTACAGCATGATAAAGTTAATGCACAATAGCAAAATAATCAGTATCCGATATATATCTTGATACTATAATGTACTTCATCTAGCTGTAATTATAATGAGACGGTTTTCTGGTTCTTTAAGAACATGGTAAAGAATAATAAATAATGTAGTAAACAAAAAGATAATACAAAGAAAAAAAATAATAACATAATGTAGAAATTTGTATAATATTTGGCCCGCTATAAGACAAATGACTATAGACATAATGCTAACAGGAAATAATTTGACAACCAATATGGTTTTCTTGTTTAATACGGAGTCTATTGTTTGTCCAAAAATATTCGATAACACTATAAATAGTGATTTTATTATTAAAGCTAAAAATTTTAATAAGCAATTATTTGATAATAAACACTTAATCATTTATCTCATCCCTCAAATATGATGCGCTATTTTATTACCATATTATAGTAAATATAAGAAACTGTCAAATAAAACTACTTATTTGCATTTGTTTTAAATACATGTCTACTATAAAATGCATTCAATAGAATCGAAGGGACGGTTCTTTTGATTCCCGAGATGGTTCTTTGGAATCGCGGAATCGCGGGGACGGTTCTTTTGATTCCTAAATCACAGATATCAGTTTTTGAGATACACCTAATATCCTCGCCGCTTGTCTCTGTGTCAAGCCTTCTACTCCCTTAATGCGTTTAATAAACTCGTTCCTTTGCTCTTTAGGCAAACCTTTTATTTGTGCTATCTCAACTGTTTTAATAAGTTTTTTTATTTCCTCTCTTGCTTCTATATCCGTTAAACGTTTCCTCACATCATCTTCCAAACAAAAATCTTCGTTAACTTCTTCACTAAACTTTTTAAACAGGCCTATTGCTTTTTCTCTACTTTTAGAAAATATATCAAGAATAAATCCACTATCTAAAAGTTGTGGAGGATCAAAATAATATCCCTCGCAACTGCTCCACTTCCATTCAGATGCTTTATTTACAAGCCTTGCTTTTATAGGATTCTGATGAATATATCTTATCACTGTCATAAGGTATGTATCGCTATCAATATTTTCGCTTTTGTATCTGTCTTGAAATAAATGTCCTGTTGTATAGTACTTCCGGTTATAAAACCAAGCGTAACTTACTCCTATACGTTTCATGGTAACGGATAATTCTTCTTTACCTTCGCCAAGTAATAAATGTACATGATTACCCATTAAACACCAGCCATATATTTTTATTTCGCACTGTCTTTTGTACTTATCGATAATTTCGAGGAATCTTAGATTATCTTCATCATCATGAAATATTTCCTGTTTGTTTGTTCCTCTAAGTATAATATGATAAATTCCGCTTTCACTTTTTTCCCTGGATATTCGTGGCACTGTTATCATCCTTTTGTTTTCTTTCATTTTACCATATCAAGATAATGGAATCAAGAGAACCGTCCCCTCGATTCCCTTGTTAATTATTTGGAATCAAAAGAACCGTCCCCTTGATTCCCAAGCCCCCTGGCAAGAACGTCCTTTATCATCTCAAGCTTTCCGCCTACATCGCTCAATTTTATAACGGCCTGTCCCATTTTGTCTTCGCTGCATGAATTTATATTTTTAATATAAATCTCTTTTATTTCCTGCCAGCGTTGGCTTTCCTCGGTGCTGAGGCAGTCTGTTATCTCTTTCCACTTCAGCATATTTGCTTCTGCGCCGGTGGTTAAGGTTTGCGCATCATTTACATATGCGTTAAGCATTATTTCATCTATTTCCTGTTGATTCATAACGGGTACGATTTTTTCTGCGATTTTATTCATATTTCTATAGGAGCCTTGCAATTTAAAGGGCGGCTCTTTTCTATAATCCTCTGCCTGGGCTGCAGAATAAATGTATGCCATATTGATTTTTAAAACAGTATCCCTTATCTTCAATAGCTTTTCAATTACGGTTACGATTTCGTTTATTTCCTCTGCAGCGTAATTCCCTTCGAAATTCAGTTCTTCCCGGCTTCCACCTGAGGCTATTTGAATAAACGTATACACATCCTTTTGACTTTTTGATGAAAGCCTGGCTAATATCGGATTTGAGGTCAGGCAGTTTTCAATATAGCTTAACATAAATGCGTCGCTGTTTTCTCTCAGCATATCTCCAAGATTATATACATCGGCTCTATTCGCCAGCATATCAGGTATCTGGAATTTATCGCCGCATTCGGTATAAGGATTGCCCGCCATTACAACCGCAACCTTTTTCCCTTTCAGATCATAGGTTTGACCTATACCATTATATACACCTTCGATCTTTCTTTGCCCATCACATAGAGGTATGAATTTCTGTAAAAACTCGGGATGGCAGTGTTGTATATCGTCTACATAAATCATTACATTGTTACCCATTTTAAAGGCCAGGTTCAATTTCCTGAGTTCTTCCTTCGAGCTCGCATTGTTGGCAGCAGCAGGGTCGAAGGATGTAACCGAGTTCCCTATTGCAGGGCCGTTTATCTTTATCAATGTAATGCCAAGGCGATTTGCAATATACTCTACAAGGGTTGTCTTGCCATAGCCCGGTGGGGAGATGAGCAGCAGCATTCCCATTAAGTCAGTTCTTTTTGCCTCCCCCGCCACGCCTATCTGTTTCGCGAGATTGTTCCCTATCAGCGGCAGATAGACTTGATCTATAAGTTTATTTCTCACAAATGAAGACAGAATTTGCGGTCTGAATTCATCCAAACGCAGTTCTTCCTTATATTTATCTGTTATGGTTCTTTTCAAATTTTGAAAGGCTGTAAAATCTGAAACCACACAGGTATCAAAATGCTTCAATTTCTCCATGAAACAGCAATAGGAAACAGTCAATTCACCCTTGTTGATGTTGGGATAATTGCCAATAAGGTTACTGACAGTTAATTTTGTCTTTGTTATAATTACGTTTCGATTATCATAGCCTCCAAACAGCAATAAATTAACAATTTCATCAATTACCTCCCAGCCCTCCGTGCTTTGTGAATCCTTAATAAATGCAGCAACCCATTCTTTTATAAGATATACGGAGCCTTCCAAATCATTATTAAGCTTTTTTAGTGACTCAGTAAATTGACTGTAGGCATTTTTCGCTTTCAGGTGCTGAATAAAGCCTTCATACACTTCCTGGGCTTCAAGGCTGATAACAAAGGTGCTGCCTCTCATTAATTCCATACATAAATATGCGGCAGCTTCTGCTGCCAGCTTTTTATCTAAAAAGGGAAGTTTCATTACTGCCTGTTCAATATCCACTGCAACTGCAGGAATATATTCCATTAGATCAGGCTTATTTACAAAATATTCAGAAACCCTGGCCAGCTCTGTCATTCTCGTAGTAAGACGTTCTTTATATTCATTTCCTGCATAGTATCGCCAATAGATTTGAGCCAATGCTCTTGTTGCAGAGCTGAAGGTCAATAAATCAATTTTAGTATAGAGATTGATCAAGGTCTTTAAAATTGCACAGCAATCTATATCATGCACCCCTTTTATATACGCTTCAAGGTAGCGTGGTTCCATAAATTTCTGTACATATGCCAGGAGCTGCTCCTCAGACAATCCTGAGAGAGCCTCCATACTCTCTGTTTCCTTTTTCAAAGCTGCCTCAAATATTTTATATGCCAAATACTCTGCACGATATACATCGCGGTTTTCTGAAAGGATATTTTGATCCCAGATATGCCGAAATGCATTTAATTCCGACAAAGAACCTTTCTCCCAAAAATCAGTACCGGTAATGTGCAAATAAAGCTCCATTTCCTTCTGTACTACGCTGATATCAAGCGGCTGCGTATTCACTGAAAAAATGTTATTGCCCAGCTTTATTACATTTTTACCATTTATAAAAAGCTCCTGCTTGTCTTTTAGCTGACGTACGGCATCCTCTCTGATTGCTTTCAGCCTGGCGTCCACTTCATCTGCTTTGACGTTATCTCCCAGATTATTGAGTTGTGCTGCAATATCTCTGACTTTTTCCAGCATTAAATCGCCGGCAAGATATCCGTTCATTTCCTCGAGGGTATTAAAAGCATTAAGTCTGTTTTTTATACCGTTTAATAGCCTCTCTGCCGTACTGAAAAGCGATGCCAGTTTTTTATTCTTTCTTTCTATAAGGTTTTGACGCTTCGCTTCAAAAGCATTATATAATTCTTCACGTTTTCCGGTTAATTCGATAACATACGCATCATAATCGGCAAACTTACCTTCCAGTTCCTGAATTTGGACCATTACCTTATTTTGATATTCTTCACATTTCTCTGTGGTATCGGAAAGCTCGAGAAAATTTAATACCGTTTGATCAAGGAGCTTCATCTGAGAATGAAACTGTGCTGTTCCTTCAATACTTGCAAGGCTCTCCAATCGGTTTGTCAGGGTAGCCTTTGCTTGATTGAGAAGGGAATAGATTGACGATATATTATCAATAATCTGTGTCGTCTGGGTGGGGTCTTCTATCTTAAAATTGCTTACGATATTGATAAGCAGCTCCAACTCATTGGAAATCTTACCAATCTCAGCCTCTATCGTTTTGCCAACAGAAGTTTTATCTACAATCAAAGCCTTTTCGGTGAGGCTTTGAACCTGCGCTAAATAAGGCTTTAGCCCTTCCGGCTTTAATAGGTACTGAATACATTTGGCAGTGATTATTTCATTCTGTTCTTTTATTTTTGCCTCCAGGCCTTCTATAAGGCTCATCTGGCAATACCTTAAGTCTTTGAGTGTAACAATTTCTCCTCTGATAATTCTCAGCTTCTCCAGAATCTCTACATATTGATTAATATGCTCTATGTTTCCGAAGGAAATTTCTTTGATGAGGTTATTTGCTTTAACCTCTACGGCATTCATCTGCTTGACCGTTGCACCTTTAATTTTTATAACCTTCTCAAACTCGGCAACAGCATTGGAGGCAGTCTCTTTTATCTCATTAAGGACTTCTTTTATATTGAAAGCCTCGTTTTTATTAATCCAAAAATATGAATCCATAATATGGACAGCGTTTTTTACTATATCCACATAAATTGAGGTGTAGCTTTCTTCCTTTTGTATCAAATTAAAAACCAGGGTACAATCTGCCATGCATCGCACAATCTCTTTATTACCGATATTGGACAAAATCGAATCACGCTGGGATTTGATGATAAAATTTTTCCCCACATAGGGTGTTTGCCAGATCTGGAGCATATGGTTTTTACGCGGTTCATTTTCATGCCTGAACACAATCATTTCACCATTTGTAAAATGAGAATAACCACTGCATATAATAGGGCTTTCAAGGGATTGGGCAATCAAATTATAGGAATATACAAGATACATTCCGTCTTCAGGGTTATAGAAAATATATTGAAAGTCTTCCCCATTTGGAGAGTCGATTCTTTGTTCAAAAACAAAGCTATTGTGCTCTACATCAAAAACCTTATATTCTCCGCTTTGCAGGTAATAGCCTTTTGGAAAAATCAGCCCGTGATTGTCCGGCA
>Ga0366769_1081_pt1 | contig 14554 bp, 24 predicted proteins | sample BONcelHN113001C8_FD_207053 | JGI IMG/M metagenome (GOLD analysis project Ga0366769, IMG submission 207053) | Enriched cells from coal bed in the Powder River Basin, Montana, United States - BONCAT cells N11 rep2 HSBNCT.N11.300.1.C8 ...
TGTGGAAGGCCTTCATACAATGTGTCTGAATAAATTTCCCAAAGGACTTGGCATTATAGTACATGAAGGTGGGAAAAAGTATCTGGAGGACCTGATGAGAATGCCGTATATGTGCCCGCTGGATACTTTAGGTTTTACAACTGAAATCATAGAAACAGGAGAGCATGAATGTAAATTACCCTTCAAGGCGACATTCTTGCCGATGCAGCATTCTCCCCTGTCACAGGGGATGAGAATGGAGCTTGACGGGGTCACTATCGCATATTGTCTTGATACCGGTTATTGTGAAAATGTAGTTGAGCTTGCAAGGAATGCAGATTTACTAATAATTGAGTGTACTCTTAAACCGGGTGCCGTTTCGGCTAGTCATTTAAATCCTGAGAATTGTGCCAGAATAGCAAATGAAGCATGCGTACGCAAGCTTGCTTTGACGCATTTTGAAGGGAAAAGCTATCCGGATATGGAAACAAGATTAGAAACAGAAGAATTTGTAAAAAGGCTTTTTATAAATACGTTCATATGCAGGGATGGAATGGAGATAGCGTTGCGGAATCCCAGTAAATGAGGGCTTGTTAGGAAAATGAATTCGACCTGGTCAGAAAAGCCATATCCCTGGGAGTATCGGACTACATACCAAAGCTAACCGTGGTGAACTCGGATCTGGAGGGGATTCTGATAAAAACCCGCCAGGAACTGATGGAATGCAATGATAAAAAGGCAGCTAAATACCGTTGGATATGGATATGGTAAAAGAGAAGCTGTTGAAGGAATTCATGCTGTATCATATATAATGCGGATGAATTTGGCGAACATGTCAAACGTTTGCTTAAATATACCGGTTGACGGCTGTTACCAGATATATCAGGGGCAATTGGAAGGGTTTATCTCCATGTTGCCTTCGATTATCGTTTTTTATCAGGCTTTATTGAAGGTGTCATTGGTTGCTTTTAAAACACCTCTGCCCTATACTTATATGTAAATATAATGTCAGGCAATGACGGAGCGCTTATGATACGAACACTCAAAGGGAAAATATCATTGGTTTATGTTTTTCTGGTATTTATGCTGGCTGTTATAGGGGCAATGTCTGTAGTAAATCTATACAGGCTGAGTAAAGAGATCGATTTACTCATGGTGCGCAACTATAAAAGCATAAATGCCCTTTCACATATGCTGGAAGCTTTCGAACGTCAGGACAGCGCTGCACTTATTTATATCAACGTGAACAGGCAGAAAGGTATAGAGCTGTTTGCCAATAACAGCACGGAGTTCATGAAATGGTACACCATCGGATATGACAATATTACCGAGCCAGGGGAAAAAGAGCTGTTATCCGATGTGAATAAAGGCTATCAGAATTACACAATGCTCTTTTCCAAACTTCAGGAAATCAGGAACCAGGACGGGTTAGAGGAGTCTGCCGCCTTTTATGACACTACTATGATGCAGGAGTTTGAGAATTTGAAAATTGTACTTCGTCAGATAATACAATTAAATGAAGATGCAATGTTCAAGGCTAAAAACAGTGCAACGGAAAGCACTCATACGTCCATGTATGTGATTCTTTCAGTATCAGCTTTCGCTGTTATCGGAGGGTTTATACTGTCCAGATATTTTACAGGCTTGTTCCTCAAGCCGTTATATATGCTGACAAAGAGTATAAAAGCAGTAAAGGCCGGAAATTGGAACCAGCAGATAGATATTATTACCAGCGATGAAATAGGAGATCTTTCACAGGAATTTAACAATATGACCAAACGATTGTATCAATATGAAAAAAGTACATTAGGTGAGCTTCTGACGGAAAAAAACAGGACGCTGGTAATTGTTAAAAGCATACCCGACCCGCTAATTGTGCTTGATACGAGTTACAGGATTATGCTGTTGAATGATGCATGTGAAATGTTCTTCGGGATTGAAGAAGAAAAGGCTCTGAAAAAGCATTTCCTTGAGGTTATAAGAAATGGAGAGCTTTTTGATATCATATCAAATACCTATGAAAACAAGGAAGAAAAGACGGAAAGAATTATTCATATAGAGCAAAAAGACAGCTACTATTTCAATGTTATTGTAACAATGGCGATGGACGTGGATCTGAAGCAAACAGGGTATATAGTTCTTTTGAAAAACGTGACACAGCTAAAACAAGCGGAAAAAACCAGATCGGACTTTATAGCAACCATATCCCATGAATTTAAGACACCGCTGACCTCAATAATGATGGGCACCAGTATGTTTTTGGATGGCAGTACAGGCACGCTCAATGATGAACAGAAGGATATTCTCAATACAATAAATGAGGATGGAGAGCGCCTTACTACTCTCGTTAACGATGTACTTGAACTATCAAAAATTGAATCGGGAAAGTCCATTTATAACATGGATGCATGCTCTGTTTTTTCAATTATAAATAATTCCATAAAACAGTTCACCATGCAGGCGGAGTATAAGCATGTCACATTGTATAATAAAGTCTGTAATAATTTTCCCAAGGTTTTTGCCGATGAAGAAAAGATCACCTGGGTTGTTAATAATCTTATAAGTAATTCACTAAAATATACTGCAGCCGGTGATGAAATCGTTGTCAGCGCCTACATTAAGGATGAAAAGCTGTATGTTTCGGTGAAAGATACCGGAACCGGCATTCCCGCAGAATTCCAGAGCAAAATATTTGATAAATATGTACAGGTAAAGGGGCGGGATATTGAAGTACGAGGTGCCGGACTTGGGCTGGCTGTTGTCAGGGAGATAGTAAATGCCCATGGAGGAGAAATCTGGTGCGAGAGTGAATTGGACACCGGCAGCACATTTGTATTCACACTTTTGTTAAGTAAAACGGAGGATAAAAAATGAAAAATGTACTAATAGTTGATGATACGAAAAATATTCGCCTGTTATTAACAAAATGTATGATGCATGAAGGTTATCAGGTGGAATCTGCCAATGACGGATTGGAAGCTTTGGAATTACTTAAAACAAGTAAATTCGATCTGATTTTTCTGGATATAAAAATGCCGAAATTAAGCGGAACTGAAGTTTTAAAATGTATCAGGGAAATGGAGATTCATACCCCTGTTATAATAATTACTGCATATCCCACTGTTAAAAATGCTGTTGAATGTACAAAGCTTGGAGTGGTCAACTATCTGCAAAAACCCTTCACTGTCGAAAAGATCAGGTCGGTACTAAATGAATTGATGAGCGAGCATCCGGATTTCGGCATATACAAGCAAACAGATAACTATCTGAAGGAGGCAAAAGAGCTCCTTGATGCAGACTGTTTCAAAGACTCCCTTAAAATACTCAAGACTGCTGTTTCAAAAGAACTGGACAATGCAGAATTATATCTTCTAATCAGTGAGTCATACAGAGGATTGGGAAACCAGGAAAATGCCGAGAGATTTTATAAGACATATCAGTTGTTTAAAAAATAGGCGGGAGGAAGCAGTATGGTTATAACTATTGTTGAGGGGGGCGAGCTTGCCAGGGTATTGGCAAGATTTCTCCTACTGTTGGGCAATAAAATAAATGTAATAAAATATAAAGAAGAAGCTGATGACAGTATACTTAAAGAATCAGGTGTAAACCTTATACGAAGTGATGCAACTGATATCAATATCCATACCGAGCCATGTATCTTACAGTCTGATATAGTAATCGCTCTTATGGATAAAGATGCGGATAATCTTTTGCTAAGCCTGTCTGTTAAAAAGTATAACAGCACAACGAAAACAATTGCCAAAGTTAATAATACGAAATACAAGTCTAAATATGAAAAGCTGGGTATTGATGCGGCTTTTGATTATAAATCCATTTTATCCGGTTTACAGGAACTGGCTATACAAACTGACAGTGATGAAAGTGTATGAAGAAAAGGTGAAGTTGCGTCAGGATATACCTTGTTTTTTATTATTTCATCATGATTAGAAAGAGGGAAAATAAAAATGGTTTGCAAATATTTTACAAAACACGGTTTATTTAAGCGTTTGCTAGGTATAGAAGGGTATTGCAGCTTTTATAAACTTAATATAAGACAACATATCACGACAGGCTATCAGCCTTATGTTTACTGTAAAAGCACCAAAGGGCAGACCTTTGACAAATGTGAGGTTGAGTTGAGATTCGGGGAAAAGGATCAATAGTAGTGAATTTCCGGAAGTTAAACTAATCGACTGCAGCAATCGATATTAAGGAAGGTTAAGCCGGTTGATGTGTACACGTAGATGACATTGGAGATTACATCTGTACGCAGAGGTCTGAAACAAAAATATTGAATTTTACACCCTCTTTTTATACGCCCTCATCGCGAAGAAATATGCCACAAGCATAATTCCGACGCACCACGCAAGAGCGACCCATATATCATTACCCACTGGCTGACCTGACAACAGTGCGCGGATGGATTCCACTATCGAGGTCACCGGCTGGTTTTCGGCAAAGGCACGAACGGCTGATGGCATCGACTCGGTCGGCACAAACGCCGAGCTGATAAATGGCAGGAAGATAAGCGGATAGGAAAAGGCGCTTGCGCCGTCCACTGATTTTGCAGATAACCCGGCAATCGCCGCGAGCCAGGTCAAGGCCAGTGTAAACAGCACGAGTATAACAGCTACGGCTAGCCATGACAATAAACCCGCCGACGAACGAAAACCCATAATGAGCGCTACGAGTATGATGACGGCAACTGAAATAAAGTTGGATACCAGCGAGGTCAGCACGTGCCCCCATAGCACTGTGGAACGCGCAATCGGCATGGAGTGGAACCGCTCGAATATGCCCCGCTGCATATCGGTAAAAAGTCGGAAAGCCGTATAAGCTATACCGCTTGCAATCGCAATCAGCAGTATGCCAGGCAGCAGATAATTCACATAGTTATCCGAGCCGGAATGGATAGCACCACCAAGCACGTAAACGAACAACAGCATAAGTGCGATAGGAGTGATGGCCACTGTGATGATGGTGTCCATGCTGCGAAAAATATGGCGCATGGAACGCCCTAACATGACGCCCATGTCACTGAAAAAATGTTTCTTTACCGTCTCCATTTACTTTTCCTCCTTTTTGCCAATGATTGCGAGGAATATCTCCTCCAATGTGGGCTGTTTTTCAATGTACTCCACCTTTGCGGGCGGAAACAGCTTTTTCAGGTCTTCAAGCGTGCCGCCCGCGATAATTCTGCCCTCATGCAGAATGGCAATCCAGTCGGCAAGCTGTTCAGCTTCATCCAAATATTGCGTGGTCAAAAACACCGTTGTGCCACTGTCAGCGAGCTCTTTGACAGTCTTCCAAACCTCGATGCGCGCCTCTGGGTCAAGCCCGGTAGTCGGCTCGTCGAGGAAAATGAGCTGCGGTTTTCCCACAAGGCTCATTGCGATGTCGAGCCGGCGGCGCATACCTCCCGAATAAATAGAAACCCTGCGGTCTGCGGCGTCTGTTAAGCCAAAGCGTTTTAGTAAATCGTCAGCAACCTGACGCGGATTTGTGAGGTGCCGCAGCTTAGCGATCATAATGAGATTTTCCCGCCCGGTTAATATCTCGTCCACGGCGGCAAATTGCCCGGTCAAGCTGATGGACTGCCGCACATTGCCAGGCTTTGATGCAACGTCAAATCCGTTGACGGCGGCGGTCCCGCTATCCTGTTTCAGCAATGTGGCGAGGATTTTGACAATTGTCGTCTTGCCCGCACCGTTGGAACCGAGCAGGGCGAAAATACTGCCTTTTTCCACCTCGAAATCCACGCCCTTTAGAACATGAAGTTTCTTGTAGGACTTTTGCAGCCCTTTCACTTGAATTGCGGTTTCTGTCATTTTGAATCCTTCCCCTTTCCGAGTTTTCTCAGTATGTCGCGGTTGAGCGCTTCGCGCCAGTTTTCCGTGTATGTGCTGGCGCTGCGCAGAAGCTCGTCGCAGAATGCGGCCACGTCCTCGCCGGTAATCTCCAAAACATGCTTGCCATCCGCTGCACCGGCCTCGAACAGTTCTATCAGGCCATAATGGATCTTCATCATGTCATAGCCCGACCCCGCTGCGAACATCCACATGTGTCCCTGTATTTTCTTAAATACGTATTGATAGTCTTTCGGCAGAGCCTCGACCCTTGCCATCTGTTGCTTGTATTCACGCTTGCTCTCAATCATTTTTTTAATATTGAAATAATTATCGAAAAACTCAGACATTTGATTGCTCCTCCTTTAACTGGGTGATTTTTGACGCAACAAATTCCCATTTTTCCCAGAATCTCCACAGCTCCTCGCGCCCCGCGTCGTTGAGAGTGAAAAAGTTTCGCGGCGGCCCCTTGTCGGAGGACTTTTTTGTGACCTCTACCAGCTTGCTTTTTTCAAGCCGGAGCAGTATGGTGTACACCGTTCCATCCACAACATCTGTGAAGCCGAGAGCATTCAACCGCCGCGTGATTTCATAGCCATAGGTTTCTCCGCGGTTTATAATTTCAAGGACACAGCCTTCGAGCACGCCTTTGAGCATTTCCGTTAGGTTTTCCAGCACAATCACCCCTTGCTATTCTGTATGACTGATATTATGTATTACTTACTACTAGTATATAGTATCACAGAATAGTGCGACTGTCAATATGGTAATTTTCGTTTTCTGATTTACAGATGAAAAAGGGTGAATTGACATTGTAACTGCAACCTTCATCCGGCATTGTGGTTGTGCTAAGTCTGTCAAACGGGGTAGTGGCAATAAGTCTTACAATTAAAAGACAATATTTTCATCGCTTCCCTGATATGCTTCATTACCTTGACTATGGTCAGGCTAATCCAATACAGGGTACTGAAACATCAGGGCAAAAGTACCATGAATGAAGACGGCTGGGAGTCAGGGCTTACGGCAGACAGGATTAAGAAGGCGCTTGCAGGCTTCCAGGCTGACCTTCAGTCTGGTGGGTTCTATCGGCTAAGCAGGCCTACTGACGATATGGAGCTAATTCTCGAATCATGTGGCATCAATGAAGACCTGCGCTTGCCTACCACCAGCGGACATCATAAGTTAAAATATGCATTTGATCGGGCTGGGATTATTTGAGGACAAATGATTGCTACAACGCTATTATATGCAGGAATTGCAGAGCAATTCTTCCTTTATTTATGGAAGTTTTATAGTAGCAACAGAATTGCCGGACGAAGAATGGCTTTATGGATATATTCTTTCTTTTGGCGGTGATGCAGAAGTTATTGAACCTAAGATTATTCGTGATGGTATAAAAAATAGACTTGAAGAATGCTTAAAAAAATATTCTTAATATGACATGGTGTTGTCAGTTTATTAATGATATATTGGTAATATTAAAAAAGAGAGGATGAGGAAATATGTCAAATAAAACAAACCTAAATTCAGAATGTTGCCCAAAATTTGACCCGTCTTATAACTGAGGGGCTGTGCTGTCAGATGCTCCATTTAGGAAGTTATGATGACGAGCCTGCAAGTTTTGAAATTATGAGACAATTCTGTAATGATAGCGTATATGAGAGAAGCTCTCACAGGCATCGTAAAATATACCTTTCAGATCCTCGTAAGACTGAAACTGGTAAGCTGAAAACGGTATTGAGGTTCAATGTGAAGAAAACGCAGGAGGGATAAAAGAGATGAATATCATTAATGTTGATGTTAGTAATATTGATAAGGAACATATATGCTGTGCCATTTCAGATAAAAAGGGAGAAACGTGCGTTTCTTCTAAGAAGGAATGGATGAAAAAACAATTCAAAGAAGGTCTTGTTTTTAAAAAGCTTGATGCGAGAGGAAAAGTCTTTATAGAGTTTATACCTGCTGAAAATGCGTGGTGTCCTATTGAGGCAGAAGGCTATATATTCATTAACTGCTTCTGGGTTTCAGGTCAGTTTAAAGGTCAAGGGTATGCGAATAAGCTGCTGGAAGAATGCATTAACAATGCTAAAGTACAAAACAAGAACGGGCTTGTTATTCTTTCATCTGTAAAGAAAATGCCGTTTTTATCAGACCCCAAATATTTAAAATATAAAGGCTTTAAGATCTGTGATACAGCAGAGCCATATTATGAACTTTTGTATCTGCCATTTCAACAAAATGAGTTAAAACCGAAATTCAAGGATTGCTGTAAGAATGCTTTAATAGAGGATAAAGGAATGGTTTTATACTATACAAACCAGTGCCCTCATACGGACAAGTATGCTCCTTTAATAGCTGAAATTGCAAGAACAAAAGGTCAAAGCATAACTTTAATAAAGATTGAATCAAAGGAGCAGGCTCAAAATGCACCGGCACCTTTTACAACCTATAGTTTTTTCCATAATGGCAAGTTTGTGACTAACGAAATTTTCTCAGAAAGCAAGTTTGCTAAGTATATAGAAGAAATTGGAGTGTGAAAAGATGGGGTATTAGACTTGGGAGGGATCCATTTTTATGAAATATAAACAGCCGTTAGTAGTTGTAGATGATATCTCTGTTTCAAGAAGGTTTTACGAGGAAGTTTTAAACCAAAATGTGATACTGGACTTTGGAGCAAATATTACTTTTGCAGGAGACTTTGCAGAATATGCACATCATTGAAGTTGGTGAAAAGATGGAAACTGTAGTTAAGCGGTTTATTAGGCAGGGATTATCAATTGAAGAAACCGCAGAGCGTACTCAGCATCCTATTGAATTTGTGAAGGCATGTAATTTGGAGGGGAAATAATGAAATGGAATGAGTTATATAATTCAGACCGGATTCCTTCTATTGAGGATATAAGAGCTTATATTGGTGAAGCAAAGCCTAATTGGGATAAACTGGTTTTATATATTGAGGAAACATATAAGGCTAAACGACAATTGGACTTCAGCAAATGTTCTGCTCAGCCGGGATGGAATGTGAAGTACAAGAAAAGTGGCAAGTCACTGTGTACACTCTATCCGATGCCAAATCACTTTATTGTTTTGGTTGTAGTAGGAGCAAAGGAAGAGGATGAGGTGGAGTTGGCTATGGAGGTAGGAGTATTTTCAGAGTATGTAAAGGAACTATATCAAAAGTCAGCTTTTTCGGCTTTGGGGAGATGGCTGATGATAGAGATTAAACACAAAGATGTTTTAAATGATATAAAACGCTTAATTGAAATCAGAGTGAGGTCAAGATAGAAAAGCTGTGCGTTTATATCAAATAATACCAATAGGAGCAAGGTGTAATGCTGGATAAATATTAAGCACTTAACATTTCCAAACATGTATCAGGGTGATTTCCTTGAAATATTATGGCTGCTGAAAAGAGAACAAGTAAAATCCCCGCACTTATACAGGGCTTTGGATTTGCTTAAGAGTAAAATGAATTCGGACACAACCTGGAAAATAGAGCGGCAAATAAAAAATTTAGTAATACCTTTCGAAACTACAACCTTTTTGTATATGTCTATGTTTTATCCTTTTACAACAAGGCTAAGGAGGACAAGCGGTTTCTCGAAGCTTTGGCAACATTAGAGTCTAAAATGGTGGATGGGCAAATTGTGGTTGAGCGTATAGTTCCAAAGCTGGCGAAGCTTTCTTTCTGTAAAAAAGGCAGCCCTAGTTCACTGGCAACAATTCGCTATTATGAAATTTTACGGAATCTTAAAACCTAAATATGGTGTTGAATTGTAATTTATCACAAAACTTCGAAACACTCTTCGCTAGTACAACAGCGAAAACAAGTCACTTAACGGTTATAAGATACTTTCCCTCATTATTTCATAATTATTTCAGAATCCTATTGACATTCTGCTAGTTACAAGTATAATTTAATATATTAAACTTATTTACTATTAAATAAGTTTAATAGTTATAAATATCACAATACAGGGAGGAAACTAAAATGCCTGTCGCAGGTGATATAACACCGGATTTTGCATGGAGAGGGCTTTACAAAGTTGGTGGAATTGCTGCACTGATTGCAGGAGTAATATTTCGCAGAAACATTGCGGCTGAACTTGGACTTTTTGGATTACAACCTGCCCATGCCTCTATCAATGATAGGTTTGAGTTTCTTCAACATAAACGATTTTTAGGCCTTGTGTATCTTAATATCTTTGATATTCATAATTATGTATTTGTGGGATTGATGTTTCTTGCTCTTTTTGCTGCTCTCAGGCAAATAAATAAGAACTGGATGGTAATCGCTCTGACTCTTGGTAGTAATCAGGCAGAAGAGGAGAAGTATTTATGAGTATTGAGATTTATTATTTTTCAGGAACGGGTAATTCACTGGCGGTAGCAAGGGATATTGCAGAAAAGACAGGTGCTGTCCTTATTCCGATAGCATCATTAAGAGATAGAAAACAAATTACAACAGAGGCTGATGTAATTGGGATAATATTTCCGGTATACTACGGTGAGCTTCCAATCATTGTTAAGGAGTTTGCAGAGAAGCTTGTAAACCTGGAACATAAGTATATATTTTCAGTTTGTACTTACGGAGGCGCTGCGATGGCATCATTAAAGATATTAGGAAGCATTTTGCGGTCGCAAGGCGGTGGGCTTTCTGCAGCCTATGGAGTCCATATGCCTCAAAACTCATTTTTCAAACCCAGAGAAAATCGATGGAAGATCTATTCAGCATGGAAAAAGAAGCTTGAGCAAATTGTAAAGAACACCCTGGACAAAACCAAGGGCTTGTTTTACTCCAATTATTTGTTGGAATTACTATTTGTCGCGATTCAGCCTATTTTGATAAGACCAATATGCAAAAAGTCTTTTATTAAGCAAACAAATATGCCTGCTGAGACAAGGATTGAAGAACTTGTACGTACTATGGACATTGGATTTGAAACTAACGAAAACTGTGATGGGTGTGGTATTTGTTCAAAAGTATGTCCAGTTGACAATATAATAATATATGATAATAAGCCTGTATGGATGCATCATTGTGAAACTTGTCTGGCCTGTTATAACTGGTGTCCGAATAGAGCCATTCAAGGAAGTATAACATCAAAGGACTATTACTACCGTCATCCGAATATTGAAATTTCTGAAATAATAAAACAAAGAAATATGCAAACAAATTAAACATTTAAGGAAGTGGGCAGAGTGTCGCTAAAGATTTTACTGCTGGGTTTGATAGAGATATCTCCCATGCCGGGGTACAATTTGATGAAGGTTTTTGATGATTCCATGCTTTTTTACTGGCATGCAACACATACACAGATTTATAACACATTGAAGGAGATGGAAAAAGAAGGACTGGTTACTGGTGAAGTGATTCATCAAGTAGCTAATCCATCAAAAAAAATATTCAGTATTACCGAAAAAGGAAAGGAAACTATAACTGCGTGGCTGCTTGAAGAGCCGGAATTGCCGGGATTTAAGCATGACTTTTTAATCAAACTGTCTTTGAGTTCACGGCTGTCGGAAAAGGATTTACTTTTACAATTGGATCTTTATGAGCAAAAGCTTAAGGATAAGCTGGCTGCATTGGAAAGTGATAAAAAGAAAGAATTTCTGAAATTTGCAAGAAGCAATAATGAATTAGTCCTTTGGGAAATGGCATTTGAAAATGGGATTATGTATTATCAAAATGAGCTTGCATGGGTAGAAAAGGTAAAGGAACGTGTATCGCAGTGAAAACAACTGACAAATAATGTTGTAGCTGTATAAAATTGCTCATGTGGCTTAGGCGGTTGGTCGGACTTTATTTATGCACGGCTCTTGACCCTCAGCTTTCTATAAATGCTTCCGGTATGAGTCATACAGTTCACCTGCTCTTATTGACGGCTGTAACGGTCTGCGGATGTTTTTTAGTGTCATTTTTCCGCTGCTCAAACCGGTTACGTCCACTGCAGTAGTCCTAAATCTGTTGAACTGCTGGAACGATTTTATTGTTCCGTTGTACTTCCTGAATTCGTCCCGCAAGTGGGGTATGGTTATGATGATGTATAATTATTTCAGCAAATACGTCAGTTCCTGGAATCTTGTGTGCGCTGCGATGCTTGTAAATATACTTCCAATCATCGTTGTTTATTTGTTTGGCCAGAAATATCTGGTATCCGGTATGGCTTCCGGAGCTCTTAAAGGATAAATGAAATCAATATGAAGGGCTTTTTTACAGACCTGGGAGCGGGGATGTTCTTTACAGGAGCTCCGGTTTATCTGTCCTTTTCCAAGAGCAGCCTTGACGAGGCGAGCCGGAGAAGCCGTAGATATTTTCTTGAAAACAGTAGTGTGGTCAAGGCCGATCAGCTTGATACGCTTCCAGTAGTTTATAATACCTGGTGGTCTTATGAGGACCGGTTTATTAATGAGGATGCTTGTATTTGCCAGGTATGCGGCATGCCTTGGCATGACAAACTTTGTTCTGGACGCCGGCTGGTTTGGAATACCTGAAGCAGCAATAAATTGGTATGGCAAGCGGGGTGACTGGAATGTGGAGAACACTGTCGATTTTCCATCCGGGCTTACTCACCTTGGGGAGGCAGTTACGTTTTTCGTCTCTGCCCGAAGAAGGTTCCAAAATCATGAGGGTCAAATCCGGGTTCTGAAAACAGTGTCAATGAGGACGCAGGGTTGATGCAAACCTGGTGACTTTACTACCAGCGGACATTTTATTGTGCTAACTAGCTACGAGGATGGTATGGTTACTGTAAATGATCTTAATAATATTGAAAAAGCAGTAAGGAATGGTCTTTTGCAGAAATATCAAGTCAGATAAGAAATTTGTGGGTATATCGTTAAGAAATCCTGAAAGAGGAGTCAATGCAGATTACAGAACTTTGATGCAAAAGGACTTGAACCTTCGTGGTTTAAGTCCTTTTGCACTTACAATTTTTATGTTATACTGTAAGGAAATTATGTATATATTTTCCTTAAGGGAGTGTAGCCCATGAAAATGCCAACTATAATTGAAAATAATATGTTTGCTCCATGTGGTATGAATTGCATGGTTTGTTATAAGCATTGCTATTCAAAAAAATCTTGTGCAGGCTGTCTGGCAGGAGATTTAGGCAAACCAGAACATTGCCGCAAATGTAAAATTAAGGATTGTGCCAAAGATAAAGGCATTGCATATTGCTACGAATGTACAATATTTCCCTGCAAACAAATAAAAACCCTCGAGAAAAGCTATAATACACGATATGGTGCAAGCATTATTCAAAGCAGTATTACCGTCAAGGACAGTGGGATAGATGTCTTTATGAAGGCGGAACTGGATAGATGGACTTGCCCGCATTGTGGAGGAATAATCTCCTTACATGATGTCGAATGTAGCGAGTGCCAAGAAAAGGCAACCTCAAAAAATGAACACATTAATCTTTAACTTAATGGCATCTGCCTTTTCGGGAGGTACCTTTGTTTTTTTGTCCCTCAGTTTCATAGATGACATTGAGCCTTTTTGACATACCGGAGGGATAGCCAGATTGGCTGTTACCGATCCCAGGGTAATAATTACTGCAAAATCAAAAAAGGTCATCTGGGAAAGAGCTTTTCTACCCATAAGCCTTGCAACCACCAAAAGGAGAGAGTATGCAAAAATCGCTCTTAAAATGGAATATAAAATATTCTGGTACATAAAAATATCTCCTTGTGTTTTGTTTACTTATATCTGTCATTGGAAATAAAATTTACCAACTCGCCTTTTTCATTGAAGTATAGCTCGGCGGACACTTTGTTTCCTCCATTAATAAAGGTAGCCTTAACAATAAATGCATCCACTTCTTCCCATGATATCCTACTGTCAACTAGGGACGCTGGTGCAAACAAGCACATGTCGTTAAATATAGCTTTCATAAATTTGTTAAATATCTTTAGACACTGTTCTCTTTTTTTAATCTCTTAATATTTTGTACTTGCAGATGATCTCAACATTATTCTTAAGCATATTCCACACTGGGCAGATAGACTCTTCAGAGAGCTTGAGCACTTTATCCATGTCTGAATCCTCAGCATCTATGGAATTCAAGCAGATTTCAAGAATAATTTTATCAAAGGATGTCGGATGCTGCTCTCTCCTATTTCCTTTTGCAATTATTTTGAGACCAGATACATCTTTTCTCATTTTTCTCAGTAATAATGTAATAGAAGTTCCACTACAGGATGCAAGGCTTATAAGTAATAACTCCAGTGATGTATACCCCTCGCCATCACCTATCGGTGGTGTATAATCCAGCACGATTTCAGGATTGGACCTTGATGTTCCTTTAAATTTTACCTTCTGATTAATTAAGCTTGCAGAGACCATTAATTGTTCTGACATATTGTTAACCTCCTATTTTTTTATGTTTCACTCTCTTAGATACATATAATAGCAAAAGGTCACAAAAGTTTTTATTATTTTATTTATGATAGTAATTTTAAAGAATTGCTCGATATCATGTCTTTGATATGATGAATAAATTCCTCATAGGTCTGACGTTCAGGATAATTATTATACAGCATGACTACTTTGGACAGGAAATCCATTTCAGAATTATATATTTCCTCATAGTTTATAGTTTTTTGTAATTTGACGTTATGTATTTTATCCATTCTGTTATTCTTTATCGCATATGCCACCCAGTTCTTGCAATTACAAGGATTAGCGGGGTTTATATAAGAACACTTATCCTCCATATTATCTTTCA
>Ga0366769_1085_pt1 | contig 14356 bp, 11 predicted proteins | sample BONcelHN113001C8_FD_207053 | JGI IMG/M metagenome (GOLD analysis project Ga0366769, IMG submission 207053) | Enriched cells from coal bed in the Powder River Basin, Montana, United States - BONCAT cells N11 rep2 HSBNCT.N11.300.1.C8 ...
GGGGCAATGATGAAGCCGATGTCATCTCCTCTCTTCAAACAGCGGCGCGGACCGCAAAAACATTTTTTTTGCAGTGCGGTAATGAAGTTGTAGCTTATGAAAATGACGATGAATTTACAACAGACGTTTTATATAATCTTTTAAACCGTGGAAGCAGCAGCGAAAAACCTCTATCTGTCCGGATAAATGAAATTATCGGCAAGTACATGGCAAACGGCAATGCTGAAGAGATAGACAATATCCCTGTAACAGAATTTTTCGCACCCGAAAGCATTGATTTTACCCATGGGTGGTACATCAAGGCAGATGGAGTATATTCTTCATATCTGCTGGTGCCCTCCCACGGTTACAAATCCCAGGTATGCGCAGGCTGGCTGTCTTTGATGGTCAATGCCGGGGAGGGTATTGACCTTGATATCTTCTTCCACAAGCAGCGCAAAGAGCGGATTATGCAAAAGCTTGGACAGCAGCTCCGGATTAACCGGTCTAAAATCAAAGATACGTCCGATACCAATACCGATTTTGACGATCTTGACAGTGCTATCCGCAGCGGATATTTTCTCAAAGAAGGTCTCATGAATAATGAGGATTTTTATTATATGAACATTCTTATAACGATCACCGCCGACAGCCTTTCCGAATTGGAGTGGCGAACCAATGAGATGAAAAAGCTTCTCCTGTCACAGGATATGGATACATACTCCTGCACATTCTGTGAGGAGCAGGCATTCTTATCGGCATTGCCTCTGGCATCACTGGAGAAAGGTTTGTTTGAGCGCTCCAAACGGAATGTCCTGACCATGGGCGTTGCAGCTTGTTACCTCTTTACTTCATATGAAATGTGCGATGACAACGGTATACTTCTCGGTGTCAATAAGCATAACAATTCGTTAATTATTGTGGATATCTTCAATAGTAAAATATATAAAAACGCCAATATATCGATCCTGGGCACCAGTGGTGCAGGTAAAACATTTACCCTCCAGCTTATGGCACTGCGCATGCGTCGAAAAAATATCCAGGTGTTCATCATCGCTCCGTTAAAGGGCCATGAATTTTACAGGGCCTGCGCCAATATAGGCGGAGAATTTGTCCAAATCTCACCTGCTTCAAAAAACTGTATAAACATAATGGAGATTCGCCGTGTGGACAGAACCACAAGCGAGCTTCTGGATGGGGCTGCGGTGGACAAATCGGAGCTGGCTGCAAAAATACAGCGGCTACATATATTCTTTAGCTTACTGATTCCTGATATGAATCACGAAGAAAAGCAACTCCTGGACGATGCTCTGATAAAGACATATGCACTGAAAGGCATCACTCACCATAACGAGAGCTTGGAGGATCCGGAAAATCCGGGGCATTACCGGGAGATGCCCATTTTAGGCGACCTGCATGAAATCCTTAAAAAAAGTCCAGAAACAAAGCGCCTTGCCAATATCATGAACCGTCTTGTGCATGGCTCCGCAAGTACCTTTAACCAGCAAACGAATGTAAACTTGAGCAATAAATATGTGGTGCTGGACATCTCCGAACTGACCGGCGACCTGCTGACTATCGGAATGTTTGTCGCACTGGATTATGTGTGGGATAAGGCAAAAGAAGACCGCACAATAGAAAAAGCAGTCTTCTTGGATGAACTCTGGAAGTTAATTGGAAGCTCGTCAAATAAGCTGGCAGCAGAATTTGTCTTGGAAGTATTTAAGGTTATACGCGGTTATGGTGGAAGCGCCGTTTGTGCCACGCAGGATCTCAATGACTTCTTCTCTCTTGAAGATGGTAAATACGGAAAAGGCATTATCAATAACTCTAAAACTAAAATTGTCTTAAATCTTGAGGACGAAGAAGCTCAGCGCGTACAATCCATCCTGCACCTGTCGGAGCCTGAGATCATGGCCATCACCCATTTCGAGCGCGGTAACGGCCTCATATCCACCAACAACAATAATATAACCGTCGAATTTAAAGCAAGTGCTTTGGAAAAGGATCTCATTACAACCGACCGGCGCGAACTGCAGGAATTGATTAGCCGGCAGCGGCAGGAAAAAGAGCAAGGAGGCCAATACTGATTTAATACGTCCGTAATACGCATTAGCAGGATGATACGGCTTTATTACGGATTTAATACGTGTAACGAGGAGGTGATACGACATTGAAAATGCGAGACTCCCTGTATGCGAAAGAAGCAGCAGAACTTATTCGCACCATTTCTTTATATAAATCCTTAACCGGCGGGCAGGTATATCGCCTGTTCCCCGGTAAGGAAGAAAGCATCAAAAACCTTTTAACGCAGCTTATAAAACAAAAACGCATGGTTTATAGCCCAGGTACGGATCGCATTTCTGCCGGCGAAGAATATGATAAGTGCCCGGACAGCAGCATGATTACAGCTTTTTGGGTATTGCTTGATTTCATAGATAAGACGGAGTATCACACCGCAAGCGATTTTCCGGTGAAGATCAGTTTCTTTTCACAAGATGAATTTTATGAAATCGTCCATGTTCCCTACGGCCAGGAAATCATGCTCAACCATGCCATGGCCACAAAAGAGGAGGAACTTCCCAGGCGGCTCATCATTGTGGACAATCCGGACCAGATACCCAACATCAATATTCAAGGGACAATCGCTTTCTGCATCGTTTCTGCAGAAGGCAAGGTAAACTATTATAAACTTGAGTGAGAAAAGAGGAAGCTTATGGACAGACAAATTTTGTCAAAACGCATTACCGATATACTCGGTGACATCAGCCGTCTGACCAACGCCTTATACGCTCTGGAAATGACCGATATCCAGAGATACCCGGATAACTATGAGGTGTTGTCCATGGATGCGGCTGTCCGCGGAGAACGCATTGCATGCCGACTTCGGCATTTGATTTATTCTACTACAAACGTCAGAAAAGCAGATTTTATGAATGATGTAGCTCAGCAACAGGGTATTCGGATTGAAAACAAAGAAGGTATCATGCAGATAACACTACCCAGTCTCCTTCCCAAAAGGAAGCAGCAGCGAAATACGGAATTCCTGATAGATCCCTTTTATTTTGCCTTCAGCCAATACGCCGACACAAATCAGATTCAAAAATACCGCGAGTGCGTCGTCTGCTTTTCTCATGTCTATTCCAGGGAATTACCTTCAAGACGGATCAGGGACTATGACAATATTGAACTTAAACAGATTTTGGATGTCGTAGCCACCTTCATCATGCTGGATGACAACGGGCTGCTTTGCGATGCATACAACACGACGGAGCTGGGCGACGAAGACTGTACCCGGCTCTTCATCATGGATAAAAGTCTGTTTCCACAGTGGTTGTCCATGCACCAAAACAGCATCAAAACCATATCGGATTTTTGAGCTTCCGGAGCTTAAAATTTCCGACAGTGAAAAAACGTGCAAAAAAGCTTTATACATCCGGTTTTTATAAAATTGTGCCGGGGGCGAAATTACCGGAGTTACTTGCCCCTATGGTAATTTTTTTATTGAAAGGAGGTGGACTAAACTGTTGGAAAACAACACGCAGGCACACCAGCTTTTACAATTGATCGCCATATCCGGGGAGTTACCAGTAAGCGCACTTCACAGGCTTATAGGAGCAAACAGCTACAAAGAAAAACTCATCACAGGCTTAAAGGGAGAAAAACTGATACGTACCCATTACAAGAATAAACTTCGCGGGTACAGATTGACCACAACCGCAAAAAAAATTCTGCTTGAGGAGAACTATGACAGGTTCTCTTTTTTTCTTGATGGAAACGTTGAAACAAACCTGCTCAAAAGCGAAATTACACGCAGGCTGAGATTACACCGTATTTCAGAGGTGTATCTGACCATGCACAACGCAGGCGTACAGATCTATCGTGATGAAAAACCGGATATCTTCCACCCCGCAGAGGAAAGCGCAGCCGCCACACAGTCGCCCGCAGTCACTTCTCCTGCATTTTACAACTCGCGGGAATTCAAAGACATCGGACAGGATGCCTTGAAAATCCAGAATGCCCGCACCGTAGGAATCCTGCTGACCCCGGTGGATGTTTACATCGTGTATAACACTGACGGCGCCTTGATGAAATGGGACTACAAATCCGAGATGCGTACCAAAGCCATGATGAAATACTACCTGTGTCAGGAGCGCCTTCCCCATCAGTATGCTGCTGAAAGCGTAAAGGGAATGATATTCGGCAGCAGCATGGAAATGGCCTATCAGCTTCTTACCAGCACGGGAGGATACAAGCGAAGCTATTTTGTACTGGACGGAAACTTCGACAACTTTGTATTTCTCACAAGCGACAAAAATGGAGAGCTGCTGCTGAAGCTCCTGTGTGACAGCAAAAAAAGATATGAGCTGGAGGAGATTCTGTCAGGGAACCTGTCTCCGCCGAACCGCAAGCTGCTGATAGAGAATGACGGTATTGACGAATCCGGGAATCCGGTGCTGTTTGCATACAGTTTTGACATACCCCGCATTTCCCGATTCAATTCCGCGCTCAATCTTCAAAACAAGGAGGGAACCCTCATCTGCTTTGACTTCCAGAAGGAGGTACTGGCGAAATACTGCAGCGGGCTTGTAAAAATCCAGACTATTGACCTTATCAAATTTGAAAGGAGGTTTTTCCCATGAAGACCAAGAAGCTATGGAAACTGCTGTTGTTCGTTCCTCCCATCCTCCTGCTGCTTTACGGAGGAGGATATATAGCCCAGTTCATATCCAATTACAGGTCATGGCAGCAAGCCGGAGGTTTCGCCGGTGACGGGACAGCCCCGGTATTTCCCTCCTCATCTCCAATCGAATGCTTAAACGCAGTTTTCAGTCTCTCATACGGTTTGTATGGGATTTTTATTTGCATCGGCCTATTCGCGCTATTTTTCCTGCTGGTGATGAAGCTGGGCTTTGGAGATAACGGAGAGTATGACCGGGAACGCAATCTTACCTATTCCAGAAAGGGAACCTACGGTACTGCCGGATTCATGACCGAAGAGGAACTGGTAAAGGTACTGGATCTGACATCAAATGTAAAGCGGAATCGTGGAACCATATTGGGGCAGCTCGACGGAAAGGTAGTTTGCATCCCAGTAGAGAGCCGGATGAACCGCAACATCGCAGTATATGGAGCAAGCGGTTCCATGAAATCCAGGGCATTTGCCCGCAACATGGTATTCCAGTGTGTCCTGAGAGGAGAGTCCCTTATTATCACCGACCCGAAATCGGAGTTGTTTGAGGATATGAGCGCGTATCTTAAGGCCAACGGCTATGTCGTCAAAGTGTTTAACCTGGTCAACCCTGAAAATTCAGATTCATGGAACTGCCTTGCGGAAATCGAAGGCCAGGAGCTGATGGCCCAGACCTTTGCGGATGTGGTCATCAAAAATACAGGTTCCCCCAAAGGAGACCATTTCTGGGATAATTCCGAACTCAATCTTTTGAAGGCTCTTGTTTTGTATGTGGAGCAGGGATACCCACCCGAGGGTAAAAACATCGGACAGGTATATAAGCTCCTGACGCTCAATTCAGAAAAGGAACTCAACAGCTTGTTCGAGATGCTTCCCATCGACCATCCTGCAAAAGCACCTTACAGCATCTTCAAGCAAGCCGCGGACACTGTCCGGGGTGGTATCATCATCGGGCTAGGAAGCCGGCTTCAGGTTTTTCAGAATAAGCTCATCCGTATGGTTACAAGCTTTGATGAAATTGACCTGGAACTGCCGGGCCGGCAAAAATGTGCGTATTTCTGCATTACCAGCGACCAGGACTCCACCTTTGATTTCCTGTCGTCGCTCTTCCTATCATTCCTGTTTATCAAACTGGTCCGTTATGCAGATAAGCATGGGAAAGGCGGAAAGCTCCCTGTTCCGGTTCATATTCTTGCGGATGAGCTGGCCAACATCGGGGTTATCCCGGATCTGACCAAAAAAATCAGTACGATACGGAGCCGGAATATCAGTATGAGCGTCATTTTCCAGAACCTGGCCCAAATGCAGAACCGTTACCCCTATAACCAGTGGCAGGAAATCATCGGAAACTGCGATGTGCAGCTCTTTTTAGGATGCACGGATGAAATAACTGCAAAATTCATTTCAGACCGGACGGGGGAAGTGACTATTGGGGTCAGCAGTAAAGCAAAGCAGCTTGGGACCTGGAGAATTTCCGATTACACACCGGAATACCGCGAAACCAGCTCCATCGGGAAACGGAAGCTGATGACCATGGATGAGGTGCTGAGGCTCCCGGTGGAAAAAGCATTGGTAATCCTCAGAGGCCAAAAGGTTCTAAAAGTGGATAAATACGATTATACCCTCCACCCAGAATCCAAAAAATTGGTGCCGAGCAAAGCGGCCAATCATATCCCTGACTGGATTTCCAGGCTGGATGAAAAGGAACCGCAAATTATAAACCAGGTAAAACCGGCCGCAAGAGCCGGCCTCAAACGACCTAAGCCATCGGCAGATCAGCTTCGTATTGATGAAGAGCTATACAAGCCAACACCTGTATCAGCGGACGGCAAAACAATAGTCCAAACCGATAAAGACTCTATTATGTCTTGATCAAAATCAATTATAAGGAGGTTTTCATTATGCCAAGAACAAAGAAGCTTACCGAAGAGGTACAAAACGACATTCCTACTGCAGTAAACACAGAAACACCCCATTTCAATGGTGAAACTGTGGAAACAGCATCCTCGCAGTCCGATGCTGCGGCGGATTCAGCAAATGACACTCAGGAGGTTCCGGAGAAAAAAGAAGGTATGAGCGAAGCCCCTGCTTCCACCTCAACCGAATCGGAAGCACCTGAATATCTATTCTCACCGGTTACGCCCGAATCCGGAGAGGCTCCTGCTCCGGATGAACCGGAAGCTCCGAATCCGCAATCAAAAGCTTCCCGGAAGGCCGGTGGAGCGAAAAAAGGAAAAGAAGAATCACCTGCGGAGGCAAGCGCAACCGCTGAGGGGCCTTCGGCCAAAACCTCAAAAGCTCCTCGCAAGAAGCAAGCCACTCCTGTTCTGACCATTGAATCCGGAGGAGAGATAGAGACTCAGGAAGACCGGGAAGACCTGGCATGGCATGAGGTTCAGAATGCTTACCGGACCAAAAAGATTTTAACCGGTGTGCTGGGCGGCATTGAAAAGACAGAAACCGATAAAACCATCGCAGTTGTGTATTATAAAGAATTCCGGGCGGTAATCCCGATGTCCGAGATGATGATCAACCCCGTGGAAGACGACCAGCACAACTATGGAGAGCTGATGCTCCGGCAGAATAAAATACTCGGCAATATGCTGGGCGCCGAAATAGATTTCATAGTGAAAGGAATTGATTCAAAGGTCCGCAGCATTGTCGCCAGCCGAAAAGAAGCCATGCTCAAAAAGCGTCAGATCTTCTATATGTCCACCGATGCCTCCGGTATGTGCCGCATTTACGAAGACCGTATCGTTCAGGCCCGTGTCATCGCAGTCGCCGACAAGGTTATCCGCGTAGAGGTTTTCGGAGTGGAGTGCTCCATCCTGGCCAGAGACCTCTCCTGGGACTGGCTCGGGGATGCCCATGAGCGCTTCAATGTCGGCGATCAGATCCTGGTCCGCATCCTCAGTGTGAAGAGGGATTCACTGGAGAACATCTCCATCAAGGCAGATGTAAAAAGCGTGGCCGGCAATACCAGCCGGGATAACCTGAAAAAGTGCCGGGTCCAGGGCAAATATGCCGGCAAGGTCACCGATATCCACAAGGGCACCGTTTTTGTGCGGCTCAGTATCGGAGTCAACGCCGTTGCCCATTCCTGCTACGACAACAGGATGCCAGGAAAAAAGGATGATGTCAGTTTTGCCGTCACTCACATTGATGAGGAGCGCAATGTGGCGGTCGGCATCATCACCCGCATCATCAGGCAAAACATATAAGGAATCAGGAATTTTACCTGTGGCACAAAACTGGCAGGAAAAGAACTTTTATTGACACAGCTTTGCGATTTACAGGCAAAAAGCAATCTGCTATAATAGGCACAATCAAAACTGTATAAAGAAATAGGAAGCCGTTGATACACATTGGATCAGCGGCTTTCTTTTTTCTCAAAAAGGTGGTGTAAAACTTGTGCAGATCCATAATAAGGATTTTAAAATCAAAAAAAGCTGAGGCGAACTATATCAGTACAGTGGTCTATATTTTTTTAGCAGTATTGATTCTGGCATTCATCCTCAACGTCTTCAACATAATTTCTACAAAACAGCAGTTGGACCACTGCGCCGACCAGATGGTAAAGCAAATCCAACTCTCCGGAGGCATCAATTCTGATACCGAAGCTTTGTTTAACTATCTGAGCGGGCAAATCACAGGCGCGACCGGCATCACTTATACCGTTGATTCCACTTATAAAACGCCCCGTCCTGCCGGGATGCATAATGCTATCCAGCTTGGTGTGCCGTTTTATATAACCATCACTGGCGAGGCAAATCTGGGCGGGTTCTGGAAATTAAACATTTCCAGGATTACCATCGTGGCCAGGGGTGCCGGCGTCAGTGAGCGCTATTGGAAATGAGGTGATGAATTGAAAGTGAAAAAGCTCCTTAGAAATAAATATGGCAATGTCACATACACAACTGTGTTTATCATCGTGGCCCTTGTCATGCTGCTTTCATTCCTGCTCCTCTTCGCTTCCGTCAAGATCAATTGCATCAACATCCGAAACGGTGCTAAAATGGAATTGAATAATTTGACAGCCAGCATTTATCAAGACACTTTCCGGTCCCAGAGAGAAGGAAACCTCAGCGCTTATATCAATACGCTCTACTCCAGCAGCTCATACAAACAGCAGCTGGAGCAAAACTTTATAGCCGGGCTTGCAAACAAAATAGAACTGTCCAATGAGGACTACAGGCTCACAAACATCAGTCTTGAGTTCAGGCAGGACGGGACCGACAAAATTGAGTATACCTTTTCCTGTGACGCAGAATTTTATATTACCATGTTTGGCAGCCGATACCCGACCATTACCCAATGGATCATTCTAACCGGGCACCACAACACCAAATTTTGAGTTGTTGTAAAAAATGGAATTGGCCCGTATATAATAGCCAAAGGAGATGATTAAATTGAAACTTAAAAAAATCTTAACCGGCAGACCGTTTATCATCAGTGCGTTGAGTGTTTTATGCGTAGTCTCATTTGCAGTTTCCCTCTATCTGAGTAACGACAAAGGAATGGATTTTGTTCCGGATCCTGCGCCGACCGGGCAACTGGCCGATAACGAACAACCGATCAGTAGCTGGGAGGAAAACAAGAGCGATGTTCCGTCCGTCGATCCCGGCAACCCGATAGCTTCAGGCGGAGAGGCTAGCCCCAGGGCAGATGAAGGCCAGTATCCCAAAGAGGTGAAAAACGAGGATGACAATGTAGTCGTGGATTTCACGGATCCCGAGCCGGAGAAACCGAAGCCACCGGAAAAACCGGTAACCAATGCAGACTCAAAAAATCCTGACAAACCACCGGAATACAAGCCTGAAGAAATAAAACCGCAGGCAAGTACCTCCCCAGGACCTGCCCCTGGAAGCAAAAATGAAAAGGGGGAGATTTATGATCAGGCTTTTGGGTGGATCAAACCAGGAAAAGCGGTAGCTGAACCTATTCATAATGACGGGGATCCTAATAAGCAGATAGGTTCGATGGACTAAAGTCGAAAATATATATTCTTTAATAGAGACACAGTATTTAAAAGCTGTGTCTTTTTCTTTTGGAGGTACAGCTATGAAAAAAATATTTATCATACTTTTTTGCCTAATGTTGTTATTGACCAGCAATGCCTATCCTGCCTTTGCCGATGGTGATGGCAATATGGACTCAGGCGGTGGGGGTATGGGAAGCGGCTCTTCCGACAGCTATTGGCGCATCGGAAATGACGGCGTACGTGTTACCGTTATACGTGTCAATACCGGTACTGCCGTTTCCACTCCTGTGGACTTCAGTAACAAAACTTTCCCAAACGGAACCATGCATTTCGGAAAGGTCAGCAAGCTTCAGTACCGCTCCGGACAAAACCTATCTCCACAATCCGGTGTCGATTATACCAGCAGAATCCCACAGGTTCTGATGCCCCTCATCATCAGCGACGATGGAGGCATTACAATTGAAGCTATTAAAAGCTACTTTTGTTCAGAGTACGCTGCAATAATGGTTGCGGATGCCACCGGAATCAACTATGACACACTGATAAATGGTGAATATAAACTGCTGGTTGAGCCAATAGCTTATTTTATGTTTAACGGGACCATGTACTGCATGACAGCCACTGAAGCTGCGCTGTATGATCAGCTTGTAAGTGGTGGGTTGCGGGCGAAGCTGTTAAGCCTGTCCCATAAAAATCTTCCGCTGTCCATTTTTCTGGAATATTCCGACCTGGGGTTTGGAGCCTGGACCGGATCCACCACCACTCCTGCCTCCAACGCGAACATCATAAGTTACTTAGGTCTCGGCATTGTCAAGTATAGGGAATCTCCCGATGATGGAGGAGATATAGATGCTCCGGATTACAAATACAGGGTGGACACGGATGTTATTTCCAGCATTACGCTGCGGGCCGGCTCGCGGATCACTCCGGACAGACCTGCATCTGTCACCTTTCACATCAACGGACTCACCTACACGGTGAACAATATTGTCATCCCTGCGGGCGAGACCCAGATGGTCTGGGCGAAATGGCGAACGCCTTCCACACCGCAGACCATTACGATACGTGCATCCGTTTCCGGCGCCTATACGGCTCAGGATACTTTTACAGCCAGAATCGTGGACCTGAGCGAGAACACCCCTCCCGATCCGAAAGCGTCGGATACCAATCCTAGCTATACGGTCCCATCTCTTCCTGCATCTCCCCAGAAAACCTATGCCTCCTGGGGGATCTGGAATTGTCACTGGGAGCCGGACTGGCAATGGGTATCGGATTGGGACTGGTGCGATCATGGAGACTGGGGCCACTGGGTTGACAACGGCGAATGGGTGGATTTTGGTGATTGGGAATATGACTACTCCGGCTACTCGGCAGGACTATCCGGATCTATGTCCCTGATGCCGGATGACATCGTGCCTACGGCATCGGGCAAAACCATGAAGAGCGGCTACGGGGTGAAAACCACAGTGTCGACAATCCTGTCCACCGACGCTCCCAGCAGCCATTTCACCTATGCACAGACGGTCGTATCGTATTTCCCTGAATTCCAGTACAACACTTACTCAAGACTCCTTGAGCGGACCATCGGCGGCCGCAATGCGGAGTTCCAATTCAGGGTAAATCCATTCTCAACTTATAACCGCAACGTACACTTCAGCCCGGTCTGGTTCCTGGACGGAAAGCGATATACCGTTTATTCACGGGCATTTGATGTATGGACTCCTGATGGAATGCTCTCGGTCAATGTGGATGACTATGTTTCCGTCCAGGGCAGTTTGTTCGATGACTGGTACACGAACCGTGAATAAGTTTACAAGCGGCAGCGTATTGGCTGCCGCAGATCCCCTTAAATCTATGTAAAGGAGCAATCTTATGAAATTCAACAACCGATTTATATATGGTGTCATCAGCATTGTGCTGGCAGTCGTCATCGCATTCATCGCCATTCCCACAGTTATATCCAAAACCAACGGGAAGACCGAAATCGCCCGTATCGCAAAAAGCGTGGAAAGGGGTGCGCTCATCACCAAAGATGATATTGAAATAGTAGAAGTCGGCAGTTATAACCTGCCTTCCAACATTGCCAAAAAAACAGATGATGTGGTTGGAAAATATGCGGCGGCGGACCTGACTCCCGGTGACTATATCCTCTCTTCGAAAATCAGCGATACACCGATTTCCTCCGACATCCAGCTTAGCCAGATTTCCAATGGGAAGGTCGCCATCTCCCTCTCCATCAAGTCCCTGGCCAGCGGGTTGTCGGATAAGCTCCGGCAGGGAGATATCATCCGCATTTATCATTTTGTTGATTTTGCCGTGGATGTCCCTGAGCTGCAGTTTGTAAAAGTCCTGTCTGTTTCCGACTCAAAGGGCTTTGATGTGGATAACACAAAGGTCCCTGAAGACGATGAGGATAAGCGGCAGTCCACTACACTAACAATCCTCGCATCTCCTGAGCAGGCAAAGATTATCACCGGGCTGGAAAACGAGGGAGTGGTCCATGTGGCGCTTATATCCAGGGGTAATGCGAAGCTTGCGGCAGAGCTTCTGGGAAAACAGGATGAGGCCCTGAAGAAAATATACGGAGACAAAACCACAGCGGCTACCCCTGCTGAGGCTGAACTCCCATCTCAGGATTATTAAAGGAGGAGAGCATCATGGCGAAAATAATTACCGTTTGGGGCAGCTCCGGAAGCGGAAAATCCGTATTCTGCTGCATACAGGCAAAAGCTCTCACCCGCAGCAGACAAAAGGCCATCATCATTAATCCGGATCAGGAAACGCCCATGCTTCCCGTGTGGCTGCCCGGCCAAATCATTGAAACGACCTATTCCATCGGGCACATACTCTCCTCTCTCAAAATAGATACAGGCTTGGTGGCCGGGAAAGTATCGGTCCTAAAATCCTATCCGTTCATTGGGCTCATGGGGTACGCTGCAGGCGAAAATCCGCTCACATATCCGCAATTGAAATATGAAAAAATAAAAGACTTAATCAGCACCGCCGCGCAACTGGTGGATTATGTGATTCTGGATTGCACTTCCACAATGATCAACTTTTTTACACCCGCGGCCATAGAAATGGCCGATGTCGTCATCCGCATCCTGACACCGGACCTCAAGGGAGTCAGTTATCTGAAGGCGCATCAACCGTTACTCACCGATCCCCGGTTCCGGTTTGATGAGCATCTAACCTTCGCAGGCCTTGCCCGTCCATTTCACGCACTGGATGAAATGGGCCATATCATTGGAGGATTTGCCGGATTGCTTCCCTACAGTAAAGAGATTGACCGGTGCGCGACATCCGGGGATCTGTTCAATGCCATTCACTATTGCAACGCGAAATATATGGAGTCTATAAAAAAGATTGTGGAGGTGGTAGATAGTGGACAATCTGAATGATATCTTCTTCCGCACCGCCTCTGCCGAGGGCATGACCTATGAGAATATCCTTGAGGATGTGCAGAGATATTGTACCGAGCATCATGCCAACACACTCTCCAGCGAAACAAATACAGAGGATGCCGGGTACTTGCTCCAGGAATTTATTGAAAAGTATATCGTCAAGCGGAAATATGCTGTAGAAGACTTATCAACAAAGCAGCTCAAAGAAAAGCTATACGAGGATATGGCAGGCTATTCTTTCCTGAAAAAGTGGATCTATATGCCGGATGTGGAAGAGGTTAACATCAATGCCTATAACGACATTGAGGTCATCATGAACAGCGGCCGCAGTATCAAAATCCCGGATAAATTCGCTTCCCCTCAACACGCGATTGACGTTATCCGGCGTATGCTGAACGGGTGCGGCATGGTCATTGATGATACCATGCCGTCCGTTATTGGATTCCTTGACAAAAACATCCGTATCTCTGTAGACAAGACTCCGATTGTGGATCCGGAAGTGGGCATCAATGCCTCCATCCGGATCGTCAACCAGCAGACCGTCAGCCGGGAAAAGCTTTTAACATCCAGCAGCGCCACCGACGAAATGCTGGACTTTTTAACCGCCTGTATCCGGTATGGCGTTTCTGTGTGCATTGCAGGGTCGACAGGTTCCGGAAAGACCACGATCATGAGCTGGCTTTTATCCATGGTCCCTAATAACCGACGACTAATCACCATCGAGGAGGGGAGCCGGGAATTCGACCTGGTCAAACGTGACAAGGATGGGAACATCTTAAACAGCGTGGTTCATCTTCTTACCCGGCCCCATGAAAATCCGACTATGAATATCAACCAGGATTTTCTGTTGGAGCGCGTGCTGCGAAAGCATCCCGACGTGATTGGCATCGGTGAAATGCGGTCCGCCGCAGAAAGCCTCAGTGTAGCCGAGGCCAGCAGAACCGGGCATACGGTATGCACCACCATCCACAGCAATTCCTCCGAGTCCACATACCGGCGTATGATGACCCTGGCGAAACGCAAGCACAATATGGATGACTCAATTCTTATGCAAATCATGGTGGAGGCCTACCCTGTCGTTATTTTTACAAAGCAATTGGAGGACCGTTCACGAAAAATCATGGAGATTATTGAGGGAGAGGATTATGTGGACGGAAAGCTGGTTTACAGGGTCCTTTACAAGTTTGAGGTCGTGGACAATAAAACAGATGAAGCTGGGAATACACAGGTCGTCGGCCGGCATAGGAAGATGGGGGAGATCTCCGACTCCCTGAAGAAAAGATTATTGGATAACGGGAT
>Ga0366769_1086_pt1 | contig 14255 bp, 15 predicted proteins | sample BONcelHN113001C8_FD_207053 | JGI IMG/M metagenome (GOLD analysis project Ga0366769, IMG submission 207053) | Enriched cells from coal bed in the Powder River Basin, Montana, United States - BONCAT cells N11 rep2 HSBNCT.N11.300.1.C8 ...
AGAATGACTGCTCAGTTAAAGTCATTGAAAACCGGGAACCGGTCTTTGCTATGTTGAAAACTGAACTTCCTCTGGATAACATTGTATTTGGCAGTGGGACAGATCCCAATGTTTTGGAATTGGCGGGTATAGCAGATGTAGATGTTGTGGCAGCTGTAACCGGTGCGGATGAAACAAATGTGGTTGCTTCAACCATCGCAAAATTTGAATTCGATGTTCCTCGTGTCATTGCACGCGTAAATAACCCCAAAAATGCATGGATGTTTAATTCCAGTATGGGTATTGATGTTGGTCTGAACGAAGCTGATTTAATGGCGCATCTTGTTGTTGAAGAGATGGCTCTCAAAAACATCATGACACTTCTTAAAATAAACCGAGGCGAGTATTCTATTGTTCAGGTAACTGTTGATGCTCAATCCGAAGCAGTGAACAAGGCGATCAAAGAACTTTCGATCCCGGTGAACGCAGTGCTGATTGCGATTTCCAGAGGGAAAGATACGATTATCCCTCGCGGCGATACCGTTATTTATGAAGGGGACAGTATTCTTGCGTTAGCAAATGAAAAGGCGCAAGGTACAATCAATGAAATTTTCAGTTCTCACAAATAAAGCAGAGTCAGTTCTGAAAAACATGGTATGAAAATCATCTTTTTAGCAGCTGCATTGCTAAAAACCCATCTGAACGAATTTTTGTTCAGGTGGGTTTTTATTATAAGGATAATTTACCTTTCAATACAGCAAAACGGAACTAATGGGCAGAGGCTTTTCCAACGGAAAAGAATATTCAGCTAAGTTCTTTTATTGACAGTTTACTGGTATCATACATTACTTCTGAATGACACTTTTTAAGCAGTTCTCTCGTTAATAGCTTACCTGTTAATTTATCAAAACATTCCCGATAGATACAGTTATTGCGGTATACTACACCCTGCTCTTTCGAAAAATATTCATCTTTCGCTTTTATATGATATTTATATGGCAGGGCTTTATCTGCTCTTAATTCTCCGCATAAATATTCCGGTGTAGTATAAACGATTAACTGAAAAACGTTCTCTGTCGTATTTTTGAAGCAATAATCAAGATGATTGTACATAATAGAAGTTCCCACACCAAACGGAATCTGCCTGCCAAAATCGGGGAACAGGTCCATTTTGTCATGATGATGGTACTCCGAAATTTGCATCGGAGTATGCAGAACCATCCAGTGAATCAAATTAGTGAACTGGCACATGCCGCCGCCAATGTCTTTTCCCAGCTGACCGTTGCTAATTGTTAAACCTTCTTTATAACCCTTTTTTGCCGTGCAGGAACCTACCAGACTCCAAAAAGAGAAGTATTCTCCGGGCTTTATCAAAATATTTGACACTTTAGGTGCGGCAATGCTTAAATTTACAGCTTTGTTGTCTTGAAGGTCTGCATTCACATTTCCAAGTTTCCGGCGTATCAATGATTTATGACTGTATACCAAAACGGGCAGCAGTTCATTGCTTTTTGTCTTAGCAAATTTTTTAGGGCTGAGCAGATTATAAATATGACGCATCATGCGGCATTTGAGCAGAGATATCTTATATGTAAAAGGTGATATTTCACAGAAAAGTCTGCGTCTCTTTTTCATAGCTTAACTCTCCCAAAACACAATTTAGTATGCTTTAAAATCCGAATCCGATAATCATATCATACACACGGTTTACTGCATATATCCAGAATATGACAATTAGCTGTTATTGTCAAGACATGGAACGAACATATGATTAACCGGTTCTTAAAGGTTTTTCTGGAATATTTAGTTTCATCCTGGAAACAATGGATTACAGAAAAGGAGCGTGATACGCTATGAATGGAAATGCAGAACTTTTAAATTTTATCTATCAGAATTCTCAAATGGGCGTTGATACGATAGACCAATTGAAAGGAATTGTTGAGGATGAGAAATTTAAAAAACAGTTGGAGTCTCAGTTTAATGAGTACCGGGAAATCCATACTGCCGCTAAGAATCTGTTAAATAATAACGGCTATGATGAAAAGGGGATTAGCGCCTTCGACAAAATAAAAACTTATCTCATGATTAACATGCAGACACTGACCGATAAATCAGCTTCCCACATTGCCGAGATGCTAATAATCGGAAGTAATATGGGCGTAATAAATTGTGTTAAGAATATAAAAAAGTATCAGGACGCCGAGCAGGAAATCCTGGACCTCATGAAAAAGTTACTGAAATTCGAGGAAAATAATGTTCAGGAATTAAAGGAATTTTTATAATTATCAAAACTACTCTGAAAAGTAAAGGTGAGCCGAACGGCCTGACATGCTTTCTGCCGGCAAACGCCTGTAAGTGTAATGATAAACAAAGGATTGAATTTGGTATTGTACTGAATTCAATCCTTTGTTCTCCTTTTGTAAGTTCTTTAACGCATTCATTCTATTGAATATTTAATTGAATTTATTGGAAATCGTGATATTATTAAACCATTATAGCTATGCTTAAACAGCTTGAAATTAGCTTCCCATCTTAATATTACATCGTTCTGAGGTGATTACTATTACGACAGTATATTTTGTCAGGCATGCTGAGCCAGATAATACCGTTCACGATGATACAGTACGGCCTCTTACCTCCAAAGGTATGATGGATCGGACATTGGTTTCGGGGTATCTCGAAGATAAGAACATTCAAGTTCTTCTTTCCAGCCCGTATAAGAGGGCCTATGATACAATTGCGGATTTTTCGAAAAAAAGCAATCTTCCAATCGAAACTGTGAATGAATTCAGGGAACGGCGTATCGACAGCGTCTGGATTGAAGACTTCACCGCATTTGCCGAAAAACAGTGGAATGACTTTTCTTATCGGTATTCGGACGGAGAATGCTTAGCAGAAGTTCAGGAACGCAACATTAAGGCATTAAATGCTGTTTTGCAAAGATATGCGAATCAAAATATTGCAATCGGTTCGCACGGAACGGCAATCAGTACGATCATCAACTATTACGATAACACATTTGGATTTCAAGAGTTTCAATACATAAAGCGTTTTATGCCATGGATTGTTAAATTGACTTTTAACGGTTTAATTTGCGAGGAAATTTTAAAAATAAACCTGTTTGAAGATGATTGCGGCAAGGGGCGAAAAAGATGAAGATAATTCCAAAAGAAAAACTCATTATTCGGGACTCGTTTAAATTAGCTTACAGAGACGGAGAAATATGGTGCGAAGAACTTGATGCCCTGTCAATCTATACAGATATTGTGGCAGAAAAATTTTTAAAAGATATGGAAACAATTCGCAGACCATCTTCATCAGCATTTATCTCTGTTAATTTAACGGCAACTTTAGTGCAGAAGGATATTGCGGAGTTAATTATTGATAAACTTTTAAATGTCGACCGCCATTTAATCAAAGTCGTTTTTATCGGGCTTGATCATACCGGGAAAAAGCTGTTTACATCATTGCTCAAGCAAGGTCATTGTGCCTTTTCTTATCAGTTTATTGATGATTTGGAAAAAGCAAAAGAATGGTTGATTGACGTTAAATTCTGAGCGAAAATTACATATTGCTTTATTTGACTGCAAACGGAATAGCCTTTTATTTTGAAAGGAAATTATTATGACAAAACTGACAAAACAAATTTGGGCTTCTTTTCTGCTCCTTGGTTTGGTTGGTCAATTTGCTTGGACAATCGAAAATATGTACTTCAATGTATTCCTTTACAATACGATTTCAACCGACCCCAACAATATTGCCGCCATGGTTGCAGCCAGTGCTGTCGTAGCAACACTAACCACTCTGCTGATGGGGGCGCTTTCGGATAAGCTGGGCAAACGCAAGGTGTTTGTATGTGCCGGCTACATGCTGTGGGGGGTTTCCACGATGGCCTTCGGGTTTATCAGTGTACAAAATGTTGCGGTCTGGTTCCCTGCCGCAAATGCTGTCGCAACAGCGGCGGCACTTGTAGTTGTGATGGACTGTGTTATGACTTTCTTCGGTTCAACTGCCAATGATGCAGCATTCAACGCACATATCACCGATGTTACAAACAATGAAAACCGCGGGAAAGTGGAGTCGGTGCTTGCTGTTCTGCCGCTGATTTCCATGCTGATTATTTTCGGGGCATTTGACTCCATGACACAGCAGGGGCGCTGGAGCGAATTTTTTACTATTTTTGGTATCATGGTAACGCTAACGGGAGTCCTCTCCTTCTTCTTATTAAAGGATAAAAAAATGGAACGAACAGAGAATTCTTTTTTCATAAATCTGATTTATGGATTTAAACCGTCTGTAATAAAGCAAAACCCACTGTTATATCTTTCGCTGTGCGCACTGGGGGTATTCTCGGTCGCTGTGCAGATTTTCTTCCCCTATCTGATTATCTATCTGCAGAATTATTTAAAAATCGATGCGTATGCAATTGTTCTTGGTGTCGTACTAATAGTGGCCTCTGCTGTAAGCGTGGTCGGCGGCAATTTTATTGACAGAGTTGGCAAACTAAAATTTGTGTTTCCTGCGGCGGGTGTTATGCTGGCAGGACTGATCGGTATGTTTTTTGCCCGGTCAATCATAGCGGTGATTGTTGCGGGTGCAGTAATGATGTCGGGCTATATGCTAGTGACAGCCTCGCTGTCCGCTACGGTTCGGGATTACACGCCAGCAGATAAAGTTGGGCATTTTCAAGGTATTCGAATGATTTTTGCGGTTTTGCTTCCTATGATAATCGGCCCGTTTATCGGTGCGGCTGTTATCAAGAACAGCAATAGTACGTATGTTGATTTAGGCGTTGTTAAAAATGTACCTACGCCGTCTGTCTTTCTTGCGTCTGCTGCAGCTCTGATATTTGTAATAATCCCAATTGTTATGTTAAAAAGGAGAGAACACAATGAAAACGAAGTGGGGAGAAAGTCTTCATAAAACTGATATTTTAACAGAATATCCACGCCCGCAGATGGTTCGGGAAAGTTACCTTAATTTGAACGGAATATGGCAATATGCAATTACCGAAACCGAAAATCTCCCCGACCAATTAGACGGGGATATTCTCGTTCCCTTTTCACCGGAATGTGAGCTGAGCGGTGTTATGCGTTCCCTTTCCCCAACGCAGACCTTATGGTATCAGCGCACGCTGAAAATATCTTCCAACTTTAATGTGGGGCGAGTGCTTCTGCATTTCGGCGCAGTTGATCAACAGGCAACCGTTTACCTGAATGGAACTGAGGTATGTTCCCATGTCGGGGGATATACCCCTTTCAGCGCAGACATTACCGCGCATTTAAAAGAAGAAAACGTAATCTTGGTAAAGGTACGCGACCTCAGTGATTCGAGCTGCCATTCCCGCGGAAAGCAAAAAAGTAAACGGGGCGGCATCTGGTACACGGCGCAAAGCGGTATCTGGCAGACCGTCTGGATGGAGAGTGTGCCGAATGATTATATCAGTTCATTGTGTATCACCCCTCTTTTTGACGAAAGCGCGGTGGAACTGACTGTCCTTTCGGAAAGCTCAATCCAATGTAATACAAATGTCGGCGGGCAAAACATCTCCTTTCCACCAAACGAGCCGGTGAAACTCCGTTTGGATTCTTTTATTCCATGGTCACCTGAGTATCCTTATTTGTATGATTTCACTGTCACGATGGGGGAAGACCGCGTTGGCAGCTATTTCGGCATGCGCAAATTTTCGGTTGATACGGATGAAAACGGAATCAAGCGGCTATTTTTGAATAACAAGCCGTATTTTCACAACGGGCTGCTGGACCAAGGCTATTACAGCGATGGAATGTATACTGCTCCAAGTGATGAAGCGATGATTTTTGATATTCAAACCGCCAAAGATATGGGCTTTAACATGCTGAGAAAGCATATTAAAATTGAACCGCTTCGGTGGTATTATCACTGTGACCGAATTGGCATGCTTGTATGGCAGGATATGATAAACGGCGGCGGCGATTATAAGCCGATTACAATTACTTCCCCTGTGGTAACCGACATACATTTTAAAGATTCTCATTATAGTTGGTTTGCCAGGTCGGATGCAGAAGGCCGCCGCCAATACTACATAGAGCTCGACGAGATGATTCGCCACTTGTACAACGCAGTATCAATTGGGATGTGGGTTCCGTTTAACGAAGGCTGGGGTCAGTTTGACGCAAGTAAGGCAGTGGATCGGATTTTGAAATTGGATACTACCCGCACAATTGATCATGCCAGCGGGTGGCATGACCAAAAAATCGGTGAAATTAAAAGTCTGCATGTTTATTTTCGGAAATACCGCTATCAATCGGATAAACTTGGCCGTGCGGTGGTTTTATCCGAATTTGGCGGCTATAACTTCCGAGTGAACGGGCACTGCTTCAACGAAAAGGACTTCGGTTATAAACGCTTTGAAACAGCCGAAGAACTGATGAGTGCTTACAACAATCTTTATGAAACGGAAATTCTGCCGGCAAAAAAGGAAGGTCTTTGTGCGACTGTTTATACCCAGCTAACCGATGTCGAAGATGAATTAAACGGGTTGATTTCCTACGACAGAAAAGTCATAAAGCTGCCGGTTAACAGGGTAAAGGAAATTAACGAAAGATTAAATGATTAATCATAGATTTTAAAAATATTTGATTTTTGGACCTTATTTTCTCTAAAACTCAAACTCTTCGTTTAATTATAATATATTAATACTTTTCGTATTGTATATTAGACCGTTCCGGTGGCACTTCCTTGGAATCAGCGGCTTTGGTCTTGATGAGGATAATTTGGCTTCTTTTCAAACACAGGAGGCCATCCGTGGGGCGAAAGAGTTTGCTCGAAGCTTACTTCAAAAATAGCGCATTCAAGTGTTTTCTGCAAAGAAAGAACTGCACTCCATTTTCGTAGTGCAGTTTTTTTACTGAAATTAAATTTTACATGATATGTTGTGCCGCGCATTTATTATTTTGGCAGCAGGGGATTGCTATCAATTATCTCATGAACCTCTTCGTAGCCGGTCAAAGCAGCCCAGTCATAGCGCGCTGGCAGTGCATACACATAATTTGCGTTTTCACCCAATTCGCTTGGGCCTATGGGGGCTGCACCAATACTGAACTTCTCCTGCTTTAGGGACTCCCACTGCTTATGGGTAAACACCAGGATAGGAATATCCTGCCGGGGATTTTCTTCCGTCCACTTTGGGTTCCGTATGGTAAACTGAGGACCGGTTTCAACAATTGCATTGTTCTGCGTGTCCTCCATGGACCGTCCTTCCCATTTCCCGGTTATAATGGTATACCCCTTCCAGCTTTCCGGAAGAGAAAAGCGAAAACCGTACTGTGTATTTTCATAGGCCTCAAGGCCGGATTCCGTGTAACTGCCCAGTGTTGCACCGTCAATGACCCAATGTCCGTTTATCTTTCGCACATCCATTGTAATCGGGCGCCTTGAGGCGGCTTCGCCGGTGGACTGCTCCGCGCTGGTAATTTCAATAATCTCACCCTTAACTGTGTACTCATCCATACTGTTCTTCAGGAGGCTTAAGATGTTGATACGGTCGGGCCAGATGCTTGTAATGGTACGGCCGGGGGCGCTTTTTAAATTGCTTAGCCATTTTGAAAGCAGCGCAGGGCTCACATATTCACCATAGTTTTTCTGCATGCTCTTCAGCACCTCGTCGGCTTGGTCAGAAAGCATAACAAACTGAAGCTTCTTTCCGAAATCTTGCACGAGAACCCGAATCGCTTTTTCATCCTGTTCAGAATTATCGGAATCTGCGGATACCCCGCTGCTGGGCAAGCCCAATATGGTACCGAGATTTTCTGTGTTCAGTTCAAGCATCTGATTGTCAGCCTGATTATACAACCGGATTGCTGTCGGATTTTTATTAACGCCGTCAAATGTCATCACGAGTGAAAATGCTTTTGTGTCTGTATCTGCAATGGGGAAAGTGAAACTATGCGGAGCGGAACCGGTATCCTCATAATAACAGCTGTCAGTTATGTCCTGATACCCCAGTTCCCCTGTGGCCAGGAGTTCTACCTGCTCCCAGGTAAGGTGGGTCCTTGTTTTTCCTGCCGCTTTTTGTACCTGCCCGAAAAAAGTGGCAAGGTTGATTGCGGCAATGCACAGAGCCGCAGCTGCAATAACAGAAACAGTGATGAAAACACTCCGTCTGTGTTTGCTGGCTTTTATTGTATCACTCATACGGCACCTCCTGCTTTAAATTTTACGGTTCTCTCAGACTTTTTCTGCCAATGCGCCTTTTCCATGGCCAATTTTTTGGGTGCAAATGGCAAGATGAATATACTCTGATTATATAATATGTTATAATATATTATAGGGATTTATGGTGTAATTAATTATTTATTTATATAAAGTTTATCAATGAGAGTGGGTTAACATTGAAACATATTCCCAATATTATTTCACTAAGCAGAATCGTTTTGCTGATTGCTTTATTTTTTACATTCCATAATGCGTTTTTGTTTGTAACTTTATATCTGATCTGCGGGCTCAGTGATGTTTTGGATGGATATATCGCACGCAAAACAAAAACGGAAAGTGAGCTGGGCGCCAGGCTGGACTCAATCGCAGATTTCACTCTTTTTACAGTAATTACCGTATCTATTATCCTTTGGATGGGAAATAAAATTCTGGTTTTCTTACCTTTCATTATTATTATTGCTCTCATTCGCTGTGTTAACCTCGCAATAGGAGCATTAAAATTTCATTCCTTAGTAATGTTACATACTTTGGGAAACAAGTTAACAGGACTTCTGCTTTTTATAAGTCCTCTTTTCATTTTGTATCAGCGTACAGAACCACTTTGGCCTGTATGCATTATTGCGGTTTTGTCAGCGGTGGAGGAAAGTGTAATATTGATCACTACCGCAGAACTTAACATTAACAGACGGAGTATTTTTAAAAGTTAGAATAACTACTTAAACTCAGGGGGAAGATTTATGAAACATCAGAAAAGCGTCGGTCTTTTGGTTATCTTGATTGCACTTTTTTCGCTTTTAGCGGGCGGCATAGGGATACTTTCAAACGGTGGAGCAGGAAGTCACATTTTTACATCCATTCATGGGGAATCAGTCCACATTTATGGCTATGGGATTTATCAAAATGATTCCATTGCAGCTTCTGCGCAGGCAATGGCGCAGGACTGGGTTACGGTTTTTTTGGGAGTTCCGCTTCTTATTATTTCATTCATTATTGCCGGAAAAGGGAGCATAAGAGCAAAACTGCTTCTTGCGGGGACACTCGCATATTTTCTTTATACCTACATGTCGTATACATTCCTTTGTATGTATAATCCCCTGTTCCTGATTTATGTTGCATTAATGTCCATGAGTCTTTTTGCATTCGTCTTAACATTCATCTCGTTTGACCTTACAGCGCTTGCGGAAACGTTCAAACATAGGTTCCCGGTGAAACCAATCGGCATTTTTTTAATCGTATTTGCGTCTTTAATCGGTCTGATGTGGATTGGCAGAATCATACCGCCGCTTATGGCGGGAAAAGTGCCAACCGGTTTAGAGCATTACACTACCCTTGTAATTCAGGCAATGGATCTTGGCTTAGTAATTCCTGCTACGATTCTTGCAGCTGTGTTGTTGTTAAAGAGGAACCCGTTTGGTATACTGCTTTCTGCCGTGATGTGTATGAAAGGGCTGACTATGCTTACAGCACTGACCGCGATGGTCATCGGTCAGATGGCTGCGGGCGTGAAAATGTCAGTAATCGAAGTTTTGCTTTTTCCCATTATGAATATTGTTGTGATATTCGGCGTGATCGTTTTTATGAAACGGATCCCTGAACCGGAAAAAGCGGCAAAAAATATGACAAAGTAATTAATTTTAAGCAACTTAAGATATAAAATAACGGCGGGGGAACAAAAAATGAATGTACTGGAAAATAAATTTACGCAGGAATTAATTGATAAATCCGAGCAGGCGAAAAAAGAATGCAAATATAATCCAACGCGGTTTCTTCAGATGATTGCGAAAAACGGCGGCGTTAAAACAGCAAAGACGCTGATTGCGAAAGATGAGATTTCCGACGGGTTTACAACATTGGAGCTGTGCGGCAGACTTGATTTATCAATGGAAGCTTCCGTAGTTGATAAAAAGTACGCGGAGCTCTTTACAGATGACGAGGTCAACGCATGCTATTTGCGGCTTTGTGAATGTGAATTTTTTAAGTGATACCTTAATTGATATCTGTGAATTTATCTTATTACGAACAAGTCAGAAAAAGGGATGCAATCTTAACAGATTGCATCCCTTTTCGGTTTTACCAGATACATCAAGAAGCGTAGCGTTCAGCCCATATTCATGTGCTGCATAATACGGTTATGAAACTCTTCGTAAGATTTGCTCCCATTTAATAGCTTCAATTGTTCTTCGTCCGAAAGCGATAAAAAGCGATTCTTTGCTTCGGTGTCTTTTTCATTCAGTACCGAAGGGAAAGGAAACTCATAAAATCCACTGTAATCCACAGGTATCACCTCATAATTAGATTATGAAGATTTTTCCAATAAATACAGGAAAAAATATAAAATCTAATCCTATTCCCTCAAATGCATTCGCTGCCGCTTGTTTATTTCGTGCAATTCTAAAAATAGTAGTTTCCACTTTATTTACTGGCACTAATTTATTGGCTTGTCATAATATGTAATGATTCAATTATAATTAGAAGAACTTGCTTTACAGCAGTTTCTTTGATTATTAATTATCTGTACAGAACCAATTTTATTTAAATGGATTTGTTCAAATCCAGAATGGAGGCTGATTATATGGCACTCAGTGTTTGCAGAAATAACAATACAGGCGTTTCAGCTGACGTTGATGATCGTGACGACCGTGGTTGGCGTCGCGACCGTGATGACCGCGACGACCGTGACGACCGCGACGACCGTGATGACCGCGATAACCGTGATGAACGCGCTATTCTTGCCGACCTTCGAAACAATGTAGGAAGAGTTATCACAGTGTTCACAGAAAGCGGAGGCTGCTCGGGCAGCGGATTTACCGGCCTGCTTGTAAGGGTTGACCGTAAATTTATTAAACTCACTACATCTTTGCCTTCAGCACCCCGCCATACGTTTGTTTTCCGCCAGTATTTCTTTATGAATATCTTCTGTTAATTCAACTGCTTCGCCATTCCGCAAAATATGTGTACACTGTTTCAGCACTTCGTCGGGAGCGCCTTTTGTGTACTGTACCACACCGCTGGCGGAGGAATGAACGGTGGACATCATTTTTCGTACCGAATCAAACGGAGCTTCTCCAATACGGGGATATTCCGCTTTCAAATTATATTTTTTCAGTGACAGCCCTGACGCGTAACTTACCAAAGCGCTTTCCGTTGGCTCACCCTTTACTTCACCGCTTTCGTAAAGTTCCGCGTCGCTGCAAAGCGCCATAGCCTTTGCTAAAAGGATCTCATCTTCCCCATAATGATCAACGACTGTCATTTTATTTTGAGTCAGTGTTCCGGTCTTATCTGAACAGATGATTTGTGCGCAGCCGAGCGTTTCCACCGCGGTAAGCCTGCGGATTACGGCATTGCGCTTTGACATGTTTGTTACGCCAATGGAAAGTACAATTGTTACAACGGTCGCAAGACCTTCCGGGATAGCGGCTACGGCTAAGCTGACGGCAACCATGAACGTGTTTAAAACAGCTTGTGTATTGAAATTGCCCTCTTTTATTAGACTGAACACGAACATAAAAATACAAATTCCAACTACCAAATAGGTCAGGATTTTACTCAACTGATTTAGTTTTAATTGAAGCGGTGTAGCACCCTGTTTCGCGTTGGCGAGCGCGTCCGCAATTTTACCCATTTCAGTTTCCATACCTGTTGACACAACAACCGCTTTTCCGCGTCCGTATACAACGGTACTGCCCATATAAGCCATGTTTTTACGGTCGCCAAGCGGTACCTCTTTTTCCTGATTCAGGGTAAGAGTTTTTACAATTTTATCGACGGGCACAGACTCGCCTGTCAAGGCAGCTTCTTCAATCTTCATGCTGGCACTTTCAATAATTCTGCTATCAGCCGGTATGGCATCGCCCGCTTCCAGTACAATTACGTCACCGGACACTAAATCTTCGCTTCTTACATTGACAACGGAGCCATCGCGAAGCACTTTGGAGGTAGAAGCTGCCATTTCCTGTAATGCTTCGATTGCTTTTTCAGCCTTGCTTTCCTGATAAACGCCAAGCACGGCATTGATGATTACGACAGCAAGGATTATGAATACATCTGCGGAAGATTCATGTGCATATGTTGCGGTAATCGCGGAAACAACCGCAGCGACAATTAAAATAACTGTCATCGGGTCACCAAGCTGCTGCGCAAACCGTTTCAGCAGGGAAATTTTTTCCCCCTCCGCAAGCTTGTTTTTACCGTTCTGCTGTAAGCGAAGAGTTGCTTCCGCATTTGACAGGCCTGATTCACTGCTGTGAACCTGCTCAAAAACATTGTCTGTGCTTTCTAAATAATATTTCATTATTTCATTCCTTCCAAAATGTTAGTGCGTTTCTTAAAATAAGAAGTTGTGGAACAGCTCGCTAAGAACCGGAATACCGTATGTATTCCGAGCATTTCAAACATATGAATGCTCATTACAGTAGAATAAGGCCAAGTTGTGAATTCAATACCCCCAGTAAACTAAATCAAATGTATAAAAAAGGCTCATGCACAGCTTCTTTCAAAGCTATACATGAGTCTTGTTCTTTAAGGCAAGCCAGACCGAAACGGCCATGCTGTTGACTTGACACATACGAAACCGTATGCAAACTACTCCCCCACGAGTAATATTTAATTACTTAAGCTGTACAAAATAATTTTTCCCCGAATACAAAGCGCTATTCTTAATTTAACAAATAAAAAAGCTCAAGTATAGCATTTGATCAGCTACACTTAAGTCTTGTTCTTTAAGGCAAGCCAGACCGAAACGGCCATGCATGTTGACTTGGCACATACGAAACGTATGCAAACTACTCCCTCAAGGGTATATTATTTTTAATTGCGTAAATATCATAACAATTATATATAAAAATGTCAATTGTTTTTTGTTAAAAGCTGCTTTAAACCCTCGAAATAATTTCCTTTATGGTACCACATTCCATTAATTTCCTCGACAATTTACTGCAAACGTGATAAATTTATAAAAGGCCATTATTTAGTATAGTGTGTGAAACTGTCGTCACCGGAGGTAACGCCATGAAAAATGAAGGACTTAAGACAAAGCGCAGCAGTATTGGCTGCTTTACATTAATAACTACAGCAAGTGATTTAACGAAAGGTGTCTCACAGCTACACGCAGGGAAAATTCAAAAGTCCCATACAAAAAAGATTAAACTATTTTATTTTGGTTTTACCGTATTTACGTTAACTATTATAATTTTCTCAGCCACAGCTTTTACCGGCTGCAGCAGCCAGAAAACAGAAAATTCTTCCTCTACGGTATCGTCTGAGGCCGAATCTGCACCCGCCGCCGTGAACAAGGTTGAATCGACGGTTATGTCACAGAATTCTTCACAGCAATCTTCACAGGAATCTAATGAATATGCGCTTCCAGCCAATACAAACGTTTCATCTATGTCTTCCTCCAAAACCGCAGCCGCAGCCCAATCAGCCGCATCTTCCGACTCATCGCAGGAATCCGCATTGCAAACAACATCACAAAGCGATTCCCAGTCCGTATTTCAATCCATATTCGGCAGTGACTCAACTGCTGAATCCTACAGCGAAGAGAGGGACACAAGCGGTCCCAAAATTTCACTGGCAGAGTACAGCAAGATAAAAGACGGCATGTCTTATGCAGACGCCAAATCGATCATCGGCAGCGACGGAAAATTGCAGTGGGAATCCGGAGCAAAAGGCGGCAGTATGTACACCGTGGTTTATCGGTGGGCTGGTTCAGGTAATTCAGGAGCTTATGCCGACTTAACATTTGAAAACGGTAAACTGAATTGGGAAATTCAATTTGGTTTGGAATAACAGAAACGTTCATTCAGTTACCTGAATTTTTTACTTATTTTCGGTAAAAATATCAGCGAGGTGATATTATGAATTTGGATGATGTTTTATCCAGTCCGGAAATGGAGCAATACTTTAATAATTTGCCGGCTGACGTGCGGCAAAAGCTAATGAAAGACGAAAATAATATCAGCACATCGAATGAACTGTTTATGAAAGCAGAAAGTTTAATTAGTAACTCTATAAAATATAGTTAATTTTTTATTGAAATGGCACACAACTTCGGTTGTGTGCCATTTTGCCGAAATTTT
>Ga0366769_1088_pt1 | contig 14247 bp, 11 predicted proteins | sample BONcelHN113001C8_FD_207053 | JGI IMG/M metagenome (GOLD analysis project Ga0366769, IMG submission 207053) | Enriched cells from coal bed in the Powder River Basin, Montana, United States - BONCAT cells N11 rep2 HSBNCT.N11.300.1.C8 ...
TTGCCTTCGCCTTCCCCAGCACATCCCTTGATGCCAATATGGTTGCAAACAAGGGCTTGAACAGTCGTTTAGGAACATCATCACTACCCTTTCAGGATACACAACCAATAGTCCGGCCAAATATCAATGAACTGGCAAAATTGCACCATATCCACCTGACTGATGCCAACTTCGTCGATGTCATTTCTGAACTGGTTGCCAATCCGGATACCTACATAGGGAAAGCAATAACGCTTACCGGTTTCGTATTCAAAGATCCTGCTTTCACGTCATCCCAAATTGCACTTGTGCGTTATGAGATTATCTGCTGCTCTGCCGATGCCGCGCCGTTTGGTATGATATGTGAGTTTGACAAGGCAAATCAGTATCCGGCTGATACCTGGCTTACCATTAGCGGTACGATTCAGATGGGTCAGCATGTCAATATGAAGCTGCCAATCATAAAGGCGACATCAGTAAACGCCGGGGCCAAACCGCCCAAAAGTCCCTATGTCTACCCCCAATGAAAAACTGTTGGCGCGGCGAAACACAATTTTTAATTTTCTTATATGTTAAAGCCTGTCTCTAATGATAAATTCATAGTTTCTACCCGGTATTGCTGCTTTGCATACGTGATGATATTTATACAACCATAATCCTGGCCTAATCTAAACAAGTTCCTAACAGGCATACCGAGCAAATAACAAAGCAGCAGACGATTTACACCTGCATGACCAACAATAGCTATATCTCCGCCTGACATTTCCACTATCTCCTGAAATGCAGCTACCACACGGGTGCTGCACTCTTGGAAGCTTTCTCCCTGCGGGGGACAATAATGCTCAATATCCTCGCCCCGCTCCTCAAACTCTTCCGGATAGGTTAAGGCTATTTCGGCAAAGGTTTTGCCTTCCCACAGGCCTACGCTTATTTCCCGGAAATCGGTACGCGTACGCAAGGCCCACCCGGTACCCTCCACTATGTGTTCGGCTGTTTGCCTGCTTCTTGCTAAGTCACTGCAATACACATCCAGCTTGTTACCGGTAAAATACCGGCGTATATTTTCCGCTTGTTCTATGCCTTGCCGGCTTAGCGGAAGGTCAATTTGACCGACAAAACGTTTTTGATCATCTGCTGCCTGCAATCGCCCATGGCGGACAAGGTAAATCGTTCTGCCCAACGTTATGCCTCCCTTAGTTCGATCCGTCTTTTGGCAGCGCCAAGCGCCATGATCATGCCGTGATAGTTGGAGCGGATGGTAACTTTCAGCCTTCCGTCACAGATATATTTACCCAGTATGTCATGGTTCTGTAACGCGTGATGCGCCAGCCTGGCAGCTTGCTCAGAATAATCAAGTGACTGAATTGCAATGATCAGGCTGGTCCTGTCTTGTATTTTCTCTGCCGCCGCAGTAAAGTCCAATACAGTTTCTATAGGAAATAAGACTTCGTCTAAATCGGCTATCGAAATACTATGCTGTCCGTCCAATTGGACAATGCCGCTCGTGCTGCGCTTCACTCGCGCAATTCTCCGGAGGGACGTGCCACAAGAGCAAGGCTCAGGCAAAAAGCGCGACCTATCTCCTGTCCGGTAGCGAATGAAAGGCATGCCCTGCCTGGTCAGTGTAGTGAAAACAAGCTCTCCTTCTTCACCGTCAGGCACCGGCTGTCCGGTGCTGGCATCGATAATTTCAAAGTAGAGATCTCCTTCCCGGAGATGATACCCCTGGTGTGCTTCACACTGCATAGCACCACCCAGTCCCATTTCCGTCATGCCGTAATGCTCAAAAACCTGGCAGCCCCAGATGGTTTTTAACTCCCGGATGATTGCCTCAGGGACATAGTCGGAGGTAAGCAGTACCGATTTAATGCTCATTTGGGTACCGGCTGAACGGCAAATTCTGGCCAGTGTTAAGAGCTGAACCGGGGTACCGATCAGACTGGTAATCCGCTGCCTAACAAGCATATTAACCATTGCCAGAATATCGCCTGCCTGACTCTGGGTAAATGACAAAATACCAAGACGGTCAAGAGCTGCTTGCAGCAAATCACCAGCGCTGCCTGGCCTGCGGCCAGGCAGCAGTATGAGAACACGGTCAGTCTGATCCACAAACAGCCGCAGGCCGTATTCAAAGTAATCTTCCATGTGCTGCTGCTCTGCATGGGTAAAAAATATTCGTTTAGCCTTCCCGGTTGTACCTGAACTCTCCAAGGTAACTACCCGGTTAATTTGATTCTGAGACACACATAGCATCCTCGCTCCCTGGTCCCGCAGCATTTGGGCGGTCATAAGCGGCAGGAAACGAAGCGCTTCCAGACTGTCCAAGTGATATCCAGAGAAATTTGACAGGTGCTGCCGGTAAAAAGGACTGCGGGCCATAGCCCAGGATATTGTCTGCCGCAGGTGATCCAGTTGATACTGACTGATATGTTCCCTTGTCATGCCGGCTGGTGGCATGCCTATTTTTTGGGCAAGCCAAAGGCCTTGTGCCGGCATCTGATGTAAGTTGTCCATAGTATTACCTCACGGGCGGTATAACGTAATTCCGTCGCTGCTGGTCAGATTATAAGCGCAGAAAGGTATAAGTCTGTTGTCTGGATGTACGACGTGTATATAGCAATCCCGAAGCCGTTCCAGATCAAGGTTCCACACATCCTGAAACGCCATCGCCGAAACCGCCAGCGAATACTCTTCCAGCCGCTGCAAAAATTCATCCATGCTGTCAGTTACACTCAGACAGCATGACTGGGCCTGTTCTGCCTGCTTTCGCCCCTGGGGAGCAGCCCAGCGTTTGGCGACAAAGGAACGGGATTTTTTTGCGCCTTCCGCCGCATATTGTGGACTGCAGCAGGAGCCTCCTTTTTTCTCGCCCCAGGATTTAAGACTTCCATCAGGCATTAAAATAAAATTTCCATGAAAGGAACAGTACGAATTTTCCCCTCCTGGCGGATAAAAGTCGGATACCCTCATAACGCCGCCAGTCTGCTGTTCAATCGCCACCATTAGTTCCGGCAGCGTTATTCGTTCGCTGTCTGAAGGCTGGCCCGGATATCTGCCGAAATAGCTTACCGGCTGGAAATGAACACCGCGCACCGCAGGCATCTGCTTAGCAGCGTAGCGAATGATGCCGCCAATATCGCTGTCATTTAAACCAGGCACAATCGTTGGCACAAGCACTACGCCTATCTGGTGCTCTCGGCAGCGCGCAATGGCCTGCTGCTTAATTGCCAGCAGCTCTGCGCCGCGAATCCGCTGATATATGTCATCCTTTGTGCCGTCAAACTGTAAAAATACGCAGTTTAGCCCTGCCTTTTTCAACGCCTTGACATATCCATCCTCTGTGGCTAACCGCACCCCATTGGTATTCATTTGAATAAAATCGAAGCCCATTGCATGTCCCATTCGTATGATCTCCGGCAAGTCGTCGCGAAGCGATGGTTCGCCGCCGGATAACTGAATATTAAACGGCCCTCCGCTGGTCATGACTGTCTGATACCATTCTTTTATGGCTGAGAGGTCTGGTTCGTCAAGGGCCGCTCCTGCCGAAGCAAAGCATACCGGACACGAAAGGTTGCAGCGGTTGGTGACTTCCAAAACAACACAGCAGGTGTGCTGACGATGGTCCGGGCATAAACCGCAGTCAAACGGACAGCCTTTTTCTATTTCCCGGGCACAGGCCGGAGGCTGTGACGGCAATTTTTCTTTCTTCCAGGATTGATAATCCGGCCGTCCGCGCCAAATCACACTGCGGAAGGTGCCGTGGTCAGGGCAGGTTTTGATCAGGTAAATATCAGCCCCTTCCGCTACTCTCTCCGCCTTAATCCGCTTTAAGCATTCCGGACATAAACTCTCTGTGAATCCATAGCAATTCATAGTTCTCCTTCCAGACCTCTATGGCACAGGTTATCTACCACCACACCTGTTACGCTCTCGATTTGCGTTTGAATTGCCTCTGCCCAGCTTAATCTTCTCCTCACCGCTGCCAGACTTTGGGGCTCAGCCCCGTAGCGGCTCAAGGCCGGCTGGAACCGTTCCTGCAAAGTTACAATACTGTCCTGCTGCACTAATTTGTCTGCCAAGTATAGTACAGCCGCTTCATTAATCGGGTCGCCTGCCTGGAACCAGATATCGGTATGCCCGGAAATTATATTGGCAACCGGCTGATAGCCAATACGGCTTAAGAGCCTGCTACCAGCCTGCGCGTGGTTCGGTCTTCGCTTGGCAATATCGTGCAAAATGGCGGCAGCCAGAATATAATCCTGATTACATTCCACCCCTGCTTTTCTCAGACATATCGCCAGTTTCTGCGCCACTTTCGCGACTGCCAGGCCGTGTTTGACGATGTGTGACGGCGTCTTCAGCCTAGCGAGCAAAGCGCAGCATTCCGAAACAGTTGGGCAATGCCGGAGCGCATACCGCCTGATTGCGTCCTGATAATCAGCCGGTGTGTCAACATCTGTTACTATGCCTGCATCCATTACTTCCACTTCTGCCGCCGCTGGCTCGAAGCGACTAAGTATGGTTCGCAGTGTATCCGTCGGCCCGCCCTGTAAAATAGCAGGAAAGCACCTGCGTGAAATCAGGGGCGGATGGCCTCTCTGACCCTCAAAAACCGGATACACTACGTCCGCACCGCTCTTATCATAGGCCCTTATCACGCGGCGGATGGTATGCCGTTTTACAAGCGGCATGTCGCCAGGCAGCAGCAGGATCGCCTCCGTACTTTCATCACAGGACTGCAGCCCAGCCATGACTGAAAAAAACATTCCCTGGTGATAATTCACGTTAACAATACAAGCTACATGTAACTTGCCTACCACCTGAACGACTTCGGCAGAATGAAAACCGGTCACGACTGTAAGCTGCTTTATGCCGCAGCTAAGGATACTGTGTATCGCTTGTTCGATAACCGTGCCTTCAGCAAACGGCAGCAGTGGCTTAAACTGCTGCATTCGCGTTGATAATCCTGCGGCAAGGATCACAGCGCCGATGTTATTCAAACTATGCATCGTTCTGTCTCTGCCCGGACTCTGATAAGCTCACCAACGATACTTACTGCCAATTCCTCAGGTGTTTCTGCCAATATATCGGTACCGATAGGTGAGTAGACACGTTTTAGATCAGCCGCAGTAAAACCCTGCTCAAATAGCGCGGCAAAAATCTTATCTCTCTTGCGCCTGCTGCCGATCATGCCAATATAGGCAGCTTTTGTTTTCAAGCATTGTTCTAAAACCGTTTTATCATGAAGATGCCCTCTGGTAACGATCACAAGAAAGCTGTCCTCATCAATACCTTGGCAGAGAAGCTCACGGAATGATGGTATCAGCACAATCTCGGAAGCATCAGGAAACCTGCCTTTATTGGCATATTCCTGCCTGTCGTCTATGACTACGGTTCTAAAACCAACGGTAGCGCTGAGTGCTGCTATTTTTTGCGATACGTGCCCTGCACCGAAAATATAAACTGTCTTCTGCGGCCTCACAGCCTCTATTAAATATCGCTGCCCTTCCAGCACTTCCGCATGAATGGATAATTTCCCAGGACCGCGGACAATTTCATTTCGCAAATCAGCCTCACAATAAAAAACCCCTACTAATTCCCCATTCTGCTTGACCAGGCATTGCTGCCTGTCATTGCCGGTGCTTAGCGCAGTAATTAGCCATGCTTTTTCGCGCTTTGTTTCTGCTGCCCAGGCTTCGCCATAAACCATACGATTACTTTCACTGGCCTCTATATAATCGATCAGCAGTTCCCCGGTTCCGCCGCAAATCATATCCATGCTGGCAACATCTTCACCTGTTAAGTCAAAGGATTTCAGCAGCGGCGCTCTGCGCCTGAAAGCCTCCTGAGCAAGCTGCATTGCCTGCGCTTCTAACAGACCGCCGCCAATTGTGCCGTAAATTGATCCATCTGATCTGACAATCATCTTAGCACCCACGGTTCTTGGAGCTGAACCAGTCTTGTCAAATAGAGTTACCACTACAATATTTTCTCCATTATCTAACAGTTGGGCTGTTTCTTTCAGCAAATGAATCATTCTGTCACCTCACAGTCAACAGCATCACGATTATGACTAAGGCTATAGCCATGTTGGCTAAGGATTTCCTTTATCTTCGCCAGGGTTTCCAGCACAATGGACGGGCAGCGTGTCAACCGGTTGCGTGCATCATCCAGCAATATTTGCGAACATTCAATGCCGCCATAACGGCTGGTATATTCGTTCTCAAACCACTCCATAAGTTCATTGATCATTAATTTTAGTCGTTCATCCGCTTTTTCTCCGGCATGGCCTTTACCCATATATAAACCAAGCACACAGGCTCCCCCTGTCAATGCTCCGCATATCTTCCCGCAGGATCCGACGCCTTCCAGCAGTCCCGACATAGCCCTGACCAGATCGGCATTTTCCTTGCCCTGCGCTTCCAGCGCGATAATGACTAATATCTGACTACAGAAGAATCCCTTTTGTGACAATTCAATCATTCTCATTAGATCATCATTCATTATCCTGCAGCCCTCCCCCGTTTTTTTCAGCCACTAAAAGGAAATAGCCGGGACGTACTTGTTTTAAAGCTTGCTCAGCCTCCTGGCATGAGCTGTGCTCCGCCGCCGCAGTCCATAACATTGGCAGCGTACCCTGCTGCATGATAAAACGCACTATCCACTGCCGCCAAGCGTCCGAACAATCTTCCCAGACCTGAATGGAAAAGCCGGCTTGGGTAACGCTATCGCTCCACTCATCTCTGGTTCTGATCCCGGATAAGCAGGTTGAAGAGGCCAAAGCACGTACCGTCTCCAGTCCCTCCGCCCGCCTTGCATACATATCGGTTATGGCCAGCTTACCGCCCGGTACAAGTACCCGGCGGCATTCGCTAAGAGCCTGATCCATATCCCTGAAAATAGAAAAACTGCATTCGCCTACGATTGCGTCAACCGTACCGGCAGCAAATGGCAGCTCTTCCGCTGCCGCCTGAAGGACCGTAAGTCCGGGATACCGCGTTCGGGCGCGTTCAACCAGCGCTACCGACACATCTACGCCAATGGCGTCAAGGCATAATACGCGGTGCAGATAATCAACGGTCACTCCCAATCCACAGCCGGCATCTACTACCCTCGCTCCCGCAGGCAAGCCGCAGATCCTCATGATCCGTTCAGTCAGCTCGGCCCCGCCAGGATGAATGCTGCCGCCGTCAATGGTTTCAAAATAATTACACTCATAAATATTGGCAGTGGGATTACTGCTCTTTTGCATCATTTATCTTCCAGTGCCTTTTCTACCTGAAGCATCTTGCCTAGAGCCAAATCCTCCGTGATATATACCTGCCCGCAAGCCGGGCACTTAGGCAGTTCAACGGGAAATTCGCTTCCCAGGTAGGAAATTGTTACTTGCCCCCGGTTGAGAGGGACGTTGCATTGGCAGCAAAGCAGTGAACCCTTGCTTTCCTTCTGATTCATCTCTTCACATCCCCGACAATTTCCATTCGATGGCTATAGGCGTTATGTACAGTAAAAACCGATCCGTCCACGCCGTATTCAACCCAATAGGTAACACTAACCGGTTGATAATGGGCAACAAACCTTCCCGCCTTAGGATCACAAAGTTTCTTACCTGTACTCTCAGCAAATTCGATGACACTTTGAACATCCTCCGCCAGAATCATCCGGCTCTCCATCAGCAGCGCTACTTCCGGGGGAATGATAACCGCCAGCTTTTCTTGCCCTTCCGGCACCTTTTCCTGCCATAGCTCCCGCAAGAGCTTTGTTTTGAGTCTAGCCCGGTTCTCGTGACGGTCAGAATAGCTTGGTCCCTGCCGGGAAGCAGCCTGCTCCAAATCGGCTGCAAACACCAAGTCAAGCAGGTGCAAGCTTCGCTTTCCCTGCGCTGCATAAATATCTCTGCACATCGCGCAGTAGCTAACATAGTCATGTGGACTTTCCGCCGCTCTCTTGTGCGCAACTTTCTCCGCTACCTCAGCATTGGCAACGCTAACCAGTCCGCCGTAACCGCAGCAGCCCGCCAGTTCCCGGTTTAACACCGTCTCTTCTATAGGAAAGCCTTTTGTTTTTACTATGTTGCGAACGGTTTCCTGCAGGAGCGTTTCCTCGCGCGCGCTGCATGGGTCGATAATAGCAAGCGGCTGATGGGTGTCCGTTCCTTGAATACCGGCAGGAAGCCCGAGCTGCGCTAAAACGGTCCAGATTGTCTCGATGGAAACCTCAGTAATAGTATCCTTCAGCAACCGGTAGCAAGTCGGACATGCTGTCAAAACGGTAGGTTTTCCGGCTGCAAGCCAGTTGGCAGCAAATGAGTCCTGTGTTAAATGCGACAAGTCCTCTCTCCCTGCCCAATAGGCTGGAGCACCGCAGCAGCCCAGCATGAGGCCTACGCCGCCCGGCAGCCTCTCTCGCAGATAAGCATAGAGTTTCTCTACATGCTCGGGCGCTGACGCGCTAAGCTGGCATCCCGGGTAAAATAAATATGCACTTGCGGCATATCCTGGCTGGTGACGAGTAAGCGCGAAAGCTTCGCTATTGCTGAATTCCATATCACGCAAAGCGAAATCATGTGCGGATGGCGGCATTTTTCCCTTGATAACCAGACTCCTGCGCGCTTCCAGACATACATCGCCCATGTTGAGTCTGCCGGGGCAAATGGTCTCACACAGTCCGCATAAACTGCAGGAGTTTATCATTTTATTGGCGTGACGCATCCCCATGACAATGGAATCATTGTTATGTATTTCCCTGACATAGCGTTTGGGATAGGCGCCGTAATGGGCCAGATATTCGCATTTTTTTACGCATTCCATGCACTCACACTGAATACAGCGCCTGGCTTCAACTACTGCCTCCTCTAGCGAATACAGATTCTGAGATTGGGGCCTGACGGCATACGCTGGTATATGGCCTTCCATATTGGTATACAGCTTAGTTGTAAACGTTTGTTCAGTCTCCCGTCCGGCAGACAAAGACGCCCCTTGCAGAAACCGGTCAATGGATATAGCCGCAGACCTGCCGTCGGCAACAGACTGAATAGGAGAATATTGGCCATCCGGGCACCGCAGGCCGCCCCCGGCGAATACTTTATCGATACTGGCAGCTAACGTGCTGCTGTCAACCCTGATACAGCCGCTGCTGTTCAGTTCCAGGCCCATAGCAGCATTGACTGCCCGCTCAGGGCCAATGCCAATATAAACAGCGTCAAACTCGTCGCACAGACTGCTTAGCGATATTCCCGCTTCGCCTATCGCAGTCCGGAGTTGTACTTGCACACCTGCGTCGACGACTGCTTGGACATCTGCCAGAAGAATTTCCGGTGAAAGAATGCCATCACCGATGCCCCATAAGCGCCCGCCCAGGCATTCTCCCGCCTCAAAGAGGACAACGCCATAACCTTTTAATGCCAGATCGAACGCAGCGGTAAGCCCGCTTAAACCTGCACCGACAACAGCCATACGTTTGTTTTTTGCCGGGAGTTTTTTTATCTTCCTGCGAGAGTTCCCCGCATATTGGGCCACCGCCTGTTCCAGCAGCCGAATCTCAATAGCACTTCCCGCCTCCTGCCGTTTGCACTCTTTCTGACAGGGGTGGTCGCATACGCGGCTGATAATGCCTGGAAAAGGAACCGTCCGGTTATAAATCGAGAAGGCTGTGGAAAAATCCTGGGCGCGAATAGCGCTAATCATTCCCCGAGCATCCACATGGATAGGACAGGCTGCCTGGCAAAAGGGAGGCTGCTCTTGGATACACTGAGCCTCACGCCGGCGCATCGTATCTTGATCCATACTCATCTCCCGTTTCCGTCATATTTCCTTTTGCATAAGGGCAACCTGAAACGAACCGGAAGCGTTCTGCTTCGGTTCGTTTCAGGTTTAACATTAGTACAGAGTCAACTCTAAAACTGTATTATACAGTCTCTAATTATTTGCCATCACAGGATGCCGCAGCAGCACTTTGAGCAGCGTTTGCCTCCAGCGCGGCTTTGATGACTTCCGGCAGCGCTGGAACTTTCGTAATCCGCACACCGCACGCATTATAAATAGCGTTTAGGATGGCAGGATGCGGCGCGGTCAGCGGCGCTTCACCCACTCCTGCTGCTCCGTACGGTCCTAACGGGCGCGGCGTGATATTATAGATAATCTCAATGTTATCAGTAATATCTTTGGTAAATGGCAAACCGCAGCCGACAAGACTGGTATGTTTCTTCAGATCTTCGAAATCTTCACTGAGTGCAAGGCCAATGCCCTGGGCCAAACCCCCATAAATCTGTCCGTCGACGGTTGCTTTGTTAATAATGGTGCCGACGTCGACGACAGTTGTGAATTTAACTACACTGGCTTTGCCGGTTTTCATATCGACTTCCACTTCCGGCATAAATACTTCATACATATAGATCGGGAACGGATTGCCCTGCCCGGTATCGCTGCTGCAAGCCGTGCAGGCTGCGGCGACCCACTTGCCGTTATACTTCAAAGGTATATTTTCCGCCACCATTTCCTGATATGTCCGGTAGCTGCCATCCGGTCTGCGCATGGCATTCAGCAGCATTTCGCTGGCAACGGTAAGCGCATTGCCGGTCATGACGTTAGAACGGCTGCCGCCTGATGGTCCGCTGTTCGGACACTTTGCAGTGTCATTCATATACAGCTTGATCTGCTCCGGTTTCAAGCCGAGCGGCCGCAGCGTTTCATGAACAAAAGTCAGTGTGCCTAAATCGGCTCCTTGGCCATGGTCCTGCCAGGTATTCAGAACTAATACCCCATCAGGCAGCAGTTCGACTGCGGCTTCCGATCCATCCGGGCCGTCGAGACCGCAGCCGTAGATGCCGACAGCGATGCCCACACCGCGCTTTTTATCATCGGTAGACAATTCCTGGCAGCGTTTCTTAGCCTCCTCATAATGCGGACGCAGTTTATCGAACATTTCAACCAGACAGTAGACGTCAGGCTCACAGCCGGTGGGCGTGGTATCTCCCGGTCTATAAAGGTTTTTATATCTCAGCTCGAAGGGATCAATGCCCATTTTCTCTGCTAACTCATCCATTAAAATCTCCGAAGCTAAAAACGCCTGTGGCGAGCCATACGCACGGAAAGCTGATCCCCACGCATGATTTGTACAGACTGTGCGTCCGATGCCCCGGATATTGGGAATGTTATAGCCGGCGCCAATAAACTGTGCCTGACGCTGCGTCAAAAGATCGCCAAATTCAGAGTAAGGACCATGATCAATTGTCCAATCACTCTCCATAGCCATCAGCTTGCCGTCTTTATCACCTGCAAGCTTAAGAGTGACAAAGCCTGGGGAACGTTTACCCGTATAGGTGATATGCTGGTACATGGAATACTGAAGCGAAACAGGCCTGCCGGTTGCCATACAGGCTACGCCCAGCAGCGCTTCCATCGTAGGGCTGAATTTGTAACCAAAGGTTCCGCCTGATGGATTCTGGATCAGCCGCAGTTTTTCTGGCTCAATACCAATCCCCGGACAAATCATCGCATGGTGCAAATGGATACCGATACTCTTGGAGTGAATGGTCAGACGTCCTTCTTCATCAAAATAAGCGCATCCTACATCAGGCTCAATAGTAAGATGAGGTTGGCGGCTGCAGTAGAAGTCGTCCTCGACAACATATGGCGCGCTTGCCATGATGGGTTTGGTATCTTCTCCTTTAATGATGCCTTGTTCATAGTAAATATTGGGAGTGCCGGGATGAATCTCAATAGCATCAGGTTCCATGGCCGCAGGAGCGCTCATGTAAGCCGGAAGTACCTCTAGTTCAACTTTTACCTTTTTAGCGGCTGCTTTGGCCAGTTCTTCCGTTTCGGCACAGACAATGGCTATCGCATCACCAAACTGGAATACTTTATCCCGGCACAGGATCGGACGGTCCCAGCCATCTCCCTTATTGGACGGGAACGTAATGAGGCCGGTAATGGCATTCCTGCCTTTGACATCCTTATGTGTTACCACCTTGTAGACACCAGGCATACATTCTGCTTCGGCGGTATCAATGCTTTTAATCAGTGCATGAGAAACTTCTGCCTGCACCAGCGCCAGACGCAGCGTGCCGGCAGGCATCTGAAGAGCAACGTCGGCACCAAAGTCCCATTGACCTGTTACTTTGGCAATCGCTGACGGCCGTTGATACATCGTTCCCAGCAAGCTGTCACCTTCGCCGGGCGTAAAAAGAAGGTCTTCTTGCTTTAATTCTCCGCGCAGTACCTTGGCCGCATCCATCACCGCATCAACCAATGGTTTATACCCGGTGCAGCGGCAGGCATTACGGTTCTTATGGAACCACTCACGCACTTCTTCACGGGTAGGATTGAGGTTTTGATCTAGCAGTACCTTTGCGGACATGATAAAGCCTGTTGTACAAAAGCCGCACTGCGCACCGCCATGCGCCATCCACGCCACTTGCAGGGGATGCAGTTTTTCGAGCGTGCCCAATCCCTCAATGGTAATAATTTCTGCATTATCCGGCACTTTTGTCATCTTCACGATACAAGATCTAACCACTTTACCGTCCATAATAACCGAGCAAGAACCGCATTGTCCCTGGCCACAACCGACTTTGCATCCTGTCAGCAGCAGTTGCTGCCGAAGAACATCTGCCAGGGTCTTGTCAGCATCCACAATAAGCGACCGGGGCATACCGTTGACTTTAAAAACTTTTCTAAGCAATGTTATCCTCTCCTTTTCTTATATTAAGGCGAATAAATGAGCTCGCCTTACCTTATTTGCCAAAGGAACACTCCGGATACCGGCAGGTTTTGCAGTTCGCGCAAAGCCCGCCATGAGCCAAGCGCACGATATCTTTCCGGGTGATATCTTCACCGGCTAAAATCCGGGGGAAAACCAGATCAAAGATTGTTGTCTTATGATACATAACGCAGCCAGGCAGCCCAAGAACAGGAACGCTGTCAATATACGCCAGCATAAACATGGATCCGGGAAGTACCGGCGCACCATATAGCACGATGTGCCCACCGGTGGCCCGAATACCTGCGGGCGTCACATCATCCGGATCAACTGACATTCCGCCGGTCGTAATGATCATTTCTGCGCCTTCCCTGATAAGCGTGTGAATGGCCTCGACAATCATCGATACACTGTCAGCTACAAAAATCTGTCTTACTACCGTACAGCCGAACTCGTCTATTTTATTTTTGATGACAGGACCAAAGCCGTCTTGAATGCGTCCGTAATATACCTCGCTGCCGGTTGTGACAATGCCGATCCTCATGGAACGCAGCCGTTTGACTTCAACGATTGGCAGATTCAAATGACAGATGCGCTCCACTTGGCGAATTTTATCGGCATTAATCACCAGTGGTACAACCCGGCAGCCTGCAACAACTTTTCCTGCCGGAACCACTTGATTTGTGTGTACCGTTGCCAGCACAACTTCTTCTATATCGTTAATTGCTTCGATTGCATCTGTTCGTATTTTCAGAAGCCCCCGATGCTGGGCTTTTAAATCAACTTTGCCCTCGTGCGGCTCGGTCAGCACAATACCCGCTCCTGTGACCCCTTGCGCAATTCGTATGGCCGCGTCATTCTCATGCAGGGTATTGTCATTAATCTCCCAGACATAGATATGCTCTTTACCCATGGTAAGCAGTCTGGGAATATCCTCTTTCCGAATCACGTACCCTTTTTTAAATGCTCTTCCTTTTGAACTACCCGGAATGATTTCTGTCATATCATGACACAGAATCATTCCTTCGGCTTGTTCAACTGCTACCGACTTCATGTTATCCCCCCTGGCGACCTATGATTGATGGGAAACTGCCCACCTATAGTAAAGCAATTGGCATGCCAATAAAAAAGACACCTGGCATTCATAGCCAGGTGCTTCTTCTTTCGCGTAAAACGACAATATTTTGTAATAAAAGTGTCACATTCCTGCTCCATTTTCATAACAGGCTTGGTACACTTTTGTAACAGATTAGTTAGATATTCTGTATGATTTCATCTTCCGGTAGAAGGTGTTTCGCGATACCCCGGTTTCCCTGGCGGCTTTGCTTACATTACCTCCATGCTTATTTAACAAAGCAATTATACTCAGCCGTTCGTTTTCTTCGGCCAGCTTCCTTCTCTGCTGCCGTGTATCCAGAACAGACAGTATGCTGCGATGACTGGCGGCGCTTTGCGGGGCTGACATTACCATAATCTCCGACGCCAGATGGCATAACTTAATAACGCCGTATTCGGCCAGGCTGGCCGCTCTTTCCACAACGTTCTGCAGCTCACGAACATTGCCTG
>Ga0366769_1096_pt1 | contig 13178 bp, 4 predicted proteins | sample BONcelHN113001C8_FD_207053 | JGI IMG/M metagenome (GOLD analysis project Ga0366769, IMG submission 207053) | Enriched cells from coal bed in the Powder River Basin, Montana, United States - BONCAT cells N11 rep2 HSBNCT.N11.300.1.C8 ...
GCGGCTGCAAAACTAGCGGAAATAAAGGGTTATCCGGCTGTTGCCGATAGCTACAATGGTGCAGGCAGCACTATCCTTACCGCAATCAACAGAGATGACTCAGCATATTACAAAGGGTTATGGAATGCCGGAGGCGGTTATTACAACAGATGCATCAATCAGAACAACACCGCCAATACCTTGAAGGATACATCTACAGATCTTCTGTTTGCGCTTGGCGTTATCGATGTTAATTCATCAAGAGCATCCAGCCATATTTCAAATATGGAAACCTTATTCAAAGATACATACGGACTGCCCCGTTATCTTGGAGACAACTTCTATTATACTTCACAGTGGAGCCCGGGTGGAAACGAAGCCCTTGAGGCATCTCCTTCCTGGCCTCAGATGACCATGTGGGATGCGATATACCAGATATATAAAGGGAATACAACAACGGCATACAACATGCTGAAATGGTTTAGGGACAGAACCGCAACAGGCTATATGGTCACAGGCGAGGCTGTCAGCAACGTAACAGAGGCTCCCTTAGTCAGCACGGCTGCTGAGCCTGTAACCGCAGGCGTTTATATGCTGGCATGCCTGGCATATGCAAACAACTACGATACCCGGGTTTATGCTGAGGAAAACAACGCCGGCTGCAGTTCCACCATAACCGTTGCAAGCGGTTGTGTCGGAGACTGGCCCGAATACCAGCATGTACCCTATTATGTAGACGCTCCGAATGATGGAGTGGTATCGGATACACAGACTGACATCAAAAAAGTTTATGTATGCAATGATGCCAACAACATTTATGTAAGGATCAACAATATGTCGGGATCTCTTCCGGGATCAGGTTCAAATAGCTTTGAAATGACGGTTTACACGGACTTCAATCCTTCAAGTCTGTCAACGACCACCAATTCAAGGTATGGAACCGGACTTGGCAGGAATATGCCGTATATGTTCACAAGAAGGAATACTGATGCCAATTATAGTAAATATACAGTGAGCAGCGGCGCATGGTCATTCAGCAATAATGTAACATCTGTAATTGCTCCTCAGTGGGATACCTCTACAGGCGGAGTAGAAATTGTGATTCCACGTTCAGAGATAGGATCGCCTGCCAATGGCTCATGGGGTCATGTCATTGTTGCTCTTGGAAGATACAACGGCAGCAGTTGGGGAGACCAGGACTTCCTGAAATTAAACTACAGGTTGACAGCTGGTGGAGAACAATGGTACTACGGCGATTTTGAATAATCGATACCTAAACAATATTTGTTACAAGCAAATAGAGCAATGAAAAGATTATTTTTCAAAGACTGCAATCAGTATATAAAAATACTATATAAGTTGATCTAAATAATTGGTATATGCCTGTCGTCCTGAGCGTTAACGAGGGATCCTATAACTCTCCGGAAAAGATTCTTCGTTTCGCTCAGAATGACTAAAAATTTTAGTTCAACTTATTTAGCTGCATAGTAAAAAAATTATGAAAGGTGGATTTGTCTAGTGAAAAAAGTATTTCGTAAAAAAATGCTCAAGGTTAGCCTGTCTTTAGCCTTATTTATCACACTCATTCTAAGTCAAAGCATATCAGGCTATTGCGCTGTCTTAACTGTACCGGCCGGAGATTATGCCCAATATGTAGGTGATGCATATGATTCTCTGACAAATAATTTCAGGGGGACAGCTCTTGAAAATGTAGCTGCCGTCAGACAGGCAGGCAATTATAGTCAGACTGCTACATATGAGATCATAGAAACTTCTGAACAGATAAAAAACTATTATCATAAGAATATCTCCTTGACAGCTAATGGCGGCTACTCTGGATTTACAGCTGATGATAATTATTCCCAGAATCTCGAAAACATAATGAATATCAATAACAGTTCCATCTATATCGTTCTTATGTATAAGATTGATGCAGGAACTGTATCGATATCCTCTGCAAATTTCTCAAGCTATGCTGCTGATCTGATAAACAGCGGTCAGAAATCTACATTTGAAGGAATATACGGCAACTCATTTGTGAAGAATGCTAAATATGGAGGAATACTAAGTATAGTATTCAAATCTGAGATCAACAGCTCAAGTACCGTTTCCAAAACAGATGTCAGAAATGCATTGACAATAAAAGCCAGATCATTATTCGGGCTAACAGTAAGTAATGATGAATTAAGCTCTGCAGAAGCAACAATATCAAGAACAACCACATCTTCATTTTGCTATTCTACAGACAATCCAAGCATAAATGCCATTGGATGGGACAGACAAAACGTAGTTAATAAATGTAATGAATTTGTAACCTATTATGATAATCTCAGGCAATCGGGAACCGGAGAATATTATGTATTCTCCAGAGAATTGTCTCCATACTGGCTGGTTCCCGGAAGCGGCTATACCAATAGTTCTGAGTTTCCGGCATTTTATGACAGCGGAGTGTTTTATGCTTCCAATGCATCAGCCACCTCAATCACAGAAACATCCTACGGTGCAGGCACATCTGTATTATCATGGCAGGATAACTGCACTTTTGAGGATGGATTCAGGGTGTACATAAAAACCAACAGTATGACTGTTCCAACTTTATACACGACATTGAACTCAAATACCACCTCGACAACTCTGAATCTTGATGCGGATGTGCTTGAAAATGGAGCTTACGCATGGGCTGTTCCAGTCAAAAACGGTATAACAGGCTCCGTTTTTGGTACAGCATATATAGAACCTCTATATAGGGTCACAATGTATGAACATGCAAATTATGGCGGAAGGTTCAATAAATATTACGGTGAAATGGACATACCCAATTTAACCGGCCAGTATGTAAGCGACAATATGGTCAGCTCCATAAATATCGTCGGCCGGTATGATGTTACTGTATATGAGCATCCGAACTATCAAGGTGCAAGTCATACTTACCGTTTCAGCGATACCAGCGTTTCCAATGAGCCGATACAAGATAACAGGATCTCTTCGGTCATAATAAGGAGGGTTCCTGCTTCTGAATATGAAGGAGTGTATTTGTATCAACACGCTGATTATAGCGGAAGATGGGGGAGATATACATCTGATGTTAACGACATATCAGGTACTTATATGAATGATACTGCAAGCTCTGTAAGAATAATTGGACCACATCATTGCTGGCTTTTCGCGAACCCTGGTTATCAGGGGTCGAACATGTACTGCACTGATAATGTTTCAAATTTAGTCGGTTCATCTGTCGGCAACGATGTAATATCTTCAATTTCTTTTCCGGATATGTATCAGAAAGCCAACTTCAGTCTTAACAGGAACTTTATAAACAGGGGATACTATGGAAGTCCTCAAGCAACTCCGGTAGGGAATTACGGTTGGACCGCGGCTGGATCAAACTATGCCTTGTCACTGGGCGGTGCGGGTTATGCTACAATTCCCAATCCGGGTGATTTCGATAACATGGATGCTTTCACTATTACAGCCTGGATTAACCCATCAGCTGAGAATTTTAATGCAAGTATTATTACGAAGGAAATGAATTTTGGATTAAAGCTGGAAAATGGATATGTGGTTTTTGGGCTTTATTTGGTGGATGATGATTGGCTCGGCTGCGATACTGATTTTAAGGTGCCTTTGAACACCTGGTCCCATGTAGCCGCAGTATACAGCGGAACGCGCTCGAAGATTTATTATAATGGAAATCTAACAAGTGAGCAATATGCGGATGGAGCTGTGCTTCAGTGGGGAAGTAATCAGATGAATATTGGGGAAGCGGACGATGCTGGTTCCCATTTCAAAGGAAAAATAGACGAAGTCAGAATATACAACAGAGCTTTTTCAGATACTGAAATCAACCAGGTGTACAACCTTGCGCGGTAAACTGATAAAGAGCCACAAATCTACTTCGTTGATTTGTGGCCTGCGATACTATGAAAGCCCTGTACAACACTGTACAGGGCCTTTTTGAAAGTGATCAACACAATTTATGAAAGGTGTGAAAAAGTATGCCTGTATTTTTAAGTCTTAAATGGAAAAAAATTAATTTAAAATTTCTTAGAATCCTATTTTTACTAGCATTCATTGTAATCTTTCTATTTGCATTCACCAATGGCGCCTTTGCCGAAATAGCGGCAACGCATGTCTATCACAACCACATGCCCAATTTCTGGCCTTACTATGACGTATCACAATATGCTTCCACAGCGGTAGGCCAGCCAATCCGGCATATGTATGACGGCAATGTGATTGATTTGAAGAACAATCCGCCGTCCGGCTATCCTTATTATCTGCCGAACAACACTCCAATGCCACATGATGATCTGGTTTCCTATTATACGCATCATGCCAAAACGGGGGCCTATCTGACCTGGCCGTGGAGCGTGGCTCAAAGTGTTGACGCAAACCATCCGCTTGCACAGCTTCATGTGACCATGTCCGGCTCTGTTGTCAACAATGTCAACAGCTTCATGTATACCAATAATGTTACGGGATATAACAATGTCAACTGGGGCACGCCCTGGAGAGATAACTTCAACAATCTCAAAACCACGAACAATAAAAACACGCTGGATATGACCCACGTCACCGGTCACCATTCCATGGGGCCGTTGGTAGGAAACGATTACTTTCTCAAGGATCTGATATATCAAAATGCTACATTGGCACAGCCATATTTTCTCGGGAATTCCTTCAAGTCCTCAAAAGGCTATTTCCCAACTGAGCTTGGATTTTCAGAGCGCCTGATCCCTGTTCTGGATAAACTGGGTATGGATTGGTCGGTTTTAGGGAATGTACATTTATCAAGAACATTGCGGGACTATCCTCTGTTGGACGATCCGGGAAGAGATTGCCTAATATCTCCTCCCAACCGGGCTGATATGCAGAATGTGAGCAACTCCGGCGCATGGGTTTCCCAGCAGATGTTCAACGAGCAGCAGGTTACGCACAATAAATTTCCATTTGCTTCTACGCCGCATTGGGTCAAGTATGTCAATCCTGATACGGGAGCAGAAACAAAAATTGTAGGGGTACCTGTAGCACAGGCTGAATCATGGGAAGAATCCTATCAAGGCCAGGTGAAGGCGACGGCGTTGAAGCCATTTGAAAATATCGTATCGCAAAAACAGTATTTTGTTATTGCCCATGACGGCGACAACTCCTCAGGCAGGGCAGGCTCGGAAGAAACCTGGAGAAATGCGGGAAATGTGACTTATACGGATCCCGGCGTGGTAGGCATGGGTGTAGATGAATACCTGATCAATAACACACCTGCAGCCAATGATGTAGTACATGTACAGGATGGCTCCTGGGTAGATACGCGTGATTCCTGTTCAGACCCGCAGTGGCACCATTGGAGGCTTCCCTTCGGTATCTGGAAGGCACAGTTCTACGATTTCAATCGCATCATGGGTACCGACTACCACCCTAAAACCAATCCGGATGGCATTGAAGAGGGGATGACAGTATCCTTTGAGTATGGATATCATTATCTGGAAAGGAACTTCGCCTTGCTGCAGGCTGCTTTGAATTATGCTAAAACCGCTGAGCAAATATGGCTTGACGGGCATCCGAACTATTGGAGCCCAAGCACTGCTGTCGATAATGAAATTACATACGGAGGTAATCAATTAAATCCATGGATGATTTCATTTCCTGTGAAGGGGGATGCAGCCAATGATTATGCGGGCGGTGCGAACCCGGCTGAGCTGGGCTGGTATTTCCTGCTTCCTGCCATGGATTCGGGGTTTGGCTATTATGATGAAAACCAGGATGACTGCGTCAAGCCTACATTATCCTTCAACCAGTCCTTGAATTTTTCCCAGCCTTATGTGAACCAGAATATTATAAACGATGGTACAGGACCTTCGGTATGGTGGCCACAGAGATGGCCGTACAATCCCGGCAGTGCAAACTGTGATAAGTCGGAAGGCTGGACTAAGCATTACTTTGATAATAATTTTGCAATATATACCTATGCATACGATGTCAGCGATATCAGCAGCATCCATGTTAAAATCAGGACGCATACCAATCAATGGGCAGACGTCTCCGACAACACCTTCAGGGTATACGACCCCGACACGTTATATGCCCAGAGCGTTCCCAATATCGACCCGTCAAAGGTAGGCGACTGGGTGGAATACGATATGACGGAAAGAGACTTGAACGCCGATATCAATGGTGTAGATTGGCAGGCAGGAAGCCAGGAGATCTTTGAAATAGTGCCTGCACAGGAAATAGGCAGCTTGTATTATTCCTATATAGGAGATTATCGGAACCAGCTTATCGACTACTACATTGAAGCTGTTGACTCCAGAGGCAATATTACAAAAACCGATATTCAGTCGGTTTATGTGGGGGCCGGTAAGTACAGGCTTGATGGAGGCAAGTATATAGAAGATATCAATGGAGATATCATTGGCACATATCCATTTGTAACCGATGCGCCTCCTGTGGTGGATACCGAAGCACCAAGCGTGCCGACCGGACTTGCGGTTGACTCTGTATCAGCCTCTACCGCATCATTATCGTGGACGGCTTCCACAGACAATGTGAGAGTTGCCGGGTATGAGATCTACCGCACAGGCGTCAAGGTAGGTATAACAACCACTACAGCTTATACGGACAGGGGTTTGGTTCCCGGAACAAGCTACACCTATACCGTAAAGGCCTATGATGGGCAGAACAACATATCAGCGGCCTGTGGCGGGATCACTGCGACCACGGATACCGGAGGCAATTGTGCTGTTATCTACTATAAACGGGGCTTTGCAACACCTTATATACACTACCGGCCTACAGGCGGCTCTTGGACCACTGCGCCCGGAGAGGAAATGGAGGATTCAACTATACCGGGTTATAGCATAGCCACTTTGTTCCTGGACACGGCTGCCGGTGTGGAGGCATGCTTCAACGATGGACAGGGGCATTGGGACAGTAATAACGGTCAGAATTATCAGTTCGGACTCGGCACCAGTACGTATAACAACGGGCAAATCACAACCGGCGCGCCTGTGGCAGATACAACGGCTCCATCGCAGCCTGCAAACCTGGCGTCTCCTTCTCACACTGCTTCAACTGCATCGCTTACATGGTCCGCCTCTACGGATAATGTGGGGGTTACAGGATATGAGATATACAGGGGCGCTGAAAAAGTAGGTGATTCCAATACTACAAACTATATAGTCACCGGCTTGACGCAAAATACCGCATATTCCTTTACCGTCAAGGCTTATGATGCGGCAGGTAATCTTTCAGCGGCAAGCAGCCCGGTGAATGTAACTACAAATACCGCCAATTTTGCTGGCATTTATTATAAAGTCGGCTTCATCACTACGCCTTATATCCATTACAGACCGGTTGGGGGCAGTTGGACCACTGCGCCTGGCGCCCTGATGCTTGATTCGGATATTGAAGGGTATAAGATATTGACAATAGAAATAGGATCGGCGACCCAATTGGAGGCATGCTTCAATAATGGAAACGGGATATGGGATAATAATGGAGGACAGAATTACTTCTTCCCTGCAGGCACAAGCACCTTTGACAACGGAAGCATAACACCCGGCGCTCCTGTAATGGATACGACAGCGCCGTCGGCTCCAACAAATCTGGCTGTCTCAGCCCATACAGCCTTCACTGTATCTTTGACCTGGACAGCGTCCACAGATAATGTAGCTGTAACCGGTTATGATGTATATAGAGGAGCTGTCAGGGTTGGCAGTACTACCGATACCAGATGCATGGATACAAACCTGTCTCAGAATACAAGCTATACCTATACAGTTAAAGCTTACGACGCAAAAGGGAATGTTTCAGCAGCAAGCAGCCCTGTGAGTGTGACTACGGATAACGGCAATTCGGCGACCATATATTATAAAAGAGGCTTCTCAACGCCTTATATACACTACAGACCTGTTGGAGGCGTGTGGACAACAGCGCCGGGAATAGAAATGGATGATTCCCCGGTTGCAGGATACAATATAATAACGTTGCAGCTTGGCGAAGCTACTCAGGCAGAGGTCTGCTTCAACGACGGAAATGGAAACTGGGACAGCAATAATATGCAAAACTACTTCTTTCCGACAGGAACAAGCCGGTATGAAAACGGCCAGGTTCTGACGGGAGCCCCGGTTGCAGACACTACTGCGCCAACCGTACCGTCGGGATTGAACTATTCAGCAAGGACAGCTTCGACAATTTCGCTTACATGGAATGCATCTACAGACAATATCGGCGTTGCCGGCTATGAAATCTACCGTGGCGGTGTGCAGGTGGGGACGTCCGCAGGAACTAGCTATACCGATACCGGTCTGGCGCAGAATACAAGCTACAGCTATACCGTAAAAGCCTATGACGGTGCGCTGAATAAATCCGCAGCCAGTAGTACGCTCAACGCTACAACGCTCTCTGGAAATACGGCGACCATCTACTACAGGACAACATATGCAACGCCATACATACATTATTGTCCGACGGGTGGTTCATGGACTACTGCTCCCGGAGCGGCAATGGATGCTTCAGAGGTATACGGATACAGTAAAATCACTATACAGCTGGGTTCTGCCACCACCTTCACAGCTTGCTTCAACGATGGAAGCGGGAATTGGGACAACAACGGAGGACAGAATTATTCTTTCTCCGGTGGTACAAGCGCCCTGAAAAATGGTGTGATAACAACAGGCATCCCTGTTAATAACACAGTAGTACTGTATTACAAGCGTGGATATACAACCCCGTATATTCACTACTGTCCCAATGGGGGTTCATGGACAACAGCCCCTGGAATAGCAATACAGAATTCCCCGATACCGGGCTATAGCCTCGTAACTGTCGAACTGGGCACTGCTGCAGGAATGACAGCCTGTTTCAACAACGGTCAGGGACAGTGGGATAATAACGGCGGGCAGAATTACTCCATCTCAATGGGCACAAAAACCTTTGATAATGGACAAATCATATCAGGCGCGCCATAAGCTTTTTGGCTGATATTGATATGCCCTGCCGTGTGTTTTACCGGCAGGGCTGCTTTATATCTATGGATACATAATATAATTCTCAAAAGTAGAAATCGTGCAAAAGAAGTAGGTATTGTTTATTTATTCTTACTACGTTTTATTGTATAGTATCAATATATTGCTTTTACACCAAGTTTTTACCATTACAGAAGGAAAAGAGTGGAGATACCTTGCAGACAGACGGAACAGATGGAAAAATTCTAAAAGTTAAATATCCGCCCATCACATCATATCAGACCTATGCCAATTTGTTGTCTGTCATTCTGAGCAATGAGGATGCTTATTCCTGGATGTTCAACATCCTGATACAAATAAGTAAAGATTCGGATATTTTTTGTTTTTCACCGAAGTTCACTGCTTTGAATTTTGCGGAATGCCCTTTCCTTAAAGTACATAAAATCAGCCGTGAGCTTATAAACAGGAAGTGGGGATCCATCATACGGTTTGTCATTGACTGTATCGATTTGAATGACTATATCATGATTCTTATAGACCGGGCCTACATTGCAAATTATAGAATGAGCAGCCACTGGCATGACATTTTTATATACGGTTATGATTTGAAAAATGAGCTCTTTTATACTGCGGATTTCTTTAGAGGAGTGTATTCATACCAGACAGTCTCCTTTGACAATTTTAAGAATTCCTACGACAAATATGATGTGGATAAGTATGAAGATTGGCTGGATGGAGCCGTTTTATTTAAATTAGCTGATGCAAAATATGAATTTAATATATCTTCAATAAAAGAACTTCTGATGGATTACTATTATTCCAGAAACTCAGATCACAGGCTCATTCCATTTCAGGTCCGGTTTGACAAGGACAAATATGATACTGATTATAAAAAAAACGTATATGGTATGGATTGCTATAAAGCTTTAGCTGCGCATATTATAGATGAAAATGCCGAAAAACATGATATAAGACCATTTCATTTATTCTATGACCATAAAATTGCGATGGTATTATTAATTAAGTTTTTATCGAAGAAAGAATACCTGAATGAAGCAAGCAGTCTTTTGGAGGGGTATAAGCTGATGCAAAACAAAGCGCTTTCTGCAAGAAATCTGATGTTAAAATTCCGGGCATGTGAAAATCCTAAGATAATAGATAAGGTTACGGATATTATTCAGGCAATGGAAATACATGAAAAAAGGCTGCTTCATGAATTGCTGGCAAGTATATAAGAATCTTGCATAAAGCTTTTCTTCTTGAAGGATGTATAGAGTGTAATTGAGCAGGAGTGAAGATTATATGTGTATAAAGGATATGTTGGAAAATCAAAAGAAGAATGATAATACAGCGCTTATATATGCAAATGAATACATTTCATACAGGGAATTGTATGATACAGTCCACATAGTATCACATGAATTAGCAAGTCAATGCGAAGGGTACCGCAGTATCGGCCTGTTTATACATAATTCCATAAATTATATTGCTGCCTATTTCTCCATAAGCTTTACAGGACATGTCATAGTGCCCATCAATTCCAGAATTAAGGCAAATGAGCTTGAAAGTACTATCCATTATTGCGAGCTGGGGGTCATTGTTACAGATACTTTGAATATAGACCTGTTAAGAAAATGCTTGAAGGATTTTCCGTACCTGATTAAAGCTTTCAATATGGATACCATGTCTTTCGAGAGTATGGGAGGAAATGAAAGTATTCCTGTAATCGAGGGATGTGAGTTGGATGATGTGGCATTAATGCTCCATACATCAGGCAGCCTCAGTTCACCAAAACGTGTGATGCTGACTCATCATAACCTGATAACCTGCGTTGAAGCTATAATTGAATCGCTTGAAATTACAAGGGCTGACAGAACTCTGATAGCACTCCCATTGTTTCTTGCATCGGCCAATACCTCGCAAATGCTGGCCCATATCTATCTGGGAGCATCCATTGTTATCATGGATGCGCTATTTACAGCAGGGTATTTTTTCAAGCTGGTGGAAAGGCATGGAGTCACCAATTTTACCGGAGTCCCTTATATGATGCAGTTGTTGGCAGACAACAAGAATACAAAAGCACAAGATATTTCATCACTGCGGTTTATATGCTTCGGAGGGGCGCCGACGCCGGTAGAAAAAATCAGAAAGCTTATTGCTTCCTTTTCCGGTGTTGATTTCATTCATATGTATGGCCAGACGGAAGCCTCCACAAGGATATCCCATTTACTGCCGGACAGGATGATTGAAAAAGCAGGTTCTGTCGGCAAGCCTTTGCCCGGCATGGAATGGAAGCTTGTGAATGAAGAGGGAAGCGATGTTGGGATGGGAGAAGTTGGCGAGCTTCTTGTAAAAGGCGGCAACATTATGAAAGGATATTACAAGAGGAATGAACAGACATTGACAACGCTGATGGACGGATGGCTCCATACAGGAGATCTGGGCAGATTTGATGAAGAAGGCTTCCTATATATTGTCGGAAGGATGAGGAATGTGATTATAAAGGGGGGGATGAACATTTATCCCGAGGAAATAGAAGAGATTTTATGCAGTCATCCAGCCGTAAAAGAAGCTTGTGTCACTGGAGAATTAGATGATCTTTTGGGCGAGGTGCCGGTGGCCAAGGTAGTATTGAAAGACCCTTCAATAGGCATAAGTATGGAGGAACTGGTACGGTTCTGTGTCGAAAAGCTAAGCAGCCTTAAGGTTCCGGCACGTATTCAAATGGCAGCTGAGCTTCCCAGAACAGAGACCGGTAAAATAAAAAGGTTTTAAAGGAGGAATATGGTATGAAATCGTTTTTCATAAAAGCAGCTATTGCGGCAGCCATCGTATTCAACCTGTGCTGCACGCAGGCTTTCGGAGCCACTATGCCGGCAGATCCGGGATTGGTATCCGATTTCTACAAGCAGCAACTGGACAAGCAGGACAAGACTTCACAGGAAATCAGCCTGGATGGATCGGCAAACTACAGTTATCCAATGGGAGCCGTCAGCCTGGATTACTCAAGCAACGGCGGATGGTCAATCGGCGGATACAGCGTCATCAGAAGAAGCACAAAAGATGGGGTACCTTCTTATGATTTTTATTCACAAAGCAATACTTTTATCCTGGATGGCGAGGAGATGGTGTTTGTTGGCCAGCAGGGCGACCGGTATGAGTACAGAACCAAAATCGACAGTATAAAAAAGATTTATCAGCAATTTTATGTGGATCCGCATGAGGATACCGAAATCTCCTATTGGGAGGTCCATCATCCGGATGGACGGGTGGACACCTATAGAGAACAGGTTTTTCTTGACGGGGATCCTGGCGCAGAGGCGATCAGGGCGTGGAGCATAACCGAGTCTCATGACCGTGGAAACTACAATTCGGTCTATTACAAATACAGTCAAGCCGAAGGAGAACTGTATATCGACAAGGTAATCAGCGGAAAAACCGGTTCAACCAACGGTTATACCACTACAACCGTTACATATGCAACCGGCGGCTATAATACTGACTACAACTACATTTACGGTTATAGAATTATTAATGGCTATAAAAGGCCTGATCTTGTTACGATCCGGATGGGTACGGATATAAACGGAAATACTGTTACAGGGACAGTAACCGCAGGTGGATACCAGATTTCATATATGGCTGACTATCTGGATCATGCTGTTGTTTCATCCATCACACAGTTGGGAAGTGATATGACTTCGCCCCTGCCCTCTGTCACCTTTAGTTATTATGATCTGAATTTTCAATTTACAAGTTCCGAATCACCTGCTCAGTGGACAATAACGGGAGATACCGAAAAGCTCAGGCCGGTTTCCACCGCCGACTTTATTGACATGAACGGAGACGGGCTGTTGGATCGTGTATCAAAGCCTAATACAAGCAGCAATATGAAAATATGGTTTAATAACGGTTCAGGCTTTAATAATTATGTCACCTGGACAACAAACGACAATGATTATTTAAGGCAGACAGAGTACGCTATTTCAGGAAGCGTGGGTGTCTATTTCAATGGCAGTGATATCATCGATATGAATGGTGACGACCTGCCCGACAGAGTCAGACTGAATGGAGCAACCAGCTTGTATGTAGCTTTTAATAATGGAAGCGGATTCGATTCGGAAGTCCCCTGGAGTAATGCAACGGGCATAGGTGTTAATGAAGGTTATCAATTCATTTACTACACAGGAACCGGATTGTCTTGCTCCCGCAACGGCGGTCTCGGCTTTACCGCCA
>Ga0366769_1097_pt1 | contig 13163 bp, 17 predicted proteins | sample BONcelHN113001C8_FD_207053 | JGI IMG/M metagenome (GOLD analysis project Ga0366769, IMG submission 207053) | Enriched cells from coal bed in the Powder River Basin, Montana, United States - BONCAT cells N11 rep2 HSBNCT.N11.300.1.C8 ...
TTTTCCCTTATCCTGGCGTCAATCCATGCAAGCCTGTGCAGATTACTCATATATTCATCCCGGTAGGGCGTCAATTGAACCTCCCACGAATAAATTCATGGGATTCCTTTAATCCTTCTCAACCACAAGGGAAGCTTGCGTTTTACGAGCTTTCAGTTTCCAAGGCTATGGGTTTTTAAAGAGGAAAACCCTTCCGGCAGTCCCTGCCGTATCGCTAACTTACGGATAGCTTTTGTAAACCATTAGCTTAATTATACTATAGATTAAAAGAAAAACAAGCGTTATCGCTGCTTACTCATGAATAAATTCACGAGTGTGTGCGGCTATTTAAATCAAATTTCATACTATACTCAATATGATAAATGCCTATGAAATCAGGATTTGACTTGACACCATCAGTATACTTTTAAAGTTGACAGTGTACTGGAATTGATCTCTGTTTTCAGCAATCAACAATTATCTAACCATGTCGATTTGCAGCTCCGCAACCTTATCATCCTTAAAAACAATGGAAAACAATTCATAGCCGTCATATGTATATCCCCAGCGGGTGTCCTCGGGAGTATTGTCGGGCTGTCCATAGAGCTCCTTCACTCTCGCTTTGCTGTCTCCCACCTTCAGTCCTTTTGACGTCGGGTAGCTTGCATTAACAATATTCATTGTATAAACCGTATCATCAATAATATAAATCTCCGTGCCATCTTCATAGAACAGGGTGATTCCGCCAAGCTCATCGATTCCTTCATTTGCAAGCCCGGCCTTCATTTTCTTTTTTACATCCTCATAAGGCATATCTATTGATATTTCTCCCAGCTTCAAATCTTCAATGGTAATTTTGTTTGCGCCGGAATCAAGCTTAGGGCCTTCCATCCGGGTTCTCATACTCATTGCAATATCCGCAAGCTTTTCTTCATTCTGTTGGTACCATGCCGTATTTTCTTTATAGTTCACATAAAAGCAAATATATGAATCACCATCCACACGGACAAAATATACCCTGGAATTGGTATTCTGTATTTTTTTGCCCGGCTCGCCATCATTAAAAAAAATATCCTCGATTTTGCCGTTTTTACCGGTAAGCTTCTGGTAATACTCCTCCTCTGCAGAGTCTTTGAGAAGGCCATACACCCTGATGTCCATATCCGCAGCATCCGGGATAATAAAGTATCCGTCGCCGTTTTGGGATTTGTCCACAGCCTTCCAGTCCTCAGGCAAGTCAAACCAGAAAGCAAAGGCATCATTACCTGCCGTCTTGTATCCTGCAATTGCATTGGGGTAATATTTCGCTTCCTTGCCCTCTATATTATCTGAAGCATTGTTATTGCTGGAATCACTTGTTTTACCAACTGCAGTATTCACTGTGCTTTCATTCAGTGATGACGTATCCTGTGTTGATTCCTGCCCATTGGTGGATTTTTTATTGTCGCACGCGGATATGCCGCCTGCAATCAATACTATTGTTAAAAATACTATTATAAGCTTCTTCATACTATTGATCTGCTCCCTTTACAGCCATTAACATCTTGCGGGCAACACCCGTATAATGCAATTTCCTTACTGCAAAAACCATTTATAAAAGTATTTGTTTTTGCATATTTTAAGTTACCAGCATTATATCACATTGAACAGATCATAAAAAGTTTTTTTGAAACTCGGTAAACCTAAATTCGTAAAAATTAACATTACCTCAATTACCGTCCAGCAGCCCTTCCCGCCTTATAGCGTGATATGTTGAAGGATTGCCAGTCATTATTTTTCAAAGCCTTTTCACTTTTTGTCTTTATCAGTCCGGCAATATCTGCCGCTACTTTTTCATTATCCGTAACTTTAAACCTTTCTATCTCAGGCAATGCATCGTAAGACAGCGTAGAAAGATAATAAATGTCAATCTTCTTTGTATTGCTGTACCTGTCGATATTGTTTCTGGCAATTATCCAGTCAACATTGGCATAATTTATAATTACAAAGGCAGCTATAGCAGTAATTATAAATGGCTTTGCCAGAGAAAACCCGTCCTTCCATATCCTTAAAAGTGAAATTCCGAATAAAACAAGCATAAATATCATGAAGGCCTGGGTAAAGACCCTTAAATAAGTGAAACCATAGGCTCCTTCGTAAAGCAGCATCCGGTAATAAGCTGATACCAGCATGACTGCAGTATTAAGTACAAGCAGTGAATACAGGCACCTGAGTAATTTGGCAGCTGCTCCTTTGTTCATTTTTGTGAAGCCGATAAATAAGAGCATAATTCCAAAATTAATTATAGTCACTGTAATTAATTCAAAAAATCCCCTGCGGGCATATTCAGAGTGGGTAAAACCCTCCGGCAGTGCCACATTTGATCCTCCAAAAAGATATGCAAACTGTATGGCTACAAACATCAGATAAATGACGTTTACAAGAAGCATAACGGTAATTACTACTACAGAATCCAAAACCTTGGGAAGTTTTACACTTCCATCCCCTTCTATTGAAGTAATCGGCTTCTTTCTGTCAATAAGGCTGAAAATATAGCTGAAGGAAGCAACAAAAACAAAAAGGATAAAAATGGCTCTGCCAAGGTACTCTCCAATATTAATTCCGGAAAATATGTCCGGTATGCGATCCATGTAGCTTTCAAATATGCTGTCTGCAGAAATCAGCAGGGAAACGACAATAAGCAGCAATGGTACTGAAATAAGGAGGCCCAGCATTACTTTACGCACTATACTGCTTCCCTGATTTTCAGTTTTAGAGGGAAAGAAATGAGCAATTACTTTAAAAGGCTTCATAACAAATACAAAAGTCCTGTAAAAGAAGCCGTACACAATATCAACAAAAAAGCCGGGAGTATGCCAGGAGAAAGCGTTGTTTCCCGTTATCAGTATCGTTTGGGCAACTATAAGCAAGAGTATGGCCATAATATTCAAAACACGGAAAACCATATTGGAATAAAGCAAATATGTCAGGGATAAAAGAAACACAGGTATGGAGAGCGCCCATGGCAGGTTTGGTTTAAATTTCAATTCATTGCCGCTGCTGAGCAAAAGAAGTGTATAAAAAGCAACTACAAAAACAGGTACTGAAAGCCCCAATTCACTTGAAAAAAACAGGATATTGGCCAGTATGCCCAGCAGTAGTGCACCGACTAAAAGTATCAAATGCTCTTTCTTTGCAATATACTTGTTATTTATGGAATTGACCTCTGAATTACCTTTTTTTTCAGTATTACCCGTTCCAGTATATTCATCCTTGGTATTGCCGCTCATAGCATTGTTCATATCTTCCATAATCATCTAACCTTCCTTTCACGTGCTCAAGGCACAAAGATTATATAAAAGCCGATATCATTCATCTTCGGTATCAATGCTGCCAGGCCTCTTTGCATACTCAAGAATATCTCCCGGCTGGCAGTTCAATTCCCTGCAGATTGCTTCCAGTGTGGAAAAACGGATAGCTTTGGCCTTGTTGTTCTTCAGAATGGAAAGGTTTGCAAGTGTAATGTCCATTCTGCCTGCAAGCTCAGACAGCCCAATTTTACGCTTCGCCATCATTACATCAAGATTTATAATTATAGCCATAAACTCCTCTCTTTCCATGACTTTCTATTTCTACACAGCCCTTCTCCCTATATGTGTGTACCTAATCAAAAAGGGACATTCCTTTTCTCCGTAGCCCTTCTACTTGTTCAGCAAGGTGTGTCCCTTCTCCGCTATATCGTCAGGTCGTTTTCTTCCTTTACTTTAACCGCCTGTTGGAACACCTCCGCCAGAATGATTGCAAAAAGGCCCGCTATCACAAATACCATAGCCAGGATTATTGTGAGAAAGGAATTGAAAAACAGGATTTTTACAATATAAAGTACTGCAATAATAAAAGAAGAAATCGCAATATGCGAAAGACTCTTTACATTATCCGCCATGAATGGATTCTTTCTTCCCAGAGTTTTCAAAATCCTTCTTAGATTGTAAAGAATAATCAGCGCAAGAAATCCATTAACGTAAAGAAAAGGAAGAAGAAACCAGTATTTTTCCTCCGTCCCCATGTAGAGCGAACCCAGATAACGTTGAAGCAATACAGGCAGGAAAGCAATAATTGCCGCCCCACCAAGCATTATCAACTCAAGCAGATGCTTTAATATCCCCGACAAACCCTTTTCATCCAGAATCTTCATGAAAAGAAGCCTCCTTGCGATCAAAAATTTACCACAAGGATATTATAACCCTATATTTATTAAATTACAATACTTTTTTATTGATTATCGATAAATATTTATATTTGCAAGATCCAGAAGGTTTGCCGCAATCCTTTTATATCTGCTGGGATGATGCATTTTCCTGATTGCTTTGCATTTGATTTGCCTTATTCTTTCGGTAGAAACACCTTGGCCTCTTTGCAATCGCAGAATATGTTTCTCTTGTACCGGAACACCCATAATATACTGTTCATAATATTGAGTACAGTAACCAATGTAATAATTGCTAAAAATCCATATACAAAGAACAAAAATGCCATATAAGTGCTGGTAGTGCGCTGCTCACGCTTGTCACCAAACGTGTATTCTCCACCGGCTACATTACGGATTGCTGTCACGTCCTCGTCCGTTGCGTCTTTCGTTGTCTGAATCATAATAAGAGAATAATCAGTTATACCAGTCAGACGTGCAAAAGTTTTGCCAGAAGTAATAATCGTTATTTTACCATTTGTGTTGCCATCACTGCTGAAAGGGTCATATTTCAGCAAACCTGCAATTTCAAATTCCTCATTGCCTGCCCTTATTTTATCGCCTATCTCTACGGGACTATCTTTGTCCCAGGTTGCAAGTACATAATTGCTGTCCCCATACACCTTTGAAATATCACTGCCTTTTCTAAGTTGCTTATCCTTTATAAGACAAGGTCGGTATAGTAACTGTCAATTGTGGTAGGGGCGTTAAACAAAACCGCCCGTAGATACTGCTTGATGTTGCGGATTTTGGTGGTGTTCTCCCGCATACAATCAAAGACAAATTGAATATGGCTGCTGTTCAGCTTCATAAACTTAGATTTCACAAGCTCGGCGGGGTAATTGTCCCCAGCGACACGGATAGTCTTTCGCGCTGTGCATATCGTTTCAAGCATGAGGTCAACAATCTCATTTAGACGGTCGTTGTCAATGTTAGGGTCTTACAGGAGATAATCGTACTCGATATTGTCCTGTATGATTTCCCGGTATATCTCTATTGCGCTTTGGGTGGACGCTTCTTTTCCGTTCCTTTCTCCGTAAGGCAAGGGACTTTGGGAATGGATTGGAATGGAATCGGTACTTGATAAATCTGTATTTGATCTATCTTTTTTTGGTAAGTCAGTTCTTTGTATCTCTTTATTTAATTGTGTTGGATTTTCCAACGTAGGGTTATCCTGCGTAGGTTTTTCCAGTGTTAGATTTTCCAATATTGGATTTTCCAATGTAGGTAAATTTAATGTAGGGGGCTGTGGCTGCTCGTAAATCACATAATCCGCACCCCGCAGCTGACTTTGCCGTTTTTCATTCTGATTACCCTATCGGCGACCGGGGCAAGCGCAGAATTTAAATTCAATCAGTGCCATATTGTTTTCCCCTTCCATTGCTAGATCTGCATCAATTGCTCCGTCGTTAGGCCAAGTACGCCCGCGAACAGCTGGATCACTTCTTCCAAAGTGAAAAACCTCGTGCTGTGTTCATGTTCCGTATTTCCATGTACAAGGTCGAATATTCCGAAAATCAGAAATGTCGCCTTAACCTCAATATTTTTTTATATCCGTCACCCCTTTTTCATTCAGTTCCTCAATCATACCGATAACGGGTTCAATCAACGATTGTGCGACATGCACGGAAAGCCTGTTGTCCATATCAATATGCTCGGCAAGATGAGCCTTATCCATTAAAGCGTGTTCTGACTCGCCAATCAAATCGCTCATATATTTCAATATCTTTTCTATTTTATCTGCAAGCGGAACGGCTTCCAGCACAATTGATACAAGCCGGGCGGCAAAATCGTCTGTATACTGTTCCATTGCGGCGCGATAAACCTCATCTTTTAATTTGAAATAGTAATAAAACAGTCCCTGAGCAACACCGAGCTTCTCGACGATATCCCCGACAGAGGTATTTTCATACCCATTTTTCATAAACAGCTCCAAAGCCGTGTCAAGAATCTCTTTTTATCTCTCCTGCGGAGGCTTCGATATTCTTGTCATTTTTACCAATCCCTTCTGGAAAATATTATTGTAAGCACGAGTTAGCGTTCCCTAACTTTAACATAAAACACTGACTGATATTCAGTCAATAAGTAAATTTCCATTTTTCTCTTGACAAAATAGTCAGTACTGAATATTATATACTCAGTACTGACTATTTTGTGTTATAGAAAGGTTGAACCTCATGATTCCGTTGTACATTCTTGGTCTGCTTCAGAGATTCGGACCTCAGCATGGCTACCAGATCAAAAAAACAATTGCCGAGCAGCTTTCCGATTTTACTCAGATCAAGCTGCCAACAATCTATTATCATCTTGAGAAAATGGAGAACGACGGTCTGCTGTCGGCAAGCAGTGAAAAGCCGGGCAGCAGGCCGGAGAAAACCGTATATGCTGTTACGGATAAAGGTGTTGAAGCGTTTAGGAGCAAGCTTACTGGGATGCTTGACTTCGAGTTCCGGCCTGATTTTCCTTCAGACGGTGTGTTTTACTTTTCAGAATATCTGCAGACCAAAGACATCTTCGAGCATTTGAGAAGTTATATTGTGAAGCTTCAAAAAATAATTGACTCAATTGAGAAACACAAAAGCGTGACCATGCAGTATGTTCCTGACGATGTGAAAACAATGGTCAATATCATATTCAGCCATCACCAGCGCCATTATCAGGCGGAGCTTGACTGGGCTGTCGAATCACTAAATCGTTTAAATTGACAAGGAGGCATTATTATGGCTAAGCAAAGAATCATAGAAACAAATGAAGGAATACAGAATGAGCTGACAGTTGAGGTCTTCGACAGATTCGCAAAAGTCATGCGGGACAAAGGTTGGAACAGCGTTGACACCTTTATCAAAGAAGGCATCACAAAGGGTAATGTGCTTGAAATCGGCCCGGGACCGGGATATGTCGGTTTGGAATGGCTAAAGAGGTTCCCCGATTCCACCCTCACCGGCTGCGAAATCAGCCGCGAAATGATCAAGCTTGCGATAAAAAACGCCCGCGACTATGGCTTTGAATCAATAGCAAGATATGTTGAGGGCAATTGCATGCAGATGCCTTTTCAGGATTGTTCCTTTGACGCAGTTTTTTCAAATGGTTCTCTTCACGAATGGGAGGCCCCTGCCAAGGTCTTCAATGAAATAAACAGGGTTCTGAAACCGGAAGGGCTGTTTTGTATCACAGATATGCGGCGTGACGTCAATCCACTGATCAAATGGCTGATCTACTCTTCTACCAAACCGAAAGAAATTCGGCCGGGATTCCTGACCTCTTTGAATGCATCCTATACCGTTGCGGAATTGAAAGATATTTTGAGCCGTACCGGACTTAAAAATGTCAATGTTCAAAGCGAATTTTTCGGTCTATACATATCAGGACAAAAAAGTTAAATGTGTAATGGAGATGCGTCGGATGAGAGAACTGGTAAAGGATATTTATATCATCGATGAAATTGGAAGTGCCAATGTATTCCTCCTTGGTAAAAAAGATAGCTATCCATATCATCAACGCTAAAGCCAACGATTACATTATTTGCGCTGCCTGCGGACACATAGTGAAAAACAGAGCTTTCCTGTAACGGCGCAACGAAGTCAAACGTGAAGGTAGCACCACCGACGACAAGCGACGAGTGAACCTCGTTGCCTTCTGCTGTGACGCCGAAAATTGCCTCATGAAAAGCGCGGAGCCGCATGACATCCTCAGTGATGAAGCATATGTCTGTGAATTGAATGCTCATATCTCAAACCTCCATAGATAAAGACAAACCAGCTTCTTTAATAATATTTTCGGCTGCCTTAGACGCTGAAAAATCTGTTATGTCGATTAAGGGATAAGTAATATCATCAAAGGCTTTCCGTGATTCCTCAATCGTACGTTGTTTTCGTTCAAGGCTTCGATTGTCCATATTCATCCTTTTTATATTTTCTTCCTCGCTGCATGTTAACAAAAACGGGATAAAATTGAAATCCCTTTTTGATACCGTCTGCATTACTTTTTCAAAAACTTCTCTTCGTCGCCCATGAAACCCATATGAAAATATCACGGTTTTAATGGCCGGACAATCTATGTAATTGATAATCAGATGTCTGTTTTATAAAACCAGTAATCCTCCGCATCAAAATGGGCAGAATTCAGCTCACACGCAAGCTCACGACCGAGAGTAGACTTGCCGCTGCCGTTCGCACCGAGTAAGATTATGCCGTGTGGCTTGCTCAATTTCATCACTCCCTGTAAACAAAATGCTTCACGCCCTCATCCAGTAAAGGCAGCAGTTCTGAGGCCTTTGTCGGATACACCGTCAGATTTTTTACCTCAGAGAGCGGTACCCAATGAAACCATATTGCTTTTTCGTCATCTGCATTGTACTCTTTGCTAACAAAACTGCTCACGAGCGGGATTTGTGTCGTGTCTTTCAGTTCCACCAAATAGGAGAGTGAAATCTGATGGGCATTCTTGTCGCTCCAAGAAAACAGGTTTTCTTCCACCCATTTCAGTTCGCCGACTTCAATATCTGCCCCGACTTCTTCGCACCATTCACGCACCAGCGTTTCAGCATTGGTTTCACCCAAAGCCACATGACCGCCGGGGAAGGCGTATTCTCCGGTGTTCTTCGGCGCTTGCAACAGCACCTTGCCGTCACGGACAAGAATTCCGGCAACGCGGTAGTCAAATATGTAATTGTCGCGGTGAAAGATTATATCGCTCATCGTGCGCCCTCCATAACGTATGACATATCATTCAAGCGCTGAATAATCCTTATTCCGTCGGTGTTTTCGCACATCCACGACACGCCTCCGGCTCTGCCAGCAAATTCGCACTTGTCAAGCATCTCAATGTCCCAGCCAAGCCATACCGAGAAAAACATTGGCAGACAAAAACCATGCGAAACTATGATGATGTTTTCCTCATCGCTCTGCACGATTTCATTGCAGAACGCCGACATGCGGTTCCAGACATCGCGCCCCGACTCCGCGTCAGGGAAAGGCTTATCGTCGATTGTATTTATCGGGCTTTGATTTTCGGTCAGCCACTTACGCGGTCTTCCGATTGCGTCCGCGCCGATGTTATGCTCCCGCAGTTCCTTACGGTACTCCACGGGCAGGTCAAGATATTTTGCAATCGGCTCAGCAGTCTGTTTTGTCCGTGTGAGGTCGGAGCAGTAAATCTTGCAAGGCTTACCACCAAGTTCGGCGGACAGGCGCCTGCCGATATTTTCCGCGCCTTGCCCAAATCAGTCAGCTCCCAATCTGTCCACGAGCCGACCATGCCATTTGTGTAGCCGGGACTGACTGTACCTCGGTCAAACGAGCGACCGGCGTCATAGAGAATTTGGCGCCTCGTTCCGACGCGAGGTTATTCAATTCGCCCATTATATCAATGGAGTTGCTCATCTCACACCGCCTTTATGAACATAGATTGAAGCCGCATTCAAGGTTGCTCTGCTTGGCTCCATTTCTACAAATCGGTCAACAACGAATCCGGCAGCGGTCATTTCTGCGATATAATCAGCTTTATTTTTACCCCTTGCAGGTACAAGTGGAATATTCACCTGATATTCTTTCCCGTTGTTGGTTACCTGCCGCATAGATGGCGTTTCATAATCAGCTCCTGAGATTGCTTTCCAATCTTCATAGGAGGCGACTGCACCGCTGTATGCATCAGCATGATAGTCTTGACGGAAAAACAGCATAGGTGCGCCTGATTTCAGCGTAGCATTAGCATTCGTCAAATATTTCTGGCGGTCACTATCGGTTATGAGCATATGAAAGCCCATGCAGTCAATAGCTGCATCAAAGACACCGTCTACACGCTCGTTTACCATATCCATCACAGAGACTGTTGCGGCTGGATATGCTGCCAGCACCTGTTCTGATCGCTCTACTGCCGAAGGTGCAATATCAACGCCTTTATAAAGACAACCGAGCTTCGACAGAATCACACCGACAGAACCCTCTCCGCAGGCGTATTCAATCACGCTCTTTCCCTTGAGGTCATTTTCATTCACCCATTCGGTCAATGCAGTAACAAGCACCTCATCGTCGGGCTGATGTCCCCATATGGTTGCACCGCTCGCGTAAACGGCTTGATAACGCTTTTCGTAAGCGTGATAATAGGGTGTATTTTGCGTAAGCTGCAGTTCCTTCCTCATCTGCTCGACGAACCATAAGTATTCCTCATAGTTTTCATAGGGTGCGGGTTCTGTCAAACGGTAATCTATCGGAGCGCTGGGGAAATCGTCGTCCAAATAGCGCGGAAACAGATGTATATGTATATGAGCCCCTGAGTTGGCGTGCATTTCATAGTTTATTTTTTCTGCGCCGGTAACTTTGCGGAGCGCCTTGCCGACACGTTGAACTTCGTTCATGAAAGTAGCTGCGTCTGATTCAGGCATGTCCTCGAAATGAAAGTAATGCTCTATCGGCATAACATGCAGCTTTCCGAACAGCCGTCCCTGACCGGGATATTCACCGCTGACGCAAATTTTATCGGTCAATATAATGTCTATCTGACCGTCTGGCATAGGTTCATTGTTACAGGCAGGACAATTATCTTTTTGCGCCGATTTGATAAATTCAGGATAACGGTAGTGAAAGCTCCCGCCACATTTTTCGCTCGACAAGTCTGCGGTCATTCGGCAAATTGGCAAATCGTGCGGCCCGAAGAGATCGCTTTCGGCTTCCACAAAACCGTATTTGCGGTATAGGTTCTTTGCTGGTATACCGGGTGAGTAGCCTTCGGGATAAGTTTCTACCGTGATAGGCTTAGTATGGTCAAGCTGGCGTAGGGCTGTTTTCAGCAAGCGACCGCCGACGCCTCTGCTACGATATTTTTCTGATACGCCAAACCATGTAATTCGGTTATTTATCCGTGAAAACCCGATGAAACCCATGTTGCTGCCGCTCACATAATCTACGGCAGTTAATGCCTCGTATTTCCCTGCCTTGCTTTTGGCATATGAGATAAACTCCGGGTCTTTGCCCATGTCCGCCGGATGGCGAAAAATCGGCGATACTTCAGTCGCCAGCGTATACCATGCAGGCAGGTCGTTTTCGGTTGCCCATCGGATCAACATCGGTCTATCCCTCCAAGTTCTCAATTCTTAGCTTTTTAGCGAAGCGCATTAATCTCCGCTTCCATCCGCCGCAATGTATCCATGATTTCCTCAAAGCTCGGTGACGCTCCGAATATCATATTCTTCATATGCTCGTAATCCTCCGCAAGGACAGGGACGCAGTCCTCCGGAGGCATCAGCCTCATGGTGCCGGGGTGAGCCAAGTCGTACCTCGCGGCGTTGGTCGGGTAGAAGCGCGACTTAAATGTAACGACGCGCTCCAATAACGGCAAATCGGCATAGGCCTTTGCTTTCACAGGAGACTTGTCCATGCAGTACAGGTCGTAATAATGCCGCGAATAGCGGCTGGGAAACCTGCTGTTGGTGCGGAATGCCTCTTTATGAAGTATGGTCACCTTCTCCCAAAAGGTGCGCTCCGCCATGACGTTCAGGACGCTGGTGGAGGGAGTCTTAAAGGCTTGAGGATAGCGTTCCGCCGCGTATGATGTAATGGTGGTGGTCTGTGTCGGCGTCCATGCCGCCAGAGCGCCGATCTCCATCCGCACGACGCTTACGATTGCGATATCGTCAAAAATCCTCGGATACGCAAAGCACACGGTCTGTGGCTCATCGTCGGTTATAAAGAGCTTGAAAGGCTCCGACAGTAGCTGTGCGAAGTCCTCCTTGAGCCGTGGCAGAAACACGTCCCGCAGGAAATTGCCGGTTCTGGCATCCATGTCTTTATTAAACCTGTCCTGGCTGGTTTTACTCCGCTCAGCCCACGGCTCCGAAGCGGTAAATCCAAGGACGCGCCAATCGAGGATGATGTCGATATCCTCAGAAAAACGCTCAATCAGCCCATAACACTTAGAGAGGCTCGTGCCTCCCTTGAATGCCATTTGCTTTGCCCATGGGCTTTGGTGGAACAAATAATCAAGCGTCCAGCATACCCAAAAGTCCTTTTCCGCCATTGCCTCCGGTAGCTTGATGTCGTGAGCTGTTGCGAGGAAGAGCTCCTCGCGTTCACGGCGGCTGATCCTTGCGATTTTATTCATAGCCGCCCTCCTTACAAATCTTCCGTATGAGCTCGTAAACCCATGCCGTGACGCGCTTCGCTTCATTGAGCATCTGCATCTTTTCATCCTCGGTCAATAGCTTAGAGATGCCACGAAGTTCCTTATCGGTGACGTAGCCTTTGCCCAGCGCTTTAAGCGCCTGGATGACGAGCGCGGATTTGTATGATATATTGATGAGCTCGTTTTTGCTGTCTGTGTGTTTGAATTTCAGCGTCATCCCATCTGCTTCATAGGTTTTGTATGGGCCGTCGCTGACATATAGCCAGACGGCAGGAACCTGCGTGGATAAACCCAGCATGTTCAGAGCGGTATCGCCGCAGGGGACGATTGTCCAGCCATAGTTTCGGGCTATCGCCTTTGCGACGTCATCAGTGCGTGGAGGAACGTCCTTGTTTAGAAGCTCGCTGAAGCGAGGCTTGACATAGATGCCTCGCATGACGCGCTGTAGATCACCTATTTCTTCAAGGCGGGTTAGGCACTTGTTGATTTTTGATGCTTCTGCAATGTCGAAAAAGTCAGAAGGAATAAAAACAGCCCCGTCTTTCGCATCTTGAAGTCGCTTTTTAACCTGTTCTAAATGGTCTGGCCGTTTCATAAGTTCACCTCTTTCGTCACAAATAATATATAATATTTATGACCAAAAAGCAAGCTGTCTATGCAGCTAAATCTGAAAAAATCTTTGCAAACGCTGAAAAAGGTAGGCGACTAAGATTGCTTTGATAATATGATCTCCTTGAATTTATCACCGGCATTCGAGTGTACTGCGCTTTTTATCTCAATGAGTCCTATACCTCTTGCAGGAAGCGGATTTTTCAGCTTGATTTGAAACACCTCAATGTTA
>Ga0366769_1098_pt1 | contig 13062 bp, 13 predicted proteins | sample BONcelHN113001C8_FD_207053 | JGI IMG/M metagenome (GOLD analysis project Ga0366769, IMG submission 207053) | Enriched cells from coal bed in the Powder River Basin, Montana, United States - BONCAT cells N11 rep2 HSBNCT.N11.300.1.C8 ...
GGCGAAGCCATTTGAAGATTGTTTTAAAGGCGAATTTACCAGTTTGCAGCTCAATGCCCTTTGTATCCTGTGTACGGATGGGCCGACAACAATGAGCAATTTGGCGGCAAGCCTGCACGCTACACCCCAGCAAATGAGCAAAATGGTGGAAAAGTTATATGAGGAAGGCCACATTGTACGCAGTGCTGACCCCCGCGACCGGCGTAAAATCTGTATTTCCGTTTCCGACACTACCGCAAAACGGATTCTTGGCGGACGCGAAAAATTTGTTGCATCGCTCAAAAATACGATTCAGGAATTTAATAAAGAAGACGATGAAGACTTTCAAACAGCGATTCATTTAGTTAACAGAATTCTCACCAAATTTCCCCAATAGAAAAGAGTATAATAAACAAAAAAGGAGATATGAAAACATGGCCAAAAATTCAAATGATGATTTTTTTAAAATCACCCCCGAAATTATGGAATTGACTAACCTTTGCACCAGCCGCAGCACCATTGACCCGGATTTGTTTGCAAAATATAATGTGAAACGTGGCCTGCGCGATATCAACGGAAAAGGCGTTCTGACGGGACTGACCGAAATTTCTGAAATTATCTCCTCAAAAGAGGTTGACGGGAAAAGCATTCCCTGCGAGGGCGAACTGTATTACCGCGGAATGAATGTGAAGAATATTGTCGGCGGCTTTATTAAGGAAGACCGCTTTGGGTTTGAGGAAATCACGTTCCTGCTCCTGTTCGGCGAACTTCCCAGCCCGGAAAAACTGGCGGAATTCAAACAGCTGCTGTTCAAATACAGAACGCTGCCCACTAATTTTGTGCGCGACATTATTATGAAAGCACCGACTTGCGATATGATGAACACACTGGCCAGAAGTGTCCTGACACTTTATGCCTATGATGAAAGGCCGAGCGACACTTCGCTGCCGAATGTACTGCGCCAGTGCCTTGAAATGATTGCGCTGTTTCCGCAGCTTGCGGTTTACGGTTACCAAGCCTACGCTCATGACATGGACCGGAACAACAGCTTTTTCATTCACGCGCCGCAGCCTGAGCTTTCCACTGCGGAAAATATTCTTTACATGTTAAGAATCGACAATAAATATACAAAGCTGGAAGCTCGAATTCTTGACCTTGCGCTTGTGCTGCATGCGGAACACGGCGGCGGTAACAATTCCAGCTTCACCACACACGTCGTCGCTTCCTCCGGCACGGATGCCTACTCGGTGATCGCAGCTGCTTTGGGTTCCTTAAAAGGACCGAAGCACGGCGGCGCAAACATTAAAGTCATGATGATGTTTGAGGATATGAAGAAAAGCGTTGATGACTGGGAGGACGAGGAGAAGATTGCCGATTACCTGAAAAAGCTGCTCAATAAACAGGCATTTGATAAGTCTGGCTTGATTTATGGGATGGGGCACGCGGTGTACTCCCTTTCCGACCCGCGTGCAGATATCTTTAAAAAGTTTGTGCAAAGTCTTTCCGAAGAAAAAGGCTTGACAAAAGAATATAAACTGTACTCGCTTGTAGAGCAGCTTGCACCTGCGGTTATTGGGCAGGAACGCAAAACCTACAAGGGCGTCAGTGCGAATATCGATTTTTACAGCGGATTCGTTTATCACATGCTAGGCCTTCCGCCGGAACTCTTTACCCCGGTGTTCGCGATGGCGCGTATTGCCGGCTGGAGTGCGCATTTGATGGAAGAACAAATCAATGTGGGCAAAATTATCCGTCCGGCATATATGAGCATTTCACCGCATCGCAGCTACGTTCCGCTTCACGAAAGATAATTTATAAAATGCAGCTGTTTTCCAGTCGGAACGGCTGCATTTTTTGTGCCTGCCTTGACAACAGACGAGGTTGAGCCTATACTTTTTAGTAATAAATAATATGCATAATTTTACAATACAAGGAGCAATGAACATGATAAGTGTAAACGAAAAAATCACCGCTCTGCGCGGAAAAATGAAGGAGAACGGCGTACACGCTTGTATTATTCCGTCCTCCGACCCGCATATGAGCGAATACCTTCCCTCCCACTGGGAGGCCAGAAGTTACTTTTCCGGATTTAATGGTTCCGCGGGTACTTTGGTCGTCACCGAAAAAGAAAGCGGTCTTTGGACGGACGGCAGGTATTTTATTCAGGCCGCTCATCAGCTCGAGGGCAGCGAAATTACCCTTTACCGCATGGCGGTGAAAGGCGTTCCCACCTACATTGAATTCTTAGATGAGAAATTAAACGACGGCGAAACCGTCGAGTTTGACGGTAAAATGATGTCCGCCGCATCTGTTAAGGAAATGCGCGATAAATTCGAGGAAAAGAAGCTGAGCATTAAATCAGTTGATCTGATTTGCGATATTTGGCCTGACCGCCCGGCTATGCCGGATTCCAGGGTATTTGTGCATGACGTAAAATACGCCGGGTTTACCTGTGGGGAAAAGCTGGGTCAGGTGCGTGCCGAGCTGAAAAAACAAAAGGCCGACGGTCAGCTTTTCGCTAAACTTGACTGCGTTGCGTGGCTGATGAATATCCGCGCAGACGATATCGACTATAATCCGTTTGCTGTTTCCTACGCTGCTGTTTATTCTGATTCTGCCTACCTGTTTATCAATACGAAACGAGTACTGCCCGAAACGCTGGATTATTTAAAGCAGAACGGCGTTACCGTAAGAGAATACGAAGAGATTGACGCTGCGTTAAAGGGCATTGATACAAAGATGACCATGCTGGTCGATATGCTCACCTTGAATTATGAGTTTTATTCGATTCTGAAGCAGAACGACTGCGTCACCGTAAAAGAGGGCAGCGATATTGTAACAAACCTGAAGGGTGTTAAGAACGAAACGGAAATTAAGAACATCATGCAGGCTCACGTTTTGGACGGGCATGCTCTGCTCGATTTCTGCGTACAGTTTGAGGACAAAATGGAACACGGAGAAACGGTGACAGAGTGCACCGTCTGCGACATGCTCAAAGAATGCCGCGCAAACCAGCCGGGCAACATGGGTGAAAGTTTCGGTACCATCGCTGCTTACAATGCGAATGCAGCCATGATGCATTATCATCCGGAACCGGACGCATGCAGCACGCTGGAAAAGCGTGGATTCCTGCTGATTGATTCCGGCGGACAGTATCAGGAAGGCACAACCGACATCACCCGTACCTTTGTGCTTGGGCCGCTCAGCCATGAAGAAAAGGAGCACTACACTTATGTGTTAAAGGCTCATATCGCCCTCGCAACCGCTGTATTTCTGGAAGGCTGCACAGGCGGCAATATCGATATCCTCTGCCGTGAACAGGTGTGGAAACACGGGATTGACTACCGCTGCGGCACGGGCCACGGTGTCGGCATGTTCGGCGGCGTTCACGAAGGGCCGCAAAACATGAGAATCAGCAGTAATGTTGCATTTAAAAAAGGGATGACCATCACAAATGAACCGGGTATTTATGAAGAGGGCAAGCATGGCATCCGTACCGAAAATATTATGCTTGTCACTGATTTTGTAAATAACGAGTATGGCCAGTTCCTGAAATTTGAACCGGTTACCTACTTCCCGATTGATACCGCCGGTATCCTGACCGAACTGATGACGGATGAAGAAATTGAATGGCTGAACAACTACCACAAGCTGGTTTATGGCAAGCTTTCTCCATCCCTTTCCGGCAGAGAACTTGCTTGGCTTAAAAAACATACGGAATCAATTTCAAAATAAGTCAACTGCGAAAAAGGACTCAGCACAATCATTTGTGCTGAGTCCTTTTTCTATACTAATTTCTATACTCATTAGTTTTCATTAAAGCGGGAAAGAAACGTTCGTGTGCGCTCATTCTGCGTGTTGTCAAAAAGCTGCTCCGGCACACCCTGTTCAATAATTGTTCCGTTGTCCATAAACACAACGTAATCCGCCACGTCATGGGCAAACTTCATTTCATGCGTGACCACCACCATGGTCATATGTTCGGCGGCAAGCTCGCGGATGACTTTTAGAATTTCGCCCGTCAGTTCCGGGTCAAGTGCGCTGGTCGGTTCATCGAAAAACAGGATATCCGGATTCATTGCCAGTGCGCGTGCAATGGAAACACGCTGCTGCTGCCCGCCGGAAAGCTGGCAGGGGTAAGCGTTCGCTTTATCGGATAAATCCATCTTTTTCAGCAGTTCCCGCGCGGCGACGTCCGCTTCCTCTTTCGTTTTATGCAGGACACGGATTGGCGCCTCTGTAATATTTTGAAGCACTGAAAAATGCGGGAACAGATTAAAATTCTGAAATACCAGTCCAATGTGCAGCCCGATTTTGCCGCACGCGACCCTGTCAGTATAGACAGCCTTTCCGCTTTCATCGTTTTTTACCAGCGTATCGCCGCAGATGCTGATTTCGCCCGAATCGACAGTTTCAAGCTGCGTGATGCAGCGCAAAAACGTGCTTTTTCCGGAGCCGGACGGGCCTATGATGGCCAGCACCTGTCCTCTTGTAACGCCGATGGAAATTCCCTTCAGCACCTCGGTGCCGTCAAAACTTTTATATATATTTTCAGCCGTTAAAATTTGCATTTCCGTCCTCCTAACGATAATAACTCAGCCGCTTTTCAGCGACAGTAAAGAAACGCGTCACAATGCCGTTCATTACCAGATAAAATACGGCGGCAATTGCAAACGGCGTCATGCTCACAGCGGAAGATACCCAGTTAGAGGTTACCTTCAGCAGTTCGACCACGCCGATTACTTGTGACAGTGAGGTATCCTTTACCAGCGTGATGAATTCGTTTCCCATCGGCGGAATAATGTGTTTTGTGACCTGCGGCAGTACAATACGGAAAAAGGTTTGACTGCGGGTAAAGCCCAGAACTTTTGCCGCCTCGTACTGACCGCGCGGAATTCCCTCGATGCCGCCGCGAAAAATCTCGGCGAAATACGCGGCATAATTCAGGATGAACGCGACTTCCGCCGCAAGAACACGGTCGAGCTGAATTCCAAAAATGGGCTTCATACCATAAAAGATGAACAAAAGCTGGAGCATCAGCGGCGTTCCGCGCATCATTAAAATGTAGAAACGAACCGGAAGATTAATGATTTTCACTTTTGACATCCGCCCGACGGAAACCAAGAGTCCGAGCGGTAGTGAAAAAATCAGAGTAATAAAAAATATGCGGAGCGACATAATAGTGGCGCCCAGCATTTGTGTTAAAAGCACCTGATAGTTCATGGACATACCTCCATATATTATGTTTATAAAATATCAAAGGCATAGGGCCGGACAATGCCCAGCCCCATGCCGCGTCAGTGAATCGGTTGAAGTTATTTTCCGACTGTTGTTACGTCCTCGCCAAACCATGTGGTTGAGATTTTTGCCAGTGTTCCATCGGCGGCCATTTCTTTTAAGGCGCCGTCGATTTTTGCTTTCAGTGCACTGTCGGCTTTGCGGAACCCGACAACGTAATCTTCGTTTGCAAGGGAAGCATCCTTACCATCTTTATCCTGCATCACTTTGTATGCGCCCGGGTTGTTGGTTAGGTAGTAACGCGCAACCACTTCATCAATGCCAATCGCGTCAATCGTACCGTTCTGAAGTTCGAGCACCGCTTTGGAATAATCATCAATCTGTACCACTGACTTTAATGATTTCTTGAAATCTGCGTTTGAGTTCAGGGCAACTTCGGCGGAGGAATCTGTTTGAACGCCGATGGTTTTGCCGGCCAAATCGGCAAGGCCTTTATAGGTGGATTCTGTTTTAATCAGGATAATCTGGTTGTTTTTCATATACGGAATGCTCAAATTGAATTCTTTGTCGCGTTCTTCCGTCTTGCTGAATCCATTCCACAGGCAGTCAACATTGCCGTTGTTCAGCTCGGCAGTTTTGCTGTCCCAGTCGATTGGCTGCGTTTTCAGTTCAATGTTCAGCCGCTTGCAGGCTTCCTTTGCAACATCAATATCGAACCCGACCAACTCGCCTGTTTTGGTATCAACATAACCCATTGGAGGGAATGCATCGTCAAGGCCGAGTACGAGCTTACCGGCTTTTTGCACTTTATCCCAGGATTCGTCGGGCGATGACACGGCACTACCGGTACTGTCGGGCTTGCTGGCATTGGCTACATTGGCAACAATGCCGCACGCGGCACAAGATACGGCCATGGTGGCCGCCAATAATAATGATACGATTTTTTTCATAAGAATACCTCGCCTATCTCTTTATCTATGTTATAGTATATATTTTATCTTATTAGCGTGCTAAAGTAAAGAGGCAATTTTAAATTATTTTATTTCAATATCCTGGAAGATATCTGTTTTGCAGCAGAGCGCGTTTTTGCACGGAAACCCGTACATTTTGCTTGCGGTTTTCAGCTGCAGGGGGTATGATTATATGTATTGATAAGGAGTGAATTTAATTGGAACCATTCAAATTAATCGCCCCCTGCAAGGACTACCTTTGGGGCGGCACTAAGCTAAAAACAGAATATCATCAGCGGAGTTCTGCGCAGAAGCTGGCTGAAAGCTGGATGCTTTCCTGCCACAAGGACGGTTTATCTGTTATTTCGGACGGGAAATTCGACGGCCTAACTTTGATGGAATTTATCGACCAAACCGGAAAACAGGCGCTTGGCACAGACTGTGACAAGTTTGAACAGTTCCCAATTTTGGTTAAGCTCATTGACGCGCAGGACCGCCTTTCGGTGCAGGTACACCCCAATAACGACTATGCGTTGAAAAACGAGGGCGAGTACGGCAAAACCGAGATGTGGTATGTTGTGGAAAACGAACCGGGCGCAAGCCTGTATTACGGCTTTCGTGAACCAATTACCAAAACCGAATTTCAGCAAAGAATTGAAAACAACACACTGCTCGAAGTACTCAACAAGGTTGAAGTACACCCCGGCGATGTTTTTTTCATTGAAGCCGGTACCCTTCATGCGATCGGCGCGGGCATTGTAATTGCCGAAATACAGCAGAATTCCAATACTACATACCGCATTTATGATTACGGCAGGATTGGCGCAGACGGCAAACCGCGGGCGCTGCATGTTGAAAAGGCGCTTGATGTCACTAAGCTGGAACGGCCGCAGCGCTCCTCAAAACCGCAGGGTGAACCCGAAACGCTCGATGGCTGCACACAAACCCTGCTCGCTTCCTGTGATTATTTTACCGTTTACCGTATGGAGCTTTCCGGCGAAATCGGGATGGACGCGGATATGACCAGCTTCCACTCTCTGCTTTGTCTTTCCGGCGAAGCCGTTTTGCAGCGCAGCGGGCAGAAACCGCTGAACATCGGAAAAGGTGACAGCATTTTTGTGCCGGCCGGCATGGGTTCTTATACAATAAAAGGCAAATGTGAAATTCTGTTTACAAAAGTATAAACGATAGATTCTGTTTTAAATAAACCATGCAGCCTAAAATAGCAATTGTTTGCATAGCCGCTGCCTGAAACATCCCGCTGACCAGCAAACCGCTGTACTTTTGGGCTGCAAGGGCAGCGGCTTTTACCTTTCTTCCTCTTTTACCGGGCATAAAAAGCGGCCGCCTTTCGGCAGCCGATAAACGGATCAATGACTTACGATGGGTTTATTTTCCGAAAATTAATCTCTTAATCCAACACCTGAAATTTTGTAGGAATCTTTATCCACAAACATCACGATAGGTCCCAGTACGGCTTCATTTTGCACATTGAAAGTAATTCGGTAGGTTTCTTTGCCTTCTATATTTACAGATGAATTACCTAAGTGCATCTCTGTTGGTGATTTGAATTCTTCCACTTCCGCGTTTTCCCAATTTATAATTGTATTTTTACTGTAATCATCAAGGGAATGGTACGCAATTTCTCTGATCTCGTTTTCCGATTTCTTCGTTCCGGTACATCCTGTAAGCAGGATGGAAAGAATCATAATGAAACAGAATGTTATTGTTATTTTTCTCATAATCATTACCTGTCTTTCCAAACGAATTCCTCTTTTTTTCTATTATATCATAACGTTTAATATATTCAATGTCGCATAATGGCACGATATTCGCTTTGACAGGTATATTTATTTAAGTTCAATCTAAACTAAGTTTAACATGAATTTAACATTGCCCCTCTAGAATAAGACTGTACTTAAGAAAAGAATAAAAATTTGCAGGGGGACTTATGAAAATGAGAAAACTAATATCTACCATTTTATTCGCAGCCATCCTAAGCTCTACATTGGCGTTCGCGGGATGCAGCTCCGAAATTCAAGGGACAACTTCAAACGCGGCGTCCGCCCCGGCGCAGAGCACCACAGCATCTCAGGAAGCATCTTCCACTGCTGTCGCAGATTTAAGCGGAAAGCTTACGCTCAACGGTTCCACTTCCATGGCTAAGGTTTGCCAGGCGCTCGGGGAAGCGTTTTCCGCGAAATATCCCGGCGTAACGGTTGAAAAAGGCGGCACGGGTTCCGGCGACGCAGCCAAGGCAGTCAGCGGGGGCACAGCACTCATCGGTGATCTTTCCAGAGCAATGAAGCCGGAAGAAAAACCGGAAGATTATGAAATTGTTCAATTGGCAATTGACGGAATTGCAATTGCAGTCAATAAGGACAATAAAGTTGCTAATTTGACCAGCGATCAAATCACCAAAATTTTTACAGGTGAAATTACAAACTGGAAAGATGTCGGCGGCGCCGATCAGAAGATTACAGTGTTGGGCAGAGAAGCTGCCAGCGGTACACGCGACGGTTTTGAAACTATTTTCAAAGCTGCTAAAAAATGCAAGTATGCAGCGGAGCTTTCCTCTACAGGCGAAGTAGCTACAAAGGTAAGCAGTGACCCGACCGCAATCGGGTATGTTTCACTCGACTCTTTAAATGATACCTTCAAAGCGGTTGATATTGATGGCATCAAAGCCAATGAGGAGAATATTGTTAATAAAACCTACAAGGCACAAAGACCGTTTATTGAAATCTACAAAAAAGGCACGGACAGCGACCTGGTGAAAGCATGGTTTGAATTTGTCAAGTCCGACGAAGGCCAGGCAGTTATTAAGAAGGCCGGTTTGGTAACTGTAAAATGAGCATAACAATGATGGGAGCGCAGCAAGCGCAAAAAGATCGAAAATTGAATAACAGGAAAAAGGGCCTAGCAGTTTTGTTAGGCCTCATTTCCGTATTTACCTTTTTTTCCCTTCCTTACATGCGGTTTGTTTTTAAAGATACAACATACACGGTAAGCGGTCTGCAGCTTGCCATAACAAAGGGCTTTCGTGTGCAGGGCCCCACAGTGAGCGGGCTTGTTACCATTCCCATGTTAACAAGGGTCGCGGTGATTGCCGGCGTCCTGCTTGCGGCCGCCGGAATTGTGCTTCTCCTGCTGAACAAAGCATCCCTTGCCGGGGCGGCGTTTGTACTTTCCGGCGTTACACCTTTGATTGTATTGATTACCACTTCCAGTATTCAGGAAGCGGTTACACAGCTGAATATCAGTAAAATAGTGGTCGGCTACCTTTGGCCGTCCATTTATGTGCTGATTGGCGGTATTGTCTGCGCCGTATTATCCCTTTGGACACGGGGCACGGAAAAACTTGCCGAGTCTATCTTTTTGGTTTTCTCCTGTGTTTCCGTGGGTTCGGTCATTATGATTACAGTCTATATCATCGCAGCGGGTGCTCCGGCTATCGTACAGATTGGGTTAGGCCACTTTCTGTTTGGTACACAGTGGAACGCAGAGGCAGGAACGTTCGGCATTCTGCCGCTGATTCTCTCCTCCATTGCCGGCACGCTGGGTGCGATTGTTCTTGGCGTTCCAGTCGGAATTTTAACGGCGGTGTTCCTTGCGGAAACTGCACGCCCCCAAGTTGCCAGACTGGTACACCCTGCAATTGAATTACTTGCGGGGATTCCTTCCGTTGTCTACGGCTTTTTCGGCATGTTGGTTATTGTTCCGGTAATCCGCAGTTTTCCGCCTTTTCAAGGCCACACAATCGGTGACAGCCTTCTTGCCGCCATTATTATTCTTGCCGTCATGGTTCTACCGACGATTGTCAGCGTGACGGAAACATCGCTGAAGGCGGTACCTCAGGCCTACCGCGAAGCCTCGCTTGCGCTTGGCGCAACACAGACCACCACAATCTTTAAAGTAAGTATTCCAGCCGCGCGTTCCGGTATTTTGGCGGGTGTCATTCTGGGCGTCGGCCGTGCCATTGGGGAAACCATGGCGGTTATCATGGTCGCGGGCAACGTGGCAAACATGCCGTCGATGCTCGGCACCGTACGCTTGCTTACCACCGGTATCGCAATGGAAATGAGCTATGCCTCCGGTCTTCACCGTCAGGCGTTGTTTGCCATCGGTCTGGTACTGTTTGTTTTTATCATGATTGTCAATATCAGCTTCACTTATATTTCAAAGAGGGGGGTGCAGATGGATGCAGAATAACTCCTTATACGGAAAAAAGCGCCGCCCAATGGACACTGTGCTGAAAACCTTGATTAATGCCGCAGCGGCTGTTACTGTTATCACATTACTTGGGATCATCTGCTATATCCTCGTCAACGGTCTGCCTTATATTTCATGGAGGTTTATTTCAACTCCGTACTCCGAAACAAAGGATGAGCTTAAGGGTATTTTGCCCATGATTATCAATACGATATATATTGTAGTAATCACTCTGCTTATTTCCGCGCCAATCGGAATTTCCTCCGCAATTTATTTAACTCAGTACGCAAAGCAGGGCCGGCTGGTAAAGGCAATCCGTTTTACCACCGAAGTGCTTTCGGGCATTCCGTCCATTATCTTTGGGCTGTTCGGTTACACGGTGTTCTGCATTTTGTTCCGCCTGCAGACTTCTATCTTAGCCGGATGCCTTACCATGTCCATCTGTATTCTGCCGACGATTATCCGTACTACGGAGGAATCGCTCCTCTCCGTTCCCAGTTCTTATAAGGAAGGCGCAATGGCGCTCGGCGCGGGTAAGCTGCGCGTAGTAATGGGGATCGTGCTTCCCTGTGCAATGCCCGGCGTGCTGACCGCCGTAATTTTGGCGATGGGCCGTATTGTGGGTGAAAGCGCGGCGCTTCTGTTTACTTCCGGCTTGTCATACAACATGCCGCGCGGTTTTTGGCAGCAGATTTTTTCAAGCGGACGCACGCTTACGCTGCACCTGTACCAAACGGCACGTGAAGCCGCTTCCCCCGACGCAATGCATATTGCTTACGCGACGGCCGCGGTACTGCTGATATTAGTGTTCCTGCTCAATCGGCTGGCAGGACTTTTATCCAGAATGCTCAAGAAGGGATAATGATATGGAAAGTAAAATATCAATTCAAGATTTAAATTTATACTACGGCGATTTTCAGGCGCTTAAGGGGGTTAACATGGAAATTCCCCCAAATCAGGTGACAGCTTTTATCGGCCCGTCCGGCTGCGGAAAATCGACCTGCCTGAAAACGCTTAACCGGATGAACGACATGATTGAAAACTGTAAAATAACCGGCCTGGTGTCAATCGACGGGGAGGACATTTACGACCAGCGTACCGATGTTACGCTGCTTCGCAAGCGAGCGGGCATGGTGTTTCAAAAACCAAATCCGTTTCCGATGACGCTTTACGATAACATAGCCTATGGGCCGCGCGTTCATGGAGTAAAAAGTAAACAGAAACTCGATGAAATTGTGGAACAGTCTTTAAAGAGCGCCGCCCTTTGGGACGAAGTGAAAGATCGGCTGAAAAAATCCGCACTCGGCCTTTCCGGCGGGCAGCAGCAGCGCCTTTGCATTGCGCGCGCGCTTGCGGTGGAGCCGGACATTATCCTGATGGATGAACCGACCAGTGCGCTTGACCCGATTTCAACTTTAAAAATCGAAGATTTAATGGACGACCTTCGCGCAAAATATACGGTTATTATTGTAACCCACAACATGCAGCAGGCTGCGCGTATTGCTGACCGCACCGCGTTTTTTCTGCTCGGCGAAATCGTTGAATTTACCGATACGCTTACTATGTTCAATAATCCGAAGGATGAGCGTACCGAACGCTATATTACCGGACGTTTCGGTTGATCATAAAGACAGAAATATTCATAAATCAGGAATATTATAGAACATAAAACTGGATATTCCATTTTTATAACTGTATAATGCAAGGAGAGATGACAATGCCAAGAAAGCTCTTTGACCGTGAACTTGCAAACCTCATTTCGCAGATGACCGATATGGGGAATTTAGTGGATGAGCGAATTGAGGAAACGATTTCCGCTCTGCACACCATGGATTTGGAAAAAGCCGCGGATGTAGCGGGCAGTGACAATGAAATTGACCAGATGGAGCATAAGATTGAACAAATCTGCATGAATCTGATTGCTAGACAGCAGCCCATTGCCAGTGACCTCAGGGTGATTGCCGCCTGTCTTAAAATTTTAACGGATATTGAGCGCGAAGCCGACCAGTGCGCGGATATCTGCGAAATTTTAACGATAGGGGAGCTGAATACCAACAGCTTGGCCATTACCCATGTAGTACAGATGATGGAGGCCGCGCGCGACATGTTCCGCAGAGCGATGGATGTATTCCTCAGCCGCGATGTGGAAGCTGCAAAGAAAGTTTGCCTCAGTGATGATTATGTGGACGACATGTTCTCAAAAGTCATTCTCGAAGTATGCGGAATTATAACGGAAGCGCCGCAGAATGTAATGCGGGAGGTTGACCTGCTCTTTATTTCCAAGTATGTCGAGCGTATGGGCGACCATGCCACGAATATTGCGGAATGGGTAATTTATATGGAAACAGGCGTTCATCCTGATTTAAACTCAAAAGAATAATGGGGGATTAATATGGCGCTGGTTTATATTGCCGACGACGAACTGAATATCCGACGACTGGTAGCTTTCGGCCTGAAGGACAGCGGTTTTGAAACCGCTGAATTTCCTGACGGTACGCAGCTTTTGTCCGCTGTGAAGAAGCGCCCGCCGGATGCCATCATCCTTGATTGGATGATGCCGCAACCGGATGGTCTTGCGGTGTGCCGCATGCTGCGCGAAAAAGACGAAACCCATGCAATTCCCATTATTATGCTCACCGCACGCGGGGAGGAAATTGACCGGGTTCTCGGCCTTGAACTTGGC
>Ga0366769_1100_pt1 | contig 13039 bp, 12 predicted proteins | sample BONcelHN113001C8_FD_207053 | JGI IMG/M metagenome (GOLD analysis project Ga0366769, IMG submission 207053) | Enriched cells from coal bed in the Powder River Basin, Montana, United States - BONCAT cells N11 rep2 HSBNCT.N11.300.1.C8 ...
TGCTCGTGCGTTCCCTGTTCAATAATACTGCCTCGATTCATGACAAGAATCAAATCCGCCTCCCGTATGGTGGAAAGACGGTGGGCGACAATAAAGCTGGTGCGGCCCTCCATCATTTTAGTGAATGCTTTTTGAATCCGGATTTCAGTACGGGTATCAATCGAGCTGGTCGCCTCGTCCAAAATAAGGATTGGGGGATCGACCAGCATAACCCGTGCGATGCAGAGCAGCTGCCGCTGTCCCTGTGATATGTTTCCGCCGTCTTCCGAAATAACGGTATCGTATCCGTTGGGCAGACGCATGATGAAAGAATGTGCGTGAGCCGATTTTGCTGCTGCAATGATCTCTTCTTCAGTGGCGTTTTCCCTGCCATAAGCAATATTTTCACGCACAGTGCCGGAAAAAAGCCAAGTATCCTGCAGAACCATGCCAAACATGGCGCGCAGGCTGCTGCGGGTTACATGCATCACATTATTGCCGTCAATCCGAATGGTGCCGCTGTCTGCATCATAAAACCGCATGAGTAAGTTAATGATTGTTGTTTTACCGCAGCCGGTCGGGCCGACAATGGCAATCCGATCTCCTTTTCGTGCGGAAAGATTCATATCCTGTATCAGTTTTACTTCCGGACGGTAGGAAAAATAAAGCGAATTTACATCCACATTGCCTGCGCAGTGTTTCAGAACCAACGCATCGGGCGCATCCGGTTTCTCCTCTTCCTCATCGAGGATATCGAACAGCCGCTGTGCGGAAGCAAAGGCGGTTTGAATCTGTGTAATAACCGCAGTAACCTCGTTAAACGGTTTGGTGTACTGGTTCGCGTATGCCAGAAAGCTGGATATCTGACCTATGGTCAGCGGCCCCGGGCGGCCGGTCACCGCGCAGATTGAACCGATTACCGCAACGGACGTGTAAACGATGCCGTTGACAAAACGTGTGCTCGGGTTCGAAAGGGAAGAATAGAATTGTGCCTTTACCCCGCAGTTGTAAAGCCTGTGATTGATTTCATTAAACCGTTCTTCCGAACGGCCTTCATAATGGAATGTTTTCACGATTTTCTGACCGCTGATCAACTCTTCCACATATCCGCTGAGTTCCCCCTGTGTCGCCTGCTGCTCGATGAACTGCCGGTGAGAGAGTCTTGCGATAAATCCGGCAACAAACAGAGAAAGCGGAGTAACCAGCACCACTACAATGGTGATGACGGGACTGATGGTGAGCATAAAAACAAGCGTTCCGATGATTGTGACGACCCCGGTGAAAAGCTGGGTCAGCCCCTGCAAAAGGCCGTCGGAAACTTGATCGACATCGTTCACAATACGGCTGATCAAGTCGCCGTGCGCGTGGCCGTCAATGTATTTCAGCGGCAGTCGATTAATTTTTTGATAAGTCTGAATGCGCAGGTCACGCACGGTTTGATAAGTGACCTTATTGGTACAGTAGGCCATGATCCACTGGAACACAGCACTGACGACAATAGTGAAAAAAAGTGTGATAAGAATCGGAATCATGCCTTTATGATCCACGTTTCCAACACCGATGATATGGTCAATTGCCTTGCCGACTAAAATGGGGCCGTAAAGGGTAAGCGAAATATTGAGGATAGCGCTGAAAAAGGCTCCGATTAAAAATCCGGTGTACGGTTTTGTGTATTGCATCAAACGGTTTAACACAGATTTTTTCATTTTCTGCTCACCTCGTCCCTGCTGAGCTGCGACAGACAAATCTCCTGATAGGGTTCACAGTGTTCCATAAGTTGTTCATGCGTGCCGATTCCGGCTACCGCGCCGTCATCCAGCACAATGATTTTATCTGCGTGCCGAATCGTGCTTACCCGCTGGGATACCATCAGCAGTGTAATCCCCGCTGTTTCATTTTGAATGGATTTTCGCAGTGCAGCATCGGTTGCAAAGTCCAGTGCACTTGCGCTGTCGTCCAAAATCAGAATTTCGGGGCCGGCAACCAGCGCACGCGCAATAGTCAGGCGCTGTTTTTGTCCGCCGGAAAAGTTCTTTCCGCCTTGGTTGACCGGGCTTTCCAATCCTTTTGGCAAAGCGGAAACAAAGTCATAAGCCTGTGCTATTTTTAAGGCCTTCTCAATTTCATCAGGTATTGCGTCTTCCTTTCCCCAGCGCAGGTTGCTTTCGATGGTACCGGAGAACAAGGTTGCTTCCTGCGGAACCATGCCGATTTCGCTCCGCAGTTCTGAGAAAGAATAGTTTTGCACGTCTACGCCGTCTATTAAAATTTTTCCTGCTGTCACGTCATAAAAGCGGGGAATCAGGTTTACCATTGTGGATTTTCCAGAACCGGTCCCGCCGATAATCCCCACTGTTTCGCCCGGCATGATTGTGACGCTCAAGTCCTGAATGGCATATTTATCGGTGCCGTCATAGGAGAAACTGACATTCCGGAATTCAATTTTAGGTGCCCCCCCGACTCGGGCAACGGGTACATGGTTCGTTTCCCAAACGGATGTAAAGGTTTCAAGAACTTCATTGACTCTGGCAGCAGAAGCGGAAGCTTTCGTAAAGGTAACAACTAAGTTGGCCACCACAATTAAAGCCAAAAGCGTTTGCATCATATAGTTTACGAACGCAATCACTTCACCCTGCGTCATGCCGCCGAAATTGACACGCGAGCCGCCGAACCAGATGATTGCGATAATTGCAAAGTTCATAATTGTGTAAGTCAGCGGGTTTAAAAGTGCGGAAAGCTTACCCACCTTGATTGCAATACTTGTTTGCTCGTCCGCCGCCGCGTCAAAGCGCTGCTGTTCGCTGTTCTGTTTTGAAAATGCACGAATCACACGCGCACCGCTTAGCCCTTCGCGCGACACAAGCGAAATTTTATCCAGCTTTTTCTGCATGACGCGGAAATAAGGAACGGAGCGTCCCATTATTAAATACAGCACAAAAGCGATGAGCGGTGTTGCGATAAGAAAAACCGCCGCCAATTTTAAATCAATGATCATAGCCATAACAATCGCGCCGATTGCCAAAAAAGGCGCACGAATTACCAAACGAATGAGCATGGCAACAGCAAACTGAAGCTGATTGACATCATTGGTGATACGTGTAATCAGCGAAGGCGTGCCGAAGCGGTCAATTTCGGAGTGGGAAAACGTATTGATATGCCTGTACATTTCACCTCGAACCACGGTGCCGAACCCCTGCGATGCAATTGACGCGAGTTTTTGGCAGATCAGCGCGCTGCAAAGGCCGGTAATGCCGAGCAGCAGCATAATTCCGCCCATATGCCAAATATACGGAACATTTCCCTTCCTCACTCCGTTATCGATCATTTGGGCTGTGATGATCGGAACAATTAACTCAAAAATCGCTTCAATTAATTTAAAGATTGGCCCGACAATCACCTGCATCCTGTATTGTTTCAAATAGCGTGCGAGTTTCAACATTTCTTCAACCATTCCCTTGTAATATTATCCCTTTTCCGTGTATTATTATAGCATAGGAAAATCTATATGAATAATATTAATTATATCTATCTTCCATACTTTTTAAGTATGGTCAGGAGGAAAACATGGACATAAAACAACTCGGATACTTTGTCGCCATTGCGGAAGTGGGAAGCATCAGCGCCGCGGCAAGAAAGCTGCACATTTCACAACCGCCGCTGAGCCACCAGCTAAAGCTGCTGGAAACCGAACTTGGTGTAGTGCTGATTGAACGCGGTGCGCGGCGTATAAAACTTACCGAAGCAGGAGTTATTCTTTACAAACGTGCCAACAGTATTCTGGAACTTAGCGACGCAACCGTGCGGGAACTGGATGATTTCGGTGAAAAGCTGAATGGAACCCTGCGCCTTGGAACGACCTCTTCTTCCGGCCCTGCACTGCTAAAAAAACGCATGGGAGATTTTTCTGCGGCTTACCCTGACGTTCATTTTGAAATTTATGAAGGCAACACCTTTCAACTGATTGAACTTTTGGCCAGCAGTGTGATTGAGATTGCAATCGCAAGAACCCCGTTCCATGCCGAAAACACTAATTATTTCGCACTGGAAAGCGAACCGATGATAGCTGTAGGAAATAAAAAGTTCTTTATGAGGATGGAAGGTGACCGTATACAGCTCAAAGAACTGCAATCCAAGCCTTTCATCATTTACCGCCGATTTGAGAAGTTGATTCTTTCCGCCTGTAAATCCTACGGGTTTAAACCCATTATATTTTGTCTGAATGATGACGCGCGCACTTCGCTGATGTGGGCGAATGCGGGGCTGGGCGTCGCGATTGTACCGCAATCCATGGGGCCGTATTCTGTCGACACCTATTTGGGTAACGGCGACTGCGACTGTAAGATAATCGCAGACCGCAGCATTCAAAGCCAGGTTACGGCGATCTGGCGTAATGACCGACGCCTTTCTTCCCCGGCACAAAACTTTTTGAAAATTTTTAAAAAATAGGTTATGAATAATTTTGATTGCACAGGAGGGATTATTTTGAGAAATAGAGGTTCCATTATCTTAATAGAAAAAGGGAAAGTCGCTTTGATTAAAAGAATCCGAGAAGGAGTTACTTACTATGTTTTTCCTGGAGGAGGAATTGAAGAAGATGAAACTCCTGAAACAGCTGCAAAAAGGGAAGCCTTTGAAGAATTGGGAGTCAAAGTCCATGTGAAAGATTGCATTGTAAAATTGAACTTTAATGGAACCCAATATTTTTTCTTAGGTGAGATTACCGATGGAGTTATTGGGACAGGTAATGGAGAAGAATATTCAAATAGTGATAGGGGTCGGGGTACGTATGAACCTGTGTGGGTGAAAATAGAAGCCCTTTCAACGTTAGATGTAAGGCCTAAAGAAGCAGCCGATAAAATATATTTCTTAATAAAAAGCTGAGAAAAGCTTCAAAACCCTAAAATGAGTTTTAAGGCTTTCAGAATTAGCAGTATTGTTTATGCGCTGTTAATTTATATGTTATCGTTCAGTAACACCATATGAATATGGTCTTCCCATTTTTCGTTTATTTTCAAATACCGGTACGCCAGTCCCTCATGATAAAATCCTAATTTTTTCGCTACTTGTAAAGAGCGCGCATTCCTGGGCATGATGTTCGCCTCAATTCTGTGCAGCCCAAATTCGTTAAACATGATGTCAATTCCCTTTTGAATTGCTTCCGTAATATAACCCTGGTTGACTTCATCTTCATCTAGCTTATACCCAAGGAAACAGGACCAAAAAGCACCTTTTACAATATTATTAAAGGCGACAGAGCCTATAATTCTGCTTTCGTCACCCTTTTTAAAGAGCCATAATCTGAATGAAGTCCCAGCTTCCATATTCATGCGCTCCTGATCCAACTGTGCTGCCTGAAACGTTTCCGTGTAAAACTCTTTGCCCTTCCCGGCTTCCCACTCCTTTAAAAAGGATTCGTTTCTTACATAATACTCCAAAACCATATTTGCAAACGTATTGTCCAGCGTTTTTAGAATCAGCCGTTTTGTTTCATAGATTTTCTGCATAAAATGCTCCCCTTTTAAGCAAACAAAGGCCGCAAAAACACCCATGTTCCTGCGGTCAAAAAAATTATATTTTTATGATAAATAAAAAGCATATGCTGCTTTTCATTGCCGTTTGAACGCAGATTTCGGCATGCCGCAGATTGGACATACCCAGTCATCGGGAAGTTCCTCAAATGACACATCCGGGTCATTATAAACAAAGCCGCAGATGGTACAAATCCAGCTTTCCCCGTCATTACGGTCATCCGCAGGCGTATGTGCCTGATAAGTCGGTGCGTTTTTCGGAGCCAAGCCTTTAATGACCTTGTGATAGTAATCATACGTCATCGGGTTCCCCTTTGCTTCATCGCTGCCCGCAGTGATTTCGGCAATATAAATGGTATGTGTCGGGGTTTCCACACTGCCCACCACGCGGCAAAGGAACCAACAGCAAATATTTTCTTTAATAACGGGAACACCCTCGGCTAAAACCTTATGCTGCACGTTAGCAAGCTTATCCGTATTTCGACCGGAATTAAAGCCGAGCGCACCGATTGCGGCGCCGGAAGTATCCTCCGAAAGGACGGATACAGTAAAAATATTGCTTGTGGCAATACATTCGTGGCTGAAATTATCATGGCTCATACTGACAGCAATCATATTCGGCGTGTTGGTAACCTGTACCACTGTATTAACAATACAGGCTGAAACCTTGTCCTCACTTTTTACGCCGATTGCATACATACCGTATGTTAAATCGAAAAGTATTTCATTCTTCATGTAACGCACCTCCCCATATCTTTTCCTATCATAGCACCCGGCGAAATAAGTTTCAACAATTATATCCCAAATTAAACCATTTTACTTACTATTCCCTTTGATCTTATTCCAATACTCCCGGAACGCCTGCTCGTTTTTATTTTGCCCGTATTCATAGTACCGGGCGTTCTTTAGTTCATCCGGCAAATATTGCTGAGCGACCCAGCGGTTTGGATATTCGTGCGGATACTTATAAAACTGGCCTTTCTTTTCGTTGTCTTCCCCGTCATAATGCTTGTTCTGAAGCTGACGCGGAATCGCCCCGATTTTGCCCTTTTGCACATCCGCGATTGCTGCATCGATTGCACAGTAAGCTGAATTGGATTTGGGTGAGCTGCAAACCATGATAACCGCATCGGCAAGAGGGATGCGCGCTTCCGGTAAACCGACCTGAAGGGCGGCGTCCACCGCGGCTTTTACGATCGGAATAATCTGCGGATAGGCAAGCCCGACATCCTCACAGGCACAGACCATGAGTCTGCGGCAAATGGATGGGAGGTCGCCGGCTTCAATCAGCCGCGCAAGGTAATGCACCGCCGCGTCCGGGTCCGAACCGCGCATGGACTTTTGGAAAGCGGATAAAATATCGTAATGTTCGTCACCCGCGCGGTCATAACGAAGCGCGCTGCGCTGAGTAAGCTCCTGCGCCTGCTCTAAGGTCACGAAACAAACATTTTCTTTTATTTCACCGGAAAGGACAGAAAGTTCGACGGCATTCATCGCCTTGCGTACATCCCCGCCGCAGGCGACCGCAATATAATCCGCGGCACCGTCCTGTACCTGAATGGTAAGGTTCTGTTCCTGCCCCATAAACTGAAATGCACGGTTTACAGCAAGTACAACGTCCTCCTTTTCCACCGGCTTAAATTCAAACACGGTGGAACGGCTGAGGATTGCGTTATAAACGTAAAAATAGGGATTTTCCGTAGTGGACGCAATCAGGGTAATCTGCCCGTTTTCGATAAATTCCAGCAGCGTTTGCTGCTGTTTTTTATTGAAGTACTGGATTTCATCCAAATAAAGAAGGATCCCGTTCGGCGCCGCAAGCGTGTCAAGCTGGCTGACCACATCGCGGATATCTGCGGTGGAAGCAGTCGTTCCGTTCAGCTTGTAAAGGCTGCGGTTGGTCTGCTGTGCAATGATGGAAGCAAGCGTGGTTTTACCGATTCCCGAAGGGCCATAGAAGACCATATTCGGGATCTCGCCGGACTCAATAATGCGGCGCAGCGCCTTGCCCTTACCCAAAAGATGACGCTGCCCGACAAGTTCATCCAGAGTTTTTGGGCGCAGCCTGTCCGCTAACGGCGCTGACATAGGGATTCCTCCTTTATGAATGATTTAAGATTAAAATGGCATGTCGTCCTCGTCGCCCTGTAAATCCAAGTCATCACAGCAGCAATCATCATCGCCATAATAACTATTCCCATTATTGTTACCGCAGTAAACACCTTTTTTTGCAGGAGCAAGCATAAACCCAACGACGGCTCCTAACAGAAGCATGGTAGTGGAAAGTAAAAAGATTCCGCTTTTTTTCATTATAATACACCCTTTCAAATTTTAACAGAGGTATGCAAAAGCACACCTCTGTAATTAACATTATAACTTTACTGCAAATTATTCATACAGCGGATAACGGTCACAAATTCCCTTTACCATAAAGCGGATTTGATCCTCGCTTCCTTCAAAGTCGTTGATTGCAAGGCTGATGCACTTCGCAATCACATCCATATCCTGCGTATTCAAACCTCTGGTTGTAATGGCAGGTGTGCCCAAACGCAAACCGCTGGTGATGAACGGACTGCGCTGCTCGTTCGGAACCGTGTTCTTGTTGGCGGTAATATTCACAGAATCAAGGCGGTGTTCCAGTTCCTTGCCCGTCAGTTCCATACCGCTGAGGTTCGCCATCATCAAATGATTATCCGTTCCGTCGCTAACCAGCTTAACCCCGCGTTTCATCAGACCATTTGCAAGTGCGGCGGCATTTTCCACAATTCTGTGGCCGTATTCCTTAAATTCCGGTTTAAGGGCTTCTGCGAAGCAAACGGCTTTACCGGCAATCACATGCATCAGAGGGCCGCCCTGAGTACCCGGGAAAATTGCTTTATCAATTGCTTTCGCATACTCCTCACGGCAAAGAATCATGCCGCCGCGCGGGCCGCGCAGTGTTTTGTGCGTGGTGGTCGTTACAATGTCCGCCCACTCAACCGGGTTTGGATGCTCACCGGCAGCAACAAGTCCGGCGATATGCGCCATATCAACCATCAGGTACGCGCCGCAGGCATCGCAGATTTCACGGAATTTCTTAAAATCAATCGTTCTGGGATATGCGCTGGCACCCGCAACAATCATTTTCGGCTTTTCAGCCATGGCCGTTTCATACAGCTTTTCGTAGTCGATGCGGCCTGTTTGGGAATCAACACCGTAGGGAATGAAATTAAAATATTTACCGGACATATTGACCGGCGAGCCGTGGGTCAAATGACCGCCTTCCGCAAGGCTCATGCCCATCACGGTATCGCCCGGATTTAAAAGGGCAAAATAAACGGCAAGGTTTGCCTGTGCGCCTGAATGCGGCTGAACATTGGCATGTTCGGCGTGGAAAAGTTCGCAGGCACGGTCGCGCGCAAGGGTTTCTACGACGTCCACAAACTGGCATCCGCCGTAATACCGATGGCCCGGATAGCCTTCGGCATATTTATTGGTGAGTACGCTGCCCATTGCAGCCATCACCGCGGGCGAAACCAGATTTTCAGAGGCAATCATCTCAAGATTAGATTGCTGACGCTTTAGTTCGTCATTCATTGCCGCACCCAGTTCGGCATCTGCTTTCGCGACAAAGCCTATGGTGTCCATCATGTCATTATACATTTTTCATTCCCCTTCGCTTACGTTTTTAAATATTATATCCTTTAGCACGTTAAATGGCAACTATATGTACTAAATATAGAAGCAATAAGTGAACAGGATAAAAAGCGTAAAAGAAATATTTCCAGTTCAGGCTTCCCTTTTTGCCGTTGTATATTAAAATCGGGATACCCGACGCAAGGGCGAAAATCTCCAGCGACCCGCCCATAAGGCTGTAACCGGCAACAAGAAGCGCAAACGCGAAAACACCCCAGGTGCGGTAATTGTGAAAGCAGTAAAATAAAACCACAACCGCCACACCGAACCAACCGTAGTCCGTATGCAAAAATTGAGCGAAAAGAGCTGCGGCAATTACAAACGCCACTGACGCAACGGGATTCCTGGCGAAATATTGATGCAGAACCGTAATGGCGGCAAGTCCAATTAACAATGTAAAAAACACATTCTGACTCTTCGAATAAAAGAATACGTCATGAAACGCGAGGTCAAACGGAATTTCCGAAATAAGCGCAAATAAAAAAAGACGCCACAAATACTTCTTAATATTAGAGGTGTGTAGCATTCCCTCAGTAATCAGATAAGCAAAAATCGGGAACGCCAGCCGGCCGATTATTCGAAGGATTGTCACGTGGGGAAATAAAACCGCACCGATATGGTCAATCAGCATGGTGACGATTGCCAGAATTTTTAGCTCAAACCTGCTCATATTCTCCCCATCCCTCCAATTTACGGTATCAATATTATAATAATATTGGATATGCGACGGCTTGTCAACTTGCAGTTTGCCATAATGTGATATAATATAAAATAGACAGAACATCAACAATTGCCGGAGGAATTCAGATGACAAAAAAACAGCGAGCCGCACTGGCGGTTGACGCATTGAAAAAAGAATACCCGGAGGCGCTTTGCTCCCTTACGTATACTGATCCGCTTCAGCTGCTGATTGCGACGCGCCTTTCGGCACAGTGCACGGATGCGCGGGTGAACATTGTCACCCCTGCTCTGTTTGAGCGTTTCCCCACATTGGAGGATTTTGTGAATAGCTCAGCGGAAGAAATCGAGCCGTACATTCGCACGTGCGGGCTTTACAAAACAAAAGCCCGGGATATTTTCGCCGCATGTAAAATGCTGAAAGCTGAGTTCGGCGGCGTAGTGCCCGACAGTATTGAAGAGCTTACCCGACTGCCCGGTGTGGGCAGAAAAACAGCCAACCTTGTTGTTGGGGATATTTACCACAAACCCGCCGTCGTGACGGACACCCACTGTATTCGTATTTGCGGGCGGATTGGCATTAGCGAGGGCAAAGACCCGTTCAAGGTGGAACAGCAGCTCCGTGCCGTGCTGCCTACAGATGAATCCAACCTGTTCTGCCACAGAATCGTACTGCATGGCCGGGCAGTATGCACGGCACGCAGCCCAAAGTGTGAAATCTGCTGTATGAACGAATTCTGTAAATATGCGAAAGAGCAACCCGAACCCACAGCCGTCAAGAAAACATAAAATTTATTTACGTAATTTCATCTCTTACATTCAAAAAGCACGATTCCGTCTGGAACCGTGCTTTTTCGGTAAATTGAATTTATTTTTAGATGCTTTGCAAAAAAATATTTGAATTTTTAAAACTGCTATAATACTTTTTTGACATCGTACATGGATTCCAGTACCAGCCAGTTTTGCGGGAAGAAGCTGTTGATGGTCCAGTAGCTGACCCCGCCCAAATTGTATTGATCCACCAGTTTGAGTTTTGCCTCAATGCTTCTTGCATCTTCAAACCATACCTCATGCTGTCGGCGGCTGCTGTCGTAATAACGGAAGTACGGTGATTGAGCGGTTGTGTCAAACTCGATTCGGGCATTTACGCTTGCCGCAAGATTGACCGCTGCAGTATGGGACAACGATTGTGCGGCCGACCCCTGTACAAAGGGAAGCGTCCAATTATAACCGTAGTTTGGGATGCCCATTAAAATTTTCTTACTGGGAATAACAGAGACAGCATACTGTATCACCTCTTCCACAAGGTTAATGGGGGCCACAGCCCGCGCCTCACTGTAAGTAAATCCCCATTCATATGTCATAATCACAACGTGATCAACGGTTGCACCGTGAAAGGCATAATCGTGCGCCTCATAGAGCAGCCCAATCTGACCGGTGCTCGTTTTCGGTGCAAGAGCGGTCGTAACGGTATAACCAAGAGGATGCAGCGTATCCACCGCCCGTTTGATAAAACGATTGTAGTTTTCCCTGTCTCTCGGATATAAATATTCAAAATCAATATCCAACCCGTAATACCCTTTTCCCAGCGTTTTTATAATATTATCAAACAAGGTGTTCTGCACCTGTTCGTTGGTTAGTATGGTATTGGCAAGGTCGCTGTCGAAACTGCCGCCCTCTTTAATATTGGTAATCACCATGAGCGGTGCAACCTTTTGCTGCCGTGCGGTTTGAATGATGCTGGTATCTTCTATGGGCGCCAAACTCCCGTCCGGCCTTACCTGATAGCTGAAAATACTGATATAGGTTAAGTGTGGCAGTGTATCTGCAAGAGTGGTTCTGTTAATATTGGGGAACGCGTAGCCGTTTACCTCAATCGTTCCTAATTTTTTGCTGGGCACAGGAATTACAATTACCTGCCCAACCTCTAATCTGGAGGGGTTGGTTATGTCTGGATTGATACGAAGAATGCCGGAAACCGTAACTCCATATTGGCGGGCAATTGAATACAGTGATTCCCCCGGCTCCACAATGTGGTTGGTAGTGTCCGAAAGCACCACGATGGTTTGGCCGACTACCAGCCGTTCGGGGTTTTCCAGCCTGTTGTCAGCTATAATCTTTTGCATCGGTACGTCGTATCGATTCGCTATGGAATAGATACTGTCCCCCTGCCGTACGGTATGTATCACCAAGTTAATCACACCTTTCTATCAAATGCCACGCGGCTATCATAATCCTATAGCAATTTCGATTATGAACGGAAAAAGAAGATGTTATCTCCCCCGCCGGAGGCGGGGGAGATAACGATAGCTATTCCGCTTCATTTTTGTAATTGCTATCAATACGCCAATTCAATATATGTAAAACAAAAACCGCATATTCCATCGTTTTTATATAAAAAATCAAAGCCACAGGGATACTAATCAGTTAGCACCCCTGTGGCTTAATTATGTTGTTCATAAAAAGAGATTTCTGTATCATGATTCGCTAAGCTAATGATTCGTTAATCTATGCGTACAGCAGTCCCCGACGCGTTCACCATTAGCATGCCGTTATCCGCACCCAGCACCTCATAATCAATGTCCACCCCGACTACTGCATTTGCGCCCAGCTGGGAAGCCCTTTGCTCCATTTCCCTCATTGCATTTTCACGTGCCTGAATCAGTTCTTCTTCGTACGTACCGGAACGTCCGCCAAAAAAATTGGACAAACCCGCAGCAAAGTCTTTAATGAAGTTTACACCTGAAATTACTTCCCCAAATACGACGCCCTTGTACTCCACAATTTGCTTTCCCTCTACGCTGGGTGTAGTCGTTATGATCATTGCGATGCCTCCTTTAAAATAGTGCCTTTATTTTATCACAGATATAAAAAAGGTCAATACAGAATAACGGCAAGTATCGATGAAAGCATCCCTTTTTTGTTGGGTTAGCCCTTTGGGAAAACTTCCTGATATTATTTTATTATTTGCTTTTGGGCTTTGAAAAACACAAATAATAATACTCTTTCAACTGCCCGTCAAAATCAGCAGCTAAACGAGAAAATATTCCCATGATTTTATAAACAGCGGCCTGATTCTTGGCCGTACAGACTATTTGGCCGCCCTCTTTTAAAAGGCCGTATAATGCTGTGAAAATAAACTCCTTGTTTTGAAGCGCTTCCGAATCACTTTCAACGAC
>Ga0366769_1102_pt1 | contig 12952 bp, 12 predicted proteins | sample BONcelHN113001C8_FD_207053 | JGI IMG/M metagenome (GOLD analysis project Ga0366769, IMG submission 207053) | Enriched cells from coal bed in the Powder River Basin, Montana, United States - BONCAT cells N11 rep2 HSBNCT.N11.300.1.C8 ...
CTGGAAATCCTGAATAATATAAATGTTGAATTATATCAAGGATACGAAGAAGTAACCGACGGTTTACATGTAATGGGCGTCTCCCAGCGCTACACCGAGGGAACAGTCCGACTCCTTCTGGCCGGTACGGATGGAACCATTACGGGAACAACCCAGATTATTCGACTCAAATACAGGTCGAGGGGGCAGGCTCTCACAGATTTCAGTTCAATCAAGGTCACCCAGGCAACGCTGGTGGATGTGCAGAGGAACGCCATATTACTGGACCTGCCCGCTGGGACTGTTCCTGTGGTCTTAAAGGGAGACTTGGATCTTGATGGCTTCCTCAGTGTATTGGACCTTCAGGTCATATCCCAGCATTATGGCAAGAACAGTACGAGTTCTGATTGGGATGCCGCTAGAATCGCGGATGTCAATGGGGATTTGGTAATAGACACAAATGACATGACAATTGAGGCCACATATGTTTTCCGATGGTAACATCCACACCTTATCCGGCGGCCAGGGGAGAAAGTCCTTCTCTCCCCTGGCCTTTTACATTATACGATAAACCGTTCCACCTCTTTCATCATAGTACTGCATCGGCAATCAGCAAATCTATCCTGACAGAATTGATGCATTAAAGTGTTTGCACTAATTCTGTCAGTCGCAAATATCCGCTATAATTATTTCCGCTGCAGTATCAGGCATTACCCGTGTGGCTTAAAATATTCATATATACTGCGAACTTATGTTTTGAAGACAACCTGGAGGACTCCTCCGGAACCAATCAGGATGGAGTATGGGACACTGTCCTGGGGAGTTTTGTCGAAGGATATCAGGGAAAGGCGGCAGATATTACATCCGCAAGCTTCAGCATCCCTCACAATTCTGTCTTCGGCAACCTGGACAAACTGACATTGAAGGTTTGGGCGAAATCCAACGAAGTGGCATCATCACCATCCCCCACCAATCTTATCCGCAAAACAAATTCTTTTATACTCCGTGCCGGACCGAACGGAAACTTTGCTTTTATCAGTTTTTACATTTATATCAACGGGACTGCATATTCGCTGGCGAACTGGCAAATCGCCGCCGGAACCGGCCTGTCCCAATGGCATCTATATTCAGCTACTTATGACGGTGAGCATGTGCGGATTTTCTTTGATAATGAAATGGTCGGAGAACTGGATGCGACCGGTACTGTTGACGGCAATACGAATGTGGTACAAATCGGAACCTTCGACGGGGCGCTGGATAACGTCTATATTTCAAACGATATAGAGGATATCGACAAACCCGTATTTTATGATTTCAGCCCGCAGCCGGGCCAAACATGGGTTGATGAGAATTCTGCAGTAACCGTCCGGGTCGCAGACACAGGCAGAGGAGTAGATCCTTCATCCATTATAATGACTGTCGGCGGCGTTGCCGTTAATCCTCAAATCAGCGGAGACTCATCGGATTATTTACTTACATGGGTTCCTTCCACCTCCTTTGCATACGGCCAAACGGTGCCCGTTTCGTTAAGCGCCGCAGATAATGCGGGTAATACGGAACAGATTATATATAGTTTTACAGTGAAAGACCAAACGGATACCAGACCGCCTATCGCCACACTGTACGCATATAGGGACGACCCCTTGACAGTGGTTGTACACTCCGCCCTTTCCGATAATGAAGACGGAGTTGTTCCGAATGCGCAAATGAGGTTCTCCACAGACGGAATTACATGGTCTGATCCTGAAGACTACGCAAGTATCAAGGAACTGGAGATTGACGAGTCTGTTTCCAGCATATACGCCCGTTTTTCCGATACCTGTGGAAACTGGACAGAACCATTGAGTTTTGCACTCGATGGTTCAAGCAATCAACTGATCGCCCTGAATGCATCCTGGTATTGAGCGTCGACAGCACCGATCCTGCAAGCATCCTGCTGCATGTGCGCCGGGGCTATGACGGTACCAACGACAGGTATATCCAGCAAAATAATGGAGTGAGGGATGTATACAAGCTATTGAATTATGAAGCCTGCTACGAAGGGTTCATGAATGATCCGACCGATCCTACAAATTCACTTGTTGATAATTTTTTCTCCATCAAATACAATGACTCCAAATCCGTGGCCCATTTTTCCTCCTGCTGACAAATGTCCGGCAATGGCTTTTCTTAACGAAGTGTCTTTAGGCAATTGTTCAACCGGCATTGTATGATGCTTTCCAAAAATACGCCAAGCGTCATCAAAGCTTTCTGTTTCCGTTGTTGAAACAATATCAAAGTCATGCATGAAATCCAGAATGTTTGAACTTGAGGGCAGTATAGTTTCGAGCTCTTGATAAAGTAACCATGAGTAACATACCAAAACTAGATTTTCACCTTTTTCCTTACATCTGAAAAAGTCATATGCCTTCCGGTATGAAACAATTCTTGAGGGCATGTCCAGTGCCTTGCCGGATGACGGGATATGCAGGCTATACACCTTATCTCCGCTATTCACTACGATACCGTTTTTCTTGTATGGATCCTCCTTAAAAAATGTTTCTTCGTATTGAAAGCGTCCAAGGGCAATTATTTTCATACTCAATATTCCTGCATACCATCTCGCTACAAAAGTTCCCCAGACTCCCATCACTTCATGGCATTCCAACAACTTGCAGCGGAAATCCTCCATGGTATCCCAGAATACCTGTTCATTAATTTGCTTACTATCATAATTTGCAAATAAAATATCCGTACAGTAAACAAGAAAAACAAAATGTAAAGTATATTCGGAAATGTTAAGCTCTTTACTTGCTGAACCAATTGCAGCCAACGCTTCGTCAAGATTATGGTTCGCGTACATCAGCTCCGTTTTTGATTTCAAAAACAGTTGAGCTAAGCCTTCAGATGAAAAAACAGTCTTTACTACTTTCAACATTTCATTTTCAGCTTCCAAAGGTATCCCGATTCTATTCCAAAAAGTCTTAATATAAATTGAAATTTCTGATTTCATAGATAATACCCTTCTTAAATAGAAAATTAACAAATATATGGTTATTATATCTACATTTTTCAGAAAGTCAACAAGGCTTCGGGATTCGTTTATATATTACTCAACTTTCCCACACAAATAATGGGTGTTTTTTGACAAATTAATACAATCAAGCACTTAATCGCAGTTTTTTTTTCCAGACAAGTGGCAATCCACTAATAAATGAGTCAAGAATCTGTTGCATAACTTCTTCGCTAATGACGGGATTGTCATTCAATACTTTTCTGAGAAGGTCAAGAATTAGGAACAGCGATGCAATAAACTTGATATCCTCGACTTCCTCCATGAGGATAACATCAGGTTTAAAAAGCATTGTAAGGATTTGGGATTGGATTCAATATATGAAGAAGAACCAGGAACACATGACTGGAAATATTGGAACCGGAATATCCAGAGATTTTTGTACTGGAGTTCTCAAAAATTCAACCTTGGAAATTCATTTATGATCATGGAGCAAATGAGATGTATGTAAGAATATCGACACAACTGGCTGAAACCGGCAGTATACCTGAGCATAGTCTGGCAAGCGCTGTGGAAAAGGCAGAAATTGCTGAAGCACTGGGTATTCCGCTTAATCCGGAATTATTGTGCTGTACCGTATACGGCGACCTTGGTGCACAGCCCTACCCGGATTTTTCGGAATATCCGGCCCTCAGCTCTTTGGACCCATGGTGGACCTTATCATTGGCTGAGATGGAAGATGCTCTGGAAATTTATGGAGCAATAGTAGCTGATGCAATACTCGATACAGGAGTTATGGTAAATGTCTGGGATATTGGCAATGAATGCATTTTCGGTTTTGCAGGAGTTGCACCGCAGCCATTTCCAGGTGCATTGGAGGAAGAGCTTGGACTGAACTGGTATCATGCTCCAGATACAATTGATCCGGATATAGGACTGGAGTCAGTTTACGACCTGATTTTCAACATGACGGAACAGCAGGCCATAAGCTGGTTAAGTGCAAATGTATGGCCCTATGAAGCACATTGATCCAGGCAGTCAAGGAAGGTATTCTTTCTGTTGATCCTACAGCTCAATTTTCCACCCATACGGCCCTACCCTTTAAACCGGCATTAAATGTAGCCTATTTCGATGCAATGATCGATAACGGATACAACCCTGATCAGCTGGGAATATCCGCCTATCCAAGTGAGAATTATCTTCAGTCGGGTGTTACAGACAGGATGACAAAGATTAAGAGTCTCATAAGCCAACTGTATACTACATTTGCAAAGCCCGTATTTATAGCCGAGTTTGCATATCCTTCCACTACGCCAACAGAAGAATTTTCCGGTTATAACTATGTGGACGGCAGTTATTCCCATACACCCCGGGGTCAATATAATTATATTTATGATTTGACATATTGGGGCAGGGTTAACGGCCTTATTGGAATAAGATGCTGGGCACCCGACCTGATTATTGATGATTACCTTTCTCTTTCATTATTCTCAGAGGCTGATGATTCATATGCTGCCAAAATCGCCATCGATGCTATTAGTAATGGATTGGAAGCGCCGCTGCCAGTTCAGTTTGAGACTGAAAACCTTACTGTTACCATGTCATCGGGCGATACACATACCACAACAAGTAATCTGAATATGAGCGGCGGATATGGAGATATGTTCAATGCCAATGCCACTAATGATTATATCCAGTATACGGTAAATGTACCGGAGCCGGGTACTTATAACATTAAGTACAGAGTAAACAAGTATAACAATAGAGGCAAATATCAGCTTATAATTGACGGAACCAACCAGGGAACTGAACAGAACTTATATTCCTCAATCAGTACTTATGTTGAAATTGATTTGGGGAATAAGACATTCAGTACTGCCGGCAACAAATTGTTCCGGTTCAAATGCACAGGCAGATACTGGTATAGCAGCGGTTATAAGCTATTTACCGATTATATCAAGCTGATACCGCAGTAAAGTGGGTTTGAATAAAAAGATAATTGTGGTTGGAAGTAAAAAATCTGTAACGAAGACAGAGTGGTAACACCATCTGATTACTACAGCGAAACAAACGTTAATTATCGGCATTTATGCACCTTGCAGAAATATCGCGAACGCTTCAATGCGTTATTTCTGTGAGGTTAATTAAAATGTTTCGCTGTAGTATTTAAAAGCATTTTTTAAGCATACTGGACTGGTCAATAGAAATTGGATGGTCAAAGGAATTTCCGTAAGAAAAGGAGAATAAGGATGAATTGTTGAATTCATTTTTTTTGAGCAATTGGTCTTTTTATAGTATTAACAGAGCGTATAGCTTTAGCTGCCAGACTTAATACGGGTAAATTAGTATTGGCTATAATATTACTGACCGCAGGTAAATTAAGAGAGGACACTAATCTGTCATATCCTTTGTTATCCAAAGTGTCTGCAAATTTTCTCAGTGTCAGGCAATAAGCGTATTGCTTGTTAAACCTTGCTGTTAATTTATTATAGTCCTTACCTTTAATTATTGACTCAGCAGCATAGATGCCGCTTAGGAGTGATGGAATTTGACCAAAACCCATAAATGGGTCGACAAATCCTCCTGCAGCACCAGCCAGTAGTATCTTTCCTATTTGTCTTGTTGAAATGCTTCCCAATTTATATTCTTCAAATTTGAATTCAGTTTGAGGTACCGGCTCAAAATTCAATTCTTCTATTATTCTTGACCAAAGTATATCAAGTTCCTCGGGTGAAGATGGAATTGATGCAGTACAGCAGCTGGCCTCGTTGGTATCAAAAGGTGCAAAATAAACCATACAATTTTTACTGAGCTTTGTATTTAACCAGATTTTTGAAACACCCAAATCGAATTTACCTTTAACAATACAGCCTTTTAAAAATGCTTCAACATCCGTCTTCCATACCCCAAGCTCTCTCGAAACAGTTGGGTCGCCTGTAGCAATTACAATCCAATTAAAATCCTTTTCAAGCTCCTGCCAGGTAACTGTTGAATTAAAGTGAATCTCTGTTTTTATTTGACGAGCCAACTGACATTCCCATGAACGATCATCATGGCCACGTATTGATGTATACCCTAAATTAAATCCTGTGAAAATTGCTTTGTGATTTGGAGAGTATATTTCAAGGGTATGTACTAATCCCGCCGGCAATAAATTTATACCATATTTTTTATTCAAATAAATAACAGGGTCTTTTATGGGTCTATGCATTAATTGCATAACTGCTTCCATGTTGGGAAAGCGTTCACCTACCCTATGACGCTTTTCATATATTACAGGTACTATATTATTATCTTCAAGATATTTTGCGCATGCCAGTCCAGAAAGCCCGGCGACTAATATTGCAACCTTCATATTTTGATACACCTTTCATATTTTACTCAATATTAGTATTAACCAGTATAACAGAAGAGTAATCAAAATCTCTGTTCATTATGTGAAGAATTATTTTTCGTGGTATTGATTACGAGTGCAATAAGGTATACTGTATTGGAAGAGGTACATCAAATGTAAAGGATTAAGCTTTCTATGAATAATGCGTTAACACAGGAAAATATTAAGAAATTAAGAGAAGAACTGGAATATAGAATGACTACAAAAAGAGCTGAAATAGCAAGAGAAAAACAAGAGGCCGCCGCACACGGCGACAGGTCGGAGAATGCGGAATATAAAGAAGCTTGTAGAAATTATAGAGAAAATGATAATAGAATTCAACATTTATTAACTATGATTTCAACAGCAACTGTAATTGATGACAAAAATGCAGACGAATCAGTATTAGGAATAAATAGTAAAGCCAGAATCAGATTTATTGAGGATGAAGAGGAAGCTGTTGTAACATTAGTAACAACTATGGATATAGACCCTAAAAATATGTATATAAGTATAGAATCAGATCTGGGAAAAGCATTAACAGGCAAAAGAGCCGGAGATATTGTTGAAGTTAATGCCCCAATGGAAAAGTACACAGTAGAGATATTAGAAATACAAAGCTGAAAACCTGCTTTTGCACAATTCACCCATAAAAAAGCACGATATGCCCTTTCAATTTTATTCCGCTGCTATATAATAATTCTCAAATAATGGGTGTGAGGTGTTTTTATGATAAAATCTGTCGGCATTCAGGAAAATGAATGGCAGGCCAAATGGATAAACCATTCCTGTAAGGATTTTGACAATTCAAAGGGCATGCCTGTGCCATATTTCAGAAAATCCTTCAAGCTGGCGCAAAAAGCCAGGTGCGCCAGGGTCATGATATGCGGACTTGGGTATTTCGAGCTGTATCTGAATGGGGAAAAAGCCGGGGACGAAGTGCTGAATCCGCCTTTTACGAAGTATGACGCTACTGTTTTGTACTGTACATATGATGTGACGTCCATGTTGAAAACGGGAGAGAATGTGCTGGGTGTGATTCTGGGTAACGGTATGTACAATATGTATGCAGGCAGCACATGGAATCACAATACATCGCCATGGCGGCATCATCCCAAGCTTCTTTTAAAGGCCGAATTTGAAATGGAAGACGGCACTTCAAGCATTTTGACAAGCGACGATACATGGAAAACTGCAACAGGCCCTATTATTAGTGATAATCTATATGAAGGCGAGATTTATGACGCCCGCCTTGAAATGCCTGATTGGTGCAGAGACGGTTTTGATGATGCAGGCTGGACAAAGGCTGCTGTTTGCAGAGGGCCCGGCGGCATTTTGAAGCCCATGGATATGGAGCCGTGCAGAGTGGTTGGCACTATCGAGCCCTACTTCCTTAAGGAGATCAAGCCTGGAGTCTGGCTTTGCGACTTCGGTAAAAATATTTCAGGATGGGTAAAGCTGAAGGTGAAAGGCAGGGCGGGCGCGCGGGTCACTCTCCGGTTTGCTGAGAAGCTTGATGATAACGGCGATATCGACCCTTCCAACATTAATTCTTTTACAGACAAAGATAAATTCCAGACGGATGTTTATATACTAAAGGGCAATGGCGAAGAAATCTGGGAGCCGCGTTTCGTATATCACGGTTTTCAATATGTTCGGATCGAAGGTTTTCCCGGAAAGCCTGACAAAAACAGTATCACCGGCTGCATTGTAAATACGGACCTGAAAGAAAGAGGAAGCTTCCAATGCTCCAACGACCTTTTGAATAAGATACAATCGGCATGTCTCTCATCTACTCTCGGCAACTATCATGGCATGCCTACGGATTGCCCGCACAGGGAGAAAAACGGCTGGACCGGAGATGCTCTTATATCTGCCGAGCAGGTCTTATTGAATTTGAATCCCATTAAGGCATATAAAAAGTGGATGAGGGATTTCATTGACTGCCAGCGGCCTAACGGTCAATTGCCCGGGATAGTACCGACAGGAGGCTGGGGCTTTAACTGGGGCAGCGGACCTACCTGGGACAGTGCATTTATTCTTATACCATGGTATATATATCTGTATGATGGCGATACATCCATTTTGCCGGATATTTATGATGCTGCGGTCAGGTATGTGGAATTTATAACGTCCATGTCCATCGGCTTCACGGTGGATTTCGGCCTGGGAGACTGGTGCCCGCCGGAAGGAGGGGCCGACAGCTATAAATGCCCATCGATAGTGACTGATACTGCCTTTTACTATATCGATGCCCTGATGTTGTCTCGTTTTGCAGGAATCCTCGGGCATAAGGCCGATAAGAAGAAATATGAAAAGCTGGCGGAGAAAATTCGCAAGGCCTTCAATACGAAGTTTATCAATTCAAAAACAGGAGAGGTAACCGGTAATTGTCAGACCTCCTACTCATGCGCCTTATACTATGGACTGGTTGAAGGCGATGTGAAAAATAAGATCGCCGTAAAGTTAATCAAAGAGGTGGAAAGGTGTAACAGGCATATTGATTGCGGAATCCTGGGGGCTAAATACGTGCTGCATGTGCTCAATGACTTGGGACGGCCGGATCTTGCCTATGCTATTGCCACACAGACCACTTTCCCCGGATGGGGCAACTGGATAGAACGCGGCGCAACTACTCTTTGGGAGACATGGAATGGAGACAGCTCCAGAAACCATCATATGTTCAGCGATATCAGCGCCTGGTTTTACAAATGTCTGGCCGGAATCAATCCGGACCCCGAAAATCCGGGCTTCAGGCATATTATTTTGAAGCCCTCGCCGGTAGAAGGCCTTGATTGGGTAAGATGCAGTCATGAATGCCCATTCGGTCTTATTGAGTGCAGCTGGAGGGTGGAAGGAGGCAAATTGTATATAAACGCCGTTATTCCGGAGAAAAGCAGGGCCACTCTGTATTTGCCGGAAAAATACAAGGACTGTACCGTAGTTGAGGCTAAGGGCAGCCTTGTAATAATATGACGATTATATAAAAAATTGAACTTTATCTTTTAATATTGGTATTCTAATAATTTACCGTACAGGGTCAAGATTTGTACGTACCAAATATGAAAAAACCGTTACATTTTAGTGACGGTTTTTTCATATTACAATGGAGCTTAAGCGGGACAAATGAATTTTATGATTCCATTACTGCACAAATGTTCGATAGACGGACTTTTCTCATTATATTCAACGTTTACCAGAGTATAACCGTCTGTAATAAGGCTTTCCCAGTAGTGCTTCACTTCCTTTGGAGTTTTTTTATTGTTTTTGATGAATTTGCCAAGCTCCTTCAGATTGTCGACTTTACTGCTCTGGCTTTCCAGCAGCTTTAAATAAACAGCTCTATCCGCCGAAAGAGAAATTTTGCCTTCCTTTAGCTTCAGCACAGTATTGTCTAAGTTTTTAACCGCAATAATATACCTGCTTTCCACTGTCTTTTTTTTACTGAACACCATATCACCCCCCCTGTACAAATTACTTATCTATGTAAAGTCAAGGCCAATATTTTCGGGACATGGCCTTGAACGAATTTTCACCCGTCACTTCTTATTACAGTGCGCCGTAGCCTTCCTACCTTCCCGGACACTCGGAGCACAGCTTTGCAGTGAGGACTTATGCGGATTGGTATATGGATCATTATAGGGAGGCATTATGAACTGAATATAAACTTTCTGCAACTTTTACAGGATTGTTAAAAAACAGTTTACAATTGGCTGATAATATATAAAAATAGAAGCGGAGGGAGGCATTATTATGTTTTGTATTATGGTGGTTGAAGATGATAACAATATAAGAAGACTTATGGAGGTAGTACTGCACCAGAACGGCTATGAGGTCATCACTGCAGCAGACGGTATTCAAGCTCTTGATAAAATGGACAACCATCACATAGACCTGATTGTACTGGACATTATGATGCCCCGGATGGATGGCTATGAGTTTACTGAGACGCTTCGCAGCTGTAATAACAATATTCCCATACTTATGGTAACAGCCAGAGATGCGCCTGTTGATAAAAGGAGAGGCTTTATTGCCGGAACGGATGATTATATGGTGAAGCCTGTAGACGAGGAGGAAATGGTTCTCAGGATAGCAGCGCTGCTTCGCCGTTCCAGGATAGTAAACGAACACAGGCTGGCCTTTGGGAAGACAGTGCTGGATTACGATGCACTTACAGTCTCTTATAATGATTTGATTCAGGAATTGCCCAACAAGGAATTTATGCTGTTATACAAACTGCTATCCTTTAACAATAAAATATTTACCAGGCGCAATCTGATGGATGAAATCTGGGATATGAACTCCGAAACAGACGAACGCACAGTTGATGTTCATATAAACCGTCTGCGTGACAGGTTCAGGGAAAACCCGGATTTTGAAATAATTACAGTCAGAGGGCTGGGATATAAGGCGGTGACCAGGATATGAACAGGAAAAGCTTGACCAGACTGACAACAAATATGATCAGCATAGAAAGGGTCAGAACCTTGAACGTGCAAGTTACATTCTTCGTATTTTACATTACGTTATTGTCCGGGTTATTAACGGGGGGCTCTTTTGCATTTTTATATTCTGTCAGATTGATTCCATTCCCTTTTTTTACACCGATTTTTACTCCTTTTATTGTACTTATTATCAGCAGCTTTATAGGGACTTCTCTGACTGCCTTTGCCTGTGAAAAATTCCTGAATCCGCTGAACCAGCTGATTAAGGCTACAAAAATAGTCTCTACAGGAGATTTCAGCGTCCGGGTGCAGGGAACAAACAACAAATCCGAAATAGGCGTCCTGATTAAAAACTTCAACCATATGGCTGAGGAATTGGGAAGCATAGAAATTTTCCGCAATGATTTCATAAACAGCTTTTCCCATGAATTCAAGACTCCTTTGGTGTCAATCCGCGGATTTGCCAAGCAGCTGCAGAATGATGACCTGCCGGCAGAAAAGCGCAAGGAATATACGGGCATAATTATCAGCGAGGTTGAGCGCATGAGCAATATGTCTGCAAATATCCTGCTGCTTGCAAAGCTTGAAAACCAGCAAATTGTCACCGATCACAAGGAATTTGAGCTTGACGAACAGATCCGCAGCTGCATAATTCTCCTGGAAAAGCAGTGGAGCAATAAGAATCTGGAAATCAATGTGGAGCTGAAGCCTGTAACAATTAACAGTAATGCCGAGCTGCTTTCACATCTATGGATAAACCTCATCGATAATGCAATTAAATATACAAATGAGAATGGGCATATTTCCATAACATGCAGAGAAGACTCCGGTAATATCTTGTTTAGTATCAGTGATGACGGCTGTGGTATGGATGACTACACTCTGCGGCATATTTTCGATAAATTTTATCAGGGCGATAAATCCCGCTCGACCCAGGGCAGCGGACTTGGCCTGTCAATAGTGAAACGGGTTGTGGATATGTGCGGCGGTGAAATTTCCGTGGAAAGTAAAATAAACAGGGGTTCAGCTTTTAAAGTAAAGCTGCCGGAATCAGGGGGGCGGTTCTTTTGATTCCATTATCTTGATATTCTGAATTTACCAGGTGGCATGCCGATACAGTGTCATTGCAAAAATGCCATGCAGCAGGCTCTTCGGTTCTGTAGGAACATCCTGCAAGCATCAGAGAAAAAATAACAAGTATGGAAAGATCCTTTTCATTTTTATTCTCCCTTATATTCCATATGTTAGTGCTTTATCATTGATCAATATACAGGGATCCATTCTTTATGCCACCGGATTTGTCAATGGTATAGCCTGCCTCTGTAAATATTGATATTGCCTCTTCCTTTGTCATGTCCTCATTATCCGCCAGAGACACAGTATCCTTATTTTCTATTTGACTATCCATATTACTTTTTTCTGCTTCGTTTCCACACCCTGCCAATGTAATTATAAAGCTTATCAATACAAATATAATTAGTATTTTCCTTCTCATAACTGTTTCCCCTTATTTTTTGATTTTACTTGAAAAACGTATAAAAAATACTACCCACTCCAATTACAAGGTTAATTCTATTCCTTATCGTTTATGCCGACAAGAACTAAACGGCATTAACAGTGGTTTTGAAAGTGTTGATATATTATTGGTTGATGAAGTAATTGAGTTGATTGATAAACAAAATAATATACCAATACAGCTTGAAAAAGATGAGCATGAAGAAGCTGAGGCTTTTATAGAAGGTATTGTGACAATAACCTCCGGGAAGAGAATCCATCTTAACTATAAGCTTTCGCCGTTGTTTTACAGGAAAACTTATATGGGCAGAATTATTATACTTAGAGATATTACAGTATATAGTGAATTGCTTGATGAGCTGAATGAAAAAGGTGAACGCTTAAAAGCCGTATTGGAAAAACAAAAAGAATACATTCATATAACCCGCAGGCTTATAAGCAAGGAGGAGCATGTAAGGATACTTGAAATGGTTAACACAATTGCAGGAGAATATTTAAACAGCTTGAAATCAAAGGTTGTTGGACTCGAGGATGCAGTTGAAGCGGAAAGTGTTTTAAAACATAGAGTTATGGCTGGAAATGAAGAAATGCTCGCGCTGACAAAAAAAGCCATAGAGCAGATTAGAAGAACAGTAAAACAGCTTTATG
>Ga0366769_1083_pt2 | contig 12772 bp, 9 predicted proteins | sample BONcelHN113001C8_FD_207053 | JGI IMG/M metagenome (GOLD analysis project Ga0366769, IMG submission 207053) | Enriched cells from coal bed in the Powder River Basin, Montana, United States - BONCAT cells N11 rep2 HSBNCT.N11.300.1.C8 ...
TTGATACCTGCGTAATTGAAAGCTTCCCGTACCGCCTGTACTTGCTGCAGCACTCCGGTTATTAACGCATAATCCATGAATTCATTTTCACAACCATTTGCTACTGAAACCTCTGCGATACCAACTGCCTTTTGATATGCTGACCTGTAGTAGGCGATATAACGTAAAATCTCATGCATGTTGATGTGGCTGGAGAAGGTTAAATCCTTAGAAAATTGCTCTGATGACTCAATCATATATTTTCCGGGGGAGTTCACTGCCAACATACAGTCAGAACAGTTGGCACTGTCCTCCAAAATACCACCCAAAGATGTGATCTGCGATTTGATACTCTCTTGAAGCGGGCGGTCTTCATAACTGGGAACAATCTGGGCCCCCAATACGGAAGAATACCTCACATAAACACGCGGTGTGTAATGATTTACTAAATTAAAAATTCGGGTGAACAGAACACAGCCTACTTCATCCGCGCCCGGGTAAACCAGTACCCTGTTCATCAGACAGTTTTCTCTGACTTTCTTTGCAATTGCACTTTGATCAATTGCCGCATATCCGTATTCCGCAGTATCATCTTTCGGAATAGTTAAAACGTCAAAAACATTTTCTTTCACAAGATCGATACAATACAGGTTTGTGAACTGGTCGACTACTCTGCGGTCTAAAAAGTCTTTCAAGTGCTCCTGCGGTATTTTTCTTTTCAAGTAAGTAAATTCTTCTTTTTCCTCTTCGTCCGCGTGTCGGCGCTCAATTTTATCCATTAAGCAGGTGTACTGCCATATGTCTTTCCCGCAGGTGCCCCAATATTCTGGGTCTTCATGTGCATTATCGTAGCCAGCTACCCTTGCGACCAGATTGAACGCATGAATCTTGATATTGGGATTTATCTGCTTTAATTTTCGAAAATTGTCCAGTGTCCGCTCGCATTCTTCACAAGTGCGGTGGTGCGTCCTTGAATTTACAATGTTCCCATACACTAACGTGTCTACAGAAAGAATGGCATACTCACAAAGCGGGGCATTGTCGAAAATCCATTGCCAAATGGATTCATAATCTGCCGGGACTTTGAGCATTCCCATTTTATCGTAAGGTGGAACAAGCAGTTCGATATTGTCGGTCAGTTTTGCTAAATTCTGTGGAAAATAATAATTGCAGGCTCTTTCATCCAGTGGAACATACAGTACTTTTACCATAAATTTCTTCCCTTCCGCGGTCTATTGATCTATTGTTACTCTATCAACAGGTAATGTTATTCTTTGTCTTTAATATTAAACAGGCAAAGCGGATATTGATAGTGCAAAAAGGAAATCGGCTATATAAAATGGGATATTTTATTTTGAAGCGGACAAAAGTATTGAATGTTTGATTATTTATGCTAACATTAAAATAATCGCTGTTTTAAATCTTGAGTGGGAAGTGTAGCATTTGAAAGATTCAACACAATATGGTGTTAAATTTCATTTCGACAATCAATTTAATCTTTGCCCCGAAAAATTCACAGGGATTACCCTGTATCAATTCGGTGAACTTTATTTCGAAAGTAACATGGAGGTTCCTCCTCACAAACAATGGTGCCATGAAATCTCCTACATCATATCTGGCCGGGGTGTGTTCCAACTTGACGGAGTTGATTACATTGTGGGCGAAGGTGACCTCTTTATTAGCCCCCTGAACCGTACGCATTCTATAAAAGCTGCAAAGGATTCTACTCTGCGCTTTACGTATGTTGGTTTTAATTTTAATGAAGATTCCAATACGGAAGATTACAGCTTTTTAAAAAGCTTTTATCAGCCTCATATGAAGGAACTATGCACAAAGGATAAGTCCGGCGTTTTATTTCCCTTTTTTCGAAGTCTTGAGGAATTTTACCGCAAGCACATTGGATTTCATATGATGGTAGAAAGCTATATCAAACAAATTTTGATTCTCACCCGCCGGTCTTTTGGTGAAAAAGAAATTCCCACACTTCAGCACGATATTACAAGCACTTCCGTGGGCAATACGATTTATTCGATTATACGTTATATTGACGACAACATTTTCGATATCCATATGGTTTCGGACATTTCAAGCGCGCTTACCTATAATCAAAGCTACATTTCAAATTTATTCAAGAAGAAAATGGGAATGACAATGCAGCAATACATCAACAGCAAACGCATCGAAAAAGCGCTTGAACTTTTGCGGTACGGGAAGCTTTCAATTACGCAGGTATCAAATCAACTGAATTATTCCAGTGTACAAAGTTTTTGCCGGGCATTCAGCCGTATCATGAACATTTCCCCCACTCAGTATGTGAAGCAACACAAATCCGAACTGAACCCCATTGAATGAAAAAATCCGGACATGTAAAACATGCCCGGATTTTCTATTTTATGATTCAATTAAGCCGTTCCAATGGAATTTCGGAATTCGGACGGTGTCATTCCTGTGTATCGCTTGAACAGCATTGCAAACTGTGAAGCGGAAGAAAAACCGCAGGACTGAGAAATTTCCACGATGTTTTGTGATGTACCCAACAAGAGGTTTCTTGAACTCTCAAGCCGTTTTTTCAGCAGATACTCCGATGGGGGAATTCCTATTTTTTCTGTAAATAAGCTCCGGAAATGTCGACAGGTGTAACCTGTTTTTTTTGCCAATGACTCTATTTTTATATCATCATAAAAATATTCGTCTATGTATCTCACAATATCCAGTATGGTATTGGTTTTCTCCAGATATTTATTCGAATTTCTGATTATAGAATAGTATAGTTCTGTTGAGAACAAATCTAAAAATTCATCCCGATAGTCTTCTTCACTGCGATATTCATGTTGAATTCTTTCAAACTGTTTTTGAATGTTGCTGTTATTGTCATAGTAAAGACCACTGTGTATTTTTCTAATGTCGGAATCCGCGATGAATTCACATATCATTTCCTCTGTTTGAGATGTTACAATGTCCTCAAAGATTTCATTTGGGGCAACAACAGCAAACATTCCTTCTGTGAACCGGAAAACGGACGACCCAATCATTGTCTGACCGCTACCCGATTTATAGTAAATTATCTTATAGGATTTCAGCATGGTGGAACGGTTAAAATGATTGGCCCTAATAACCAGATTCAAAAATTCGGTAAAAAAGATCTTCAATATAACGCCCCCCTACCTATCAAGTTTGAACAAATAATCTGACATTACTTTTACTAAGCATAGCACGTTTTTCGCAAAAAAGTTGTCTGGATTTTGGGTTGTATGTACCATGATGTTATATGTTCCTATTTTCTATCATTCATTTCCGAATTATGATATAAATCAATTTTTTAATTCAATATAATAATGTTGATATAACATAATTTATTTCAAGCAGGGCGTCTCGGCCTCAAATTCAAACGAAAGACTTTCCCCAATGGTAATTGACTTTTACCTAATAAAACAGAGCTTCTGATTCAGGTTATCCCCACAAATTGAATTTTTGAAAGGAGGATTTCATTTCGTATTCCAACCGTAATCAAAAGCTTTGGATATGAAAATTTGTGTTTATCCACTGTTCTATGCGGATACCACATTGTGTCTAAACTAAGTTAGGAGGGCTATTATGACAAAAATCAGTACATTCAAAAAAAGGTTGCTGCTCACATGCGCCATGTGTGTATTTTGGGTTTCCTGCACCTTCGTTACCGCAAATGCTGCGGTGACCAATATTGCTCAGAATAAAGCCTACAGTTCCTCTGTTGCGGCCTCCAGCTCCTATCCTGACACAAATTCAAATGAGTTAACGGACGGGGCATACGGTACCTCAAATTTTAAAGACGCACAATGGCAGGGAAGGCAAAATGTTGCAAGCTATACCCAAACAGTTGACTTCGGAGACAACAGTTATATCACCAACGTCTCCTGCCGTTTTTTACAGCAAACCGGAAGCGCAATTTACTTTCCTTCTTCCGTCACTTTTTCCTGTTCGAACGACGGTTCCACTTTTGTCCCAATGGGAACCGCTGTCAAAAGTGACGTCAGCTCCGGAATTGCAAAGTACACCACCTCACTGTCAAATGCAATCCGTACCCGTTATGTGAAAATCACAGTGAATACCGCGGGTGAATGGACCTTTGCAGACGAATTTGAGGCAAGCGGAATGAATGACAGCCCTTTGAACATTGCTCAAACAAAAAGATACATTTCCTCACCCTCGGCTGATTCAAGCTACCCGGATACCAATCTGAAAGAATTGACAGACGGCAAATACGCATCGAATGTATTTAAAGATGCCGGGTGGCAAGGGCATGTCGGCAGTTACAGCGTCACTTTAGACCTTGGTACAAAAATGCGGGTTACCGGTCTGGATATGAACTTCTTAAAATATGAAGGCGGCGGTGTTTATTACCCCACCGATGTATCGTTTGAAGGTTCCGACGACAATTCTGCCTTCACCGCTTTAGGCTCAGCCACACCGCAAGCGGAAGTCAACAGTACGAAAAAGTACGGCCTTACTTTATCCGCACCGATTAATACAAGATACATCAAAGTTAATATTACCGCCTCCGCCGAAACAAGCTGGATTTTTGCAGATGAACTCGAGGTTTTTGGTTACCCGATTATTTCCGGTTCCTTTATTCAGCTGTCCTACGGTGATATTTGGACACAAGCCGACTGGGAAGAAGAATTCGATTACATGAAAGACTTAGGAATGGATCATGTCATCCTTCAGTGGATTGTCGACTTCTCCCCATCTGAAAAGGCAGTTTATTACAATTCCCCTTCGTATAATTCATCCACCGGCTACGCAAACCGAAATAATCAGGATACCTTACTGAACGTTTTAACTGCCGGCGAAAATAAAGGCATTGACGTTTGGGTCGGTCTTGGTGCCAATGAGGAATGGTGGGATGACGCAACCGACCAGACTTGGCTGACCAACGAAGCGCAAAAGAATAAAAATGTAATACAAGAGATTTGGGATTCTCCGGTTGGTTATAAAGATATGAGTTCTTTTAAAGGCTGGTATAATGTTTGGGAAATCGAGAACTACCGGTTCTCCGCACAGGCCGACCAGCAAAAACTGCGTACCGCATTAAAAACCATTGTTGACTACGCACATACTTATACCAATAAGCCCATTATGTCATCTCCTTATATTGGCGGATATTCACAGGGATTAAGCCCCGATGGATGGAAGACCATGTGGACATACCTGTTGGATCCGGTGGACGGTGCCAATTTTGATGTGATCGCGCCACAGGACAGCTTTGGCAACCTTGCCAATACTTATCTGCCCGCAATGAGACAAGCAGTCGATACAAACCCCCAGTGTGAATTATGGTCCAATCTGGAAACTTATGACCCTAATGTCGGCTGTGCAGAACCAACCATTACCATGTTGAATCAGCTCAACACAGAAATTCCTTATGTAAGCAAAATGACCAGCTTCAGTTTCCTGCATTACCACAGCCCGAAAGTAGTTGGCTGGGCGGAATTTGAAGACTGGAAGCAAGTGATTTACCCCCGACTGGGCAAAACATACACCGGGCCGGCTATGGGGTATGAGAACAAGGCGGCAGGAAAAAGCTACACTGCCTCTGTCGCGGCGAACAGCGCATATCCCGATGAAAACGGAGCGGAACTGACCAATAAAAAATACGCGGGTTCCGTGAGTTATACGGAAACACATTACCAGGGCCGGCAAAATGTACCGTCCTATCAGTTTGTTGTCGATCTGCAAAAGCAAACAAGTTTTCTCAGCACTTCGGTTAACTTCATCCAGCAGCTTGGCAGCAATGTCGTATTCCCCCGGAATATCACTTACTACGTTTCTTCGGACGGCGTAAATTATACGCAGATCGGCTCTGTCGATAAGCCGGTTACGTCCTTGAACGCCAGCGCCAACCATTACCAGTTAGACCTGAGCAGCCCCGTTACGGCAAGATATGTAAAAGCAGTCATCACCACAGGAACCTCGGGCTGGACTTTCTGTGATGAGATGGAAGTCATAGGTCTAAGATAAAAAATCCTAAAAAGCTAAAGGCACGCTGGCTCCATTTGCATGGAGCCAGCGTGCCTTTGTGATATGGCCTGATTTTACCCCTTTGAGAAAAGCGTGCAACCCTGTTCTTTAAAGAATTGAATCTTTTCCCGGACAAGCTGTTCATCCACTTTAAAATGCTCACTCAGGCAGTGAATGCACATGAACTCTTTCGCCCCGCGGTTCACCAGCTTTTTATGAATTGCGATATCATCCCGCATTAAGGGCTTGCCGCAAACTACGCATCGCTCCTGCATCAGACCTTCACGAGCTTCCCTTTATATACTTTGCAGTCGTGTGCGCCAATTTTAGGGTGGCAGAACTCACGGAAAGTGCCAGCCAATTCCCCTGTCAGGGCGTCCGTCATCCGGAACGCATAACCCGAGTTCAGCATCAGACCGGTGTCGCTCAGCAGGCAATACACTTCGCCGTCTTTGTCGTCCATATTAAATAGTCCAACTGCATATTCATGATTGGAAAGCTGACGTGCAAAAGAATAGTGTTTATCAACGTTATTAACTAAAAAAGGAGGGCGGCACTCCGCATCCTGATTGATTGATAGCAGTCCTTTGTTTTTTAGCAACTCTATACTTTCCTTTGTCAGTGTCCGGATATCACATCCAATCATCAGCGGTGAATTAAACATGCACCACAGTGCAAAATGGGAACGATATTCCGCATCATTGCAGCCACCTAGCCCAACGTTACCTTTTCCGTACATGCCGACAACCAACATATCCATGTCATTAAAGCAGCCCGGCCCGCTGTAGCACAGCTTATCAACTTGGTTTAATGAAATATCTTTAACGGACTGAAAGTTATCTACAATATCTCCCGTAGAGCGGTACATATTTGCCCCGGCCGAGCGCATCCATGTGCCGGAGTTGTCCAAGCCCCAGTTGCAGGCGGAAAGGAAAATATCTCTTCCGGTTGCGTGGAGCGCCATACTCATTTTTCGGTAAAGTAGCTCTCCGTTTTCCCGTTCGGGCTTATAACAAAAATCATACTTTAGAAAATCAATACCCCAATCGGCAAATGTCTGTGCATCTACAAATTCATGGTCAAAGCTGCCCGGATAATTGGCACAGGTTCGAACACCGCAGCAGGAATACATTCCGAATTTTAATCCCTTGCTATGTACATAGTCGCTTACTGCTTTCATTCCATACGGAAACTTGTCTTCATCCGCCACCAAGCGACCGCTTTCATCCCGTTCTAATTTCGACCAACCGTCGTCGATTACAACATAGTTGTATCCTGCGTCTTTAAACCCCAAGTCTACCAGTGCATCCGCCGATTCCCGAACCAGTTTGTCCGATATATTCACTCCAAACGTATTCCATGAATTCCAACCCATGGGCGGTGTAATCGTCAGCATAAATATCCCCTTCTTTTATCAAATATCAGCAGATTTTTGAGTTAGCGCGTTTACTTCTTTATGATGCCGTTCATATTTCTTTATTACCAAACGATTGATGTTTTGCAAAGCAATGCCGGTAACAACTGCACACAATACAATTATTGTTATATTGAAGAATTTGCTTGGAGTAACGGCCAATAACGAAAACTGACCTAAAATAAAAATTTGATGCGTCAAATATACATGATAGGAATAGGTATCGCCCCATTTTGCAATACGGTCAAGTGGTTGATATGTTTTCTTACGGTATAAGGAATCAAACAGAAGATACATTACTAAAAACAGACTTACACCCAATAACGTATGATTCCATGCAAAAAGGATGTCTTTATAAGGCACAAAAAAGGAAAATAAACTCCCATTGTAAAAATAATCCAAGTAGACAACCAATGGAGTGGTCAAAATACACGCTGTAAAAATTCCGGTCACGCTTTTCTTCGAGGAACTGTCTTGCAATAAACTTTGACATTTCTCATAGTGAAAATGCCTGCGTGCAAAATAATATCCAATGATATAGGAGCTGATATTCGGTATGGAAATGTTAATCACATTTGCATAATTCAAAACTTGTAAGACGACTAAAAGAAAAATAAGTTTAATCACATATTTCCCTTTCGTGTTTTTGGGATTGGAGAAATCAGCTGTCTGCAGAATCGGCGTTATTAAATAGCATAAAATGATATACGAAATAAACCATAAATGCTCGATTCCGGCAAGACCGGTACCGAACCCCTGTAATAACAGGAGATTGACCAGCAAGGCAGAGACAGTGAGCAAACTCCGAGCAAAAATCAGGTAAAATACAATGACAGTTGCGAGAAGCAAGTAATAGGGAATTACAATTCGAATGAACCTTTTTTTCAGCCATGTGGATGCATGTTCAATATTCTTCGTTCCAAAGAGAAAACCGGACATAAACAAAAAAATCTGTACACCAACATTGAACCACCATGCAAGCACCATATTTTCCCCCTGAAAAATATGACACGCCACAATCATACACAACGCAACTAACCGTATTGAGCTAACCGCTTTTGAATTAAACATTTTCATCCCCCATTAATTATAAATTCAGGGAATCATCCTCTTAAACATTCCAGGAGCGTTTTTTAGAAATCAGTTTTAAATAAAATTATCCGGCGCTAAATTATTTATTTAACGCAGGATAATTAAATTAACACTATTTCTCAGAATGTGAAAACAAACCTAATTATGTTCAATGTAGCTTACAAATCGCTCCGTAATATCCTTGGGCCTTGTTATGGCTGTGCCAATTACAGCGGACCAAACGCCTGTATCAAGTGCAGCTTTCAGTTGTTCCGGCGTCCATATTCCACCCTCAGCTATAATCGGCATATCCAGAGTATCTACATATCGTTTCATCAGATCATAGTTTGGAAATTCCATTTCCTTCGTATATTCAGTGTACCCGCACATGGTTGTACCAACAAGGTCGAAGCCGAGTTCTTTCGCTCTTACACCTTCTTCATAACACGAAGTATCTGCCATAAAGATCTGATTAGGATATTTTGCTTTCACCTCCGAAAAGAACTCCTCTAAAGTCTGATTATTCGGACGAGGCCTGTTGGTAGCGTCCATAGCGATAATTTCCGGACCTGCTTCCACCAGAGCATCGATTTCTTTCATTGTAGGCGTGATGTAAACTTTACTATCCTTGTACTCAGCTTTATACAAGCCAATAATCGGCAAATTTACTATTTTCCTAATTTCTTTGATATCAGGCGGTGTGTTTGCACGAATACCGACTGCTCCCCCCTGAGAAGCAGCAAGCGCCATTCTGCCCATAATAAATGAACTGTACAGCGGCTCGGTGTCCAGTGCCTGACAGGATACAATTAAACCATTTTGTATCCGTCTCAATATTTCATTTTTATCCATTCCATATCTCCCGCTTACTTATAAGTTTAAGTATTTTAACCATCACTTGCTATATTTATTGGCTATCGTGAACTTTTCACTGGGATAACCTTACTCACCAGCGGAGCAAAATTTCAGCTCCGCCCACCTCTAGTTAACTGCGGTGGCTGATGAGTTCAGCTGCATCATAATCATTGAATTACTTGGGTTTTCCGAAGATTGTTGATAAGAGACTTTTAAAGACTTGTCATATAACAATTATCCTTTAATACCGGTAACTGTAATACCTTCAATAAAGTACGACTGTGCAAAGAAAAACAAAATAATAATTGGAACCGTAAAGATTGCTGAGGCAGCCATTAACGGGCCCCATTCCACAAAGTGCGTTTGCATAAAGGCTTGCAGCCCAAGGGACAGTGTATACTGTTCTTGCTTATTTAAATAAAGTAATGGGCCTAAAAAGTCGGACCAATTAGCCAAGAACGTGAAAATTGCCACACTGGTTATCGCCGGTTTGCAAAGCGGCAGTATAATTTTAGCAAATATTGTCATGTCTTTGGCGCCATCAATCGTTGCGGATTCTATTAAAGAATCCGGAATGGTCTTAAAGAACTGGCGCAGTAAAAATATGTAATATGCGCCACCGAAAAATGTCGGCAAAATCAGAGGTACCATCGTTCCGACTAACTTCATCTTTGTAAAAAGAATATATAATGGAATCATGGTCACCTGAGTAGGAATCATCATTGTTCCAACAATAATGGGGAACAGGTATTTACTGCCTTTCCACTTAACCTTAGACATCGAATATGCAACCATTGAGGATGACAGCACAGTTCCGACCACACACAACACCGCGATAACAAGCGTATTGAGAAAGTAGCGCAGGAACGGCATTTTTGTAACAGCTGATGTGTAGTTTTCAAAATATAGTTTGTGAGGGAAAATTGTAGGAGGATTTTGATATATTTCCTGAAAACTTTTTAATGAAGTAAATATCATCCAAAAAAACGGTACAAGGAACACGAATGAAATAACAACTATAATAACGTATACCAATATCTTTGTCAGATTTCTATTTTTTTTGATACTGCTGTTCCTTCCGTTATTCGTCGCCATATGTAACCCACCTATCTTGTGTCTTAAATATAATCGCTGTTACAGCCACAACGATGATAAACAGAATCCATGCCATTGCTGATGCTTTCCCCATCTTAAGGTATCCAAATGCATTGTGGAACAAATACAGAGAATAGAACAAGAGTGAATTTTCTGCTCCTCCACTTTGTACATTGTTCAGTCCGCTTCCTCCGGATGAGCCGTTAATCATCAGATATGCCTGGGTAAAATATTGGAAATAGTTAATAACACTCATAATTAATTGAAAAAAGATAACCGGTGAAATAGCCGGCACAGTAATACTGAAAAATTGATGAATCGCATTTGCTCCATCTATTTGAGCAGCCTCGTAATGAGATCTGGGTACATCCTGCAAAGATGCTAAAAATATGATCATCATACTGCCAACGCCCCATACCCCCATGATGATCAACGCAGGCTTTGTAGAATTTGGATCCATTAACCAGTTTGGCTGAGGCAGACCCAACGCTTTAAGACCCATATTGATCAAGCCGGACTGCGGATTTAAAATCCATAGCCACAATAGAGAAGAAGCAACCGTGGGTACAATACTTGGCAAATAAAATATGGTCCTAAAAATAGGAAGTCCTTTAATTTTCTGGTTCAGCAGTACAGCCAGCAACAAAGCAGCAATCAGGCTTACCGGTGTTGCGATTAATACCATATAAAAGGTATTCCACAAACTTTTATAAAATTTTTCATCCACAAATAATGCGGTATAATTATTAAGCCCGACCCATTTCGGCGCTTGAAAAATATTGAAATCAGTCATACTGTAGTATAGAGAAATGCAAATAGGATATAAACTAAAAATTAAGAATCCAATAATCCATGGTAGTGCAAACAAGAACCCGGTTCTCGCCCTGCTTCTATCTAATTTCGAATAATGTTTCTTTTCAATTATCACTGCATTAGGCTTCTGCATATAATCGCCCCCATATGTAAAAGATTTTTCCCGGATTGCATCTTTTACTTAATTTAGTAATGATATATAACCGGAAATGGCTATATATCATTACTTCTTAATATTACATCCTACTTATATAATGCATTTCCCTGCTCATTGATATTTTTTAGTGTAGTATCAATGTCTTGCTTTAGGTTCATGCACAGCTCGGTCTGATCATTGACAATTGTATTGTACTCACCGTTCTTGGAACCGCTTGGAACATAAACAAGGTTCTTGCTCTTGGCAAGTTCCGAATAAAAGTCCACATCGTACCCCTTAAGGCCATCAAGTAAAGAAAGCCTCGATGGGAAGTCGCCGCCTGCAATTGTAAAGTCAGTTTGGCCCTGTTTGCCTACAAAGTAGGAAAGGAAATCGAATGCGCCGTCTTTATTCTTAGAGTTTGATGTGACATAAAGCATGGACGAAGAAGCATTTTCTCTGCCCGCCAGTTCAGGTTTATCCTTTGGATATGGAATATAAGTTACGCCGTAATCAACATCAACTTTAAATGTTTCTTTAATGTTTTTGCCCATCCAAGGTCCATCAATACGGAATGTTTGTTTACCCATCAAGAACGGGTCGGTCGGGTCTAAGTATTTGCCGCCGGATGCAAACTTAACAACATTTGCAAGACCAAATTTTTCACGGTAGTCTCTTGCCAACTTTAATGCGAGTTTGTTGCCGTAGTCATCCGCTGCAGATGGTTTACCATCCTGTGCATACCAACCGCCGCCTGCTGCTGAAGTAAAGGCATCAAGATAATAAACGGTCGGGAAATCCGGGAAACCGCATACATTAATGGTTCCGTCTTTATTTAGTTTTGTAGTCTTAACGGCCATGTCATACATTTCTTCAATTGTCTTTGGCGGTTCTGTATAACCGGCTTCTTTTAGTAACGTTTTATTGTAATACAAAGCGCTGAAGTTTACATTGCAGGGAAGCGCATATGTTTTTCCGTCCATTTTCATACTGGCTAAAGATGCCGGAATGAAATCGCTGACATCATAGTTAGCTTTTGCTATGTAATCATCCAATGGCTCCATGACACCGGAGCTTGCTAGTTTACCGACATCACTTCCGAATTCATCGGTAACATCAGGGCCGTTACCCGCTGAAATTGCTGCCGTTATTTTTTGACCGTCAGGAACTGAGAGGGCTTCTACCTCGTATTTATCACTCTGCGCGTTATAGTTTTTTACTAAACTGTCTATTCTTGCAACTGCATCACCACTCCATAAATACCAAAAGACAACTTTTGTTTTAGGAGCAGCTGCGGCTTGAGACTCTGCGGCAGAGCCATCCGCGCCTTTTGCTGAAGTGGCAGGGGTAGTGGAGCCGGAGCATCCAATCAATGCTGTTGATAGGGTAGCGATAGCCAGAACACATGCAAT
>Ga0366769_1115_pt1 | contig 12094 bp, 14 predicted proteins | sample BONcelHN113001C8_FD_207053 | JGI IMG/M metagenome (GOLD analysis project Ga0366769, IMG submission 207053) | Enriched cells from coal bed in the Powder River Basin, Montana, United States - BONCAT cells N11 rep2 HSBNCT.N11.300.1.C8 ...
AATTTACCTGTGCAATACATAAAAAAAGACCAGTAGGAGTATATCTTCCACTGGCCAGCGTTTATTGACTATAATACTATATGTATAATTTTAAGCTGCCTTTAACATATTCATAGTTTACACTTTTAACAACAACATTCTTATACTGTTTTTCTTTAAGCAACTGGATTAAATATTCGTTAAACAGTCTGTATTTATCGATATAGGTCTCTGTCAGACGGTTATAGTGCTCTTCATTATATTCAAATTCGTTTGTGGTTAAAAATTGATTAACCGCTATCTGAAGTCCTTGAAATTGATAAAGTCTGAACTCGAAAATTTTTTCCTGCTCAGGAGTCAATTCTATCCTAACACAATTCATTGTTCACCCCCGATATCTGCCGGCAGGAAAATAACTCTTTTGTATACGTCATACTTATACATATCTCTGTAATACAAAGTATTTTCCTCTCCGACATACTTGAATAAAAGCTCCTTCCATAATGCCTTGTGCTTCTTAAGGGATTGAATAAAACAGTCAAGTACATCCTTTAAAGCTTTTGGAGCATAGTTTATCTGTTTTGCAGCCTGTTCATACAATTCCCTGTATGCTTCCACTTCAACTATGCTTTCCTCCAATTCTCTGGCATCCTTCTCCTTCATACTGATAAATTCCTTCTGGTTTTTCATTATAATACCTCCGCTTTACTTAAGTTTTTTAACAAGGAAAGCTCTTCCTTGTCGATTATTTCCAATGCCCATTCATCAGGCATATGAAATTCAAAACACTTGTCCAGTTCCAGCTTGTCGTACAACCTGTTCCAGAAATAAACATTGGCCAAAACCCTTGCCTTATGCATATCGCAGTGGAAAGTAGTCCTTTTGTCGGCAGTGCCAAAATAATCATAGTTAAAGGCGCTGCACCATGCGCATCCCTTTCCTATACTACAATTAAAGCATTCATCCGTGGATTGGCTGCGTCGGGTTATGCAGTTTAAGCATTTCAAATCCTCCGACTCATCAACACTCATAATACCATCATAGATATTTCCTATAATCATAGGCTTTCTATCCCTGTTTGCAAAAGAGTATTCCATATACCTGAGGCAGGGATAGCAAACACCGTCTGTTCCTATCGCAAGCATACTTCCGTCTCCGCCGCACCAGTTACTGTTTTCTTCATGAGGTAGAGGCGCACCTATATACTCGGAGAACATGCTTATATAGTGCTTTTGGTAGAGGGAATCTCCAATTATTATATCCGCAAGTTTTTTCAGTTCCTGGTAAAGAAGCTTGGCAAGATCAATATTCCACACATTTTCAAATACTACATTGCAGTGAAGAAATCTGTATCCTGTTTTAAAAAGGTGGAGAGCCGCATCACACAAGTACTTTAAGTTTTCAGGAGCTACAGTGACCTTCGTGCTTGGGTGCTCGCCATTTCTGAATCTCAACTGTACTCCCTTAATTACATCGTCATATGTACCTTTCCCATTCTTATAAACTCTGCAGGTATCATGCAGTTCTCTGGTACCATCAATAGTAATTCCGATATGAACCCTGCCTTTATATTTTTTAACAAAATCCTGTACCTTTTGGCTAGAATAAAGTGAACCATTGGAAGACATGCTTATAACATAATTGTCTTTCCATGGATGGTTGATTTTCATGGATTTGTAAATAAAATATTCCATAAATTCATTAATGGTCTCAATTTCCAGAAGCGGCTCACCGCCAATAAAATCAAGAATGACACCAGGAGATTCTCTGGGATTGATATAACCATTTGTCAGGTTTTCATCCAGAATGAAATCAACAATTTCCCTGGCTGTTTTTCCGGTCATCCTTTTTGGCTTTTTACTATGCATGTAGCAATATGTGCATGCAAAGTTGCAATCTTCTGTAACAACCAAAGTTATGTTTTTACATGATGTCTTAGTTAGGTTCTGATCCGGATGAATTATTCGGTATGCCTGTGAAAACCAGTTATCATATGACTCCGAATCAGCTTCCGTTAGATATAATCCATTTAGCATTTAAATCCCCTTTTCAAAGTTTTTAAAATTATCTCCATCGACTATATTCATAATAACACTCATGTATCCGCTTATCGTCCTGTATTCGTCCCGAAATGTTTTACTGCAATCTCTCCCCGAATATGATCTTCGACATGCAAGCTACCGCTTCCTTGCATAATTCATAACATCTGCTACGGCTGGTATGTGTCATTTGTGCAATATCTTCCATCCTTATTTTCTTAATATAGTACCCTTCAATTAATATTTTGTATCGCTCATTATATTCACCTATCATCTTTAGGCTATCTTCAATTATTTCAACCAGATAGTTGTTTTGAGAAATCTCATTTTCTATAACCTTGATTTTCAGATCTTGTACCTTTTCCAGCTCATTATTACTGCTTTCATTTCCATATACAGTTGTTTTCTCTTTCATCTCCCAATTAGTAGTTTTAAAGCTTATTACTGATAAGCCTGCCGAATTTTTGCCTGAATCATTCTCCATAACGTCTCGTATAAGCCTTCTTTTTTCTTTTTCCAAAAAGATATTTCTCGACTTATAATAACGGTATTTTTCAAGCATGTTTTCCATCATCTTAGTATTATTCATATAATTACCCCCATTATTTCATTTTTTATCCTTTAATAATATATTATAGCATCATGTTTTCCGGATATTTTCCATTTTTTGTACTGTATTTTTTCAATATTTTTGTTATAAAATGGGGTATTTTCTAGAAAACTAAAATATATTAACCCGGGTGCTATCAATAGCTAACCTTGCATTATATTATTTATCCTTGATACAGTATTTATCTGAGGCTGAGAAGAATCCAGTCAAGACAAATGATAAAGCTGAGAATATTACAAAGGTAATATTTAATTATATCAGGCACAGATTTTCTATGATGAATACTTGAAGAAGGTCAAAGAAAAGAGTCTGAAAAAAGTGTTTCAAGAGGCAAGGCGGCTCTTGAAGAAATAAGCAGCGACCGTACTGTTGCATCAATGTGCATAAATGGTATAATGTTATAGTGAATGTTAAATTAAGGATGGGTTAAATAAAGTAATGAAAATAATAGTTGCTTTTTTATTAGCTGCATTAATTGCATCCGGCATATCGTCCGATACCCTGCTGCTTAAAAATATTAACAACACCCCGGCAGCATATAGCGACCCAATCTCTTTCTGTGACGATAAAAAAGAGAACCTGCCTGTCTCCACTGAATTTACCCCTAATATATATTGGTCCGATCCAACCTTTTCTGTCAAATGCTTTGGCAGCTTTGAAGGCGACCATAACGATGCATCTGTTTACGACTGGAAAGGGAAGGAAGATCTGCTTTATACTTTGGAGTTCAGTTCCGATACAAAGTGGCCTTCTGATGAAGATATGCCTGAAATCTTCCGGAAGAAGGACAGAGACAGAATCATGGAATTCGGTAAAGACCCCGGACTGGGGGTAAGAAAGCTTCAGTCATTGGGATATACCGGAAAAGGCGTAAATGTGGCAATTATTGATATGCCTCTTCTTCTGGATCATGTCGAATATAAAGACAGAGATATACACTATTACCTGATCAATGAAAAAGAATTGGAAGGAAAGGGCCCTTCCAGCCATGGCTCGGGAATGACCAGCATACTGGTAGGTAAAAACATGGGGGTTGTGCCAAAAAGTACACTGCATTACTTTGCAAATCCGCTGTCGCTTCCCAGTCAAAAAGATCCTGCCGATACCTTGAAAAAGATCATGGATATGAATGAGGGAATGCCTGATGACAAAAAAATCAAGGTTGTCAGCATGTCCTTCTGTGCAGTAAAAGAGCAGAAAGACCATGATCTGCTCCGGCAAAGAATTGTTGAAGCCAGGAAGAACGGTATTATAGTCATAGATGTCACAGCAATGCCTTTTGCTAAAGTCACTTGCCTGCCCTTTCAAGATAAGGACTTACCGGAAAACTATATAATTCCGGACGAAATCGTAGAATCCAGAATAACACAACCAGGCCAGTTATTTGTTCCAAATGGAGGCAAAACAATAGCTAATTATGGATCAACTACCCAGTACTTTTACCAGACAAATTCCGGCATAAGCAGCGCGATTCCTTATGTTGCAGGAGTAGTAGCAATGGGTGTCCAGGCAGACCCCTCACTGACGCATGATAAAGCAATGGCATACCTTTGGGATAGCGGATACGACTATCATGAAGGGAAGCTTATTAATCCGGTGGGCTTTGTGGAAATGGTGAGAAAGAACTGTAAAAATCCCAGGAATATTTCTCCGGAAAAGGATTTCAGATATTTTCTCTATAACAGCACAAAGGTGGACTCTGCGGATATGGCTGCAATCCAGGCTTATATCTCAAAGTTTGGTACAAAGGAAGATACAGCCACCGCTATAATACCTGCAATAATATCAAACCAGGAAGCAAGAATCTCACACGAGGATGATTGGAATGAATACAGTGCAATAATAAGCAGTTCGAAGTTTATTACAGAGGGCTTCAAGTTAACAGAGTTATCCGCTGCGCAGGATAAAACAAGTATTTATATCAAGCTCCGATATATCTCCCCGAATGCCTACGATATTTTGCTGTACTTAGGTGGTGATGCTCCCGGTTTGCATGAGCGATATACCAATGGCACAAAAGCAGGAGAAAATACCATCATAATCAAGTTCACCAAAGAAGAGCTGGCTGGATTTTCCAGCAGTCTATGCATAGCAGTTGGCGACGAGAACTCCATAATATTGGAAAAGAAATTGACTGACCAAATTGCAGGAAACTGATAAATGGGCTAACCGGAATATGTGTTGTTTACAAACAGAGGTAAGAAAATTTTTCTACAGCTGAAAAGTTTCCTTTTGAACCAATGCGTTGTAATGCTTTTACGGTATTTTAAATTCTGCCGTCAGGGTTGATTCATAACCGATACCATCCGTTGATTCGACGTTCATATTTTTTACAATTCTATACTGACCGGCGCTAAGCCGGCCGTAAAGCCACTCCCAAAGAACTTCCATTTCCCGGAATTGGCCTGCCGGAACTGTAAAGGCTTCCATTGTAAAAGCGTAGTTTTCGATCTCGGGGATAAGCTCGACCCATTCGTCACCAGTCTTTCGGTCAATTTCAAAAGGCTGTCCGTACATGGCCTGCTTGTTTGTTTTGTTTTCCAGAACAAGCGTGGCGCCCGTCGAGGTGACAGTGCCTTTTTTTATTGCCATAGCAAAATGAGAACCATCCTCCGGAGCCATACGTAATACCAGTTCAGGAGGTCTGTTTCTTCCATATTCCTCATCCATCACGCGAATGTTGTTTACACCGCCCTCAATGATTGACGGCGATATTGCCAGAATCAATTGGTCACTGTTATAGGTTATCTTAACTAAATATCCGACTTTCAAATCGGAAAAGCTTACAGCGTTTCCGTATATGTCCTGTACAGCGCCTTTTTGCTTTGGCTCAGACAAAAAATATTTTCCTCTATGATTGATATCGTTTTCAGGAATTCCTTCAACGATAAACTGTATTATCTCCTGGTTTTGATCTTCAAGCTTTTTGATTATCTCCACGTAAAAGGATATCTCGTCTTTATCAAAGATGGCTTTTCCGATAAAAATACCTGCAACAAGGCACGCCAACATCAGAATCGGTATAAAAATAATAAGATATTTCTTCTTCATATATTCTTTTATTTGTTCAAAAGTTGGCATATGAAATTTATCAAGTAATCGTTCATACATAACGGTTTCCTCACAAAAATATACAAATAATCATTACTTCATGTATTCAACAATTATAGTATCAAAAATTTTCCATATGGTCAAATAGTAATTGGTTCTTTCCAGAGCTAGTTGACTACACACCTATTATCAAGTCGTAACAATTCACTCTTATCAAGTTTATATTAAATATTTGGATATTATGTATCTCTTGGCAACATCGGCAAATAGATATTTTAGCCATAATTTCTGGCTCTGATGAACCGTCGGCTAAGTCGGAGGGATTACTCCCTCCTTCTCGCCACATCCCGGTTGGATTTAATGGTTTGTTTAATGGTAACGACAAACCGGGGAAGCTCTCCTTCAATCTGATCCCGTTTTGCTCTCAGCTTCTCGTTAGCTTTCCGGATTTCCTTGAAATATGTCAGCACAGCTAAAATAATCAGCAGCAGCGGTAAAAGCAATGTGAGCAACACCAGGCAGGGGAAAACTCCAAGTAGAATAGCCCCCGCTTTGGTAACGGCATAGGCTGAGTATACCTCAGGAGTTATGGTGAAGCCTACAGCTTTGAGAACATTGACCATCCGGCTGCGTTTGTACTCGTCAATTCGTATATATTTTGAAACCTTTACCGCTCAGACATAAGCCATGCTTCAATTGTTCCGGCTGAGCTTTTATTTTTCCTCCCAGCCCCGAGCATGGCTTTCGCGTCCGTAATGTCGGTAAGTGAAGTATATCGGACAGAATGAAAAACAGCCCTGTCGCAAGCAGAACTGCAAATAAAAATAATAGGGGTTTCAAGATTTACACCTCTTATTCCTTTCGTGCATCGGCAACCTCTGCTATGGCCTTACGCATGGCAGCGACTGTTTCCTCCACGGAATAGGTCCGTCCCTTTTGGATGTCAAGTTCCGACTGCAGCAGTTTTTCCTTGAGTCTGAGGAGACTCTCACGCCGGGCAAACGATTCCACATCCATCACTACCAGATCGCCCTCACCGTTTTGGGTCAGATATACCGGCCTCTCTGTCTGCACAAATCAGAAATCTGATTGCAGTTTTTTCGGATGGATGCGGAAGGTTTTATGTTCATCATGCAAATCACCCCATTCAATAGCCTTAAGATATCTTTATTATACGCTTACTATAATACCTGGTGTTGATTTGTCTATCAATACCTTTTCTTCAAGCGAAAGAACCTGATGACCGTTCCAGATTGAATTCGGGCAAAGCAGTCTCTTTTTGCCGTGTAATCATTTTATCTGCTCCTCGCACCAGCGGTATCTTTTATTTTGGCGCAGCTTATCAATTTTACAGTTTAGACAAAGGCCATTATGACAACATATAGTATTTCCGCAATCAGGGCATCTCCACTTACCTTCTTCTTTTCTGAGAAAGTCTTCGATGCTATGTTCCTTTATGTCTCTTAAGTTTTCTAACATGCTCATGTGGTATTTCGTACGGTAACGTTTATCAAGAGATTTGAGGCGTTTGCAAGGATAGTCCCTGCACTCATAACAAAATCGAACAAGTCCTTTTCCAAGCACCTCACACCCATCGCCCATATGAAGACAGTTTTTGCCACGGGCCAGACAACCCTCGCAATAAACTTTACTAAAGCCTTTTTTCTTTAAATCATTTTCCATCGCCAGATAACTGACACATAACCCACAATTCATCCCGCAAGGGGCAATCAGCTCTTCTTTCATCTTTTTTCACCACCTCATATTCCAGTATATGGGCGCAAAGGCACGCCACTTGAAAACACTATTAATGATCCTCCAAAAGTATCTTACTGGAATATTCCTTCGAACAACTTAATCTTCCATCAAACAAATATATTTTCCCGAAGTTTTATCCAGATCTTGAGGAATCTTATTAAATAATATTTTATTAACAATAAAACTAATTTCCTATTCTAATCTTACTTTTATTCTATATTTTGTTAATATACTCGTCAAGCGCAAATAGGGCGACTTACTGATTCAATATTGCTTCCACTGTCAACATATATGGGATTTTCATACTCCTACAGCCCACATCTTATGCAAGATCTATTATCAATCGAATCCCTTTATCTGATGAATTACTCTCCCAGTTCTCCAAGCAAGTCACTGATTTTTTCAAATGTTGTGATAGCCTTCTTAAAATCTTGCTTTTCATTGCTATATAGCAGATCGTGATGAAGCGATTCAAATCTTCTTTTTATCTCATCATCAAAATATAACTTCCATTCACTGAAAGCATAGGCTTTTATCGGATCATACTCCACCGTGACATCCCGTTTCTCAAGATAATAAGAATCAGTGTGTTTTGTTTTACTTACAATTTCCTTAACTGCATCTTTCTTTTGCAGAAAATCCTGGATTGCATCCATCTCGAATAACTTTACTACATCATAAATGTGTCGAACTTTCATTCCGAGACTTCTACAAATTGCAAGACGCTTTACCGATATAATTTTATTATAAATGTCCGCTCAATACATAGTGTATTCAGTTCAATCTGCTTGAGCTCAAATTCCTTAATTACATCAAGCATGTCCTGTTTTTCAAGATACTACTGAATATAACACTTCAATTTGCGTTTCTCGTATGGCTCAGGCTTAATACGTGATCCTATTTCCAGCTTGACTTTCCCATCAGTTTTATCTTCCTCTTCAAACCATACAAAAGAAGATTTGCATCTATTATTCCGCTCTCCAAGTATCTTTTCTTGGAATACATTACCCACGATTGCAGTTTCTACTTTCTTAAGCATTTTATCATATTGCCCATTTGACATTTCTTCATTAGGTATAAATGTCAAATCAATTTCCTCAGAAAATCGGTTGATAGAACCAGGATAGCATTTGCTTAAAGATGTGCCCCCTTTAAAAACACACATACCGGCATATTCACTATCTAGTAGATTTTGTAACAGTTTTAATTTCAAACACATTAATATGCACCCTATATTAAAAACACAGCATATAGCGGCACTGATTTGATGCCATTTTCAAAACCAAAATTCTTTGCAGAAATCCTGATGCAATACTCCGGATTATACTTTTCCCTATACACGGATAGACTCTTCGAACGTGTGCGTACACCTGACTTTACTTCAATGGGGATAACTTTTTCATCCAGTTGAATTACAAAGTCTATCTCCGCAATACTCTGTGACTCCCAATAATAAAGAGGATGTCCTTTCGTACTCAAAGCTTGTGCCACATAATTCTCTGCAACCGCCCCTATAAAGGTGTTATTTATCTCCATATCCGAAAGTATTGTTTGGTGTGCTATTCCGGATTTCATCGACAGAATCCCGACATCTCCCAGGTATAGCTTAAAACTGCTTAAATCAGCATACACAGCTATGGGCATAAGGCCCTGTTCAATTTTCTGACATTTCATAACTATACCGGAAAAGCATAGCCATTCTATGGCGGCACCAAAAATAACCGCTGTCCCCCCCTTTTGCGCCAGCTTATACTGGAATTTTTTATTTTCCTTAGCCAGTTGACTTGGAATTGAGTTATATGCGGCTCTGATCTTAACACTCTCTGTATTTGACGAATACTTTGCCATATCGGCAATATAATCATTAAGTATGCCGTTTTGTATGTCTGCAATTTCTATCAGTTTGCCTGTTTCCAGATATTTCAGTACAGCAGCAGGCATCCCGCCAATAATAAGGTAAAGCCTGTAAAGCTCCAGCGCAGCAAAATGCAGACCCTCCGGCAAAGGAATATTTGTAATAAAAGCTTCTTTGATTTCCACAACCAATTTATCCCTACCCACCGCCAGAAGAAATTCTTCAATATCCAATGGTTTCAATGTAATAGTCTCAACCTTTCCAACAGGAAATGAATATTTCTCCCTGTTTATTGCTACACCCAGAAGGCTTCCAGCCGCTGCAATATGATACTCATTGGCATCCTCACAGAAATATTTAAGCGAAGTCAAGGCTCTTTCACAAGCTTGTATTTCATCAAAAATTATCAATGTTTGCCCGGGTATAATTGCTTCATTATATGTGGACTCCAAAAAACGTATAATACGCTCCGGCGAAATGTCTTTTTCGAAATAAGAAGCAACAGTAAGATTGGTTTCGAAATTGACATAGATGGTATTCTTAAAATAACGCAGGCCAAACTCTCTTAAAACATAAGTCTTCCCTACTTGTCTTGCGCCATCAAGTATAAGCGGCTTTCTATCCTTCCCCTTTTCATGCCATGCAACAAGTCTTTCCATTACTTTGCGTTCCATTGAAACACCTCCTGTTACCTGGATTATATCACCGTTGAATTGTTATGTCAAAATAAATCAAAATATTTTGACAAAACACAACATAATCATGTGAATTAACACATGTGCAAGTGGGATGGATCTGTGCTCTGGAAATGAGCAAAAAAGTTGCTCCAGCCATGGATAAACTGGTCAATGAGGCAGACAGCAACTCATCCTTTTTTGAAGGTACCTTCACAGCCTTTCTTAACTACCCATTGGCCAATAAGCAAAAATTGCTTCTATCCTTGCAGTTATCTCAACTTGACCTGTCTGAACAGGTGTTGAGACTCCGGCAACCTGATACATTAGAGGTATGGGGCCTTCTGATTTATAGCCTATTTCAACTATTTGGACTGGAACTTTACTTACTTCAATTCTAAGCTTGCTCCCTTCGTCCTTCACATCCAGCTTTAGCCATCGGATAACTGTACCATCCCTTATGGTTTCAATAAAGGAGAACATATTTAAATTACCGGTTTTGGTATCGGTTTTTCCTTCAAGCTCACTCATATGTCCTACCTGATAAAATGCACCTTTGTCCTTTGTCTGTCCGTTATAAAGAACTTTTCCGTCCTCGAAATATTCGATGGTCTGAGTTTCTTCCAGAATACCCTTTTCCGAGTTGACACTCCACACAGTCTCTATTTTGTTTTTTTCCAATCTTACAAACTGCATACTGCTGCTTTCATTATTGATCTGCTTTAAAATCCTGTAAGACTTATCTTCCAATCCAACGGTACCGTCATTCAGTGTCTCTATCTTAAGCGTAACAAATTTGTGATATTCCTTGTCTCCACCTTGATCAGGAGAGGTGGATATTCCACGTGAAAACACGAGGAATACCAGTACAATTGAGAAAACTATCAACAATCCGCCTTTGAGAAACTGCACATATGTAGTTGACTTCATACCGGCAGTGGTTACTACAATAATTACAATAATACCCACCATAAGAACACCGGCCCAGTGAGGCAATCCCAGCAAAGGCGTCACAAGAGAACCTGCGCCAACCATTTGGGGAATCAAATAAAACAGTGAGACCAGCAAAGTACTGATTGCTGCGGTTAGTTGAATTCCCTTGGAATTGAACTTTGCATCCAGAGCATCTGTAAATGTGAATTTACCAAGCCTTTTCATGGGCTCGGCTACAACAAACAATGCAACAATCCAGCCTGCCAGATATCCTATGGAATAAAGAAAACCATCATAACCCGACATGGCAAGCATTCCGCATATTCCAAGAAATGATGCGGCAGAAAGATAGTCTCCTGCAAAAGCAATACCGTTTACAGACCAATGAATGGAACCTCCTGCTGCGAAATAGTTTGAGGCTGACTTGGTTGAGCGTGCAAAGTGATATGAAATCCCTAAAACAGCAGCTACAAATGACAGAAAAATAATTATCGCCCAGGGCGACGCCACATAATTCATTCTTCAGTTTCCTCCGATTCATTGTCTTTGTTCATAACATTTTCAGCATGTGTACTGACGTGATTGTAAGCAAATGCAAGCAGCATTGCAAAAACAATCAGCAGGAACCCATACACAATAGCTACGTTAAGGCTTCCGACCTTAATACCCATGAATTCAGGGCTGACAACATTGATTATAATAAAGCCCCCATAGACAATTGCATACAGCAGGAACAGCCACTTGCCAAGCAATTCTTTTACAGATGAAGAGTTGTCCTTTTTCCAGTCTGATGATGGTTCATGCATAATTACGCCTCCTTTGTAGAATGGTGTTATTGTATAAATATTAGTGCAATGGTATTGCTCATATTAAAAACCCTGCAACTTCATTTATATGCCTGTATTCAAAAAGTGCCATATTTAGTAACTTGCAAAACTAATTTGCAAGTTACTAAATGGGAAATTTTACAGTCGGTAAATAAATGTACATAAAATTATACAACATATATCAATAGCGTACAATTATAGTTATGAATTAGGTAAAAAAACGTAAAAAAATACAACAAATTATTTAAAAATAATTGTTTTTCAGTAAAATGCTCATAACCGTCACTGTGCTATTTTGAGTTTGATACTTAATTATATAATTATTGCCATTAAACAAGTAGTTTGTGTTACTATTTTAGCATAACACT
>Ga0366769_1117_pt1 | contig 11721 bp, 8 predicted proteins | sample BONcelHN113001C8_FD_207053 | JGI IMG/M metagenome (GOLD analysis project Ga0366769, IMG submission 207053) | Enriched cells from coal bed in the Powder River Basin, Montana, United States - BONCAT cells N11 rep2 HSBNCT.N11.300.1.C8 ...
TTGCTTAGTTACCTTCCGCAAAATGCGAGGGAAAAGGCTCCCCGCAGTAATACCGGTGATTGTCAGAACCGTTTGGTAGATAGTTTGCTGGATATTGTTCCCGCTGAAAAGAATATGGGCTATGACATGAAATTGGTCATCGATGAGCTTGTTGACAAAGGGACATTTCTGGAAGTTCAGCCGCTGTTTGCTACTAACATCATCATAGGATTTGCCCGGTTTGACGGTCATTCAGTTGGGATTGTCGCCAATCAGCCCAAGATTTTGGCGGGTTGTATAGATATTGATGCGTCTGATAAGGCAGCACGCTTTATTCGGTGCTGCGATGCTTATAACATTCCAATTGTTACGCTGGTAGATGTACCAGGGTTTTTACCAGGTCTTAATCAGGAAACGGGAGGCATTATCCGGCACGGCGCTAAAATGCTGTATGCCTATTCAGAAGCAACTGTTCCCAAGATCACCATGGTACTCCGCAAGTGCTATGGCGGAGCACATAACGCTATGTGCTCCAAGGAGCTTAGAGCAGACCAAATGCTGATCTGGCCAACTGGAGAAATCGCTGTTATGGGTGCAGAAGGCGCAGCCCGCATTATTTTTAAAAAAGAGATTGAGGCATCCCCTAACCCTGAACAAACGCGGCAGGAAAAAATCGAGGAATACCGGTTGAACTTTTCCAATCCCTATGCTGCCGCCAAACGGGGATATGTTGACCGCGTCATTCATCCTCAGGATTCACGTATTGAAATTATCCGGGCACTTGAGGTGACCAGAAACAAGACCATAACACTGCCATACCGGAAACATTGTAATTTGCCACTATAGAAGATGAAACTTTTAGGGGGTTTTAATATGAAACCATTACAAGGTGTGCGGGTACTTGACTTAACAAGGATTCTTTCTGGTCCTTATTCTACAATGCTACTCGGTGATCTTGGGGCCGATATTATCAAATTGGAACCGTATCCGGAAGGGGATGACTCTCGGGGTAATCCGCCATTCGTTAATGAAGAAAGTATGTATTACGTAAGCCTTAATCGCGGTAAGAAGAGCATTGTGGTAAATTTGAAGACTGAGGAAGGCAAAGAGATATTTTACCGGCTGTTAAGTGAAGCCGATATTCTGGTTGAAAACTTTAAGCCCGGTACGATGGAAAAACTAGGACTTGGCTATGAAGTACTAAAAGAACGCAGGCCCAAACTGATTTACTGCGCAATATCCGGTTTCGGGCAGACTGGACCCTATCGTAACCGGGCGGCATATGATGCGGTTATCCAGGCAATGGGAGGAATTATGAGTTTTACCGGCCAGGCTGGAGGGTCTCCTACTCGTGTCGGTACGTCGATTGGCGATATTACTGCCGGGTTATTTGCGGCCATCGGTATCTTAGGGGCACTCAGAGTTATCGAGCAGGGGGGAGAAGGTCAATTTATCGACATCAGCATGCTTGATTGCCAGGTAGCTTTAGTTGAAGGACAAATTGCACGTTATTTCGGCACAGGAAAAACTCCTCAACCTGTGGGCAACCGTCATGCAACAGCTACTCCTTTTGATATGTTCAAAACGAAAGATGGACACGTCATCGTGGCTGTTCAGAAAAATTCCATGTGGGAAAGTTTCTGCAAAGTGACTGGTCTTGAATACCTGCTGAGTGATGCCCGTTTTGAGACAAATGCTGCCAGGTGTGATAATGAACCTGCGTTAAAAGCAATTATCGAGCCGGTGCTGTCAGAAAAAACCACACAGGAATGGATTGATCTTTTTTCCGCTGCGAACGTAGCCTGCGGACCGCTCAACAATATCGCTTCCGTGGTTTCCGATCCGCACATATTGTCCCGTGAAATGATTGTAGAAGTGGCTGGTCATAAGAAGCTGGGCAAGGTAAAATATCCGGGCATTCCAATCAAATACTCCCAAACGAAGTGTGCGATTGAAAGTCCGGCTCCGGTGCTGGGACAGCACTCTGAAGAAATATTAGCCAGGATTGGCTTTACCAATGAGAAGATCGCAGCATTACGAAGCGGCAAGGTAATTAAGTAAACATGGGCTCAAGGCCGACAGGTCAAAAATAAAAAAGAGGTGAATTGTATGTCCCCTGCAATATTGTCCTTGACAGCACTGGTTATCGCAATCGTCGTAAGCATGTTTGCCGGTGTCAATGTAGGCTTTCTATCGATGGCTTTGGCTGTAATAGTCGGCTTCTTAGGCAGCGGTATGCATGCAGAGCAAGTTGCCAAGAACTTCCCGGCGGATTTGTTTATCATCTTGGTTGGGGTATCTTACCTATTTTCATTAGCTCAGGTAAATGGCACGCTCGACAGGGTAACAAAAGTAGGCCTCAAAATGGTGAAAGGAAACGGAGCAGTACTGCCGTTTGTTTTCTTCGCGCTGGCCACCGTGCTGTCGGCCATAGGGCCGGGGGCTATTCCGGCTATCGCACTTCTAGCCGCCCCGGCAGCCGCAGTCGCTGCAGAAGCACGTATCCCGTATTTCCTAATGGGTGTATGTGTAATGCATGGCGCTATTTCGGGGACAATGTCCCCTATTGCACCAATGGGCATTGTCGCCTCTAAGATTGTTCAGCCCCTTGTCGGCGATATAAGTGTACGTTTATTCCTTAATACGGCAGCTGCAAACATCGTGATTGCTGTGTTGGCCTATTTCGCCTTCGGCGGGTTAAAGCTTATTGCAAGATTTAAGGAGCATCCAATCACTCTGGCCGATGTAGACGAGGCCAAATGGGAAACGAAGCAGATTGTGACTTTAGTGGGCATTGCCGTATTAGTTATCGCAGCTGTAGGTTTTAAGATGCATATTGGCTTTACGGCGATTACGATTGCCGTCTGCATTGCTTGGCTGAGCAAAGAGGATGATATTAAGGCGATAAAATCGATTCATTGGGGAACGCTTATCATGGTCAGCGGCGTCATGGTGCTTGTCGGTTTAATGCGCACCAGCGGCGGCTTAGAGCTTATCGGCAAAGCTGTAGCAAGCTTTACTAATCCTTGGACAGCGCCTGCAGTACTCGCCTTTGTCGCGGGGATTATCTCGATATATTCGAGCACTACGGGAGTTGTAATGCCAGCCTTCCTGCCAATGGTTTCATCAGTTCTTAATGCTGTTGGTGGTGGTAACCTGGTTGGGTCTATCTCGCTGATGGTGCTGTCCGGTAATGTCGTTGACGCTAGCCCCCTTTCAACCCTAGGCGCGCTGATCCTTGCTTCAGCGCCTCCGGCTGAAGACAGAGAAAAATTATTCAAAAATCTTATGCTCTGGGCCTTGCCATGGCGGTTGTCGGAACTGCAGTCGGCTGGGTACTGTATATCCTATTGGGACTATAGCCTAAACTCAAGCTTAACATTACATTAAAAGCCGGACGCAAAAGTCTGGCTTTTATTTTCAATGCTTTATCTGTACAATTAGTGTGAGAGCATGTTGGGGGGCGAAGGCTATAACAAGCAAGAAGAAAGTCGGCTTTGTCGGTCATACCGAGGCCACCTGTAGCTATATTGAACATCAATTGGTGGAGTTTTTAGGTCAGTATGTTGATGTTGCAACATGGTGCCTAAGTTACACGCAAGTGCCTTCCTATGATTTTGAAAGCGCAGATATATTTGTTTGTTCAAATCAGACAGTGCTTGCCTTGGTAAATAACCGCCTGCCGCCCGGAAAGCCTGTTTTAACGGCAAACCGTATCATAAGCACTGAATATCTCGATAAATTGTTTGATCTGGAGCCGATCAGCCGCGTTCTGATTGTAGGCACCGCCGAAGAGACTGTTAATAACACGATTGAGATTTTAAATAATATTGGATTTAGGCATTTTGACTATATCCGCTATCATCCCGGAGTGTTGGGTGTGTTACCTCCAGACGTTGAAATTGCTATCACAACAGGGCTTTCACACCTTGTGCCGAGACAGATAAAACGCATAATTGATTTAGGTGGAAAAGGTCTGGATTTATCAACTTTTGGAGAGCTCTTGAAGTATCTGGACGTTCCCATGACACTACTAAATGATATATCGCATTTTTATCTAGAGGCTATTGTAAATAATACTCTGAGAATCCGCAATATTGGCAAGGTTAACGAAACGCTTAAACGGCGGCTAGAGGTTATTTTAGATACTGTCGATGAGGCCATTGTTGCAGTGGATGCCAGCAGCAATATAATGGTATTCAATCCCACGGCGGAAAAACTGCTTGGCATAGTAATGGAAGAGGCAATTGGACGAAATATAGTGGATGTCGTTCAGGGTTTTAATCTTACGGAATGTTTAAAGACTGGCACCGGCTTTCGCCATAGGGTATTAAATATTTATGATAATCATTACGTAGTAAACGCCAGTGTGATTGTCGGCGATGAAAATGTAGTTTTAGGTGTGGTAGCTATTTTCCGGCCTGTCCAGGAGGTGCAGGAAATTGAAACCCAAGTCAGACGAGAGCTGAGGAAAAAGGGTAACATTGCTAAATATACTTTTAATAATATTGTCGGACGATCAGAAGAACTTACGAGAGCAATATCCCTGGCAAGAAAGTTTGCTCAGACAGATCTTACGATTTTGTTAGAAGGCGAAAGCGGTACAGGTAAGGAAGTGTTTGCCCAGTCAATTCACAACGCATCGTCTCGCAGAAAAGGATCTTTTGTTGCGGTGAATTTTGCTGCAATCCCTAATAATCTGGTTGAAAGTGAATTGTTTGGTTATGAAGATGGCGCGTTCACCGGGGCGAAAAAGGGCGGTAAGCCGGGTTTGTTCGAAGAAGCTCATACCGGTACGATGTTTCTTGATGAAATTGCCAGTGCTTCGCTTGATGTTCAGCAACGTTTGCTGCGAGTACTCGAAGAACGAGAGGTAAGGCGTGTTGGCAGTGGATGTGTAGTGCCGGTGGATGTTAGAATAATTGCCGCCGCAAATCAGAACTTGGAAGAGTTGGTTAGGAAGGGAACTTTCCGTTATGACCTATTTTATCGCTTATGTACGCTGCCGGTAAATATTCCGCCGGTCAGGCAGCGAACCGAAGATATTTTACTCTTAGTAGATTATTTTGCAGAAAAGTACTATCGCCGGCAGTTGCATTTAAGCAGTGAACTTGCTGCATTTCTTGAAAATTATGCGTGGCCCGGGAATGTGCGGGAGATCCAAAATACAGTGCGATATTTATGCAGTTTAATCAGTCGCGAGCAGGTCGCTCAGGTAGATAATCTGCCGTTGTACCTTATTAGAAATAATGAAATTCCAGCCGATCATTTTTATGGCTTGTCAAAAAGCCAGGCAAAAAGCCCGATTATTGATTTGCAGGCTTCCAGCATGGTATGCATGCTTCTGACCGAAATATCAAAAGAAACGCTTGCCGGCGGCGGTATCGGGTGGTACGGGTTGCTTAAAAGATTAGAAGGCAAGGTTAGCATTTCGGAAAGTATTATGAAGCGGTGGCTAAAAAGACTGAACAACATGGGCTATACAACGGCAGGTACGACGAGGCAAGGAACGCGTATAACCCCTAAAGGCTTAGAGTTTTTAGAGCTGCAAAATACAACAGTTAAACACTCTTAGGGTACGAGAAATATTACCATCATTGACCCGTATCAGGTCTAACGGCTACTAGTGACAGAACTGGTTAAGAACCAACAACCTAAGGAGGTTTGTTGGTTCTCTTCAATAAGAAGATAGACAGCCAGTTTCTGTGGGAAAAAGATCCAGGATCATTATGGGTTCTTATACTAGATAATTATATTGACAATGAAATAGTTAGAATTATATAATTTCATTGTATACAATTGGAATACAATAAGAATACAATTTGCATATCGCGCTGGAGGCGAAGGAGGAAGTATAATTGCATTCAACAAACTCGAATACAGCAAAACGGTCCCGTAGTGATATAGCCTATGAAAAAATAAAGACTATGTTATTAGACTTGCAGCTTGGACCAGGCAGTGCGATTACAGAAATGCAGCTGATGGACGATTTAGGCATGAGCCGTACCCCGGTCCGTCAGGCTCTCCATCGTCTTGAACAAGAGGGACTAGTCAGGCTATTGCCTCGTAAAGGCTGGTTTGTTGCCGGTGCTTCTTTACGGGATATTCAGGAGATTTTTGTTATCAGGGAAGCATTGGAAGGCATTGCCGCCCGGCTTGCGACTGAACTGATAACAGACGAGCGGTTGCAAGAATTAAAGGACTATATGGATGAGGTAGAGCCGGTAGAGGGACAAGAAAACATTGATCCGGGCGATATACTCCACCAGAGTATTTTTGAGGCCGTTGATAACGAGCAGATGAATAGAGTTCTTAGCCTGTACGACGACCAATTAAGGCGTTTTCATATTATGGCCAGTCGTTTGCCGGGACGTGCGTTTCTTTCTTATCGTGAGCACTATGGTATTCTTAAGGCCATGATCGAGCGGGATAGCGAAAAGGCGGAGCAGAGAATGCGCGAGCATATCCGCAGCAGCAGGCGCAGTATTCTGGAGGGTGTGGTCAACAACTCCTATGGACGCTCGTTTGAGTACTAGCTTTGCCATTAAGTTACACTAGACACGCAAAGGGAGCGAAATTATGAAAATTATCGATGTTAAAACCCATGTGCTGACAAGCCCGCTTACTGAGCCATTTGCTTTCTCTATGGGATGGGTAACCCAGCGCAGCACAATGGTAGTTGAGTTAATTACCGATGAAGGCATCACTGGATGGGGTGAGTCCCTCTGCCATGGTCTACAGCCGCCAGCTATCGCTGAGGCTATTGTCCAGTCCGCTCTAAAACCTATTGTTGTAGGGCAGGATCCTTTTGATGTAGATGTATTATGGGAACGTATGTACAATTTAACCCGCCCATTCGGTCAAAAGGGTGCGGTACCAAATGCTATTGCTGCCGTAGACATTGCCATATGGGATTGTCTGGGAAGAGCCTTAGGCAAACCGGTCAGTAAGTTGCTCGGTGGTTCCTACCGCGATACAGTAACCCCGTATGCTACAGGTTTTTATAGGGTCGCCAATCGATCGTATCCTGAGGCTGCTGTTGAAGAGGCTAAGATGCATAAAGCTAAGGGCTTTGGAGCAATGAAGCTAAAGATCGGCTTTGGGGTGGAAGAGGACATTCGCTACATATGGGGAGTACGGGAAGGCATTGGGCCCGATGTTAAGCTGATGCTTGATGCCAACCACGCCTATAACGTATCTTCAGCCAAGAAAATTTTAAAGGCGATAGAAGGTGCCGATATCTTCTGGTTTGAAGAGCCAATATCCCCGGAGGATGTCGATGGCTATCGGGAACTAAAGAATTTAACTAACATATACCTGGCAGCGGGAGAAAACGAATTTACCAAGATAGGCTTCCGGGAGTGGATAAGCAAACGGGCTGTCGACATTATTCAGCCTGATCTTTGCTCGGCCGGCGGTTTTACTGAGTGCCGCAAAATATCTGCTCTTGCCCAGGCCTGGCATATGACTTTAATTCCGCATGTATGGGGTTCCGGGATCGGCCTTGCAGCCTCCTTGCAGTTTTTAGCAACGGTACCCCCTTCGCCGCTCGCACTGAATCCAATTGAGCCCATTTTGGAATACGATCAGTCCTCCCACCCGTTTCGTCAAGATCTCATTTTCAACTCTATTAATATGGAAAACGGCATTGTAAGAATTCCTGACGGACCGGGAATAGGCGTCGAAATCAACCGGGAGGTAATTGAACAATATGAAGTTAAACGGTAAAGCGTGGACAGTAAGGCGATGAGAAAAGTCATTATATTTGGCGTAGACGGTCTTGTTATGCCGTTGCTTAAGCAATTTGCTTCAGAGGGAAGTCTCCCCCACATCAATACGATGCTGAAGAAGGGTTCGTCTGCGGAATTACTGCCGTTTATATCTGCCTGGGGGGATGTAAACTGGGTTAGCTTTCTAACCGGCCAATGCCCGGGAACCTCCTGGATCGGACAATGCATGCCGCCGGATAATACTACATCTCAGAATTTACTGTACTTGCTGGAACAAGCCGGGCTTAGAGCGGCACTGGTTCATTTTCCAGAAAGTATTTCGGCAAGGGCGCCACATTTCGAGTTGGTTCCTTATTGGGGACGCAAAGGCCAATCTCCGTATGAGATCAGTGCGCCGGCTATGTACTCCACTTTATATGGAGCACGAAACGCTAAGTCGACCCCCAAACGGCAAAAATTGGGATGGCCGCCGGCTGCGGCTCTTGCCTACCATGAAAAAGGCAGTTGCAAGCCGATTGTTATTGAAGCAGGAGAATACCGGTTTCAGCTAGCTAACTCAATTACCGAGCCTACCACGGTAACAGCAGTTCCTGCCGGAGATGAACTGCTGTTACGCTTAGGCAATGAAACAGCTATGCTCCACATTGGCAAGTGGAGTGAGTGGGTGCCTGTGTCAGTCAACGGTGCTCAAGGCTATGTACGCTTTTTCTTAGGGAAATACATACCTGAAGAGGGGAGTATAGAGATCTTACAAAGCCAAGTATTGCGCTCGGAAGGCCTGTCGAATAATCCGGCGCTAGAGGCAGAGCTTGTGTCGCTGTTAGGTCCTTTCATCAGTAAATGGATTGTTAAAATCAGTCCGCAAGAAGAATATTTAACTTCGGCGATCAAAGAGGCTGAATACCAGTCGCTCTGGCTGGCGGATTCCGCTACACATCTAACCCGCAACTGCGGCATATCACTTTGGGCCACTGTGCACCGGCTGGTTGACGAAGCGCATCACAACTGTCTGGGTCAGTATGATCCCGCTTCGCCTTTTTACAAGGAAGATACTGCTGCGCAGTTTGGAGAGGTAATACGCGAGTGCTACAAAGTGCTTGACCGCACCATTGGACGCATTATGGAAACAATGGATGATGAGACAACACTGATGCTAGTTTCTGATCATGGCGGTGTGCCGAATTCCTACATGTGTGATATTTACCGGTACCTCGCAAAGCATGATCTTGTCAAGTTGGATGGCGAGGGCAATGTAATTATTGAAGAAAGCCGAGTTTTTCTAAAAGATGAGCGGGGTGGCTTAGAGATTTATATTAATCTGCTAGGCCGTGAACCGAAAGGTATTGTCCTGCAAACCGAATATGAACTGCTGCGGGAGAAAGTGCTTCGCGCTCTCGGTAACTGGCATATAGAGGACAACGGACAGTGCCGGAATGCTGTCAGCATAGCCCTAAAGAAAGAAGATGCCGTAGGAATTGGCTACTGGGGTGAGTATGCAGGAGATATTGTTTTCGCCTACAACACGGGTTTTGTCTGGGGTGTGAGCGCAACCGGCGAAGATATATGTCCCGTAGAAGCGCCCGGCGCAAACCACGGACCGCAAAAGCCAACGGCGGAAACGGCTGTTTCTTCCAATTACGGTGTGCTTCTGGCATACGGAAAGGCAATTCGGGCCGGATATTACCGGGACAAGGCAGTTTGTGGGCCTCATCGCATGGTGGATCCGGGAGCAACAATCGCGAAACTATTGGGCTTAACGCCAACAGCGTTAGACGGAACAATTATGGATGATTTTATTAACAATGAGGGGGATAAGAAATGAAAAGATCACGTGTGCTGTCAGTACTTGCCGCATCCTTAATAGCAGTTTCACTGCTTGCAGGATGCGGCAATAAGGATGCTGGAAAGAGTGCGAAGCCAAGTTTCCCGACAAAAGAGATTAATCTGGTATGCGGGTATGCGCCGGGAGGGTCAAGCGATCTCATTGACCGTGCGCTGATTCAGTCGATGAACAAAAGCCTGGCCCATCCAATTGTAATTGTTAACCGGGATGGCGCTAATGGAACAGTTTCGCTAGCCGATGTAGCCAAAGCAAAGCCTGATGGTTATACGCTGGTGCATGGCGTCAGCGGGCACTTTCTAACAGAACCAATCATTAACAAGGGAGTTCGTTATAAGCAAGATGATTTCGAATTCCTTATGAATATGACTACCGAGCCAATTGTTCTGACCGTAAACGCAAACTCTCCGTATAAGACATGGGACGATATTGTAATGGCCTCCAAAGAAAAGTCGGTCGTGTTTCGCTATAGCACCTCCGGCATGGGCAGCCTGATACAGCTGAGTGCCGCGTATATGTTCCAACAGGGCGGCATCAATGCGCAGCCTGTTCCATTCAAAGGGAATGCACCGGCTGTTACAGCGATTTTAGGGGAACATGTTGAAATCGGTACATCTCACCCTGCCGAAGTACTGCCTCATATTAAATCCGGCAAATTAATCCCTATTATTATCTCGTCTTCAACTCGGTTCAATGAATTGCCTAATACACCTACCATGAAAGAAAAAGGCTTCAATGTTGACCTCGGTGTTAAAAAATTCATTATGGCTCCTAAAGGCCTCTCACCAGAAGTAAAGCAAGTATTAACTGCTTCCATGCGTGCTGCTATTGAAGAACCGGACTTTAAAAAGAAAATGGCTGATTTGCATATTATGATTGATTATATGGACGCAAAACAGCTTGAAGATTATATTAACGTACAAAAGCCTATTATTCAGAAGCTTATCGATGATCTGAAAAAGGAAGAAGCAAAGCAATAACCCTAGTGCCTGAAAGGGTGTGATAAATATAATGAATAAGACACTTCTTGGGGCTGCCGGGATGGGTGTTTTATCCGGCCTATATTGGTGGGAAGCAAAAGGGCTTCCCACCGGTACCCCGATGACGCCGGGGATTGGTTATGTGCCGAATTTGCTTGGCGAAATAGCAGTAGGTTTGTGTTTACTGCTTGCAGTACTTACCTATTGGGGAAGCCGCGGACAGTCTGACGCACAATCGGACTGTCCCGGTGAAAGATCCGGACCGGGACCATGGATCATCTCAGCTGCACTCTTGATTTACCCCACTTTCCTGGTGAATTTCGGATTTATCTTAGGCACGCTGCCGCTGGCATACATGAGCATGTGGGTTATGGGTTATAAGCGTAAGTTTAGAGCCTTGGCTATTTCTTTTGTCATGGTATTCGTTCTAAACTATGTATTTTCAGAATGGCTGGGGGTTCAGTTTCCACAAGGATGGCTGAGTTGAGGAGGTAAAATGTGGAAAACTTACTATATGGGTTTTCAATCGCTCTGACGCCGATGAATTTACTCTTTGGCCTGCTTGGAGCATTTCTGGGAACGGTGGTAGGTGTATTGCCTGGTATCGGTCCTGTCGGTGCTATGGCGTTATTGTTGGGATTGACCTATAATCTTCCGCCGGTAACTGCGCTTATCACCTTTGCCGGCATTTACTACGGTTCGATGTATGGCGGATCAACAACGTCCATACTAGTCAATATACCGGGCGAATCAAGTTCGGTTGTCACGGCAATGGACGGCTATCAAATGGCTCGCAAAGGGCGTGGCGGAGCTGCGCTGTTTCTAGCTGCGTTAGGTTCTTTTATTGCGGGTACTGTCGGTTTAGTCTTACTTACTCTTCTGGCGCCGCAGCTAGCCGAACTTGCTCTTAAATTCGGACCACCTGAGTTTTTTTCGATTGCGGTTTTTGGCTTATTTGTATTGTGTCAGTTAAGCGATCAGGGCTTGTTGAAGTCAATGATCACGGTGATCGCCGGCTTAATGCTGGGGACAATAGGCTTGGATCTGTTTACAGGACAGCAGCGAATGACCTTTGGGATCGGCGCACTGGAACAAGGTATCGATTTTATTCCTGTTGCTATGGGCTTGTTCGGGATAGCCGAAGTGCTGGAAAGCGCTGAAGTAAAGCTTAAAGAAAACCAAGAAGTGATAA
>Ga0366769_1119_pt1 | contig 11704 bp, 7 predicted proteins | sample BONcelHN113001C8_FD_207053 | JGI IMG/M metagenome (GOLD analysis project Ga0366769, IMG submission 207053) | Enriched cells from coal bed in the Powder River Basin, Montana, United States - BONCAT cells N11 rep2 HSBNCT.N11.300.1.C8 ...
GTAATACATATGACACTTTAGGCAGACTCACACAGACCGATGATCCGTTGAATAATGCAACAATTTATGGGTATGACGCTTCCAGTCGGCTCGTTTCCACGATTGATGCCCTGAATGGCAACAGCTCCATCACTTACGATGCGGATGGAAACAAAACGTCGGTTCAAAATCCTATGGGTGGTTCCATCAATTATACCTACGATTATTCCGACAGGCTTACTTCCGAAACAACTGTTTCCAGTGGAACCATCACCTATGGATATAATGCCTTGAATCTTCTATCCGAAACTGCCAATGCACGCGGACAGAATAGGGATTTTGTCTATGACGACGCTGGCAGAATCATTAGTTTTACAGATACGGAAGGCACAACATCCTTCACTTATGATACAAATGGAAATATATTAACAGTAACAGATCCGCAAGGTACCATTACCCGTGAATTTGATGCAATGAACCGTGTTACAATGGTTGCTGGCACGGATGGAAATGTGTTACAATATTCTTATGATCCGGTTGGAAATCTTTCATCGATTACCTATCCGGACGGAAAAACTGTCAGCTATGCCTATGATGCAGCCAACAGATTGACGACAGTAACCGATTGGGCAAGCAGGGTTACAAACTACACCTATGATGCCGCCGGAAACCTTATTGAAATTGAACGGCCGGACGGAAGCGTACTTACCCGGACCTATGATGCTGCAAGCAGACTTACGACTGCCGTAGACAATGATACAAACGGAAACTCTATCGTCAGCTGCAGCTATACTTATGACGGAGATAGCCGTGTGATAGCTGAGAGTTCTTCCATTGGCCCGGTTGCTGCCTCTATGGTTTATGACAACTTGAGCAGAGTGACGGACAAAACTGACAAAGACAACGACGGGAACACTGTAGCCAGCTATACATACACCTATGACGCCGATGGGAACATAACTTCCGGAGTATCACAGCAGCAAATTGCCATTATGACCTATGATGCAATTGACAGGCTAAGTACATATAACGGTCAAAATGCCTCCTTTGATCTTGATGGAAATATGATAGAATGTGTTCTTGGAGGCAATACGGTAAACTTCATATATGATTCCGGCAATAGGCTCGTTCAAGCTGGCAACACTTCATACACCTATGATGCAAAAGATAAACGAACCTCGTCGGCAATAAGCGGACAAGTGACACATTATGTCTATAACAATATAGCAGGCAATTTGAGTCAATTACTTGTCCGTACAGACTCAAGCGGGAATAATACGTATTATGTATATGGCATCGGACTTATCGGACACCAGGATATCAATGGCTACAGTACTTACCATTACGATCTTCGCGGAAGTACGGTGGCATTGACGGAAATACAAGGTACGGTAACTGACTGGTATACCTACGGTGCGTATGGCGAGCTTTTGACACATTCAGGTACAAGTGATACACCGTTGCTCTATAACGGTCAAGACGGAGTCTTAACGGAAGCTAATGGTTTGTATTACATGCGCGCCCGGTATTATGCTCCTGAGCTCAAACGATTTATTAATGCTGATTCCAAGAAAGGAGCCATCAATAATAGCAAAACATTAAATGTATATGCATTTGTTCTTGGAAATCCGGTATCCCTGGTTGACCCTTCGGGAATGAGCTCTGAACCAGGCTATAGTACAGGTAATGGTAGATCAAGTATTCCAGGCAATTACAACTTTAATGGGATACCAGATCAATATGAGTCATACACTCAGGGAATGGGAAATGATGGAACTCAGACCGGGACTTCTACAAATATTACAGGTAGGATTGTAAAGAATGCAATAGAAGGAGCTGCAGATGCAATACTGGTTGATGGAATAATTAGTAATTTAAAGGAAGTAAAACACGGTGTGGTTAATATTCCATCTTTTGGGCCGGCAGCACAGGTTGGTAAAGTAGCCCCTAGAATAGGAGTTAAGGCACTTAAAGGTGTTTCTAAACTTGCGGGACCAGTAGCAGTCGCTTCATATGGATATGATATTTATCAGGATATTAATAAGTACGATGGAACAGATGCAGCGAAAGCTGTAGCTGTTACGACTTTAGGAACTGGGTTAACTATTGCAGCTGGAGTTGCCTGTACAGGTGTTGGGGCTCCTATTGCGGTAGCAATAGTTGTTGGAGTGGTTATTGGTGTTGGTGTCGGTATCGTAGGAGATAAAGTAAAAGAAGCATGGATAGGATACTAAGAGATGGAGAATAAAAATGAGTTTTAGATTTATAAGTCTTCCGCTGTGGATACTGATGTGTGTACTGTTAAGCCTATATTTGTCATATACTGGCATTAGAAGGTGTAAAATAGACAAAAGAGGATTAATAGCTATATATTTTGCTGTTGCTCTTATTGGTTTATTAAGTGCACTATATAGACTTTTTGATGAAGTATTTATACAGTATAAACAATATACCGAATATATTTTATATGTTATATTTGGAATGCTGATAGTCACTTTCTTGCAATTAGCATATATGGGTATAACACATAAAGGTAATGAACGCTCAAAGAGAATAATAAAGATTGCATATTTGATTGTTTTAATTTCATTAATTCCAATAATAGTTTTAATTATTCTGGATTTACTTGGTTTTAATTGATGAATTTTAAGTAATACGGGCGGTTATCAATACGATGACCGTCTTTCTTTATACCAAACAGAGGTTTCCCTCCCACCATCATTTACTATAATACATACCGCTTTTCAAAATTATGGACGGGTAGCATTGAGAATCATCTCTTCTATGGGCAGAGCCATATACAAAGCCTGCAAGGCGAGGTTCCAAGAAAGCAGGTTCCTGCAAGTATTATCACTATTATTTAAATATGCTCTTGACCGCAGGATAAATCCTTTTATAGGTTTCAAACTTCTCCTTATATATTTCATAGAGTCTATTATCAGGCAAAAACTTCTCCTTTTTCTTCACATGAGGCCGACAATAGCTCCTTTAGTTGACGTGTCCATGTACGGCAGTTCCCGCAAAATGCGGAAGCACAACTCCTGCTTTATTTTTAACTTAAGAAGGCGGACAAGCATGCAAAACAACTAAATTTGACCTCATTCAATACGACTTGAAAAGTTTTCGCTGTTTTATGCCCTATAATATAGAAGTTAGTTATCAATTCATAAGTAATTTATCAGATTGGTTGTTAAAAAGTGTTTTGCTTTTACTATATAGGTGAAGAGATAAATAAAAAGAATACGGAAACAGGGTGATGTTTCGTATTCACACCCATGTTTGTCCTTTAAAAATTATTTTAGGAGGCAAATTATGAATACCGTTTTAATTAATCGCTCGGGTGAGAGTCAAAGCGTTAGCTATGGCCCTATGGAAGGTCCTGTGATTGGTACCATTTACAATAATGAGGTGTACACCGCAATACCTCAGGCTCCTTTGAACGGTTCCCCATATCCGGTTGCCTTTTATGGCGTGTCGACAAAGATCATGTTTAGAAACAGCAGCGGGCAGATAGCCGTTGGCTACTTGAACCATCCTGAGGGGGGCGACAATACCTGGACTGATTATCAGGAACCTTATCATTACTTTGGTTTCTATGGATTCTATGATGGGTCTTACCTTTATAGGTTCAATATCAGAGGTTCAGATATAGCGGTACTAAACAATAACGGTGGCCCCGCTACTACCTTGAATTCCGGTGACTACGTTTGCTGCAGTTCTAGCAGATCCGGTGATGCTGTTACTAATTTATTGCAGATCCAGAAGTACAGGAAGAGTAACGTGTGGAATACTCTTACCAATGGCTATGTAGACTATGGGCTGAATCAGGGCTCGATGCCGGGCACTATACCCGTTTACGGTACACTTGGCTAATCTCGCTATTCCTGACCGGATTAAAAATACCTCCTTCATGAGGTATTTTTTATATATTCTTTGTTGAACCGCCTGTATAGTTTTACTAAGTACTGATGAAAATATAACTTCCCGTATAAGTTTCTGAAAATGCAGTCCATTAAGGCCGTCATTTTCATAAAAACGGGAAGTAATATTTCAGTACTCCTAAATGGTAAGCAAATCGGAAAATATCGGGCGGTATTAAACATTTCCAAAAAGCTTAAAGCCGATACGACTATGCCTGTCATCAGCCAAAAGGGGATTAAGGCTGTTTTGCTGATGTTTGCAAACCAACGCGCGGATCGAAACCAAAGTCACAAATCGGTATGGATTTCCATTATGTGAAAGCTGTTTTGAAATGAACTGCTCCAGAAAGTATGCTGGACAAGCTTTCTAATTATGTTGTATAATTATGGTTAATAATGTAAGTAAGTCTAAAAGCTTACAGCTGCCCCTCTCAAATAACTTATATAGCGAGGTAGAAAATGATAAAAAGTAAATTAATAAAGACATTAGTTTTTCTGACAATAGGCCTATTTGTTTTTGTTATTTGTTGGACTTTAGGCTTACTTATTTCCACAGAAGAAAAACCAACAGCTGAAACAAAAGCTGAACAGGTTAATGATAGTAAAAAAGACATTATAATGGCCGATATTGAACAGCATGTAGAAGAAATTAACATGGTTAAGGCTACAGCTGAAGAAGCCAAAGAAAAGCTAGGCAAAGAATTGTTGATTCCAAAATATTTACCTGAACGATTTGTAAGTTATGGTATATACATGAATCAAGACTATGTAAAGCAAATATGGTATGACGCAAACAAACTTGAAATATTGTATGTATCTCAAGCTAAAAGCAGTGCAAAAGATAGAGAAAGTGAAATAATCTTTACCGATATAATGCCGAACGGACATTGGTCTAAATATAGAACCTTCTACGAATTTGTCCAAAATGGCATATATGCTCAGGGGTTTATGTTTGTACAAGAAGATAATCGTACAGAATACGAAAAGATACTAAAGTCACTAAAATAGTAAAAAAGGATACCCTCGGCAACAAGTGTTATATTTGCACCTGCCGAAAATACTGTAAGGCTTTTATCACTATTATTTAAATATACTCTTAACCGCAGGATAAATCCTTTTATAGGTTTCAAACTTCTCCATATATATTTCATGGAGTCTATTATCAGGTAAAAACTCCTCCTCCTTCTTCACAAGCCTTTCTACGGCATCCTCTGCACTGCTGTACACACCACTTGCTGTACCTGCGAGAATTGCAACCCCAAGTGTACCTGCTTCGGAAACTTTCAATGTTGTCACCTTCCTCCCCATCATATCGGCTTTTAACTGCAGGAAGGTACGGGATTTGGCCAGGCCTCCTACGGCTCTTATTTCTTTCACCTCTACTCCTGCTTCACTGAGCTTCTCAAGGTTCACCATCATTTCAAAGGTTATTCCTTCCAGAATCCCTTTTATTATATCTTCCGATGTAGTGTTTATGTTGAGGCCAACTATAGCTCCTTTAGCTGACGTGTCCATATAAGGAGTAGCAGCTCCCGCGAAATGCGGAAGCACAAAGACCCCGGAGGGCTCATTGCCAGCTTTGTCTATCAGCAGGTCATATATGTTTATTCCTGATCTGGCCGCTTCTTCCCTGTATGTGTGGCCGAAATTGTCCCTGAACCATTTCAGCATACTGCCGCTGGTAAATGTGAAGGCATAAGTGACATACATGTCTTTTATTACATGGGGTACACAGGCAAAACTGCTTCCTGCCATGATGTCCGATATTACCGGCCGGTCAAACGCCGGGGTTATGCATTCTGTTGTACCCATTCCGTCCACCGCCGTATTGTTTTTTATGACTCCCGCTCCAAGAGCCGCACAGGGCTGGTCATGTCCGCCTGCCACCAGAAGAAGCTCCATGGGGAGCCCCAGTTCTTCCGCTATATTTTTAGATATCCTGCCAACTACCGTACCTGCCTGTACCGGCTCGCCAAATTTGTCTTCATCTACTCCTGCACAGGATAGAATTGCATCAGACCATTTTTTGTTTATTACGTCAAAAGCCATGGTTCTTGCAGCCAGAGAATAATCGGTATGAGGCCTTGCACCCAGCCTGAACAGAATGAAGTCGGCAAAAAGGAGGAACTTCCAGGTGTTTTGGTAAACCTCAGGCATATGTTTTTTCAACCACATTATTTTATTGATGGTATACATGGGATGAGCTGAAACACCTGTTATTCCCAGTATGAACTCATATCCCAGCTTTTCCTTAAGATAGGAAGCTTCCTCTTCTCCTCTTGTATCAATATAAATAATGCCGTTGTACAGTGCATTTCCATTTCTATCGATGGGGATTGCTGCCTCACCAAAGGAAGAAACACTGGCAGCAATAATTTTATCACCCTTGAACCCGGCAAGGGCTCTTGTAATTACTTCCTTCACAGAACTCCATACCAGTTCGGGGTCTAATTCCTCCCAACCCGGATACGGAGTAACCAGTGCATATTCCCTATAGGCCTGACCCTTGACATTACCTTCAGTGTCGATTATAGAAGCCTTACAGCCGGAGGTCCCAATATCTATTCCCAGAAGACACATAATCCTCTCCTTATTCAGGCGACCAATGATCGCCTATACTATAAATTTATCTGCTTTATTCCTACAACATGATAACCACCGTCCGATACTCACTCAAATAATTCATTTATCTGCACTTCGCCCGGGCGGCCAATGGGTCGCCCCTACCTTTGGACATTACCTGTACCAAAGCCTGTAATACCCACCTGCAATCTTTTTCATTTCATTGAAAATAATCTCCTGTCGGGCTTCTGTTGTAAAATAGCTCAAGGAGGCTTTTTCATCAGTTATGGCTTTCACACCCAGCATTTCATCCAATAAAAGTTTTTTCGCCATGTCCCTTCCACCCACTCTGGATGCATTTACAGTCATGGCTTCCAAAAGCGCAGGAGAAGAATCCCGTTCAAGGGCGGTCCAAATATTGACCTTGCATACACCGTCATCCATAAGGGCTTCAATCTGGTCCGCAGGGACGGAGGATGCTCCATGAAGCACTATTCTGGTGCCTATTCTGTCTTTAATTTTTCTTGCAAATTCTCCATAATATTTCAGATCCTTTGCACTTGCCCTGTGCTCTGTTCCCAGATTTGCAACTATGAGGTCCACTTCGGTTTTATGGAAATATTCCTCTGCCTTTTCAGGAGTGGTCAGTTCACTTTTTTCGGTACCGGAAGCATCAACAATTTCGTCACAGGCTCCCTCCACTAAAATCAAATGGCCCCGCTCTCTGACAAATTCACTGGTAAGTCTAATATTTTTTTCGAATGGAAGCCTGGAGGCATCAAACATAATGGATGAGAAATCCTCCATGTTCCAGGAAAGCAGCTCACTGTCTGTATCAAACTGTATGTGGTCAAGATGTATCATCACCCTTAGGCTTTCATATGGGCCTCCTTCACACGCAAGAATTTTAAGGTCGCTGACAAACAGCTTCAGCCCCGTATCCCAACGCCGTGTATGTGTATAATAGGAAGCCTGGGTTCTGTGGTCATATTGGCATGTTATGGCAATAATGACAGGGACATCTTTGATCCCTTTCTCATCAGCATACTCTTTAGCCGCTGCCAGAACAGCCTCGGTAGTTGTCAGATTTTCCGAGCAGAAGCAGGGCATTACCCATCCCTTTTGCCGTGCCTCTGCATAGATGTCCAGAACTTGCTTTTTATCCGTAATAATAGCCATTGGCTTACCCCCTGTTTAATGTATGGGAACACATCTTCCTCCGGCAGGAGGTATTACTTTTTCATTATGATATATCCCATTTGATTCACCAGTATTTATTTAAATCTCTGTCATCTCATAGCCAAGATAGGTTGTGAATGCTTCTCTTACAGACACGGCAACATTTCCAAAGGTTGCACCAACATGATGCCTGAAGCCTTTCTTTCCTATATTCAGCAGCTTATCCTGCAGGCCTGGAATCTCGACAACTCCTGCGCATCCAAAAAAGCCTTCCTCAATAGGCTCACCGGTAAAACGTCCCTCTCCAAGATAGGAGACAAGCCTGCCGTCCTCGGTTTTTAAGCTGGCAAAGGTCATGGGGGCTTCTGCGATCCTTCCCGCATTACAGCCCCAGCCGCACCCTGCACCAAAGCTTTTTGCAAACATTGCATGTTCAATAACCCTGCCTTTTCCGGCCATAAGGCTTTGGGGCACGGGACCGCAGTGGAAAAGTATGCACTTGTTTTCATCGTCTCCGTAATTATTATTCCAATCAAGACATGTGGCAGGCAGTTCGGAAGCCAGTGACAGCGCATACATAGGTATTGCATTGCATACGTCAAGCTCGCAGGCTGCGACAATGCCGCGGTCGTTAAGCTCGCTTAGGAGAACACAGGGCGAGATACCGAGCTCTCTCTCCATCTCTATCCAGCACCGCAGCGCCAGGCAATCAAGCTTATATTCGTCAATAATGTCATCCAGGGCTACACTGACTTTTGTCAGCATATCAAGCTTTTCAGCCGGCACTCCTGTCCAGTTGGTATAGTTCTCCAACCTTCTTTTCTTAAGAGAAAACTTCTCAGTGCCTGCTTTTATATCCCTGACCCTCATAAACAGCTCGGAGAGATCCAGTGCTTCAGTTGTAATGCCATGCTTCTGCAATGCCAATTCATCAAAACGTACTGTCTTGAACGCAGTGGTCCTTGCTCCTACAGCGCCCACTGTAAACCTTTTCATTTTCTTTACAATACGGCAGACGGCAGCGAAGGAGTCGAGCTGCTTTTCAAAGGCACCGGCAGACGGGTGGACTACATGTGGTTTAAATACGGTGAAAGGCAGGCGGTACTGGTAAAACACATCCATAATGGAAAACTTGCCGCAAAAAGCGTCCCGTCTGTTTTCAAAATCCATTCTCCCCACTTCATCGGGGTATGCCTGTATCAGTATAGGTACACCACAATCCTCCAGTGCTGCTATAGCTCCGTTTTCATCACCAAAATTAGGAAGTGAAAGGATCACACCGTCATATTTATCCCGGTTTTCCTTCAAAAATGCCGCATATTTTCTTCCTTCGTCTGGTGTTTCAACAGCTCCATAGCGGGTCTCGGCCTCATCCATGATAAGAGAAGCATAGCCCAGCCCTTTCAGAGTCTCTGCCATTTCATTTCTTGCTTGAGAAATTAAAGATCCGGGAAAGAATCCTCTGTTGCCGAAATAAAGTGCAAATGTCATCTTACTCAATTAAATACCCCCAATACAAACAAATTATAACGATTCACTTACAGACTTAGCCATACTACTAGTAAATTTAAAGCTATAATATTAATATAACGTTTCATTTCTAATTTTGCAACCAATTTTAAAAATTTTAATGCAGCATTTTCATATTAAATTTCTCTTAATCAGATTTCCGATTTGGGCGAATATTCAGTAAAAGGATTTACTTTTAGAATTCAATATTTTATAATGTTTTTAATACTACAGCGAAACATTTTAATTATCCTTCCAGAAATAGCGCATTGGAGCATTTGCGGTATTTCTGAAAGGCGCATAAATGCCGCTAAATCAATGTTTGTTTCGCTGTAGTATTAATTGCAAAAATAAAAAACGGAAGAAGTTGTATCAAAATGGCAGTAATGAAAGAAGTGGCAAAGCTTGCCGGTGTTTCTACCGGTACGGTATCAAAATATCTAAATAACCATCATACGCTAAAGGAAGAAACAAAAAATCGTGTTGAGGAAGCCATCAATACCCTCCAATACAAGCCCAATCTTCTGGCACGAAGTATGAGAACCGGTAAAACAAATACCCTGGCTGTAATCGTGCCGGATATTACCAATCCTTTTTATGCGGAAACCTATAATTCCATAAAGCAGTCTGCCTTGCAAAAGGGCTATACCGCCATCCTATATACAACCAATGACAGTCCCGAAACCATTTCGCAATATCTCTCAGGAATGTCCATACATCATGTTGACGGACTTATTCTTTGTTTTATCAATAACCCGAAGGCAATAGACGATTTTACAGGGATACACCCTGAAACACCCATGGTTTTTATAGGATGGGATATTGGAGATACCAGGTATAATTCTGTTGTTATTGATGTATTTGAAGGCATGTTCATCTCAACACGCCACTTGATTGAACTGGGGCACAGGAGAATAGCCTACGTAGGAGGACCTGAGAGCGATGTGATATCCGGGGATAAATTCAATGGTTATACCAAGGCTATGGAGGCTTCAGGATACAAAACAGATCCCCTGTATGTATTCCACAACAATTATACCCTGCAGTCCGGCTATAATTCTGCCAGGAAACTAGCTATGCTTCGTGAAATGCCTACAGCCATTGCTGCAGAAAACGATATTCTGGCAATCGGGTGCATGAAATATTTCCTGCAAAAAGGGATAAGCATACCGGACGATATTGCTATAACAGGCTTTGACAACATTCCGCTGTCAGCCATGTATGAACCCTCCCTCTCCACAATCGCATTGCCTGTAACAAGAATGGGAGAGGAAGCCATAAAGATTCTGATGTCAAAAATCGATAGGCCGGTATTGAAAAACAGGCAAATTATTCTTAAAACCGAGCTTGTTGTAAGGAATTCTACTGTCAGGGAGGCACCACTGGAATTTGAATTGTGAACTCTTGTGAAATATTCCTGTCGGTGATAGAATAATCTTATTATTGGAGGTGGAATACTAATGTTCACAAAATCCAAAAGACTATTAAGTCTTTCTCTTGCCTTTCTTATACTTTTAGGCTCCCAGCAGGTGATATTCGGAAAAACATCCCAGCCAAAAACCACAGCCTACCCAGGAGAAGTACTAGCTATCGTCACTCCAGGCGAAACTTCGGAGAGTAATCAAGGCTACGGCACCACAAAAGAAGCTGCAGGGCTTTACAGCCTTGGCAGTGTTACCTTTGATGGAACTCAAAGCGGCTGGGCCGAACCGGAGCTGGAAGCAGCGTATAATTACGGCCTTACATATCCCGGTATAATGAATAATTTTAAAAAGCTGATAACAAGAGAAGAATTCTGCATAATTGCAGTGAAGCTGTATGAAAAATTATCCGGCAAAACAGCTGCTGCCGGCAATAATCCCTTTACCGACACCAGCAACCCTGAAATATTGAAAGCCTATAATCTCAAAATAGTCAACGGTATCTCGGCAGACAAGTTCCAGCCTGCTGCCAATATTATACGTGAACAAATATGTGTAATGATTTACCGCGCCCTTGATGCTGCCCTCCCTTCCCTTGATATGAGTGCTGAAATCACTTTGCCCTTTTCAGATATAAAAAAGATCGACTCCTGGGCATTGGTTCAAATGAAATTTGCTTTTAAGAATGAGATTATGAAAGGTTATAGTGCTACAGAAATAGCACCTCTGGAAAATACCAACCGGGAGCAGGCATTAGCCATGCTTTTAAGGACATACCTGAAGTTTTCCGCAGCACCCGATATTTCCACGCCCCCTGATATAGCAACCATCCCTGTCAAGAATCCTCCTGCACAGAAGGAAAATATTCTGAAAAGCTATGCCTGGATGCGGGAGGGCAGCGCGTTCATACCAAAATTTGACCAGCGTATAGAGCTGTATGCCTCTACTATGCCTGGGAAGCCTGCATTGAAGCCTGTATCTCCAATAACCTTAGCCTATATGCCAGAAACTGAGAATAATAATGGAATCAAGCTATTTGCTTACAATGGGAATACAATTTTTGACAAGAACCTCTTTCAGTACTCAGCCTTATCCATCACTCTTCCCACCCTTCCGACTCTTCCAGTAAAACCG
>Ga0366769_1120_pt1 | contig 11114 bp, 8 predicted proteins | sample BONcelHN113001C8_FD_207053 | JGI IMG/M metagenome (GOLD analysis project Ga0366769, IMG submission 207053) | Enriched cells from coal bed in the Powder River Basin, Montana, United States - BONCAT cells N11 rep2 HSBNCT.N11.300.1.C8 ...
CCGGGATATTGTACGTAATTATATTCAAATACATACCAATGTATGGCGTAACAATTGCATTCAGAGACTACAAGGTAACAAGTACCTTTATGAATGCTCCCTGGGTAGGATTGGACATTTTTGAAAATCTATTCTCCCGGCCTGGTTTTATCAGAGCTTTACAAAATAATATTGTTATTAGTATTTACAAGTTGATTTTTGGTTTCCCTTTTCCAATAATATTATCAATTCTAATTAATGAGGTTCGCAGATCGAAAGTTAAGAAATTTATCCAGACCTCAGTCATACTGCCAAATTTTGTTTCCTGGGTGGTAGTTTCAGGGCTTCTGTTTGCTCTGTTTTCACCTAATAGCGGGGCAATAAGAGGGATAATGGAGTATTTTGGATACGGAGGCGCTATCCCTAACCTGTTAACAACTAAAGAAACCTTCCAGGCAGTTATAGTGGGGTCGCACGTATGGAAAGGCGCCGGCATGGGAACGATTGTATATCTTGCAGCTATATCGGGAATTGATCCTGGGCTATATGAGGCGGCAATTATAGACGGCGCGGGAAGATGGAGACAAATATGGCACATAACCCTGTCATCCTTGAGGCCGACAATTGTAATCCTGTTGATTTTCCGTGTTGGTGAAATAATGTATGCAGGCTTTGACCAGATTTATGCCATGCAAAATGATTTAGTCATCTCTGTAAGTGATATAATTGACACCTATGTCTATACTTTGGGATTACAGCAGGGAAAATTTTCCCTTGCCACAGCTGCAGGCTTATTTCAGTCTACTATAGGAATGGCTCTTGTGCTGGTTACAAACTATGCAGCTAAAAAAATCGATCCGGAATCGGGAATCATGTAATCAAAGGAGGATTTAATCATGTCCAGGTCCAATCCCATAAAAACAAGTGCAGCAGATAAAATTACCAATTGGATAATATACATATTCCTGGCATTGTTTGTATTCTCTACAATTTATCCCTTTTGGCATGTTCTTATGTATTCCATAAGCGATTCCGGTTCTGCCAGTACCGGAGGGCTGTTTTTTTATCCTCGTGATTTTACATTGCTTGCTTATAAAATGCTATTTAAAACCAGGACGATTTTTATTGCCTATGGAAACACTATTGGCAAAACACTCTTTGGTACTGCAATCAGTGTCGTGCTTACTGCTCTGACTGCATATCCCCTTTCGCTTCAACGCTTTAAAGGACGCAAATTTATCTCAATGATGATCTTTTTGACCATGCTCTTTAGCGGTGGTATTATACCTACCTTCCTATTAATAAAGAGTGTCGGGCTGCTTGATAAATTCTGGGTATATATCCTGCCTGGCGCCATGAGTGCTTACAACATGTTTATATTGCGCAGCTTCTTCCAAACAATTCCACCCTCTTTAGAGGAATCTGCCCACATGGATGGTGCGAATTCGTTACAGATATTGTATAAGATCGTAATCCCGCTTTCATTACCGTCACTTGCTGCAATTGCCATGTTCTATGGAGTGGGGAACTGGAATTCATATATGGATGGAGTACTTTATGTCAATAATCCCAAATTACAGCTTTTGCAGGTATACCTGCTTCAATTGATAGCATCAGCTGGCGCAAAGGGTGCCTTGAGTGATGTTACCAGCCTTGGAGAAGCTTCAAAGTTAACAGATGAAACTATGAAAATGACCACCATTGCAGTATCTGTTATTCCGGTGTTGTTCGTTTATCCGTTCCTTCAGAAATACTATGTAAAGGGTGTTATGATAGGCTCGGTTAAAGGTTAATAAACAAAAAAAAGGGAGGTTTTTCGAAAATGAAAAAGGTTACAAGGATTTTGTGTCTGATTTTGGCTCTGGTTTTGGTTTTCGCTGTTACTGCCTGTAAATCGGCAAAGGATGATCCAGCAGTAACAGGCGGCGCAACAACAAAAGGAAATTCTTCGGCAGCCACAGTGGCTCCAACACCTAGTGTTCCGGCTGACATCTCATTTATGATGGCAGGAGATAATACTCCGGGTGCGGATAACATAGTTTTGAAAGAGTTGTCCAAACGTATGAATATGAATATCTCGGTAATCTATGTTCCAACCAAGGATCTTTCGACAAAATTAAGTACAATGGTCGCTTCCAGTACATTGCCGGATATTTTTCCCGTTGATGGAAATAATTCTTTTGAATATAAAGAAGCGGGTTTGTTTGCTGAAGTAGGAGATCTGCTAAAAGAACATGCACCCAATATTATGAGCAATCTTGGTGAAAGTCTTGGTAAAGCTCCTATAAATGAAGACGGTACTTATCTTGTATTAAATGCCAAGCTGCCATATGCACGCCAGATAAACCTGCGTACCGACTGGCTTAAAAACCTGGGACTTGAAATGCCTACAGATCTTGACAGCCTGTACAATGTATTCTATGCCTTTACATACAATGATCCTGATAAAGATGGAAAAAAGGATACATTCGGTCTTTGTGCAAACAGTGATCCCCTTTCCTTTGCTACTATTTTTGGCGCATTTGGAATTCCTGCTCAAAGCACTGCTTCAAGTACTGTAACTGCTCGTAATATTCAACTGGAAGATGGTACAATTACAACATGGGCCAAGCATCCTAAATTTCTTGATGCTATTGAATATATAAGAAAGTTAAATTCTAAGGGACTTTTTGAACCTGACTGGGCTACCATTCCTACCATGGACATGTTCGGCAAGCTTTGGAATGGTGTAGCAGGAGCTCTTGAGTGGGAATGTGTGGGACCGACTAACAATTGGATGCCTGCCCGTTATACGGAAAAACCTGTTCCCACCTTTGACTTCCCAACCATAAAGGGGCCCGATGGCACATATGGTGTACCCGCTTCATACTTCAGCTCTCTGGAAGGATATGTATTTAATGCAAAGTGCAAAGATCTAGTTTCAGCTGTAAAATTTGCTGATTACTGCATGTCGGTAGAAGGCAATGAATTGCTTTACCTTGGTATTAAAGGTACGATGTTCAACTGGACTGACGAAGCTAACGGGAAATATGAATTACTTGGTGAATATAAGGATTCAGCTACCCATAGAGCGTCAGGAGGCTTTGTTTACTGGTCCTTCTTTGCACCTACTGTAAACACAGAGACGCGTACATTTAACAAACAGACTCAGGAGGGTGTTGTAAAAGCTCGTGCTATGGGATTGCCTGAAGCTACCATAAGAACGCCATTGAAAACCAGATTGCAATATGGTGCTGATATGGATAAAATCATAAAGGAAATGTATGCCCAGTTAATTGTAACTAAAGATGATGTGAAAACTGTATATGCCGGCTTTATAAAAGATTGGGAAAAAGCAGGCGGTACAGAGTGGGAGAAGGAAGCAACCGAAATATACAAAAAAGAGAATGCCAAATAGTCGTGATAGATGAACCTCAGTTTGATAAATAATAAATAAGGCGGGGATAACTTATCCCTGCCTTATTTGGAAATATGGAACTGCAAATGCTTTGTAAGCTTGACTTTTAAGGTGTAAGGAGAATAAATCCAATGGGAATAAAAGAAAACATTGATCTAAAGGAATTAGCTCTTCTTGAGGGGAAAATCATCATAGATGAAGAACCCATGACTTTGATGCCTGATGAAAATGGGTTTATAAGACTGAGAATCAGCGGTGTGAAAGCAAATATGTGCGGTATACAATGGACAGATCAGAAATATCTTGTAATTGACATGCTGGCGGATATGGATGCCATGAGTACTGTAGATGTGATTTTTTCCAAAGCAGATGAGGAGCCGGGCAATAGTACTCTGACATACGAAATGATTCCAACAAAAAGGGTAAAGCTGGTTATAAAGCTTGATGAGCTTGAGTCAAGGCGCTTCTTCCTACCTACACTTCCAGGCACCTTGAAAGGGCGTTTAAAAGGAAGACCTGCAAATGTATCTGAAATGAATAAAGTGGAAATACTTTTTCATCCCGGTTACAGCAACAGCTTCAACAGCCTCAGGTTATTTGAAATCTACCTGTCTGATGTCATACCCGATATGACTGTTGCCGGAGAACCTATGGTTGATGAAATGGGGCAGTGGATACAAAAGGATTGGAACACCAAAGCTCATAGTATTCCTGAAATGATCTCCTATATTAAAAAGGAATATGAAAGGGCTCAAACAGATAACCAATATCCAAAAGGGTGGAGCAAATTTGGCGGATATACAGAGCTCAGATTTGATGCTACCGGTTTCTTTCATACCCATTTTGACGGAAAACGCTGGTGGCTGGTTGATCCTGAGGGATATGCCTTTTTTAGTAATGGAGTATGCTACGGAAGCCGTATGGGCGTCCATGGTTTTGTTGATAAGATGGAAAACCTGTTTTCCTGGCTGCCGGATAAGGATGATCCGGAGTATAAGGATGCATGGACAACCGCAGACCATATTGCAGAGTTTGTAAAACGTAATGGGGCTAAAGCCGGAAAAGACCGGTATATGTTCAACTTTGCCCGGGCCAATATGATACGTGCCTTTGGTGCCGCCGGCTGGTGGGACGCATGGGCGGATATCAACGGCGCTAGATTGAAGCGTTGGGGTTTTAACACAATAGGAGTAGGTGTAAATAATTATTATGACGAACATGTAATGAAGTACCTGGATAAGGTTAAAATTCCATTTGTATGGACTCTGAAGGAATTCCCGTTAACAGATGATTTGATTTTCAGGGACTTTCCCGATGTTTATTCCGAGCAATACAAACAGAGAGCACAAAAATTTGCAGAGGCACAGGTTTCGCCGTTTGTGGGGAATCCCTTTATGATTGGCTATTTTGTCAATAATGAACCTGAATGGAAGTTTGAAAAGGTTAACCTGGCTGAGCGGGTTTTTGCACACAAGCAGCGACTGGAAACAAAGGATGCCCTGATCAATATTCTGAAAAACAGATATAAGGCTGTAGAAGCACTTAATTCTGCCTGGAAGACATCATTTGCATCCTTTGATGATCTGTATATGCCGGTTGAGAGGGTAGACCTGTTTTCTCAACAGTCTCTGGAGGATATGGAGAAGCTTCATGCCGTCCTTCTTGAGAAATATGCAGCTGTGACGGGCGACGCCTTACGCAGAGTTGATCCCCACCACATGAACCTGGGAATGAGGTATAGCCATTTCAGCAAAAGTGAGCTGGCGGGCTGTGAGCATTATGACATATTTTCCTTCAATCGATACAATCCTACTGTTGTAAATAATCTGGATGATATTTCATCCATACTCAATATTCCCATCATCATTGGCGAGTGGCATATCGGAGGGGGGGATAAAGGTCTTCTGTCCCACGGTCTGTTATCGTCACCTACACAGGAGGAAAGAGGAAAGGCCTGCGAATTTTTTATGAACGGTGCAATGAGCCATATAAACTGTGTAGGTATACATTATTTTGAAATGAATGATCAACCGCTATTGGGACGATTTGACGGCGAATGCATGCAGCATGGCATAATTGATGTCTGCAACAGGGAATATGATGAACTGGTAGCGCATTTTACCAATACCAATTGCCGTCTGTATGATTTTGTCCTGGGAAATTTGGAACCGACGGGGGTCAGAGGTCAAATACGTTTTCAAAGATAGTCCGGGTTGGAATAATATGCTTTTAGAATATAGGAGGTTGTAAATGTATAAGCTTAAAAATGATTTTTTGACGGCAGAGTTTGATCAGATGGGTAGACTAACCTGGCTGCAAAATAATAAAAGCGGTGTGAAAAATATAATCGAAGCTCCAGCTGAGGGGTGCTTTAAACTGGTTTTTCAAAAAGGACAGAACTGGGAAAATGTTGCCTTCGCAAAAAACCAAACATTCACTGTTAATCAGAAAGATAATTTGATAGAGTTTAGTGTTGATAAGCTGCAAGTTCGGGATTTTATTGCAGATATAAGCCTGAAGCTGATGGTTGGACTAAAGGGAGAGGACCTGTTTTTTGATGCTGAGATAAGCTGCAGGGAGGATGCCTTGATTACCGATTTTGAGTACCCTGCAATAGGCGAAATTAAAACTCTTGCAGGAGGAAAGCCTGCGTTGCTGTGGCCTTGTCAAAGCGGAGAAAAGTATGACAATATTGGTGAATACCTTGCCGGGAAAGCTCGTACCAGGGAGCAGGGCAGTCAGTCAATGTCCATATCCTACCCGGGTCCGGCAAGCATGCAGTGGATGGCACTTGTTGAAAGCGATCAGACACTATATTTTGCAAGCCACGACGGAGACTTTTATACAACTGAATTTTGTGCAGCCGCAAGCAGAGTAAATCCTGGTGCTATTACTCTGACCATGGATAAGATGGCATTTGTTAAAAAAGACGAAACGTGGAAATGTCCGACGTCTCTGGTGAAGCTCTATACAGGCTCCTGGCACCATGGCGCCAATGACTATATGGAATGGTCCAAAACCTGGCGTCCTGCTCGTGAAAAGCCACAATGGATCAAGGAAATGCTTGGCTATTATCTGGTTATCAACAAGCAGCAATACGGTGATGAAATGTGGAAATATGATACATTGCCGCAGCTATATGAACAGGCTTTGGCTCATGGCTGCGATACCGTAGGACTTTTTGGCTGGTATGACAGCGGTCACGACAATAAATATCCGGATCTGAAAGTCAGTGAAACTCTCGGCGGAGCTCAAATGCTCAAGGACAATATCAAAGCTGTACAGGACAAAGGCGGCCATGTGACTCTGTATTTCCAGGGACACCTTATAGATATTACAACGGATTTTTATAAAAACGGCGGATATAGGTATGAAGGTAAAAGCCGTTGGGGAGTGCCTTATTATGAAGAGTACAACAAATCGCATAACAGCTACTTTTTGAAGAATTACACCCGGAAGGTTTTTTCAACCTCATGTCCTTCCTGTCCCCAGTGGCAGGAGCTTATGAAGGATAAGGCGGATTTTGTTGCTTCATTTGGTCCCGATGGTGTATTATACGATCAGATCGGCGGTATGCCTCCGAGAATATGCTTTGACCAAAGCCATCCCCATGCAAAGGGAAAACAGTCGCTATCCATGTCAAATGGACGGATGGAGCTTCTTGACGGAATTCAAAAGCATACAAAGGAAATTGATAAAGAGTTTGCATTTTTCACTGAGCATATAACCGATTTGTATTCATCGTATGTGGATTGCCTGCATGGAATTGGTTCATACCCAAGCAGAGAGGGCGGCAGAATGAATATGGAGACGGACAGTGAAAAGGTGGAGATAATCAATTATCCTGAAATGTTCAGATATTGTTTTCCTGACGTAATCATAACTGTACGGAATCCATTTCCATACATTACTGAGCGTGTAGCAAACTATGCTTTTACCTTTGGTTTCCGATATGAAATGGAAATACGTTATCAGGCGGATTGTGATGATGTTTTGAATGATAGATACCCAAAATACCGTGAATATGCCAGAAAGGTCAGCGAACTCCGTAAAAAGTACTGGGAGGTACTGGGGTACGGTGAGTTCAAGGATGTCACACCTGTCATAAGTACAAATCCGGCAATAATTGCCAAGGCATATGTCAAAGGCAACAAGCTTGCGGTTGTGATGTGGAATGACACTGATTGTGCGAGTAAAGCAAGCCTGGAGGTTCCGGGATATAAATTTATTGAAGCTTCTACAATAGACAGAACTCTGGCAGGTCTTCCCGAAGCACTGGAGCAACAGCAAATTGCAGTAGTGCTTTATGAAAAGTAGCTTTTATTAACCAACCAATCATTACAGATGACTATTGTTGCCAAACAACACAATATTTGATATAGTTATTTTTAAAAGATGGACAAGTTGGTTAAAATCGAGGTGTTGTAAATGATAAAAAGAGTATGGTGTGTAATTGTAATAACATGTGTATTGCTAATGTCATTTCCAATACACGGTTTGGCAGTAACATCCGATGGCAGCAATCTTGAAAAAGCAGTGGATATGAAAATCCTCGGGCTTTTTAACGGAACAGACAAAGGCTTTGAACTGGAGCGCATACCAACAAGGGTAGAAGGGGCGGCCATGCTTATGCGCCTCCTTGGAAAAGAGCAGGAAGCCAAAAGGCTTGGTTTATCGCATCCTTTTACTGATGTACCAGCCTGGGCCGACAGTCTGGTAGGTTATATGTACCGGAATGGACTTACAACCGGAACAAGCTCTACCACCTTTGGCTCATCCCAGCAGCTTACGGCAATGCAATACGTTACCTTCGTTTTGAGGGCACTGGCTTATGATGATAAAAACAATGATTTCAAATATGAAAATGCACTTGACAAAGCTGTGGAAGCTGGACTTTTAACCTCGTCGGAGGCTTCTTCCCTGAAGTCCGGGTCAAATATTCTGAGAAATGATATAGTAGGCATATCCTACAGTGCTTTGAAAACGAAACTCAAGAATTCCGCCATAACGCTGCTGGACAAGCTTGTCAGCCAGGACAAAGTCATTCCAAAAACTGCTGCAACCGCTTTGAAGCTTTACACATCCGATCTCCAAGCCGAGTATGATAATGTAACAAGCTACGATCCTGTCTTGACAGAAAACGGATATATTGCAAGGAACAGCACTGATTTCTTTAATATTTTGAAGCATTCATTTTATTTGAATGCAACCCAAATTAACATAGATGTCACCAGCTACAATGGAGTAGCCACAGAAGATTTCAAAGCTGTATATCAAAGGGCTGCCGCCGCAGTTAGTGCAGTCACCGGTGTAGAAAATTTTATCAGTTCATGGAAATATGTTGCCAACAAATCCACCCTCACATTGACTATTGAATATAGATTTACAAAAACGGACTTCCAGATAATAAAGCAGCATGCAGAAGAAGCTCTTTACAAGGCCAGACATATTGTTGCCGGATTCATAAAGCCAGGTATGGCGGATTATGAAAAAGAGCTTTATATACACGACTACATAGTAAATAATACTAAATATGATTATGAAAACTATATAGCCGGAACTGTACCCGACAATTCCTTTACGGTATACGGCTGCCTTGTGCAGGGGAAGGCTGTATGCCACGGGTATTCAAAAGCATTTAAGCTTTTGAGCGACTTATCCCTGCTGGATTGTACGGTAATAGAAGGAGAGTCCCAGGCTTCAGGCAAATGGGAGGCACACGCCTGGAATATAGTCAGGATAGCCGGAAAATATTATCATGCAGACTCAGCTTTCAACGACCCCATCAGTGAAGAGGGTGAGGACGTGATCAAATATCATTATTTCAATCTGGCCGACAAGGATCTGAATAGTTTGAATAGATGGGATGTATCCAAATATCCGGTCTGTAACAGCAGCGAAAGCAATTATTATTATAAAAACGGCCTTGTAGTCAGCAGCATGGATGAATTTGAAACAACAGTAAAGGATGCCTTGAACCAAAGGAAAGCTGAAATAGAACTTAGAGTGCTGGATTACTCTAAAGACAGATTCTCACAGTTTTTGGATACAATCATCAAATCCGCTGATGTATCCAGCTTTAATCATTCTGTAAATGACCATGTGGGTGTAGTCAGCATCACAAATATCAAATACTGATAGTTTCCTGTTATGTAATAACACCCGGATGGTCTATGTATTGCGCGAACGCATTACACGAACTAAAATAAAACCCTTGACTTTTTTAATGATGTATGTTAAATTATTTATTGCTCCGTCAACGGAGGTCTTTTTTTTTAAGAGGACATGGGACGCATCAACTGAGCCTTTTGGTATTCCTCAATAGGAAGGAATGTCCCATCTGACAAACAGGGGCTGGAGGTGTTAGGGATGAGAGTTAAAATTGTTATGGCTTGTATGGATTGCAAGCAAAGGAATTACAATACTATGAAGAACAAAAAAAACGATCCGGACAGGATTGAAATAAAAAAGTATTGTAAATTTTGCCATAAGCACACATCACACAAGGAAACCAAATAATAAAGCGGAGGTGCAGAAATATGGCTGAGAATGCAGGCACATCCAAATTGGCGAAAGCCAGAAAGAATCTGGTCAGATTCTTTAAGGATATAAGAACTGAACTTAAAAAGGTAATATGGCCTACAAGACAGCAGCTTATGAACAATACTATTACCGTATTGATTACCTGCTTTGTTGTCGGGGCAATTATCTGGGTTGCGGACTTTGCTCTTGACAATGTTGTTAGATGGACTCTGGCAAAGTAATGAAGGAGGACATAAAGTCTAATGCTGGTTAATGATATGCCCGAGGGCGCAAAATGGTATGTTGTTCATACTTATTCAGGATATGAGAACAAAGTAAAAGCCAACCTGGAAAAAATAGTTGAAAACAGAAGTATGCAGGAATCCATACTTGATATAGTCGTTCCCATGGAGGAGCAGATAGAAATAAAGGATGGCAAAAAGAAGGCCACCTTGAGAAAGGTGTTTCCCGGATATGTTCTGGTCAAGATGCAGATGACGGATGAATCCTGGTATGTTGTCAGGAACACCCGCGGTGTTACAGGCTTTGTCGGACCGGGATCCAAACCAGTTCCTCTGACAGAGGATGAAGTTAAGACTATGGGTGTGGAAGAGTTTGCCCCTACCGTAGATTACGAAGTCGGCGATAATGTTAGAGTAATTTCGGGACCGCTTGAAAACTTCATCGGTATTGTTGAAGAGATCAATATGGAAAAGAAAAAGGTAAGAGTAGCAGTTTCCATGTTTGGAAGAGAAACTCCGGTAGAATTGGAATTGACACAGATACAGAAATTATAATTATTTTGATGCCTGGTTGCCGCACACTTGTGACTTTTGTCATGAGTTACGCAACTTACATATACCGTAGGGACTACGGAATTTCAAGCCTGTGGAGATGGCGGTTACAAAGTCTGTGAAGCAGGAAATTCTGATTGTGAGGTCAGAAGCATGCGACTTAGTCGTGTGAGGTTCACAACAAGGTCTATAGATTAAATATTTAAAAATTACCAGAAGCGGCATTTTATGCTGCCTGAAGTGATTTTTAAGAGATTGGGAGGTGGAATAAACATGGCAAAAAAGATAACCGGCTATGTAAAACTTCAGATTACAGCGGGGAAAGCAACTCCGGCTCCACCGGTTGGACCAGCTTTAGGACAGCATGGTGTAAACATAATGGGATTCTGCAAGGAGTTCAATGAGAGGACAGCTAAGGATGC
>Ga0366769_1123_pt1 | contig 11001 bp, 9 predicted proteins | sample BONcelHN113001C8_FD_207053 | JGI IMG/M metagenome (GOLD analysis project Ga0366769, IMG submission 207053) | Enriched cells from coal bed in the Powder River Basin, Montana, United States - BONCAT cells N11 rep2 HSBNCT.N11.300.1.C8 ...
GCTTACCGTCTTTACCAAACACGGGGAAATACCGCTGATGCTCCCGCATAGGTGTAATTACCGCTTCCGGCGGCAGGCTAAGATACTTATCTTCAAAACGTCCGCATAAAGAAGTCGGATATTCCACAAGGAATACTACTTCTTCCAACAGATCTTCGTCTATACTGGCTGTTCCGCCTTGGCTAACCGCCATTTTTTCAATTTGCTCGCGAATAACAGCACGTCTGACATCCTGATCGACCATCACATGATTCTCAGCTAATTTGCTGAAATAGTCATCAACGGATGTTACAGCAATATCACCTTTACTCATAAACCGGTGGCCTCGGGTAACATTGCCGGCCGTAACTTCAGCAACGGTGAAAGGAATAACTTCACTGCCAAACAGAGCGACCATCCACCGTATGGGGCGGACAAAACGCATATCAATATTACCCCAGCGCATGTTTTTCGGGAAATTCAAGCTATCAATAAGAGTACGAAACAGTTGGGGCAGCAATTCACGCACTGACCGTCCGGTTTCTTCCACAATAGCATAGACATACCCGTCCTTTACTACCAATTGAGCTACGTCCACGCCTTGCCCGCGGGCAAAGCCTTGTGCTGCTTTGGAGGCAGATCCATCCTCATTATAGGCTATTTTAACTGCCGGTCCTTTGTTTTCACTGCGTTTATCCGCCTGCTGCTCGTCCGCCTGGCGTACAATCAGGGTTAACCGCCGCGGCGTTCCTACCGTCCGAATTTCGCTATAATTAATTCGCTCGGCCACAAGCATGGCTTTGGCAAGCTCTGCCAACTGCTTTAAGGCGCCCGGCATAAATTTAGCAGGTATTTCTTCCGTTCCGATTTCTAACAGAATATCCTTTGCCATACTTATTTACCCCCTTTCAAGAGTGGAAAACCCAGTTTTTCCCGTTGTTCCAAATAGCCCTGCGCACATAAGCGGGCCATATTGCGAACCCGGCCAATAAAGGAAGTCCGTTCACTAACACTGATTGCGCCCCGGGCACCAAGTAAATTGAAGGCATGAGAACATTTCAGCACGTAATCATAGGCAGGAAGCACAAAGCCTGCTTCAATAACCCGGATGGCTTCCTTTTCATACATATCAAACAGTTGAAACAGCAAGGCCGTATCAGCCAATTCAAAATTATAGTGTGATTGCTCCACTTCATTGCGATGGAAAACATCTCCATAGGTAATACCATTGACCCACTCCAGGTCAAATACATTTTCCTTGCCCTGAATATACATGGCCAGACGTTCTAAACCATAGGTAATCTCAACCGATACGGGTTTAACGTCAATACTACCTACTTGCTGGAAATACGTAAACTGGGTAATTTCCATGCCATCAAGCCAGACTTCCCAGCCCAAGCCCCAGGCACCTAAAGTAGGTGATTCCCAGTTATCCTCAACAAAGCGGATATCATGCTTAGCCGGATCAATGCCTAGCAAAGTCAGGCTCTCTAAATAAAGCTCCTGAATATTCGCCGGTGACGGCTTCATAATAACCTGGTACTGGTGATGCTGGAACAAACGGTTAGGATTGTCACCATAGCGACCGTCAGCAGGACGTCGCGAAGGTTCCACATAAGCCACATTCCAAGGTTCGGGGCCCAGTGCCCGCAAAAAAGTAGCCGGATTCATCGTTCCAGCGCCCTTTTCAACATCATAAGGCTGCTGAATAATACAGTTCTGTTTCGCCCAGAAATTTTGCAGAGTCAAAATAATATCCTGAAACGTCATACAAATACCTCCTCTTAATAAGGGATGAGAATACAAAAAAACCTGCCGTCCACGTAACAAAATGTTACAGGGACGGGAGGTTTAGTTCCCGCGGTTCCACCCTGATTGGCCAAAAATGACCCACCTTGGTTCTATTACGAGTTTTACTCTTTCCCTCAAGAAATTTCCTCTCGCAGCCTTCGGAGCGCCTTCACTTGTAAGTATGTCAGGCTCACACCATTCCTGACTCGCTGAAAAGTACAAGTTACTACTCTCCTGCATTGCCCTAATTCTTAAGAATATTGTACATACTTCAATATGCACAATTATCGCCTCCGGCATACACGCCTGAGGTAAATATAGGATACCATAGGAAGTCAATGAAATCAAGAGCTTGTCGAAACTAAAAGCGATCATAACCGAAGAAGTTTCTTTGTCTTATCAAGATGGTAAGCAACTTGGTAATATTTTATTTCATAACCTTTTTGGGCAAGAATTGTAGCGATCTTCCGGGCTCCCATGCCGTTTTTCCGGTACTCATCCACAAAAGACCAGATATCTGGAGATGCCATGGACGGGGAACTAATCCGGTGGGGGAAATTTAAAACTTCTTCCACATGCTGCTTCTCAATGGTTTCACCGGGTGAGAGCAGGACCAGCCGTTCCATTACATTGGCGAATTCCCGTACGTTGCCGGACCAGGGGTAGCTTTTCAGTACTTGCACAGCCTCATCAGAAATCCGATTAATAGTAGATTTCCTTGTTTTAAGCTTGCGTATGAAGTATTCGGCCAGCAGGCCGATGTCCCCGGAACGTTCCCTCAATGGCGGCAGATGCAGCGGCAGGACATTGAGACGGTAATATAAGTCTTCTCTAAAAATCTTGTTGGCAACTAGTCTTTCAAGATCCTGGTTGGTGGCACCGATGATTCGCAAATCCACTGGGATAATTTTCTGTCCGCCTAGCCGCATGACTTCTTTCTCCTGGATTGTCCTGAGGATCCGGGACTGCAGGGACAAAGGCATCTCACCAATTTCATCGAGAAACAATGTTCCGCCGTGAGCAAGCTCCACCAGGCCGATTTTTCCGCCTTTTTTCGCCCCGGAAAATGCCCCCTCCTCATACCCGAACAATTCACTTTCCAGCAGGGTTTCTGGCAGTGCGGCACAATTTACGGCCACAAACGGCGCATTACAGCGGGAACTGAAATTATGGATGCTCTGGGCAAACAGTTCCTTGCCGGTGCCGGACTCGCCGGTGATTAATACGGTAGAACCGGTTGAGGCATAGACACCGGCAAGTTTTTTCACTTTTTCCATGGCAGGAGAATCACCGACGATCTGTTCCAGATGGCATTTGGCAATCAGTCCTTTATCATGGAGCTTCTGCCGGACAGACTGCTCATACCTTTGCAGTTGCGATATTTCCTGGAAGGTTGCCACGGCGCCGGTTATTTGCTCTCCTGTCCTGATGGGAAAGCGTTGGGTGGCAATCTTCCTGGTATCAATTGTTTGAATTTCAGCAATCTCAGATTGCCCAGTATACAAAACATAAGGGAGTCGGGTATTGGGAATAATTTCATTAACGGGACACCGTATGGCCTGATTCCGGCTGACATGAAACAATTCCTCTGCTACTTTATTAAACAGGGTGATGCGCGTGGTGTCATCTATCGCCACAATACCGTCGGTTGATGAATCAATGACCGTTCTAAGCAATTCCGCCTGTGCCTGCTCTTTCCTGCGTACTTTGACAACTGCTTCCGCTTCTTTAATCGCCTTATACAACGAAGCTTTTCCCGATTCAATTAAATATCCTGCGATGCCGATTGAGCCTGCAAACTTGATGGCCAGCGCATCGCCCACCACTGCCTTGATGCCCTGCTTCAAAGCTCGCTCGATTCCTTCGTAGTTGTAATCATCCTGTAAATCAATCTGATGCAGGCGTATGCCGAGAAATTCATTCAGACTTTCACATTCATAGGTTATATTCTGGCAAACGGCAATCCCCACCTGGGATTCATTGCCGGATTTACGGAAGGCCTGGAGAATATCCAGGGCCGTAACCTGAATCTCAACTACGGGAATATCGGTGCGCTCAGCGATATACGTTGCCGTTCCGCCGCGGCTTACAATGACCTCCGCCCCCCATTCCTGCGCTTTGTGCAACTCCGGCAGTCCGCCTTGCAAACCATTGACATCACACTGGGAGTTGGATACGACAATTTGGCAGTTTTCCAGTTCAATGTCATTTTCGAAAATCACCTGTTCTGTGGTTATCTGCATGTTTTCGAAAGGAGCGACAATCCATATTTTTATATTCACCGGCCGTTCCTCCTTTGGTCAAGACTGTAGTGCATATTATATAACAGAAATAGAAGAAATGTAAGAACAATTCTTCTCACATTTCTTCTATTCCTCACTTTTTTCTCATCAAAAAATTACCTGCCGGTTTTTAGTGAGAACGTCTATAAACCAGGGAATCCTTAGTAAACTAAAATATTTTTGTCTTTTTCTAAATTTGGCACATTTTCTGCATTTTATTAAATATGGTTCTTAAAATTACAGCAAAAAATGATCACAAGGAGGAAAGACAAATGAAGAAAGTCCATCTTGCTTACGGCAGGCAGGGTTTGACAATTTCCGTTCCGGACGAGGCACTGGTCATTGAGCCAAAAGACTTGCCGGGATTGATCAATGAAAAAAGCGAGGTAACGGCAGCTCTGAGAAATCCGATTGGCACTGCACCCTTGAAAGACCTGGTTAAGGCCAGCGATCAGGTGGCCATCGTAATTTCCGACATGACCAGGCCAACACCCAATCACAAATTAGTGCCATGGATTATTGAAGAATTAGGGCATGTACCGAAAGAGAACTTTGTCATCATCAACGGCGTGGGCAGTCACCGCCCCAATACCCCGGAAGAACTGGTAAGCATGCTGGGACAGGAAATTGTCGACACGGTTCGTATTGAAAATCATGATTCTTTTGATGACAGCAAGCTTGTTCATGTGGGACGCAACAGCTATGGCTCCGACGTCTATCTGAATAAAACGTATGTGGAATCATCTTTTAAAATTGTTACCGGATTTATTGAACCACATTTTTTTGCCGGTTTCTCCGGTGGTCCCAAAGGAATTCAGCCCGGTGTCTCCGGGATCAAAACCATTCTGGATTTTCACAATGCCCAAATGATCGGCCATCCCAACAGTGCCTGGGGCGTTATTGAAGGGAATATCTTGCAGGATTCAGCCACGCAGAACTGCCTGATGGCAAAACCCGATTTTATGCTAAATGTGACACTGAACGGCAATAAAGAAATAACCAAAGTATTTGCCGGGGATGTGATCAAAGCTCACCGCAAGGGTTGCGAGTTTGTCAAAAAGCATGCTATGTATGCGGTTGATCAGGCCTTTGATATTGTCGTGACAACGAATTCCGGCTATCCGCTGGATCAGAATCTATACCAGACTGTAAAGGGAATGAGCGCCGCCGCACAAATCGTCAGGCAGGGCGGGACCATCATTAGCGCCTCCGAATGCTCTGACGGCATACCGGATCACGGTAACTATGCCAAAATATTGCAAATGCGAGATACACCGCAGGAACTTCTGGATATGATTAATGACCCGTCTTTTAGCATGTTTGACCAGTGGCAAGTTCAAGTTCAGGCCAAAGTTCAAATCAAAGCCGACTGCCTCCTGTATTCGACTCTGGACGATGAAGTTGTGAAAAATGCTAAATTCAAGCCAATTAAAGATATCAACACGACACTGGCGGAATTGAGTCAGCAATATGGCGAGAACGTCAGAATCGCCATACTGCCATTTGGTCCCCTGACCATACCTTACATAAATAACTAAGGAGGATTATTCCCATGCAAATTAAGCGGACAATTGAAAAGTTACCCGGCGGAATGATGGTAGGGCCCTTGCTGTTGGGAGCATTAATCACCACATTCTTCCCTGATTTAGGAAAAACCCTGGGTTCTTTCACCTATGCGGTGATGAATGGGTCATTGCCCATTCTAGCGGTATTTTTCGTATGCATCGGCGCTACCATCGATCTGAAGGCAACGCCTTATATTCTGAAAAAAGGCGGCGCTCTGTTGGGCACAAAATTGCTTTGCGGCACTGGCTTGGGTCTTATCGCCGCACAATTTATACCAACCGGCATGGTTGAATCGGGCTTCTTTACCGGACTGTCAGTCCTGGCCATTGTCGCTTCCATGAATGATACCAACGGCGGCCTGTATATGGCCTTGGTCGGACAGTTCGGCAAAAAGGACGATGCCGCAGCCTATTCACTGATGAGCCTGGAATCAGGTCCGTTTTTCACTATGCTGACGCTGGGAGTGGCCGGACTGGCAGCCTTCCCGATCCCTACCTTTATCGGCACCATCCTGCCGTTGCTTGTCGGCATTTTCCTTGGCAATGCCGACAAGGAAATGCGGCAATTTTTAGCTCCGGCTGTACCCATCATGATCCCGTTTTTTGCATTTGGCTTAGGCAATACTCTTAATTTTATGACGGTGTGGAAAGCCGGATTATTGGGAATTTTAATGGGAGTCGCTGTTGTCGTCATTACCGGAACGGCATTGATTATGGCTGATAAACTTACCGGCGGTAATGGGGTAGCCGGAATCGCCGCCGCAACCACTGCCGGCAACGCAGCCGCCGTACCGGCAGCAATTGCGGCAATTGACACCTCATACGCGCCAATCGCGCCTTCGGCCACAATGCTGGTTGCAACCTGCATCATCGTCACTGCCGTTTTAACTCCTTTTGTTACAGCCATGTGGGCCAAAAGAGTAGCAGGTACTGCCGCAACTACAAATCCTCAATAAAGAAAACAACAAGTTCATCCCGTTATGTGAGAGGGCGCTCGGCAATGGAGGCAGCCCTCTTTCTATAATGGGTGTTTTTTTGTTTCAGGTGTGAAACTTGCTGAGACATAATAAAAAAGCAGCACTGCCTTGTATGACTCAAAGCAGTGCTGCTATATTAAATTATATCATTACGCCGGTCTCTGATCGGCTCTTCTTCGTGCCCTTCTTTTTGCTCTTGTTCCGGCTCTTTTGGTTCTTCATTGCGTATTACTTCTATCGTGCACCGTTTGAAAACTGCAACCAGTACGCCAAGTGCGGCTAGCTGCGGAAGAACGACAGCACCGATGGTGCCTAAAGTAACGGGAATGTCCACCAATGTTCGCCCATCGTGCTTAACGCGTACTTTCGTTACATTGCCTTCGTGAATAATCTCTTTGACTTTGTCAATTACTTCACCGGAACGAACACTAAACTCTTCCGTCCAGGATGTCTCTTTAGCGCCTTCCAAATCGATAAGAGTACTGATAATGTTACCTTGATTGCGTTCCAGTGCTTCTTTTGCCTCACGGTAGGAGATGCCTGTTCTGTCACGAATAATGTCAATCTTTTCGAGTGTAATATCGTCCATTTTATTAACCCCCTGCATTTTATCCTTTATTCTCCCCTAACCGGCTGTTTTTATCCATTATAGCGCTGCGAGCAAGCTGTTTTATAAAAGCAAGGGATTTTAACGGCTTCCCCAACTGATACTCTACATATCCGTGTAATATATTTTCCAGCTGCAATAAGGTTTTGCTATTAACACTGAAAGAACCTGGCTGCTTCCAGTCCAGTTTAAATAGTTTTTCCATCAGCTCACCGGCCGAGAGCGGAAACTCCGGCAGTGTCTCCTGCTGACAATCATGGCAGACGCAGCCGCCTTGGTCGCAACTAAAGCCGGCAGTCTGGTCAATAGCTCTGCCACAGCGGATACAGACCGAATATTCAGGGTGAAAACCAGCTAACGATACCAATTGCCAGCCGCAAGCAAGTGCAGTGATTCGTGGATTACGGTGCGGTAATAGATGAAATGCCGTCAACAGCGTATCATAAACAAATTCATCAGGCTGCCGCTCAGGCCATAGCTCACTCACCAGCTCACTCAAGAAAGAAGCGTACGATAACAAAGTAATATCTTCTCTAAGTTCGCGAGAAGAGTGTATGATTTCGCATTGCGTAATTGTTTCCAATCCACTTGAGCCGGTAAGCGCTACGCGCATGGAGGTAAAAGGCTGCAAGCAGCCACCCAAACGGCTTTTAGGTTGTCTTGCTCCATAAGCTATAGCCTGGAATTTGCCATACTCACGTGAAAACAAGGTGACCATCCTGTCGGCATGCGCTGAGTCACGCACTGCCAACAGGATGGCCTCAGTAACATATTGATGAGCCATATTCATGTTATTCCGGTGATGCATCAGGATCAGTGGGGCCATACTCGGTACATTCGCGATATGCTAAATAGGCGCTAATTTGTCCGGTAGTCTGGAAAAGTTCCCATAATAAATCCTTGAACAACACTCGTCATCATCCCTTCGTAGAGAAATAGGAATTCCATCTAACAGTTATTCTTCTTCCATGACTAATGATGAGTCTATAGGAACAGCTTTAACCCGGACGACCCGGAAGCCATTTACCTGCAACACTTCGAAGGTATAGTCACCGATATTTACTTTATCTCCTATTTCCGGACGCCGGCCTAGTGAGCCGAAAATATACCCGCCAATGGTATCCTCTTCAGGCTCTTCCAACCGTATATTCAGAAGTTCTGCCACATCGTCAAGCAGTACTTTCCCATCAAATTCATAGCAACCATCAGGAAAACGTCTTACTTCCGCCTCTTCATCACCATCATGTTCATCTTGAATATCACCGACTATTTCTTCGATGACATCTTCCAGTGCAACCAGCCCAGCTGTACCGCCATACTCATCAGCAACTACTGCCAGGTGAGTACGCTTTCGCCGCATGAATTGCAGCAATTTAGCTACCGACATGCCTTCCGGCACTACGAGAATTTCTCTCATGACGGTGTTCAGATTTTTAGGTTCGGCGTTGCACATATCTAAGTCCATTAAATCACGAATATGCACCATACCAATTACATGATCTTTATCTTCGGTACACAGAGGATAGCGGGTATGGCCGGTTTCACGAACAACCTGCATATTTTCTTCAAAAGTATCTTCTGTGAATAAACAGCACATATCCTGTCTGGGTACCATAACTTCCCGGGCCAGCCTGTCAGCAAAATCAAAGACATTATCGATGAGTTCGCTCTCCATCTGGTCTAAAACACCGCCACGGTGACTAGCACTGACAATCATCCGGAGTTCATCTTCTGAATGAGCTAATTCGGTTTCATTAGCCGATTTCATACCCATAACATTTAAAATCGCCTTGGCTGCTTTATTAAACAGTATGATAATAGGATACCCAAGTCGATGAAAAATGTACAGTGGAACTACAGCAAATAATGCCAGCCGTTCCGCCTGCTGAATCGCCATGGATTTTGGCACAAGCTCACCTAAAACAATGTGTAAAAAAGTAATAACCGTAAAGCCTATAGCAATGCTAAGTGTACTCACCAGCCAGGCCGAACCGGGAAAATAGGCTAAAATCACTGGTTCTATCAAATCAGCTACAGCCGGCTCTCCAATCCAGCCTAAGGCCAATGAAGCCAGCGTAATTCCTAGCTGCGTTGCACCCAGATAGGTGTCAAACGAAGTAACCACTTTTAAAGCCAGCTTTGCCCGTGAATTTCCCTGCTGTACTAATTCTTCCAGACGGGTTTTGCGAACTTTTACCAGAGCAAATTCGGCAATTACAAAAAAGCCATTAAGCAAAACCAAAAAAATAGCCGTTAATAACATAAACACATTATATAAGGGCGAGTCGATAGCGCATCTCTCCTAACCTTTGAGCACATCATTACTACGAGGCATAACCGCCCCTGCAGTTAAAACATATTGTAAAGCATTTTCACCAGCTATATCTAAAATTATTATATCCCGCTTAGGTACCATTATATTAAAACCGGCAGTCATATTTAGGCTCATTGGGATAAAGACACATACATGCTCTTCCTCTAGTTTCGTTGTAAACGGTTCTGAAAGTTCAGGCATGATAAACCCGAGGGTTTTTACACCGGGATGAGGATAAGGTACTAGAACTGCCTGCTTAAATAATTGCTGCGATTCAAATACAGCAGTAGAAAGCTGTTTAACACTATTATAAATAAACTTAACAATTGGAATAGTACCCACCAGACGTTCGCCTAATACCAACAACTGTCTCAGGGCCCAGTGCGACGACAGCCATCCAACTACAAGAATTAATAAGACAACGGCAATTAAGCCAATTCCCGGGAAATGAATAGGCAAATGCCGACCAAGCATGCTCTCGGCGAAGGAAAAAATCTGGAGAATAACAAAAACTGTAATAGCAAATGGGACAATGACAATTAAGCCATTGATAAAATATTTAGAAATCCACTTCATAATTCACCCCTCTTACAAATGATACCATCGATAAACCAATAAGGTCAATGAATACACACAAAAGTACTGGAAAATTAAGCATATAAATGCAAAAAAACTGCCTGTAAGCGGCAGTTTTTGTTTATTATCATTCGTATCCAAAGCTTTTTAAAATACCTTCACGATTACGCCAATCTTTTTTCACCTTGACCCACAGATCCAAATAAATTTTGGAACCGAGTAAGTTTTGAATATCTTCCCGGGCTAAGCGGCCTACCTCTTTGAGCAACTGCCCCCCTGCGCCGATGACAATTCCCTTCTGAGAGTCTCTTTCTACATAAACGACAGCTCGCACATACAAATCTTCATTGCTGCGTTTGGTAATCTCCTCTACTTCCACCGCAATTGCATGTGGTATTTCCTCGCGGGTATTATGAAGTACTTTCTCACGAATCATTTCGGCAATTACCAAGCGTTCAGGCTGATCAGTAATCATATCAGACGGGTAATATTGAGGTCCCGGCTCAAGATATTTCTTAATTTCATCTAGCAAGCTTGTCAGATTGGTTTTCTCCAGTGCCGAAATAGGTACTATTGCTGAGAAATCGCGTACCTTCGTGTACTGCTCAATAATCGGCAGCACCGTCTCCTTGGGGACACAGTCAATTTTATTTACCACCAAAATTACGGGCGTCTTTATTTGGGCAAGCCGCTCCATAATGTACTCTTCGCCAGGTCCTTTTTTCATGGTGGCATCTACGACAAATAAAACAACATCTACTTCCCGCAAGGTCGCTTCAGCTGTTCGAACCATGTACTCGCCCAATTTGTGTTTAGGTTTATGAATACCGGGAGTATCAATAAACAATATCTGAGAATCATCCATTGACAGTACACACAGAATTTTATTTCTGGTAGTTTGTGGCTTGTC
>Ga0366769_1092_pt2 | contig 10891 bp, 8 predicted proteins | sample BONcelHN113001C8_FD_207053 | JGI IMG/M metagenome (GOLD analysis project Ga0366769, IMG submission 207053) | Enriched cells from coal bed in the Powder River Basin, Montana, United States - BONCAT cells N11 rep2 HSBNCT.N11.300.1.C8 ...
TGTCAGCGCATCCCTGGGCGGCTTTCCCTGGACGATTACAATGGGGCTCATTCTGCTTTTATATATGTATTCGCAATATGCTTTTGCCGGACTTAGCGCACATGTAACGGCTATGTTCCCAGCGTTGGCCGCAGTGGCCATTGCCGCCGGCGCACCGCCGGCTGTGGCAGTTTTATCCATGGGCTTTGTTTCTAGCCTGTGCGGTTGCCTAACCCATTATGCTGCAGGACCCTCGCCGATATTTTTTGGAGCGGGGTACACCGAGCTTAAGCCTTGGTGGCGGATTGGCTTCTTAGTGTCTCTTGCCCATATCGTGATCTGGATCGGCATAGGATCTATCTGGTGGAAGATAATTGGGCTTTGGTAATAAAAAACAGATAATCTGGAGGAGATAACTATGTATTTGGTTAACTATGAAAAAAACGGTGCAAGTGAAATCGGTGTGTTGACCCAAGACCAACAAAAGATTGTGCCACTGCCGGGAACTATGCTCGAATTCATCAAAGCTGGTGACGAGGCTATGGCCAGAGCAGGCGAACTGCTGAAAAAAGCGGAGACTGAAGCGAAATTTCCATTCGTTAGCTTGTCGGAAGTCAAACTCCTTGCTCCCATTCCCCGGCCAGCGAAGAATATCTTTTGCATCGGCAAGAATTACCGTGAACATGCGCTGGAGTTTGACAAAACATCTGATCCCAACATTGCCATTCCCAAGTTTCCTGTTATATTCACCAAAGCAGTTACTACCGTTATTGGACCCAATGATGAAATCGACAGCCACAGCGATGTGACCAGCGAGCTCGACTATGAGGTAGAGTTAGCGGTCGTTATTGGTAAACAGGGGACTCATATACCAAAAGAAAACGCTATGGACTATGTGTTTGGTTTTACCATTATCAATGATGTTACCGCGCGGGATCTTCAAAAGAAGCATAATCAGTGGTTCCGGGGCAAGAGCTTAGATACGTTTGCGCCAATGGGCCCTTATTTAGTTCATAAGAGTTCGGTGGCACGCCCGGATGATCTCGGTATAAGCCTTAAAGTTAACGGCGAGCTGCGGCAAAACGCTAATACCGGAGATTTGATTTTTGACATTCCGACACTGATAGCCACTATTTCAGATGGATTAACCTTAGAACCAGGCGATATTATTGCCACAGGCACCCCGGCCGGAGTAGCCATGGGCTTCAACCCTCCCAAGTTTCTCAAACCGGGAGATGAGATGGAACTTTCAATTACCGGATTAGGTGTGTTACGTAATAAAGTGAAGTAACAAAAAGTCTGTCGTTTTTTATTAAAACGACAGACTTTTTTTGCAGGAAAATTTGGAAATATCCGTCGAATTGTAATACAATGCAAATTTATATTTTGCATTGTGATTGCAAAGCGAGGAGGGCATTTGTGACGGATAATGGCAGTGTCTTTTCCAAGGATATGCCTGCTATGCGTACTATAAGCATGCTTATTCTAATGTTTGGTGTTGCCTTAACCAGTATTGTATGGGCAGGTTTGTACTTTGATTATCAGATAGTCGCTTTTCTGCTTAGCTTTTGCATTCTAGGGGCATGTGTCCTGCTGATCCTGATGATAGCCGCGCGCAAACGTGCAGATATACTCCAAAATGCACTCTACAACATCTCTGAGACAGTTAGTTTGGCTGACAGTCTGGATGATCTATATATTTCGGTGCATAGAATAATCAGCACACTCATTCCTGCTAAGAACTTTTACATAGCCATTCATGACGAGGCAAGCGGTATGCTGCATTTCCCCTACCGGATTGATGAGCGGGACGGCAACCCTGGCAGCCGGCTATTTACTAATGGCCTGCCGGAACATGTGATTAAAACAGGGCGCCCTATTCTGGTAAATCCTCAGACGCGGGCCAATCTGGTTCAGAAAGGTACGATTGTAACGATAGGCGCTCCCGCCACCGATTGGCTGGGTGTACCGCTCAGAGCAGGAGGAAAGGTATTCGGCGTCATGGCTGTATTCAGTTTTGACGGCGCCGTCCGGTATATAGCGGCGGATCAAGATGTGCTGGTGTTTGTATCCAACCAGGTTGCAATGGCGATTACCAGAAAGCAGGCTGAGGAGCGCTCACGTTATCTTGGCATGCATGATGTATTGACCGGCCTTTATAACCGGGCGTACTTTGAAGAAGAACTCGAACGTTTTCAATACGGGCGATATAATCCGGTTGCTGTTGTCATGTGTGATATTGATGGACTGAAACTGGTTAATGATACATTCGGCCATAGCGCGGGTGATCAAATATTGATAAGTGCCGCCCGACTGATTAAACAGGCTATTCGGGCCGGAGATATGGCGGCCCGTATTGGCGGGGATGAATTCGCTGTTGTATTGCCCCAGGCGGATGAAGCAGTTGCCAGGGCACTGCTTGGGCGTATCCAGAAACAAATCCAGGAGCATAACGAACAAGAGCCCGGTATCCCTATTAGCGTATCATTAGGATACGCAGTAAAAGTGGACGAGGGTATTTCGTTTCAGGATGCACTAAGAGAAGCTGACAACAATATGTATAAGGAGAAACTGCTCCACTCGCAGAGCGCCCGCAGTGCCATTGTGCAAACGGTGGTGAAGATGATGGAAGAACGGGATTTCGGGGTTCAGAGGCATGCCGAGAGACTACAATACTTATCAGTCAGTCTAGGGCGAAAGCTCAATATGGATGATTCCAAACTTAGAGATTTAGGCCTGCTTGCTAAGTTCCATGATATTGGCAAGGTAGGTATTCCAGATCGGATACTGTTTAAGAGCGGGCCACTCACTGCCGAGGAGCGGCAGGAAATGCACCGGCATTGTGAGATTGGCTACCGGATTGCGCAGTTTTCGCCCGACCTTGCAGCTTTGGCTGACTTTATTCTCAAACATCAGGAGTGGTGGGATGGAGGCGGATATCCGCTGGGAATCAAGGGCGAAGCCATTCCGCTGGAATGCAGGATATTGGCGATTGTTGATGCCTATGATGCTATGACGAATGACCGTCCGTACCGCCGGGCAATGAGTGAAGAGACTGCGGTGATGGAACTTAGGCGCTGCGCAGGAACACAGTTTGATTCAAGACTTATTGAATTATTCGTTTCGGAAATTGCAGATAACAGTTCTTTAAACTAGACAAGCTGAAGCTGCGCAATAAAGAGAAAATCCTGAGACGTATGCGTCTCAGGATTTTCTCTTTATTGTTTCCGTTAGACTGATCCGAGAATATGGTCAATAAACTGGCGGGCAGCTCGGCCAGACCGTCCAGAGCGGGTCATCTCCCATTTGAGGGCAAGGGAGCAGAGCTCAGCGGGTTCTATGGCAACCTTGTGTTTTTTGGCCAGTTCTTTAATAATTGACATGTACTCTTCCTGATTAGGCGCTAAAAAGGTAATGGTAAGGCCGAAACGGTCTGCCAGTGAGAGCTTCTCATTAACAGTATCAAAGCGGTGGAGATCATCAGCGCTACCATTGCGGTCATTCCAGGTTTCACGAATTAGATGCTGCCGGTTCGATGTGGCATATATCAAAACATTGTTTGGCTTTGACTCAACGCCGCCCTCCAGTATCGATTTTAGATTTTTGTAATCAGATTCGTTTTCCTCAAAGGACAGATCATCTAAATATATCAGGAAGCGTTTGCCGGATGCCCGTAAAACGGTTAATACATTATATAAGTCCTTTTGGTCATGTTTTGAAACTTCAACCAAGCGGAGACCCTCGCTGTGGAATTGGTTAATTAAGGCTTTTACGCAGGAAGATTTGCCGGTTCCTCTGGCTCCCACCAACAGAGCATTATTGCACGGCCTTCCCTTGACGAAAGCTTCCGTGTTTGCCAACAGAATATTCTTTTGTTTGTCATAGCCAATGATGTCCTTAAAGGTTATGGATTCAAATTCGCTAACGCCTACAAGCCCCTGACCGGCTACCCAGCGGAAAGCGACGTGCCGGGCGAGACGCCCGTAACTGTAACGGACGTAATGATCAATCAGGAGGTTCGTCAATTTCTCGGGTGTCTGATCTGCATCATTAAACGCTGCTAGTAGCTCCAAATGTCCAGGAGCAGCCTTAGCCGAGGTCGGCGTAAAGGCGGTAATTAGCGGGTTTTGAAGTACCCTGGCAAGCGTGGCCATAAAATGTCGCAGGATTACAATATCCTGCACGGCCGCTGCATATAGGCTGTCGCCGACGAGGCCCTGGTTTTTCTCGGATTGTTGGCTGAAGATGTTTTCGTCTTGAGTGATTACATGGATCGCATAACTTTGTGCAATATTGCCTGAGAGTCCTAACCTTTCCGCCTTATGAATCAGCTCGAAACAGATTTCAGCCTGCAAATCCTCTGTTGGGTCCTCCAATATAACTATGCATTTTTTTATTAATGCATCATTGAGAAGGTTGCGGTAAATTATCAGTTTGCCCAAGTCGTCTGCTGCGTTTCCCATTAGAGTGTACTCCTTTGTCTTTGCAATATAGATTAATATACTACATTATAAAGGCATTCGAAACATTGGTAAACTAATTTGCAATTTCTGCTAGAGGAATTTCGGAATATTTTTAGAAATTAATAGCTAAGATGGTATAGGCGTTTTATATACCAGGAGGAGTGCATATGCAACTTTGGCTTAAGGCTCATAAGAAACCGGTAATCATAGCGGCGGCTATTCTATTTCTACTGACGGCATCGTGGCAGACCTTCTCGACCCAGCTAGCGAAAGCGTTTCAGAACGGCCTGCTGGAGAAAGTCAACCAGCAGCTTAACGGCAAATTTCAGGCAGGAACGGTGGATGTATCACTATTCGGCTGGATACAATTGCATAATGTCGTATTGTATAATCAGCAAGGCGAGCTTTTAATGCAAAGCCCGTTAATCAAGATTGGTTATCGTTGGTCGGATCTGGCCGGACGCAGCTTTGGGCTGCAGCAGATCGAGACAGTGGCGCTTGAGAATGCCGAGCTATGGCTTAAAGACAAGGATAGCCGCCTGAACTGGGAAGGACTGCTAAAGAATGAAACGGCAGCAAGTTCGGATTTTCACGGCAAAATTGAATTGATAAAAAGTAAAATGCATATTGAAACCTCATTACTGGTTAAAAATGCAGAAGCTATTAATGGTTACATAGATTACGCTAAGACGCCGGATATTCTGATTAACCTTGCCGGCAAAATAGAGCAGTCACCTTTTTCCATTAGCGGACAATGGGGCCAGGGACGGGATGGCGAGCTGATGTTCAGCGCTGAAAAGCTGGATTTGATCAAGCTGGGTCTGCTATTGGGCAGTGATTCGCCAACCCGTCTGGAAAGTGGTGTGCTTGAGAAGTTTAAGCTTACTTTTGCTATCAAGGCACAGGGTGGCGTTAAGATGGGGGCGCAGGGAGAGTTCAGCAATCTGGCGACCAGCGGCAGCCTGCGTATTGAAAATGGACGTGGTAGTTTTAGCGGCGATGATACTGGTTTGGAGTTTAAGAACCTGTCACTGGCAATAGCGGGACAGCAAGCACAGGGCCAAGGGAAAATCGCATGGCAGAACGGTGCCGGATTAATTGACTTTACTCTTGATCTGCCTGATCTTGATCCAGCCTCTCTTATAGCCGGCCTCACTGTCCAAAGACCGTTGTCTGCTCAGATACGAGCCTTTGGGCCAACTGCCGAGCCGGTGATCACAGGCTCGTTTCGTGCTGCTCAGGTGAGTTTTAGCGATATGGCTGTTGCCGGAGTCTCCGGCAGGTTTCGTTATGAAAATAATTATATTGCACTTGAGCAAGCCGATGGAGCGGCGCATAACGGAAGGCTGGCCGCTGCGGGCCAGGTGCAGGTTTCCGCACAAAGATATGAACTGGATGTGGAAGGTGAGGGCATGGATAGTTCACGCCTGACTGATAAAGATGTTCAAGGGCCTTTGAGTTTCTCGGGACATACGAGCGGACAGGGGCAAAATGCTGTCACACGCGGCAATTTTATCATTCATGGCGGTAAAGCCTATGGTGTGCCGTTTGACCGCATGACCGGCACGTTCGTTAAGCGTGATACGGCTACCGATATTTCTGATTTGGCTGTTCAAACTGCTCTTGGCACCTTTTATCCTGAACAGCTGAGTCAGGAGGCTTTGGAACGTATCAAAAACAAAGATATTCCTGTTACGCGTAAAGAATTAGAGAAGGAAATAACCAATAAGCTTATTCAACGCATATTTCGCTAAAGTCTTTAGAAACAGTACGAACCTCCATTCTGTGCAGAATGGAGGTTCGTACTGTTTAGTTTTGTTTATTCCGGTTAAATGACAATAGCGCACCGGCCAGCGCAAAAACAGCGGCGGCAATAAGTGCACCATGATAGCCGGTTAGGAACGCAGCCTGTTCTTGCACTTGGGTAGGGTTAGCAACCTGAGCCAGGAAAGCCAGGCGATTATGCTCAAATATTGACACCGCAACAGCTGTGCCGGAGACCATCCCTAAATTGCGGGCCAGTGCGTTAATTCCCCCGGCTATGCCGAGCTGCTTGTGATCAACGGCGCCCATCACACTGCTGTTGTTGGGCGACTGAAACATGCCGTTGCCTACCCCCATTAGTGCCTGCAGTCCCATAATGACACCGATGCCAGAGTTTGGTTGGAGCTGAGCGGTAAATGCCAGGCCTGCTGACATTAAGCCCAGGCCGACCGTCGTTAAAGCTACCGGTCCGATTTTATCGGATAATGTGCCGCTGACAGGAGCCGTCACAGCCATCGCCAGCGGAAAAGCGGACATGACAAGTCCAATGCCCGAGGGGGAGAAAGCCAGTACATCATGCAGGTAGAAGGGAAGCAGAATGGTATTGGCGAACAGCGCCATGTAGGACAGGATACCAGATAGATTGCCGGCAAGGAAGGTTCTGTTTTTAAAGATATCTAAACATATTATCGGATGAAGGACTTTTTTCTCCTGTTTGACAAACAGAAAGAAGGCGACGACGGAAGTTGTCAGAGTCAAAATGGACTGTTGTGATAGCCAGCCCCACTGGGTACCGAAACTGATTACAAATAAGAAAGCTGTCATAGCGGCAGTAAAAAGAAATGCGCCAAGATAGTCGATTGTTTCGTCATGGGTCTTATGATCGCGGGGTAGTACAAGTCTGACGCCGATAAAGGCCAGGATGCCAACAGGAATATTAACCACAAATACCGAGTGCCAGCCCCAGGAACCTACCAGTACACCGCCTAAGCTCGGTCCGCTTAAAGTACCGAGGGCAACAGCCGTACCAGTCATGCCTAAGACTTTGCCTCGTTCTTTTGGCGGAAAGGCGCTGGTTATAATCGCCGGCCCATTGGCCATGAGTGCAGCAGCGCCGACAGCCTGTACGACACGAGCTGCGATTAAGAGGCTTATAGAGGTAGAGAAGCCGCAAAGCAGTGAGCCAATTGTGAAAACAATAAAGCTTGAGCCGTACATGCGCCGGCGGCCCCACACGTCTCCCAAGCGGCCCATTAGCGGTAAAAGGCTGGTGATAGCAAGCAGATAGGAAGTAACCACCCATTGCGCGGTAGTGATGTTTGTTTTTAGCGCGACTGTAATCGGCGGCAGTGCAACATTCACGATCGATGATGTTAATGTTGCCATGAAGGTTCCGCAAGCAACCACACCAAATATTAGCCAGCGATAATAGGAAAGGGTTTGTAAATTCTGCTGCACAAAAGGGTCCCCTTAATTAGTACCTCATTAGCTTACAGTTTTAGAGGTAACAAGGTACTAGAATATCTCATTTTGTTCACGGTGCAATTTGATGGCTGTTAATTTACCGGCGATATCCTCTGCTTGCAGCCAAGTATCTTTAAATAAAAACGAATTTTTAAAGCTGGCGCTCCAAAGAAAAGCACCGGCCGGCGAGTAACAGGCAAAAACGACAACAACTTTTCGTAGGTGAAGAGGCATGGCGCCATTGTCGTCTGTAAGCAAAGCGTAACTTCCATCAGGAGCTGTTTCAATAAAAAAGGCGGTAAGCCCGTCCTCAACATCAATTTCTTCAAAACCCAGCTCTTTATAAAAGTCCAGTACGTTTTCAGAACTCATATATCATCATCTCCTTTTTACATCATTTTTATTTTAACCTAATTTTGGAATGCTAACAATGCAGGTACACATAATAGGGAAAACTGTATTTGGCGGCGAACTCTCAAATAATATTATCGAAATAAGGAGCCATTGCCATGAAGATGATTATCGATGCGGACGCCTGTCCTAAACCGGTACTGCAGATTTGCCTTGAGCTTGGGCATAAATATCATTTAGAAGTTTGGACAGTAGCCAGCTTTAATCATATGATTGTGTCTGATCATCATATAACGGTAGGAAATTCGTCGCAGGAGGCAGACCTGAAAGTAATAAACCTCACGGCGGCAGACGATGTTGTCGTTACGCAAGACTGGGGCCTGGCTGCCATGGTTTTGGGGAAAAAGGCAAGGTGTATCAGCCCGACGGGGAGGGAATACCAGCCGGAGAATATTGAGTTTCTGCTGGAAGAACGCGAGGTTAAAGCTAAACTGCGCCGTGGGGGCGGCAGGACTAAGGGCCCGAAGAAAAGAACCGGGGCAGATGATGATAAATTCCGGCGGAATTTAGAGAGACTGTGTTATATGAGAAATGAACCAGACAATCTGGAGTGATTGCCTGGTTCATTTCATTATACAGCCCGTTTATTTGTGGGTGTAACCAGAAATTCAAAATCGGGATTGCGGTCACGAACCCAGTTAAATTGCCATTCATTAGTAATAAGTACGACAGGGCGTTCCTTGATGTCTTCCACCAGCATGCCGTTGTCCATCGATTTTAGGGCTTTCGGATGAAAGCCTTCACCCTCAACCCAGCGGGCAACACTGTACGGCAGATGATGCATAAGTATATCAACGCCATATTCCTGCTTAAGGCGGTACTGAAGCACTTCAAACTGCAGGCTGCCAACTGCGCCGACAATAAAGGATTCCAGCGTATTAGGCTGACGGAAAACCTGTACTGCGCCTTCCTGGGTTAATTGGGTCATACCCTTGACAAACTGTTTGCGTTTCATCGTATCTTTGGCTTGCACTCTGGCAAATTGTTCAGGCGGAAAGACAGGGAAGTCCTGGAAGGTAAACTGACTGCCCGGCTGGCATATCGTATCGCCAATACCAAATGTGCCTGGGTCAAAGACGCCGATGATATCTCCCGGAAAGGCTTCTTCCACAATTACGCGATCCTGCGCTAAAAATTGCTGTGGCTGTCCCAATTTGACCAGTTTGCCTGACTGGACATGGAACACAGACATGCCGCGCTCGAATTTGCCGGAGCAGATACGCATGAATGCAATGCGGTCGCGGTGCGCAGGATTCATATTAGCCTGGATTTTAAAGATAAAAGCGGAAAATTCTCCGGTTTCAGGGCCGATAGCACCAATGGAGGATTGACGCGGCCGCGGCGGGGGCGCCAATCGCAGGAATTCTTCCAGGAACGGCTGCACGCCAAAGTTGGTCATAGCGCTGCCGAAGAACATCGGAGTAAGCTCTCCTTGGGCAACCTTATCCTGGTCAAATTGGTCTCCTGCCATGTCCAATAGTTCGATGTCATCACACAATGCCTGATGCACGTCTTCACCTAATAACTGGCGGAAGGAGGGGTCGTCAACACTGCCAATAGTGGACGACAGCGCTTTTTGGCCATGAGAGCCGTCCTTGTCAAACAGTTCTACTTGTGCAAGCTGACGATTGTATACTCCCGTGTAATTGCCGTGGACACCGACAGGCCAATTCATAGGATAAGCACGGATACCCAGCACGTTCTCTAATTCTTCCATCAGTTCAAAAGGACTTTTACCGAAACGGTCAAGCTTATTAACGAAGGTGAAAATGGGAATGCCGCGCTGCTTGCATACGCGAAACAGCTTTTTAGTCTGCTCTTCCACGCCTTTGGCTACGTCAATAAGCATGACTGCACTGTCTGCTGCCATTAATGTGCGATATGTGTCTTCGCTGAAGTCCTGGTGACCGGGAGTATCCAGGATGTTAACCCGAAAGCCCTGATAGTCGAACTGCAGTACGCTGGATGTTACAGAAATACCACGCTGCTTCTCTATTTCCATCCAGTCTGACACGGCGTGTTTTTGAGTTTTGCGGGCTTTTACCGAACCGGCTAAATGGATAGCACCGCCGTATAACAGCAGTTTCTCAGTGAGTGTTGTCTTACCGGCATCAGGGTGTGAAATGATGGCGAAAGTTCGCCGTTGGTTTGCCTGATTGATTATGTCTTGCATTTTTCCTCCGAGCATTCTATATAATCAAGTATTTGCTGTGAAAAATAAAGTAATACCAAATAAAAATTATACTCCATTTTTTAGCTAACAGCAAGTTTTGCCTAAACGCTAAAAACCGTTGCCCCTTGGAGGCAACGGTTTTTTAGTCTACCGTTAGTTAGAAGTTGGTAGTGCCACCGTTATCTTCGGCAGCAAATATGAAGAGAAACAGGATTATAATAATGATCCAAATCCAGCTGCCGCCACGGCCGCCGCAACCTCCGAACCCCCCGAAACCCATTTCAATTCCCCCCACTATATTTGTTTAAGGTGTTGGACTGATGTATTGTATGCGGCAGTTTCGTATTCCGCTACTGCCATTAGTATTTGGGACTGAGCTGGAGTTTGTTAAGTGTGATCCAAATAGGGTATAATAAAGTGAGACTGTTGATAAACTGCGTCTAGCGTTGTTTCTTGATTGCTCCAATCCTCACCGTACCAAACGTACGCCTCCGGTTGGAGCAATCTGCGAGCCTAGCTATACTTGTTTCTGAACAGTCTCAGAGAAGTTTAGAAGTGAGTTTCATGATACCGGAGGAGAAATGACAAAAAAGTTTGAAGAACTGGGCATAAGCCAGGAACTGGTGAAGGCCCTTGA
>Ga0366769_1127_pt1 | contig 10395 bp, 10 predicted proteins | sample BONcelHN113001C8_FD_207053 | JGI IMG/M metagenome (GOLD analysis project Ga0366769, IMG submission 207053) | Enriched cells from coal bed in the Powder River Basin, Montana, United States - BONCAT cells N11 rep2 HSBNCT.N11.300.1.C8 ...
TGTTCTGCAATCCGCATGTGGTGAGGAATCCTACATAAAAATTACGTAAAAATTTATCGCCGCTGTCATTAAAATATTGGGGTGAGGCAATGCCGCAGGGGCTCAGGTAGTTGATATTGTGCCCCTTAAATCGGACCTGATAAAAATCCATGCAGCGGTCGGGAAGAATCGTGGCTTCGAGCCCTGCGCCGTTATTGATTTCGACAACGTGCACACCCTCCTGGCGCCCGCCGATCAGGCGGCCCTCCTGAATGGAGATAAGCTGAGAAACGTCACCGATATATTCCAGCTGATTATTAAAATCCATAAAGATCTTCCTTTCCGTTACGCTCGGCCCACACTTCCAAAGATTCGCATTTTTTCAAGAGTCGCCTGTTTAATCGCTTCTGTGATTGCCGGCATTACGTCCGTCATGCCGCTGCCCGTTTTGTAGTTGTCGTGCGCCGCTTTTGCCGCCGCACAGTTAATGTCTGTAAAGATATTCACTTTGGAAACGCCGCAGGCAATTGATTTTTTAAAATCCTGTTCCGATAATCCGGAACCGCCGTGAAGGACAATCGGAGCGGTTACGATTGAGGCAATAACCCTCAATCGCTCAAAATCGAGCTTCGGGGTGCTTTTATAAGCGCCGTGAGCAGTACCGATGGCCACAGCTAACGCATCAATTCCGGTGGCTTTGTAAAAATCCAATGCTTCCTGCGGCTCTGTATAAATACTGTTGTCACTGCTTTCAGAGTTTACCCCTTCCGCGCTGCTTGCATTTGCTCCAACGTGACCTAATTCCGCTTCTACGGTGATACTCCTTAAGTGGGCGGTTTTTACCATGTTGGCTACCTCTGTACAGTTGTCTTCAAAGCCAAGTGTGGAACAGTCGTACATAATGGAGGAGAAGCCCAAATCCATGGCGTGCAGAATAGCATCCTTTGTCAGTCCGTGATCAAAGTGAACAACGACCGGCACAGTGGCTTTTTTAGCGAGAGGGATTAAGAAGGAAGCAAGATCATCCAGACCGGCAAAGGGCAAAAGCACTTCCGCGGTGCCGATAATTACAGGGGAACGGCTTTCTTCAGCAGCAGCGAGCACGCCTTTCGCCATTTCAAGGTTTACGGTATTGAACAGACCTACACCGTATTTTTTCTGTTTGGCATCCTGCAAAACTTCGTTCAAATTAACAAGCATGATTATTCCTCCTCAGTCGGGATTCTTTTTATATTCGGATCAGTGAAAATATCGTATGCGTCATAACTGGTGGTACTGAACTCGGAAACAACAGCACCTTCTTCACCGGCTTGAAACCAGTGCTTTGTGTTGGGAACGATAGTATACTGTTCACCGGGGTGAAGCTCAATTTCATGAGAAACAGTGTAATACTGGCGGGATGTTTCGGGCGGAAGAACTTTCGGGTTGGAGCAGGGTTCGCCGCTAACATAAAGATACACAGTGCCGTAACGGCAGCGGAAAGTTTCTTCTTTTCCCATATAATCGCCGAACGGAGCATGAATATGTTCCGGGCAGGTCTGGTGCGGAAACAGAACCATCTCTTTTGCGCAGACCCGGTCAGTGTTGATGTATGTAACGATCTCAAGTCCGGTGTTTTGAATATCGTTCAGGCCAAGGTCGGCTACCTCAATGTTTTTTTTCTCATCCTCGGTTAACGTAATATGAGATTTTTCGTACAGCTTCAAAGCTTTTGCACGTATTTCATCTATCAGTTGTTTTTTCATACTTTTCAATCATCCTTTCAAATATTATAATAATGGGTGTTCCTCCATAAATTGAAGTGTTTCGGAAATGGATTTAATGCCGGTTGAAGCACCGATTTCCATAACACAGTGCGTACCGACCGCGTTCGCAAATCGGCCGCATTCGCGGTAATCCCAGCCCAAAGACAGGCCGCACAGGAATCCTGCACAGAAGGAATCCCCGGCTCCGGTTGTATCCACAGGTTTTACAGAGGCATAGGTCGGTAATATGTAGCGGCTGCCATTCTGCTCACAGATGTATGCGCCGTCTTTGCCCAACTTAATAATAATGTTTTTGGCTCCCAATGCGAAAAAGGTGTCTGCAATTTTTGAAATTTCCGTTTCTCCCGAAATTTTGGCGGCTTCCTCGTAGCTTGGCATAAACAGGTCAAGGGACTGAATGGATTCTTTTACTTTTGGCAACCAAATTCCGTCCAGATCAAAAGCGGTGTCCATTACGGTGTATTTGCCCGCCTGCTGTGCCCGACGCAGAAAATCAGCGCAGGGGCTGCCGTCAAACGCGGTAAGGATTAACGCACCCGCAACAAATACAATGTCACTGTCAGCAAAGCATTGCTCCGGGATATCCTTTGCAAAGAAGGCAGATGTGGAACCGGGGTTGTATAACATGCTGCGCTCACCGCTGGAATTAACACAAACAACGGATGCGGTCGTGCTTACGGAGGGATCCTTCGTCACCCCGCCGACATCAACACCGGCGGCTTTGGCGGTTTCAACCACAAAGCTTCCGAAATTGTCCTTTCCCACTTTGCAGCACAGGATGGGGTAAGCGCCAAGTTTTGCCAAGTCGATCGCGGCATTGGACGCGCAGCCGCCCACATGTGTTGTCACGGTTTTTACGCTGCTCATGGTGCCCGGTGAGGGGATGCTGTCCGCTGGGGAAACAATAATGTCTGTGGTCACGCTTCCAATGCAAAGAATTTTTTTCATGTTTTCACTTCCTTTCAATAATAGTTAATATAGTTCATAAAACGGTTTGACAAAGAAAGATTGGGTAATCTTATAAAAACAGTTGATTTATTTCGAAACTATTATATAATATGTATGTTAGTAAAGTCAATATACTAATTAAAGTAATTTTTTACTTTAGAAAGAGGTATTACGGTGCACGAAAAACCCGGAATGAACAGTCAAAATTTAAAATATAAAAACAGAGGGTTGCTGCTTAAGCTGATTTGTACCAGTGAGGAGCCGTCAAGAATTTTACTTTCACAGCTGACCGGTCTTACAAAAATGACAGTGACAAATATTATTGCAGAGCTGATTGAAAAAGGCTATGTGGCGGAAAGCGCAACCAGTTGCAATGCCAGTGTGGGAAGAAATCCCATCACGTTGACGATTGCATCCTCCGCTCCTAAAATTCTGGGGATTCATCTTTTTCGTGACGGCTGCTATGCTATGCTTTTTGATATGAAACTGCAGGTTCTGGCGGAAGAAATGGAGCCGTTCGAAGCGGAAACGGAAGAAACTGTGCTCGAAAAGTTGTTTCGTGTGACAGACCGGATTTGTAACAAAGAGCAAAATATTCTCGGCTGCGGTGTATCCGTCATCGGCCCGCTGGACGTGACAAGCGGTACTGTTTTAAATCCGCCGAACTTTTTCGGAATCGAAGATTTGCCATTGGAGCAAATCTTGACTGAACGTTATCACATGCGGGTGACAGTGAACAACGATATGAACAGCGCAGCTCTTGCTGAAAAGTTATACGGTAAGGGAAGGCGGTATCGAAATTTTTTATATGTCGGAATTTCCAACGGTATTGGTTCGGGCATTATCGCGGATGACAAACTGTATCAGAACAGCAGCGGGTTTGCCGGGGAACTTGGGCATACCAGCATAAACTATCAGGGGGAACAGTGCAGCTGTGGCCGCCGGGGCTGTTTGGAGTGCTATATCAGCAAACCGGTTATATTGAAAAAGCTGCAAAAAGCAACAGGACTGAAGCTGACCTTCCGCGAATTCTGTTCCATGTCGGAAGATTCCGGCGTAGACAAAATTTTAATTGATATGATTGATCAGCTATCGCACGCACTTGTCGATCAAGTCAATATGCTGAATCCGCAGATGATATTCATCGGCCATGAAGGCTCTTATCTGCCAAATAAATATATTGAACGGCTGAGAAATGAGGTTAACCTCAAAAAGTTTTCACAGAATTACTTGCAGGTTGGGGTGGAAAAATCACTTTTTGGCTTTTTGGCACCTCTTTATGGAAGTGCATGTCTTGTACTGGATCGCTTTTTTGAAAGCGGCGAACTGAAAAAAGAAGAATGAGACTTTTTTCTATTGCTTATTTTCAGTTATTTGTTTATAGTAATGGGGAACATAATGTCACGTGATTTATACTGTTTTTTTATAGAAACAATACAATATTCAACTGGTATCGCAGGTTTAAACAGAATGGAGTTGAAAAGAAAAGATGATTGTGGTTGGTGTTGATATCGGCGGAACCAAATGTGCGGTCAATCTGGGCGAAGTTTCAGCGGACAACGCCTTTGTGATTCATAGGTGTAAAATCAGAGAAACAAAGTCGTATTCTCCGCAAAAAATGTTGGATGGATTAGTGGAGGATATTTTATTCTGCGCGACAATGTTGGACGGTTCCCAACAAATACAGGGAATCGGAATCAGCTGCGGCGGCCCGCTGGACAGCAAAACAGGAACAATCCTTTCACCGCCGAATCTTCCCGGCTGGGATGATATTCATATTACAGATTACATAAACGAAAGAACCGGGTTCCCCACGTGGCTTTGTAACGATGCCAATGCCTGTGCCCTTGCGGAATGGAGGCTGGGCGCGGGAAAGGGCAGTTCCAGCATGGTTTTTATGACCTTTGGCACAGGGCTTGGGGCAGGTATCATCTTAAATAGCAGGCTGTACAGCGGGGCTTGTGACATGGCGGGTGAAATTGGGCATATCCGTCTTTCTGACTATGGTCCAACGGGATATGGAAAAACAGGCTCCTTTGAAGGGTTCTGCAGTGGCGGTGGCATTGCACAACTGGCAAAGTCAATGATTCTTGAAGAATTCCAGTCAGGGCACAAGGTTGAGTTCTGCAACGGTTCTGAGGAGTTGAAAGATATCACGGCTGCCAAAGTTGGCATCGCGGCGAAAAACGGAGATTTGCTGGCTTGTAAAATACTAAAGCTGGTTGGTTTACAGCTGGGCAAAGGACTGTCGATTCTAATGGATTTATTAAATCCGGAGTGCATCGTTATTGGGAGCATTTTTGTGCGGAACTATGAAGAAATATGGCCCTATGCCCAGAAGGTAATTGAAATGGAAACATTGCCTGACGTCCGAAAGGCTTGCAGGATTTTGCCAAGCGAACTGTCGGAGTCAGTTGGGGATATTGCCGGGTTAATTGTTGCTGGCTACAACCTTGGATTGGAGTAATTTATGAAAGAACGTACCATGCGTCACTGTGATCATTTTTTTGAACTGCATCAGGACTTACTGCCGTTAAAAGAAAAAATACTGACTGTTTGTAAGGTCCTTCTGAATGTGTACTGTAACGGAGGCAAAGTTCTGATTTGCGGAAACGGCGGAAGCTGTGCGGACGGCGACCATATTGTCGGAGAACTTATGAAAGGTTTTTTATTAAAAAGGCCTTTGAATAAAGAGATAAAAGATCAGTTTGAACAATATTATGGCGCTGAAGGCGCTTTGGCTGCGGAAAAGCTGCAGTGCGGACTTCCGGCGATATCGCTTAACGCCCATGCTGCGCTGATGTCGGCTTTTTCCAACGATGTGGACCCTGAACTGGTTTATGCCCAGCAGGTGATGGGTTACGCAATCAAGGGAGACGCCGTAATCGGAATCAGCACTGCCGGCAATGCGGCCAATGTTGCATATGCGCTAATGGCTGCAAAGACGGTGGGGGCGGTTCCCATTGCCCTGACCGGACGGGACGGCGGAAAAATAGGAAAAATTGCGGATTTCAGCCTGATTGCCCCGGAAGAAGAAACCTATCGTATTCAAGAGTATCACCTGGCCATTTACCACTTAATTTGTGCTTATGTAGAGTCGGAAATTTTCCCATGCTAAATGAAGATGTCGCGTACCGTAAAGGAGGAAGTGTATGATTAAGGTCATAATCGCAGATGATGAAGAGAATGTATGTCAGCTGATTCGCGGTTTAATCGATTGGAATTCGCTTGGTATGGAAGTTGTGGGGGTAGCCCACAACGGAGTTGAGGCTTTGGACATGATTAAAGCGCTCTCGCCCGAACTGATGATTACAGATATCCGTATGCCGGGTTATGACGGGCTGGAAATGATTCAGCGAGCCAAAATAATAAAAGACGATTTGGATTTTATTATAATCAGCGGTTACAGCCATTTTGAATACGCGCAGAATGCAATCAAATACGGCGTGGGCGATTATCTTTTAAAACCGATTAAAAAAGACGATTTTTTGGCTGCGCTCAATAAGATGCGTGACAGATATATTCAACGAACGGAGCAGCTGAGCAACGAAGAACGTTTAAAAAATCAGCTGAAAATTGATGCGATTAAACTGCGCTCCAATCTGTTTACGGAGCGGCTGCTGAAAAAAGGTATGACCACAGAAGACCAGACTCTGGATACAATCAATGAAACTTATCATTTCTTTTTTCAGCCAGGCCTTTTTCAAGTATGTGCGGTTAAAATTGATTGCGGATTCGAGGATCAGTATAACAATACCATTCAAATTTTAGAAGAGAAGGTCATGCGCATTTTAAATAGTCTTCTAAAAGAACATTGTCACGAAATGGAAATTTATGCGGATGACAGCGTTACATACTGTGTTCTGAATTTTGATGCCATTCATAAAAAAACAATAAGGAAACAGATGAAAGCGGTATTTGACGATTTGATGGTGCAAAAAGTCGCATTTGAACAGCATGAATTCACGATTGCCGCGGGTACGGTGGTCGATGATGTCAAACAGCTAAAAGAGTCTTTCCGGACGGTAAGGTATGCAGTCGGACAGAGGCTCCTTTTAGGAACGGGCAGGTTTATCGAAGACATCACAATGCATGTCGAATCTCAAAAGGAAGGCGCATTGCTGGCGGAATTGAATAAAACGATGGGCGCGGCTCTTGAAGTGCTCGACAAGGATGCTGTAATGAACTGTATTCTCGGGCTGAAGCAGCAAATAGAAACGGAAAATCTTTTGAGTGGACAGGAAATCGTTTCCTTATCCCATCATGTTTGCGAAATGTACTTAACGCACCTTCGTAACAATCAAATTCAAATTCAGTACGGCGACGAATTTTACGAGAAGTTCTGTATTCATGCCGACCGTTGCAGTTCCATTGGGCAGCTTTTTGAATATTTGTCCGTCATGGTGGGGGAATCGCTTGAAGTAATCATTGAAGATAAAAGGCAGCTGGATACGAAACCTATCCGCCTTGCAAAGCAGTATATCCAGCAAAATTATATGAAACCAATCAGTTTAGAGGAAGTCAGCAGCTACGTTGGCTTTAATCCAACCTATTTCAGCACATTGTTTAAAAAAGAAAACGGCAGCAATTTTGTTGATTATATTTCCGAAATCCGCATGAATAACGCTAAGGAGCTCTTGAGGGAAACAAATTTAAATATTGCTGTAATCTGTGATAGGGTTGGATACAACGATTTAAAGAGTTTTACAAAGAGTTTTAAGAAAAACGTAGGATTAAAGCCAAATGAATACCGTAAGTTATATTCTTAAACTGAGGTACGAAAATGAAAAATAAAAGTACAAGGTATCTCTCCTACCGTATCGCGTGGATGTCGGCAATCCTGTTTGCATTGATTCTTGTTCTTCTTATCATTCTGACAGTCATCGCAATTCAGAATCAGGATTATCTGGTTTTGGTTCTTGGCGGATATTTATCGCTGATAGTTGCAGCACAGGTCTTTTATAAATGGATTTACCGGCCTTATAAGGGGAGTGCAAAGGTACTGCGGCTTTTTGTAACAGGCTACACAATCCATGGCCTCTTTAGCCAGAGCATATTTTTCAGCCCCGAAATCGAAGAGGTTACGAAAAAAGTTCAGGAAATTATGAATACGGATGAACTGTTCAACGCAACGAAAAAGCAGGCGCAATACCTTGCCTTGCAAAATCAGATTAACCCGCATTTTCTTTACAATACCCTCGAGGGTATCCGCGGGGAAACATTAAATGCAGGTCTGGAAAATGTAGCCAAAATGACGGAAGCGTTGGCTACATTTTTTCGTTATACCATTTCAAATGTCGAAAATTTGGTGACACTGGAAGATGAACTGACCAACGTGAATAATTATTATATTATTCAGCGTTACCGTTTCGGCGAGAGACTTAACCTAAGCGTAGAATACGACACGGAAAATGAAATGGAAATCATGTCGTACAAACTTCCAAAGCTGACACTGCAGCCCGTTGTAGAAAATTCTATTTATCATGGAATCGAGCGCAAGATCGGAAAAGGAAACGTACATATTAAAATCGAAACAACAGCGACGCGCTTGATTATTACCATATCCGATAATGGAATCGGGATGACAGAGGAGAGGTTAAGGGAGATTGATGAGAAACTGAACCGCACAACATTGGAATATATTAAACCCGACAGTGAGGCTCACAGTGGAATTGCCGCTGTCAACGTGAATAACAGAATCAAGCTTTTGTTCGGCGAGGAATACGGAATTTGCATGTACAGCACATCAAACGTAGGCACGGATGTGGAAATCACGCTGCCGCTGATAAAAAAGGATATAAAAGAATGAAATGAAAACTGAAATTTTACGGCTCGAAAAAGTCACTACAATTCAAGATGAGGTTACTCTGCTGGATAATTTCAATCTGCACATTTTTCAGAGCGAAATTATGGGGCTCGTCTGCTTAAACGCAAATGGGAAAGAGTCTTTAATTCATCTTATCAGCCAGAATTTGCCCATACATTATGGACGTGTTTATTTTAACGAGGTACTCGTAAATAATTATCAGCACAGTCCGCTTACAATGAACAAAGTAGCCGTAATTGAACAGAAAAGTAAACTGATTGAGGATTTAAGTGTTGCTGACAATGTGTTCGTGTTGCGCAGGGGCTTTAAAAAGTATTTCATCAATCCCCGCGTCCTGAATGAGCAGCTGCAGCGGTTTACCAATGAGCTGGGGGTGCATATCGACGGAAATGAATTGGTAGCAAAGCTGAGTCCTTATGAAAAGAGTGTGGTTGAACTTTTACGCGCAGTGATTATGGGCGCAAAGCTTATTGTAATAAGGGATATCAGCAACTGCGTCAGTGCGGCGGATCTTGCGAAATTCCATAATATTTTAAGGTATTACTGCAAAAAAAACTTTTGCTTTCTCTATATCTGCAATCATCATGAAGAAGCGTTCAAAATATGTACAAGGGTATCCCTGATGAGAGACGGCAAAATATTGAGGGTATTCAATCAGGACCAGTTTCAAAATGACAATTTGACTCCGTATTATATTGGTGAATTTGCAAACGTGAAGAAAACGATTGTGAATAACCACAGTCAGGAGGGAATACTGACTTTTCAAAATGTTTGCACGGAAAATTTAAACCATATGTCATTTGCAGTGGCAAAGGGCGAATGTACCGTATTATTTGATATGGACAATACTATATTATCGGACATTATGCAGCTGATGAATGGCCTTTGCATCTTTATTCATTTCCTTATTAGAAAGAATCCCGGAATGTGTTTTTTCGCGTGCTAAAAAGATGTTCTCCGCCACGGAAAGGTGTGCGCACATATTCAATTCCTGGTGAATAATCGCTACGCCCAGTTCCTGTGCTTTTTTAGGCGATAAATCACCTATCTCTTGATCAAAGATTTTCATTTCACCGTCATCCCTTGTATAAACACCGCTCAAGACTTTTACAAGAGTTGATTTTCCTGCCCCGTTTTCACCCAGCAGAGCTAAAACTTCCCCAGCCTTTAGATTAAACGATACATCGTCCAGTGCCTTAACGCCCGGGAAACTTTTATTAATGTGATTCAGTTCAGCTATGTATTCCCCCATAAAAAATCCACCTATCCTTATTTCTCTGGAACCCGTTTCAATGTTATAAGTATAGCATCGATCTTTCCTCTCCATAAGGGGGGCAGATTTTGAATTATGGGGTGCATCTTCTGTTTTTTTATGTTCTTTGCATATAAAAGTAAAACATGTTAAAAATAATTTATTTAACTGTCTATGTTTTAAATTACAATTCCCTGATCGCTGAAAAGATGAAATTCCGATCTGGAATATTCGCTGTTGAATCGGCCCTGTTCCAGCAGAATCAGTTTGTCCGCTATCACTAATGAATCCGCAATATTTACCGCAAGAAGAATCACCGTGATTCCCTTTTTTTTGAGTTTATTGATTAAATCCACTAAATGTCGCCTTAGGTACATGTCGGCACCCGCGAACGGCTGCACACAGAAAACAATTTTTGGGCGGCATAACTGAATTCTGTAATATATTAAATCATACAGCGACTGCAATTTTAAATTCATAATATTCGTTTCATAGATTTCTTTTCCCACAACAGGTTCATATTCCTGAATAACATTTTTTAAGATTTTCTGATTTAATCTTACCGAATTCGGTTTTTTGTCAAGCAGAAAGCATAGATTATTGACATAATCCATTTCTTTAAA